>VOFG01000757.1_pt1 | contig 92000 bp, 124 predicted proteins | sample 5384171 | NCBI WGS metagenome assembly VOFG01 (sample SAMN12384726, study PRJNA508395) | human gut metagenome | isolation source: healthy gut F | host: Homo sapiens
AGCAGCCCCAGCGGCTGCCCTTTGAGCCTCGCTGGCGGTGCCGGTACTGGACAGACGCAATCATTTTCTGGAAAACCCAGGGCCGTGTGGCCGGACCACTCCGGTGCGGGGCCTTGCCATCGCGGCAGACCCCCACGCTTACGCCCAGAACGACGAGATGTGCCGGGTATTTCTGCAGAGCTTTTGCGGACGCCCACCTGCCCCTGACCGAACTTGTGCCCTGCGACGCCCGCAATCAGGAGGTGAGATCGGCACCCTGCCGCCCCGCAGCGGCTTTGTGATGCGTGCGGCGGGCATGTGCCCACCCAGAACCACTTTTTGCTCAATGGGCTGCAGGCTGTTCCACAACCACCATGGCATCGTGCTGGGCGTGAGTGCCGGCAGCATGAACGCCGCCCCATCGTGTACGCCGCGCCCGAGGAACCGGGCGAAGCCGCCGACCCGGCACTACTCCCAAGCTGCGGATGAACGGCCTTGGCCTGACCGGAGACCCGCATCCTGCCCCATTACCAGTTCAATCCGGGATCATGTGCTGGACGGACAGAAGGTGGAGGACATCGCCCTTGCCGACAGCAAAAAGCGGCATTTTTCTCGCTTTGCCGGACGGCTCGTATATTCTGTGCGCCGACGGCAGCGAGGCTTTATACGGCAGAGCTGGTACTTTGCGGATGGATGGAAGAGATCAACGAAGACAGAAGATGTGTTGCGCCCCACGGTAAGCGCGACAAAAGCGGAACTACGGCAGCCTTGTTGACGATTAAAATGGCCTCCGCTGCGCTCTGGCCATCATCAGTGGAATTATTATTTTTATTTGCAGTTCAGAAACGCCTGCGGGCGTTTCGGAACTCTTTCACGAAAGGGCTTGTAACGTCAAGCGGGCAGCCCATCCACAGTGCGCGGGTGTTCTCGTCCACGTCCGCCATGATCTTTTCCATCAGCTCATCCACCTGCCGCCGCTCGTAAACGGGGGCCGGCGGCGGCGATGTTGTCCAGCGAATCGGAATCGGTCATCTGCTGGTTGCCTTGCTGGGCCTGCTCCAGACGGGCGGCGTAGCGTTCCAGGTCGATGCGCACAAGGCTCTCGTGCTGGGCACGGTACTGGTCCAGCCCGCAAGGCCCAGCGGATAATCGCAGACGTAGTGCTCGTTGTAGGCCTTCTGGGCGGGTTCCAGCGTGCCGGTGAGATAGGCCGTCAGGGCATCGTCCAGCCTGGCCTGCGCCTTTTCGGCGGCCTGTGCGGCGGGCGGTGCGGGCTTGTCGGCCTGCCGGGGCCAGCGCCAGCATCCGGGTGCGGGGCCAGCGGCTCCAGCAGCGGATGGGCCGCAAAGAACTTCCGGGCGGCGTCGGCGCTCTGCTGTGCCGTCTCCCCGGCCTTTTTTCTGTTCGGCTTCGCAGGAGGCGATCTGTTTTTCGCACACGCGGATGTCGCCGCCCACCTGCTCCACGGCGGCGCGGGCGGCTTCCCAGGCGGCTTCCGGGTTTCTTCCTCGCTTGTAAAGCTGCTGCAGCAGGGGTTCTCGCGGCATTCGGCCAGCTTGCCCTCCTGTTCGGCCACAGCATTTCTGGGCTTTTTCGGCGGCGCGGGCATCCCACAGCGTCGGCCAGCTGCTCCGGTGCCGTGCCGCGCAGGAAGTTCTGGTACTGGTCGTAGGCGGTTTTCAGGTTCTGTTCGGTCTGGGCGGCAGCACGGGCGGCGCTCCCCAGAGCTTCCAGCTCTTCGGCCAGTGCCCCGCGCGGGCGCGGCGGGCGTCCAGGCCGATATACCGCTGGGGGTGCGCAGGCGTTCCAGCCGGAAGGGATGGTGGCGCAGCAGGTCGCGGGTGGCGCTGTCCGGGTACTGTTCCAGTGTTTCAGGGGTGTCGCAGCAGACGATGCGCCCAGGATGGTGTCGGCGTACTGGGCCGCCAGCGGGTTTTCGCTGGTGACCTGTGCCGCCAGGACTGTCCCGGGGCGTCTTGTCGGCATGGCGGTTGGCCTTGCGGATGCCCGGCGTGTCCAGCAGGCTGATGGGCCCCACCTTGTCCTTCAGGGCCACAAAAGGCGCTCTTGGCGGCCTCGTAATGGGCGGGCGGCACAAAAGGATGTCGAACCGGCGGTCGCCCAGGCAGGCTTCCACGCAGTCCTGCCAGCTCTCGTCCGCCACGGTTCAGCAGTTCACAGAAAATTTTGGCATCCGGCTGCATGCCCCGGCTCTTCAGTTCCGCGTTCACGGCATCCCGCACCCGGGTGGCGGCATCGCCGTGGGGGTAGACCCACTTGCCGCCGGACACGGCGTCCAGCTCGGCGCGCTTGCCGGCCTGCTCCTTCTGCAAAGCAGCAGTGTTCTGGCGGGCAGCAAAATACGCTTCCTCCAGCGGTTTTTTCCTGCGCGGAGAGCCATGCGGTGAGCTGCGGCAGAGTGTCCGCCGTCAGCTCTTCGGCCTTGATGCCGGCAGCAAAGCCGCTGCGGCGCAGCACAGCCAGCAGGCTCTGGGTGCGGGCAAGGGCACTTTCTGCCTTTTCGGCTTTGCGTGCGGCGGTATCCAGCGCCGTTTTGCGGCGGGAAAGCTCCTCGGTCAGGGCATCCAGTGCCCGGCCCTCGCCGCTGGCACCGGCTGCGCTGTGGGCGGCAAGGTAGGCGCGGCGGGCTTCCGCCTCCGCAGTTCTTGGCCTCGGCATAACGGGCGTTCAGGGCCTCCAGCTGGCGGTGTCCGGCATCCAGATGCTCCTGCCAGACCGTCTGTTCGCTGCCGTCGGCAGCGGCACGGGCCAGCAGCGCCGCGCCCCGGTTCACAAGGGTCTGGGTCTGCTTTTCGGCGGCTTCGCGGCCATAGTTCACGATCTCTTCCAGTGCATCGGCGCGGGTCTGGGCTTCGGCCAGCACAGCGTGCAGGTTTTCAAGCTCCAGCCGGTCGCCCTGCAGCGCTTCCAGATCCAGCTCCGGCTGGGGCAGGATGTACTGGTACAAAAACTCCCGGAAGTTGGGGATCTCGTCCATGCTGGTGCCCATCTGGAAGACTTCGTTGAACTTCTTGCCCAGCGGGCTTGCGGCGCGGCCGATGCCAAGCGCCCGGCAGATGCGGTCACGGGCTTCGCCGGGGCTGCGGGTGTAGGAGAGACGGCCCACTGCGGGCTTGAAGTCCTCCTTTGCGCTGGGTGCACCGGTCTTGGGGTCGATGAAGGGCAGCTGCTCGAGGGTGCAGCCGTCCTCGGAGATATACCAGGTCTGGTCGCCGGGATGGAGCTCCTGCATGGGGCCTTCCGACTCGACCCGGACGGCGATGACGAAGTGGGTGCGCTTGACGCTGTCCCAGAACTCCGCGCCGATGTAGGCCACGGTGCGGCCCGGGCGGCGGTAGGCGTTCTCGCCGCGCTGCTTTGCGTGCACCGAACCCTGCAGGGTGCGGCCGCTCTTTTATTGCCCAGCGCATTGAAATTGCGGTTGGTGGTCAGGCAGTAGCGGATGGCATCCAGAATGGTGGTCTTGCCCACGGCGTTCACGCCGATCATATAGGTCAGCCGGGCGCAGTCGAAGGTGACATTTTTTCAAAGTTGTGCCAGTTGATGAGCTTCAGCCGTTTGAGTTCGATCATTCTTCACCCTCCCCTGCTTCTTCCGGTCGTTCATAAAGGCCAAGCTCTGTGCGGGTGCGGGTCACTCTCGGCGGCAGCGTCCGCAAGGTCGGAATCCGGCAGAGCAAGCAATACAGTCGGGAACACCTCGATGCGGCTGTCCGGACCGGAGAGCCGGCCCACAGGTCGGGCCAGATTGTACCGGCGCAGGGTGCGCAGCAGGTTTTCCAGCGTGGGCTGGTCCAGACGGCGGGGCAGATTCATCTTCTGCAGCTCGGTCTGCACCTCTTCCACCGTCACCAGCACCTCGTCGGCGCTGGCCGAAAGGCTCTCCGCTTTTGCAGGTAAAAAAGCCGCAATACCAAAAGCAGGATGCTCTCGTATTTCAGCAGCCGGGCCTGACTGCCCTCGTGCTCGTTGACCAGGGCCGCCGCCTGCAGCGGGGCCGGGTACAGCAGCACAGCGTAGCCCAGCGGTTTGAACACCGCCCGCACCTCGGGCAGATGATCCTGCACATAGAGATATTTTGCCCGCTGATCCTCCACGCCGCCCAGCAAAAAGCAGTGGTTGAGCAGGTAATTCGCGGTTTCTTCCAGCATGTTAATGGTTGCCATCGTTTCCGTCCCCTGCGGCGGGTCAGGACAAAGTCCTCAAAGCGGAAACCGCCGCGCTCCACCCAATTGCCGGTGAGCTGAATGTCATAATCCCGGTGCGGCGACTGGGAATAGGTATGCAGGCCGATGATGCGGGCAAAATCGTCCGGGTATTCGTCGGCCAGGGTGGCCGCGTTCACCTGCGGGCGGGCGGCCAGGGCCTGCCGGGCCAGCAGGGCCACGTTCTCTTCGGTAACGGCCAGGCGGGCGTAATCCAGCAGCAATTGCTGCTCTTTTTTTGAGCTGTTCCGGGTCGAATACTTCGGCCTGCACCGGGGCCAGCGGGGCCGCCGCGGGGGCGCCGCCGGCGGGTAGAAAATTTTTCGCCAAACACTGCCGCCGGGTACAGATGGAGGGCTTTGCCACCGGGCCGTCGTCCGGCTCAAAGAGCTGGTCCGGGGTGCGGATGTCCTCGGCGTAGCGGCGCAGCAGGGCCGTGACGCTGCCCTGGGCCGAGCGGTCGCTCAGCAGCAGGAACTGTGCCCGCTGCACGGCCCGCTTGCGGTAGCGGATGTGGCTGGCGTCGATCTCCCGGATGAGGTTGCTCATCTCTTCCAGCGCGTCCTGCTGCTGCTGGATGAGGGCCCGCACACGGGGCGCGGCCTCGCCGGGGCGCAGCGCTCCACCGGGCGTAATCCAGCGCCAATTGGGGCAGATACGTTTCTCGCAGGCATCCAGCCCTTCCTCCAGATAGGCGCGGTAATTGAACAGGTTGTCGCTGGTCTTGAAGCGATGGTAAGCCGCCGCCACCACCTTTTTCTTCGTACTGGTCAAACAGCTCCAGCACCTCCTGCGGGGTGCGGTTGCGGGTGAGCCGGTCGATGTAGTGGCCGATGGACGCATTGAGCGCCCGCAGGGATTTGTTCAGCGCTTCCAGATCGGAAGCCACCTCCCGCAGCACATTCTCGTAGGGGTTCTTCTCTTCCCCCACGCCCTGCAGCAGCTGCCAGGCTTTGTAAACAGCTTGCCGGTGTAGGTGACCACACGGGGGATTCAGGATCTCTTCCAGCGCGTCCAGCAGCGGGGCCACCTCCGGCACAAAGGCCAGGGTCGGCTCGCTCTCGTAACTGCCGGGCTGCTCTTCCAGCCAGCCGGTGCGGCGCAGCCGCAGCAGAAAGCCCAGCGCCAGCGTATGGGGGTCGCGGGTGGGCTGTTCCTCCTCATCGCCGGCACCGTCTGCGTACAGCGTCAGGGGCTTTGCCAGTGCCGCAAAATAATCCTCCGCGCGGGAGACGGCCTCCGCACGGAAATGCTGTAGTCGGCCGTATGGCGGCACTCTTCCCACAGCAGGAGCAGCAGCTCCGCATAAAACGCCCGGTTCGGCCCCGCCAATGGGCGGAACAGCCGTGGGCTGACCAGTTCAAACAGCTGCATGGAACGTTCCGTTCTGTTCGCATCAGAATACGGTTTTATTGTATCACAAGCGGCAGAGTTTTGTCCAAAAGGCGCAAAAAGCCCCGGGAGCGGGTGCTCTCCGGGGCAGGAAGATCCGGGTTTATTTTGCAGCCATCTCGGCAGCCGTCGCGGTGCAGCATCCGTCATCGGTTTACCCCTCCAAAGCGGGTGCGCACTGTCCCGCCCGCGCGGCCAGCGGCTGGCGGCGGCAGTTCTGGCGCTGAACTTTGCCTTGTGCTGGCTCTGGCCATTTCCCATGCTCATGCAGCTGCCCTGCAGTAGACACACGGTATCCGGATGCTGGAGTTCAACACCAGCCACATCCTGCTGACTTTCAGCCATCCATCGGCAACCAGACCTCCGGCAAATGCAGCTGGTACGCACTGCGCTACGCACGCACCATTCTGGACGGAAAAACCTGCTCCGGCAGCGGCATGTGGTCGAACGGTGCGGTCTGGTCGGCAGGCGGGTACACGGTTACTCCGGCAGCCTGTCCGAGTGCCTGCAGAAGCTTTACACCGAGCTTTCCGCCGGGCGTCCGGTGATCGTACATCTGAAAAACACTGCGGTGAGCGGCGTAAAACGGCACACGAACCGCACTTCTACTTATGAATATCACCTGACCGGCTCCGGCTGGAACGAGGTGAACTACCCCCATATCGCCACCAGCGCTGCGTATGGCCACTGGGTCTGCGTGGTGGGCATCCGTGCGGATGCAGACCCTGCAGACCTGAAGGAAAGCGATTTCTACGCGCTGGACCCGGCACGTGTCTCGGCAAACGGCACACTGGCTGTGACCCGGCTGCTGGACGACACCATCTGGACTGACAATTCTCCGCTGAAAACAGCAGGCTGACAAAATTAGAAAAGCAAAAGCTGACGCTTCTGCGTCAGCGTTTTTTTGTTTTACGCTTCAACTTCCCGATCAAAATGCCCTCCGCGTTCGCTCTGGGCATCTTTAGCGGAAAGTTATTTCTTATATTCGTGTTTGAAGCGCCCTGCGGGCTTGTCAGGGTAAAACCCTTCCATCTGCTGACGCAGACCGCTCTGCCACTTAAAAGCCCCACTGGGGCTTTTATTGCTGCGCAAACGCGGGCACTCAAACACATTTTCACGAAAAATCGGAAAATTTCAATTAGTACCCCCGCACCGAGAAGCCGCGCTCCCACGGGTCGGGCGGCAGATCCTTCTGGCGGATGCCGGTGATCCGGATGTAATCGCTTTTTCTGGATCATGGCGAACAGCCGCATGAATTGATCCGGGTCGCCTTGCACTTCCAGCGTCACGCTGCCATCGTCCTCGTTCTCCACCCAGCCGGTCAGCTCCAGTGTCTGGGCCGCATAGCGGGCACGGTAGCGGAAGCCCACCCCTGCACCTGCCCTTCGATGGAATAGCGGCGGCGCACCGTTCCCCTGCGGCAGAGCAGGCGGCGTGCGGTCTTTTTGCTTGAGAAAATCAAACATTTTTACAGCTCCTGATACGCGGTCATGAGGGCCGGGATGAACTGCTTTTACGGCTCACCACACCGGGCAGCGTAAAGCTGCCGTCCTCGGCGGGCTGGGTCTCAAAGCCGTCGGCCAGCACCTCGGAGGCATAGCGGCCATCGCTGATGACCACGCTTTCTTCCTTGGGCACGTCGGTGAGCAGCATGTAGATATCCTCCACGTTCTGCTTGTTGCGGGCCTCTTCCAGATAGGGCTGCAGCAGCGCTTCGGCGGCCAGCAGGTTCTTGCGGGTCATGTAGCTGCCCTGTGCCACGCCAAAGCGGATATCGCCGCACATGAACACCTTGAAGTCCTGCAGGAACACCTCCTCGGCGGTCTTGCCGTCCAGCTTTTCGCCTGCCTCAAACATCTCATTGGCAAACTCGTTGATGTCCACCCCGGCGATCTTTGCCAGACGGTTGGCGGCACCCACATCCATGGGGGGTGCAGGTGGGGCTGCGGAACACCAGCGTGTCCGACAGGATAGCCGCCAGCAGCAGACCGGCGGTCTTTTGGGGATCTCCACCCCGTTCTCGTCGTACATCTGGGTGACGATGGTGGCGGTGCAGCCCACCGGCTGGTTGCGGAAGTACACCGGGCCGCTGGTCTCCAGACTGCCGATGCGGTGGTGGTCGATGATCTCCAGGATCTCGGCCTGATCGAAGCCCTCCACCGCCTGCGTTGCCTCGTTGTGGTCCACCAGAATGATGCGGCGCTTGCGCAGATTGATGATGTTGCGGCGGCTGACCATGCCGCAGTATTTGCCATCCTCATCCAGAATGGGGAAATAGCGGTGGCGCACCTTGGCCATCACGCGGGTAACATCGGCCACCGGCGTGACGAGGGTGAACTTCATGATGTCGCTGCGGGTCATATAGTAGGAAATGGGCGCGCACTGGCTGATGAGCTTGCCGGCGGCATAGGTATCCACCGGGGTGGTCATGATGGCAACGCCGGTCTCCTCGGCAATGCGCTGGATGGTGCGGCCCACCTTGGCGTTGTTGCACAGGATGAGCAGGGAGGCTTCCTTCTCAATGGCGCACAGCTGGCTCTCGTAGCGGTTGGTCAGGATGACGATATCGCCCTTTTCCATGCTGTTTTCCAGCATTTCCGGGGTGGCGGTGCCAATGCGGATGTGCCCGGTGGTGCAGACCGCGTCCTCGCTGCCCACCACCATGGTGGCCCCCCAGTGTTTCCAGAATGTTCTTTGTAGCTGGTGCGGCTCTTGGCAAGGATGCCGGTATCGAACAGGTCCATGTTGGCGGTGGCGATGTCCTTCACCGTGATCAGACCTTCCAGCTCGTTGTCCGCGCCGTCACCGGCAGGGTGTCGATCTTGCGGTCGCGCATGATCTCCCACGCCTTGCGCAGGCTGGTGGAGCCGGGGATGCCGGGCATTTCGCGGTAGTCCACATCCCGGATCTTGGGGTTGACGTCCGTGCACATGCGCGGGGGCCTGACCCCGAATTTTTTGAGCACGAACTCGGTCTCCTGATTCATTTTGCCTGCACGGCGGGGTTCGCAGACCAGATCACTGGTCTTGTTTTTCAGCTCTGCATAGGCAATGGCCGAGCAGATGGAGTCGGTGTCCGGATTGCGATGTCCGATGACAACGACTTTATGGGCTGTTTTGGGCATACTCTTTCCCCCTTTGGGTCCTGGTTTACCTTCTATGTTGATCTCATTTACCATGGTGCACTCCCCGCTCCTGCACAGCGCGGTGCACCTCAGATTTATTTTAACACAATTGCGGGCGGGGGTAAAACCGGAACAAACGCGGAGTTTTCCTTAAAATTTTGCGAGAAAGGCGGTGTTCCTTGCTTATACAATTGCTTCTCCGATTTTTGTATCCAGGGCTTGTAATTCTGCGCGTTCTGCTGTATGATATAAATCGCGCACGGCGTTACCGTTACGGAGGGACCCATGACGTCAACCAAAACGCCCGCGTTCCATAAGCCGCTGTTTTCCCGGCAGCTGCTCATTGGCCCTGCTGCTGCCCCTCATCGCCGAGCAGGCACTCAGTGTGACCATTGGCCTGGCAGACACCCTGATGGTCTCCTCCGTCGGGAGGCGGCTGTCTCGGGCGTGAGCCTCGTTGACACGTTCAACACCCTGATGATCCAGATCATGAGCGCACTGGCCACCGGCGGCGCGGTGGTCGCCAGCCAGTACATCGGCCACCGGGAGAGAAAAACGCCCGGGCCTCCGCCGCGCAGATCCTGTTCATCCTGTCCAGCTTCAGCCTGGCTGGTGGCCGCCGTGGTGATGGTGGGGCGGCACGCCATCCTGCGGGGCATCTTCGGCTCCATCGACGCCGACGTCATGCGCTACGCCGAGACCTATTTCCTGCTCTCAGCCCTGAGCTACCCGTTCATTGGCCTGTACAACGCCGGTGCGGCGCTGTTCCGGGCGCAGGGCAACAGCAAGATCAGCATGCTGTCCAGTCTGGTGATGAACGTGGTGAACATCGGCGGCAACGCCGTGCTGATCTTTACGGCTTCAAAATGGGCGTCATGGGCGCAGCACTGGCAAGCCTTGTGTCCCGCGCCATTGCCTGCATCGCGGTGCTTTTCCTGCTGCAGAAGCCCGACTGCCCGCTGCGTGTGGACGGCCTGCGCACTGGCCCCCAAAGCACGGCTCATCCGGCAGATCCTGCGGGTGGGCATCCCGGCCGGCATCGAGAACGGCATGTTCCAGATCGGCAAGCTGTCGGTGGCCAGCCTGACCAGCACCCTGGGTACCGCCGCCATTGCCGCCAACGCCGTGGCCAACACCACCTCCACGTTCCTCAACATCCCGGCCAACGCCGTGGGCATGGCCGCACTGACCGTGGTGGGCCAGTGCCTTGGCGCAGGCGAAAAGGATCAGGCCGTGTATTACTCCCGCCGCCTGATGCTGTTTGCCTACTGCGGCGCATGGTTCATGAACCTTTCGGCCTTCCTGTTTGCCAACAAATTTGCACTGGGCCTGTTCAACCTCTCGCCGGAGGCCTACGCCATGGCGCTGGAAGTGATGGTGTGGTTCAACATCGTTTCGCTGTTCATCTGGCCCTCCAGCTTTACCCTGCCCAACATCCTCCGCGCGGCAGGCGACGCCTCGTTTACCATGTCGGTCAGCATCGTGTCCATGTGGGTGTTCCGGGTGGGTTTCTGCTACCTGTGTGTGCTGGCCTTTCACGGCGGCCTGCTGGCCATCTGGATGGGCATGTATCTGGACTGGGCGTTCCGCTCCCTGTGCTTCTTGGTGCGCTTCGTGCGCGGCAAGTGGCTGGAACAGAATGTGATCTGAGCTCTCTGCACAGGCATTGGTCGAGCCCTTGACAACCGGCGCAGATACGATATAATGAAAACAGAAAAGGTGCTGTCCTGCAATGGTCAGCTTCCTTCTCCGGCAATCATTCAACTAAAGTAAACGACCGCTCGAGTTGGGGAACTGTGAGGCGGTCGTTACTTTTGTCCTCCGTGCCGTACTGCTGTATTTCTCTGTGGCAGCGGCCCTGCTAATTTTATGCAAAACACACAAATAAACCGCAACTTCTTTGGCAACCTTGTCCGCTTTCCTTCTTGTTTTTGTCACATTCCCGGCGTATAATTTCTCAATGCTAAGAGATTTTTGCTTCTGCAAAAAGGAGGCTTTTTTCAATGAAGCGCAGTTGGTTTTCGCGCCATCCCATCTGCTTTATGGCGCTTTATCTGTTGTTTTATCTTTCCGCATTCAACTTTCTGGAGACGCGGATCTCCATGCCCCATCTGGTGCTGGTGCACTGCCGGCTGGACGACCTGATCCCCTTCTGCAAATATGCCGTCATCCCCTATTTTGCATGGTTCGTGTGGATCCCGTTCACACTGTTCTATCTGCTGTGGCGTGCCCCGCGGGAGGACTTCTGGCGGCTGTGCCTGCCGCTGTTTGCCGGCATGACCATCGCACTGGCCTGCTATGTCATCCTTCCCACCGGCCTTGCCCTGCGGCCCTATTACGTGCCGGGCAACGACTTTTTGCCCGCACCGTGCGGACGCTGTACCGCACCGATACCCCCACCAACGTGTGCCCGTCCATCCATGTGTTCAACTCGGTGACGCTGCTGCTGGCGTATTACCGCTGCCGCATTTTTTGAGCAGCCGCGCCGCCGCTGGATGCGTCCGGCCGCTGCTGTGCTGTGCACTTCCATCGTGTGCTCCACCGTGCTGCTCAAGCAGCACAGCTGCATCGATGTGGCGCTGGGCGCCTTGCTGGCACTGGCACTGGATGCCCTGTTCACCCGCTCCGGGACAAGCGCAGCGAAGTGCCGCAGATGCGGTGGAACTGATACCTTAAAAGAGAGCGCCGTCCAATGACGGCGCTCCCTTTTTGCTTTAAAACAAATTTTCCGGCAGGCAGACATCCTGCTTTTGGCACCTTTGCCCAGGAAAACTCCCCGATCAGGCTTTCCGGCGTGCGGGGCGCAGGCTCCGGCTGCAGGCCGTAGGCGTAGGCAAGCTTGCCCACGATCTCCTGCGCGGTGTATTTTGTGCGCAGATTTTCCAGGCTCTGGTCGCCGTCCCGCTTGGACAGCCGCCGCCCGTCCGGGGCCAGCAGCAGCGGGCAGTGGGCAAAGGCTGGAGCCTGCAGGCCCAGCAGACGGTACAGGTACAGCTGCCGCGCCGTGGAGGACAGAAGGTCGGCCCGCGCACCACTTCGGTGACGCCCATGCGGGCATCGTCCACCACCACGGCCAGCTGATAGGCGAACACGCCGTCCGACCGGCGCAGGTAGAAATCGCCGCAGTCCCGCAGCAGGTTCTCGGTGTGCGGGCCCATGCAGCCGTCCACAAACGTGATCTCTTCATCCGGCACCATCAGGCGGTAGGCCGGGGCTTTCTTTTTTGCGCTTTTCGGCGATCTGGGCGGCGGTCAGGTCCCGGCAGGTGCCGGGGTAGATGACGTTGCCGTCCGAGGTGTGGGGCGCACTGGCCGCGTGCAGCTGGGCGCGGGAGCAAAAGCACGGGTACACCAGACCCCTGCGTCCTCCAGCTTCCGGGAAGCCTGGAAGCGTAGATGCTCCGCGCACTCGCTCTGGTAATAGGGGCCGTGGGGCCCGCCGGTGCTGCCGCCCTCATCCCAGACAAGGCCCAGCCAGTCGAGGTCCTGCTCCAGCAGATCGGCGTAGAGCCGCGGGCAGCGCTCGGCGTCCAGATCCTCAATGCGCAGCACGATGCGTCCGCCCCGGCTTCTGGCACTGAGCCACGCCAGCAGGCTGCAGGCCAGATTGCCCAGATGCAGCCGACCGCTGGGGCTGGGGGCAAAGCGACCGGTTGGCGGTACAGGCTCTGTTTTTGCGTAAAAACTGCTTGTTCTTGCATGTGTATCCTTTCAGCCGCCGGACGATTTAAAATTGCCGACGCGTTCGCTTTGGCAATATCAGCGGAAATATTATTATATTTGCCCTTACGTTTCGTCGCGCAGCGACTTAAAACCGGCGGAACACAAAAAATCCTTTCGCTCTGTGCGGGAAGCCGCTCTTTCCCTATTATAGTTACCCACCCGTCAAAGGTCAACAGACCACCCTGTCCAGCCGCTGCTCCACCGCCTGCCGGACCTGCGGCGCACGGATGCCGAAAACGATCTGCACATTGCAGCCGTTTTGTACCACCCCGCTGCAGGGCAGCTCCCTCAGCGCCTGCTCCCGGACAAAGGCCGCATCCTGCACCGTGACCCGCAGGCGGGTAAAGCAGTTGTCCACCGTGCAGATGTTCTCCCGCCCGCCGAGGGCGGCGATGAGCTTTTTTTTCCACCCCGGCATCGTCCAGCGGTGCCGCTTCCGGCCGGACAGGCTCCTCCGGGCGTCGGCCCGGCGTGGGCAGGTCCAGCGCTTTGATGAGCGCGGTGAATACCACAAAAGTACACCGCGATCTGGGCAAGGCCCAGCAGGTAGAGCACCGGATAATGGGTGCGGGCCGCACCGGCAGAAAGGTTCATTGCCAGCGAACCCAGGAGGTTGGAGGTAAAGGCGGTCACATGGCACAGGTGCAGCAGCACGATGAACGCGCCGGAAATGGCCGCGTGGGCCAGCCACAGCACCGGAGCCGAGAAGCAGAACAGAAAATCCATCGGCTCGGTGAATGGAGGCCAGCGATGCCGTAAAGGCCAGCGGCAGCAGCTGAAGCCGCCGTTTTGCGGCGGCTGCCGCGCCGGGCACAGAAGATGAATGCCGCCGCAATGCCAAAGTAACCAAAGGTCTTGGTAAAGCCGGTGTACATCCACACGATGCCATCCGAAAACGGCAGGCCGAGGTTATATTCGGTCATCATGACCACATAGGCACCGGTATAGGTGACGCTGCCCACCATAAGCTGACCGCCCAGCTGCGAGAACTGGAACGGCATATACACCAGATGATGCAGCCCTGTGGGGATGAGCAGCCGTTCCAGAAAGCCGTACAAAAACAACCCGATATTGCCGGAAGCGGCAATGAAGCCGGTGACGGCCGCAATGGCCTTCTGGATAGGCGGCCAGACAAAGCAGGCCCCAAAGCCCAGCACCGCCGCCAGTGCCGCCACGCAGGCAAAGGACCACCGCACACCGGAGAACACACCGCCCAGAATGCCGCGGTGGGCTTTTTTCGCAGGTGCGGTCATACACAAAGGCGGTGAGCAGGCCCAGCAGAATACCGCCGAACACGCCGGTATCCACAGTCTGGATGCCCAGCACCATGGTCTGGCCTGCGCTGTACAGGCCGGTAAGCGCATCCGGCTGCGCCAGCAGGCCCAACTCGGTCAGCGTTACATTGCCCGCTGTCAGGTAGACAAGATAGCTCACCAGGGCGATGAACGCCGCCTGATGCTTTTCCCGCTTTGCCAGCGCCGCCGCAAGCCCGGTGCAGAACAGCACGCTCAGATTTGAAATGACCGCCGTGAGGCATTTGTAAATGATCCTGCCCGCCAGCTGCACCGGCTCCCACCGCAAAAGGGCAGCACCCCGGCCAGCGGCGCACTGGTAAGCAATGCGCCCACCACCAGCAGCAGGCCCGCCGCCGAAAGATAGCTCAGCGGTGCCAGCATTGCGCGGGAGAACCGCTCCAATGCGGCTGTGATGCGGTGCTTCATGGGCGTTTCCCTCCTTTCCGGTTGACGTGGGCAGACACTATACTTGTAGTCAACCGATTTTTGCAAAAAATGTCAAGAATGCAAAGTTCCCAAAAATGCGTTTTTTCTTTGTGCAGGGTGCATATTTCCCGCTTGAAATTCGTCCTGCGCTGTCCGATTGACAACCGCCGCGGCAGAACGTATACTTAGGGTGTATCGTTTTGAAGTGCTGCGGCCCGGCTGCGGCACCGCTCAAGGAGGACACTACTATGAAATTGAGATATGCCCGCATCCTCTCGCTGCTGCTCTGCGCAGCGCTGGCCTGCAGCATTCTGGCAGGCTGCAGCGGCTCAACCGCCAGCAGTTCCGAAGCGCCAAGCTCTGCCAGCAGTTCTGCAAGCTCCGCTGCTTCCGGCGAAGACCTGCCTGATTCCACCACCCGGGCCGACACCTCCGGCCTGAACCCCGGCGATTTTGACGAGAACTCCATCTTCTCCATCACCGGCACCGCTGCCGCCTTTGAGCCTTGTCTGGGCTGGGGGCCGGGTGTTTCCGGCTGCTCGCTCAAATCGGTGATCGCAGCGGCATCCCTGCTGCAGTGGGCAGAAAACGCCCGCCTTGCCTCCCGCACCCCGGAAGCCGTGCAGGAAGCTTTCTACAGCTGGTACGACACGCTGGACGCTGATGAGCAGGAAAGCTTTGCCGAGGCCTGGACGATGATCGAGCCGGACGCGCTGAGCCTTTTGAGCGACAAAGGACAGCATGGCTGGCCGCATTGAGGATGCCGGCCTTGACCCGGACACCCTGCCCGGCTGCACCTTGAAGAACTGGCAGGCCCTGCAGACCGTGCTGGACGACTGCGTGCCCGCAGCGGGCCAGTGAACCCAACACAAAAAAGAAGCTGGCCGGGCCCGGTCAGCTTCTTTTTGTTTTTGCGGAAAAGGCCGGGGCCGCCTGCGGCATCAGACCTTCTTCAGCACATACTGGCGGGTGCCCATGCCGATCTTCTCGGCCTGCTCCAGCGTGGCCTTCCACTCGATATTGGGGTTGGAATCCTTGAAGTTGTCGTGGTGGCAGTTCCAGCCGGGCTTTGCAAGGTTCTGGCCCAGCTGGCTGTCCGGCAGCGGCTGTGCATTCAGGCAGGCGTCCGCGCAGGCCTGATCCAGCGCCACCGGGTCAAAGCTCGCAAACATCCCGATATCCGGCAGGATGGGAGCATCGTTCTCGCAGTGGCAGTCGCAGTTGGGGCTGATGTCCTGCAGCAGAGAAACATGGAAGCAGGGACGGCCTGCGCATACGGCAGCCGCGTACTCGGCCATTTTGCGGCCCAGCATCTCATTGGCGCTGTCGCACTGAGAATAGATAGCGTCAAAGTTGCAGGCACCGATGCAGCGGCCGCAGCCCTTGCACTTGGTCTGATCAATGACGGCCTTGTTGTTTGCATCGTAGGTGATGGCATCGGAGCCGCACTCCTTGGCGCAGCGGTGGCAGCCGCGGCACAGGCTCTGCTGCACCTCCGGGTGTCCGGCGGCGTGCTGTATCATCTTGCCTGCGCGGGAGCCGCAGCCCATGCCGATGTTCTTGAGAGTACCGCCGAAGCCGGTGGATTCGTGGCCCTTGAAATGGGTCAGGCTGATAAAGATATCCGCATCCATGATGGCGCGGCCGATCTTTGCCGTCTTGCAGTATTCGCCGTTCGGCACCGGAACTTCTGCTTCATCGGTGCCGCGCAGGCCGTCCGCAATGATGACCTGACAGCCGGTGGTCATGGGCCAGAAGCCGTTCAGCTGGGCACAGGTGAGGTGCTCCAGTGCGTTCTTGCGGCTGCCCGGATACAGGGTGTTGCAATCGGTCAGAAACGGCAGACCGCCCTGCTCCTTGCACAGGTCGGCCACCACCTTGGCGTAGTTGGGGCGCAGGAATGCCAGATTGCCCAGCTCACCGAAATGCATCTTGATGGCAACGAATTTGCCATCCATATCAATATCCTTGATGCCGGCGGCGATGCACACGCGGCGCAGCTTGTCCAGCAGGCTGGTGCCCACAGGACAGCGGAAATCTGTATAATAGACCTTGGATGCTTCCATAGCATTTTCCTCCATTTTGTTTGCACGGCACGCTGCCGCATACTCTCTTATTTTGTAGTATAGCACATCTTTTTGCAAAGAAAAAGTGCTGTCGTAAAGGGCGGCGGGCACACCCTCCACGTCCCACGATCAAAATGGCCTCCGCTGATGCTCTGGCCATATTTAGCGGAACTATCATTTCCTAACGAAAAAAGCCGGAAATCTGCGGATTTCCGGCTTTCAATTTTCACGGAAAGAGTCGTAGCGGGCAGCGGCATCTTGCAGCGCCGGCTCCCTGCGGAAGCGTTCGCGCAGCAGACGGAGCACAAACTTGCCCGCACGGCGCGTCGCGCAAGCGACTCAAAATCGGCGGAACACAAAAATCCTTTAGCGGAGCGGCTTGGATTTTTGTATGGAGCCCAACAGCTTTGGGGTCACTAGGGGCGAGCAGCCCCTAGTTCGTGCCCCCCGCGCCTCGAAAGTAGCGGGTGCCTTTTCTGGTTCTCTTTTGGCACGCAAAGAGAACATTCCCGGCGGCGATGCATCTTGCAAAAGGCATGAAACCTTAAACACGCGACTACGCTCTGTGCGGAAAGCATTCCAAATCAGAAGATGGCCGTCGCAGCCGCCACTGCCAGCACGATGATGCCCAGCACGATGCGGTAGGCACCAAAGAACTTGAAATCGTGGCGCTTGACGTAATCCATCAGGAAGCGGATGGCGGCAAGGCTCATGCCAAAGGCCACCACACAGCCCACTGCCAGCACAGCCACCTCGGTGCCGGTCATCATGGAACCGCCGACAACGAACTTGACCACCTTGAGCAGGGATGCGCCCGCCATGACCGGAATGGCCAGATAGAAGGTGAACTCTGCCACACAGGCGCGGGACAGGCCCAGCAGCAGGCCGCCCACGATGGTGGCACCGGGCGGGAGGTGCCCGGAATGATGGCCAGACACTGCCACAGGCCAATGATGATGGCATCGCGGTAGGTGATCTGCTCCAGCCGGCTCACGTGCGGCGCGGCGCGGCGGTTCTCCACAACAAAGAACAGCGCGCCGTACAGAATGAGCATCGCGGCAACCGTGATGTAATTGTAGAAGTGAGCTTCCATCCAGTCGTCCAGCGGGCTGATGATGAGCACCGGGATCGTGGCCGCTACCACCTTGAACCACAGGTTCCACACGCTGGGCTTGGAAATGACTCTGCCCTGCTTCATGCCAAAGGGCCACAGCTTGCCCCAGAACAGCACCACCACGGCCATGATGGCACCCAGCTGGATGACCACACGGAACATGGACATGAACTCTTCGCTTGCGTTGAATTTGATGATCTGTTCCAGCAGGATCATATGACCGGTGGACGAAATGGGAAGCCACTCGGTAATGCCCTCCACAATGCCCATCAGGATGGCTTTGATGATCTCAAAAAACGTATGTACCCCTCCTTGTGCACAAAGGCACAGCAGCTTATTTTCTTCCAGTATACCATACTATGTCTCTGCACGCACGCAGAATGCGAAAATTTTACGCCCGCCGCCACTTTTGCCCTGCAGGCTGTTACTGCGCTGGGAAATGTGTTATACTGATGCAAAGACCCTTTTCCTTCTATTTTATCCGCAAATCAAAACAGAGTTTAAACACTCTTGGTATTTTTGTCGAACTATTCTACAACGAGGCGAATTCATATGAATATTCTGGTGATCGGCTGCGACCAGGTGGGCGCTTCCCTCATCCGCGATCTGGAACGCATCGGCCATGATATCTCGCTGATTGAAAAGGATCCCGAACAGCTCAAGCGTCTGGATGCCTTTGACGACTACAGCTTTGGCGGCACGGCTCTGGTGGGCGACCCCACCGACCCGGATACTCTGCGGCAGGGCGGCATTGACAGCTGCGATGCCGTGGCCGCTGTGAGCGAGGACGACTCGGTAAACCTGATGGCGGCACAGATCGCAAAAAGCATCTTCCGCCGTGAGAAGGTGATCTGCCGCGTGTCCGACCCGCACCTGCAGGTGCTGTACCACAAGGCTTACGAGATCGACACCATCTGCCCCACGGTGCTCACCGAGCAATCGGTGTTCCGCGCACTGGCAAAGTAAAAAGTGAGGGAAGCATATGAAAGTTTGTATCGCAGGCGGCGGCAAGGTGGGCATGTATCTGGCCCAGAGCCTGCTGGCCCACCGCCACAAAGTGACCATCATTGAACCGCAGGAAATGCTGTGCCGTTCGCTGGCCGATTCGCTGGATATCCCGGTGATCTGCGGCGATGCCATCAGCTTTGACACCATGCGCACGGCCGACGTTGCCAGCTGCGATGCCTTTGTGGCCGTGACCGGTGCGGACGAGAACAACCTTGTTGCCTGCCAGATCGCAAAGCGGGAGTTTGGCGTGAACCGCACTGTGGCCCGAGCCTCCAACCCCAAGAACCGGGAGCTGCTGCACACCTTAGGCGTGGACACCGTAGTGTGCGGCACCGACAACCTGAGCCACATTCTTGAGCGCGAGATCGAGACGGATACCATCCGCCAGCTGCTCTCGCTGGGCGGCGGCACTGCCAGCCTGAACGAAATTTTGCTGCCGGAGAACTTCAAGTTTGCAGGGCAGGCGGTCAAGGACATCCCCATGCCGGGCGACGTCATTCTGGTGTGCATCACCCGCGATGCGGAGTTCATCATCCCCCACGGCAATACCACCTTACTGCCGTGGGACCGCATCCTCTGCCTGACGCAGGATGACACCCTGCACCTGCTGATGGATGCCTGGGGCCTTTCCGGCAAATGACCGAACGTGACCTGCTGCGCACGGCGCTGATCATCCCGCCCAAGGGCCGGGCCGTGCTGTGCGTCTGGGCCGCTGTTCCCGGCGTGTTCTGCGCGCCTTTTGTGTTCTGGCAGAGCCTGTTTGCCGGGTGTATTTTCTGTGCCCTGTGGGCGTGCCTTGTGTTCGCCGCGTGGGCAAGAGCCTGCAGCTTTACCGCAGTGCTCACCGCCCGGAACACTGCCGTGCGGGCCGGTATCGCCGTTCCCATCACACGGCAGCTTCCCCGCCGGGCCGTGACTGGCGTGTGGACCCTGCGCACGCCGCTTCTGTGGCTGGCCGGGTGCAGCGTGCTGGTGGTGCACGGCCCGGGCGTACAGCTGTTCCTGCCGGGCGTGGATGCCCTGCAGGCGCAGGCCCTTGCCGCTGTGCTGATGGAGGAAACGCCATGACCGAACGCGGCTTCCACCCGTTTGCGGTGCTGCATTTTCTGCGCAAGACCATCCTGCTGTATCTGCTGCCGCTTTTGCAGGTGCTGTTTGCCCGCAACTGGGCGGCGCTGCGCACGGCTCTGGTGCAGGGCGCGGCGCTGCTGACAGTGCTTGCCGCTGTGAGCGCCGCCGTGCTGCACGCAGGCCGCTGGCGGGTGGATGCACAGGGAACCCTGCGGGTGCGCTGGCGGCTGGGCGTGCGGCTGGACCGCTGCCTGAAAGCCAGCCAGCTGGCAGCGCTCACCATCGAGCGGCCCCTGCTCTACCGGCTGGCCGGTGCCAGCCGGGTGGTGCTGTACCCTGCCGGGCAGAAGCGCACCCTGACCCTGCTTTTGAGCGCGCAGAACGCGCAGTTTTTAGCTGACCGCATGATGCCGCGCCGGGATGCTGTGGCCCACCCCGCGCGGCGGCGAAAAGCTGGCCTTTGCGGTGCTGGGTGCCAACGGCCTTTCCACCCCTTGCTTTGCTGGCGCTGGCCATCAAACAGAGCAGGCCCTATGCGCCGGATGCCCAGACTGCGGCCTTTGCCCACCTGAACCGCATTGCGGCGTGGGCGGCGCGCTGGCTGCCCATGGGCACAGCATGGCTGCTGGTGCTGGGCGGTGTGCTGTTCTGCGCAAGCCTTGTGCGCAGTGCGGCCCATGCGGCCCATTACACCGTGTGGCGCACCGAGAGCCACCTTGGCAGCAGGGGCGGCTTTGTGCGCCGGTATGAGATGCGCCTTGCGCTGGAACATCTGAGCTATGCGGACCTGCGCCGCTCGCCTGCCACATGGGCGCTGGGCTGCTGCCCGGTGTTCGTTACAGCAGGCAGCTGCCAGCCGGAGATCCCGTTGCTGGTCTGGCGGGAGGACGGCCCCTTTTCTACAGGAGCTGCTGCCCGGCTTTGCCCTGCCGCCAAAGCCCCGGTGGACACCGCAGGCCGCAGCATCCCGGCGTTTTTTCTGCCTGCCGGCATCCCCTGCGGGCTGTGCCTGCTGCTGACAGCGGTATCCCGCTACACCCTGCCCGCCCTCACGGTGCCGCTGCTGGTGGTCACTGCTGTGTTTGCGGCCCTGCTGGTGGGTGCGTACAACGGCTGGCGCAAAGAGGGCATCTGGCTGCAAAACGGCCGCCTGACCCTGCGCTGGCAGCACGGCTTCCATCTGCACGACATCTGCGTGCTCTGCCCTGTTCCGGCCCTGACGGCCATGCAGTCGCCATGGGCCGCGGCGGTGGGGCGCACCAACCTCACCCTCACCTTTCCGGGCGGGGTGAAGTGCAGGGTGCGCAGCGTAAAGTGCAGCGAATTGCCTTTTTTGCTTTTCTGAAACTGTAAGGAGTCTTTTTCTGTGATAAAACTGTATTATTCGATCTGGACGGCACCCTTCTGAACACCATCGACGACCTTGCCGATGCAGGCAACTGGGTGTGTGCACAGCACGGCTGGCCCACCTTTACGGTGGAACAGTTCAAGCACATGGTGGGAAACGGGATCCCGAAGATGGTGGAGCGCTTTTCGCCGGAAAATGCCCGCACGCCGGAGCAGCTGGCGGCCACACTGGCTGAATTCACTGCCCGGTACGACGCCCACAAGGAGGACAAGACGGCCCTTTATCCCGGCATCCCGGAGCTGCTGGACGAGCTGCGGGCACAGGGTGTTCAGTGCGCAGTGTTCTCCAACAAGGCCGACCCGCTCTGCGGCAAGATCATCGCCCACTATTTTGGCACCGGCCGCTTTGCCGCTGTGCGCGGCAGCAGGCCCGGCGTGCCCACCAAACCGAACCCCGCCGGGCTGTATGCGCTGATGGACGAGATCGGTGCGGACCGCTCTGCCACCCTTTTCGTGGGCGATAGCGATGTGGACATCCTCACCGGACACAATGCCGGACTGCCCGCCATGGGCGCGCTGTGGGGCTTCCGGGGCCGCGCAGAACTGACCGCTGCCGGTGCGGATGCACTGGCAGCGGTGCCGGAGGATATTTTCACTTACATCAAAAACAACTGAAGACGCAAAAAAGGCGAGCCGCCCATTGGACGGCTCGCCTTTTGTGTTCTTCGGGGTAACTTTATCAGCCCAGAGTGACTTCCTGGATCTTGGAGGAAGCGAACTCGAAGGGCCAGACGGTCTTCCACTCCTGATCCTGCACCTGTGCGATAGCAACAGAAGCGTAGGTGTTGTCACGGTAGTGCTTTGCGCCGCCGATCTCGTACTCGGGAGCGAACTCGATCTTGGAGTAGGGCAGAACGATCTTGCGGCCGCCCTCGAATGCACCGTCGATGGACAGCTCTGCCAGAGCGTCGCGGACAGCAGCGCCGTCGGTGGAGCCGGCCTTCTCGATGGCGGTCTTGAACAGCCACACAACGGTGTAGGACTCAGCAGAGTGGCCGTTCATGTTGACATTGTAGACCTTCTTGAAGTCCTCGTTGATCTCCACGCCGTTGGTCAGGTCGGGGTTGAACTCGACAACAGAAGCCACGCCGTTTGCGGATGCGCCCAGGTTCGGGATGAAGGAAGGATCGGTGAAGCCGTTTGCCTTGGCAACGATCATCTTGGGCTTGTAGTTCTGCTCCTTCAGGGTCTGGACGAACAGAGTAGCGTCGCCGATGTAAGAGTCGCACAGGATGGCATCGGGATCAGCCTGCTTCAGAGCCAGCACCTGAGAGGACAGATCGGTCGCGTTGGAGCTGTAGTCCACTTCGGCCACAACATCCAGACCGTAGTCGGGTGCGAACAGGTTGACGCAGCGGATCAGCTCCTGACCGATGGCAGCCTTATCGGTGAAGATGGCGACCTTCTTGATCTCGTTGCCGGTCTGCTCCTTGGAGTCCTGCAGATACTTCAGCATATCTTCCACGTAGACAGAGTTCAGCGGGCACAGACGGAAGAAGTAATCGTAGTCCTTGTGGTCCTCGTCGGTCAGACGGTCCAGCGTGGAGATAGCGGTGATCATAGGAATGCCGTACTGCTGGCAGACCTGAGCCACGACCTCGGTAACGACGGACATGTGGCAGCCCATGATGACGTTGACGCCTTCCTGGGTGATCAGGCGCTCTGCCTCAGACTTACCGGTGGCTGCGTCGCCTGCGTGGTCACCGCGGACAACTTCCAGCATCTGACCGTTCACGCCGCCTGCCTTGTTGATCTCGTCCACTGCGAAGTCGATGCCGCGCAGGATGTTCTCGCCGATGGCTGCGTTGCCGCCGGACATTGCGTAGATGGTGCCGATCTTGATGGTATCACCGCTGGCTGCTGCAGTGCTGCCGGATGCTGCGGTGCTGGTAGATGCTGCAGTGCTGGTGGAAGCGGAAGAGCCGCCGCAGGCGGTCAGTGCAGCTGCGCTGCCCAGAACAGCGGATGCCTTCAGGAAGCTTCTGCGAGAGATCTTTTTCATAATTGTCCTCCAATTCTGTTTGTAAAAACAGCTTGTTAATCCGAGATGCCCCGCCGCACCGTGTGAAGTAGTGCCCGCCGGACATCCAGTTTCCAAAATCAGATGCCGGGGTACGCCGTCTTGACGTGCTCGTTTGCCGAGAGCTCGGCGGCGGTGCCTTCCAGTGCCACGCGGCCGGTCTCGATGACATAGCCGCGGTCAGCCGCTGCAAGGGCTTTGGTGATATCCTGCTCCACCAGCAGCACCGAGATGCCGTCATTCTTCACCATGGTCTTGGCCACTTCCAGAATGTCGTCCACGATGTTGGGGCAAGGCCCAGACTGGGCTCGTCCAGGATCAGCAGCTTGGGCATACCGATCAGCGCACGGGCCACGGCCACCATCTGCTGCTCGCCGCCGGACAGGGTGCCGGCAGCCTGCTTTGCGCGCTCGCGCAGTTTGGGGAACCAGTTATAGCACTTTTCCAGATTTTCTGCAAAATGCGCCTTGGTCTCCTTATTGAATGCACCCAGTTCCAGATTTTCCAGCACGGTCATCTCGGTAAAGAGCTGACGGCCTTCCGGCACCTGCACGATGCCGCTGTCCAGAATAACGCGGGAGCTTTTGCCGGAGAGGTCCTCCCCGTTGAACTCCACCTTGCCGGAGCTGGCCTTGACCATGCCTGTGATGGTGCGCACCATGGTGGTCTTACCGGCACCGTTGGAGCCAAGGATGGCAACGATCTCGCCATCCTTCACCTCAAAGCCGATGTCCCACAGGATGTTCACAGAGCCGTAACCGGCGTTCAGACCTTCAACTTTAAGCACTTGCGCCCTCCTTTTTGGTGCCCAGATACACCTCCATGACGTAGGGATCGTTCATGACCTGCTCGGGCGTGCCCTCAGCGATCTTTTTCGCCGTGGTGAAGGACGATGACCTTCTCGCACAGGCTCACGACCGCCTTCATGATGTGCTCGATGAGCAGGATGGTGACACCGGACTCGTTGATCTTGCGGATCAGCTGGATGGCCTCTTCGGTCTCAGCCGGGTTCAAGCCTGCCATGTTCTCGTCCAGAAACAGCACTTCGGGCTTGGTGGCCAGAGCGCGGGCCATCTCCAGACGCTTCTGGTCCGGCGTGCCCATGTCCTTGGAGATCACATGACGCTTTTCGTACAGGCCGGTGAAGTGCAGCACCTCCATGGCGCGCTCCTTGGCCTCTTTTTCGCTCTTTGCACCGGCGTGGCCGAAGTAGGCGGCGGCGGTGACGTTATCCAGAACGCTCAGGTTCTTCAGAGGTTTCATGATCTGGAAGGTGCGGGCGATTTTCATGTTGGTGTACTCATGCGCCTTTTTTGTTGGTGATGTCCTCACCATTGTAGAAGATCTTGCCTTCGGTGGGCGGGTAGTAGCCGCAGATCATGTTGAAGGTGGTGGATTTACCAGCACCGTTGGGGCCGATCATGCCGGTGATGGAGCCTTTCTCCACCGAAAGAAACATCATGCACGGCGGTCAGACCCTTGAACCGCTTGGTCAGGCCCTGGACTTCAATAATAGGCTTTTCTGCCATGATTACTTCCCTCCCTTGTCTGCCATCAGCTCATACTCTTCCAGCACGTCCAGAGACGGCTTTTTGAGGATCTTTTCATCGATGAAGGTCTTGACCTTCGAGTTCATGTACCAGCCCAGAATACCGGACGGGCGGAAACGGATGACCACGATCAGCACGACGGCGTACATCAGCATGTTGATGCCGGGCAGAATGGCGGCAAAGTTTGCACGCAGCAGTTCGCTCAGCGGGATCATGATGAGGCCGCCGATCAGCGGGCCTTCGATGTAGGCGGCGCCGCCCACGACTGCGGGCAGCACGATCTCGGTGGATTTGGACTGGATCATGACGTCCGGGTCGATGTAGCGGATATAGCTGACGTAGAAGAAGCCGACCAGACCGGCAATGATGGCCGAAATGACGACCGCAATGACCTTGTACTTGGTGGGGTTGATGCCGATGGCGGCGGCTGCGTCCTCATCCTCGCGGATGGTGCGCAGCGCAAAGCCCAGTTTGGAGCGGCCGATCTTTTTCATGATGAGGTAAACGCCCACCATCATGATGAAGCCGATGTAGTAGTACGGCACCTTGCTGGTAAAGCGGAACTGCGCAAAGGAGTCCTTGCCGAAGGGCAGGCCCACGCCGGATGCGCGGCCGAAGAACTCCGAGTTGATGATGAACTGACGGATGGACTCGGCAAACGCGATGGACACCAGCGTGAAGTAGGGGCCGCGCAGGATCAGGCTGGGGAAGAAGATGACACCGGCCACCACGCCCACAACGAGCATATCCAGCACAGCGGCCACCCAGGGGTTCATGCCCGTCTTTGTGACCACCAGACAGCACACATAGGCACCCAGACCCATGTAAGCGGCCAGACCCAGCGAGTTCTGGCCGGTGATGCCGCCCAGAATGTTCCACGCCATGGACAGGGTGGACATATAGAAGGTAAGGACGAAAATGTTGATGATGTAGGGTTTATCCACGACCAGCGGGATCGCTGCGAAGATGGCGACGATGACAGCAAGGACGATCGCCAGATTGCGGTGATAGGTTTTGACTGCTTTTCTGGTATCCATCTTATCGCCTCCTCAGAATCATGACCTGACGCACGACCAGAATGATGATGAAGGTGACGAACACGATCATATCACTGTAGGACGGGCTGATGAACAATGCACTCATCTGCTCCAGCAGGCCCAGGAAAATACCGGCGAAGAATGCGCCGGGGATGGAGCCCAGACCGCCCACGACCACGACGATCAGTGCGCGGAAGCCGAAGCTTGCGCCTGCGGTGGGATAGATGGTGTAGAACTGGGTGAGCAGAGAACCGGCGATACCAGCCAGAGCCACGCCCAGACCATAGGTCAGGATGTAAATTTTCTTGACGTTGATGCCCACGACCTCGGCACCGATGGGGTTCTGGGAAACGGCGCGGATCTGCTTGCCGGTAGTGGAATACTTGAGGAAGGCAAACAACGCAATGGCGACCACGATCAGGATCAGGAAGCTGACCAGACGGGGCAGCGCGATGGTGACCGGACCCAGCGGAATGTAGGTCTGGGCATAAGGGGTAATGATCTTATAATAGGTGGAACCAAAGATGACCAGAGCGCCGTTGGTGAGCAGCAGGCCCAGACCGACGGTGAGGAACAAAAGGTTCGTAAAGCTCTTGGTCTTGAGCGAAGGGGTGATCAGAGTGGACTGGATCAGCGCGCCCAGCCCGAACATGAGCACTGCAACGATGGGAAGGGCTACATAGGGGTCCACCCCAAAAGTAGGTATACAGAACATAGGTGATATACATGCCCACCATCAACATTTCGCCATGGCAGAAGTTGACGATGTTCATAACACCGAAAATGATGTTCTGGCCCATACCCATCAGGGAGTAGAAACCGCCCAGCAGGATCCCGTTTACCAGTGCTTGCAAAAGACTTCCATTGACATCCTCCCGTTCTAAGCATCAGGCGATGGGAACAGATGATGCAAAAACTGCACGCTGCATCTGCCACCGGCCCGTACTCGTGATTGAAAACCGCCCTTGTGGACTCCATTTCCTCCCTTCTGCTCGTACAATTGGTATATCATCTGTATTGTAACGTAAGTGTAGCCTGTATATAAGATATTATTTCTACCAAACTTTGTCATAAATTTATATGGAAAGTGCTAGAATATTCCAGAGTTTTTGGTGTGCAAGTCAATTTTCGCGGTTAAAAATGGAGGATTGATGTCTCATTGACATAATTTTGTTACCATTTCAGGCCGAAAATCTGCGGAAAAATGCAGAAAAACCCGGCAGAAGAGCACCTGAACGTGTTCCCCTGCCGGGCTTTTTATCCATAAAATGGCATGTGGTATTCAAGATGAAGGCGCGCCGCCGCCCTGTTCCGGGTCGTGGTTCCCAGCGTATGCTTCACGCCTTGGAGCGGCGTTCGCATCCCGCTGACCACGGCCCCAGCTTCGCTTCCCTGTACTCCCCTTTTTGTCGCTATGCGACATCTTCCCCGACCGGGGAAGTCTTTGCTCGCTGGCGGCGGTCAGCTCAGCTACAATTCCCGTGCGGGTCAAATTAAAAATCCCCCGAGCGAATGCAGCGGCAGCAACCACATTAGACATTCCTACAGGATGGGACCTGCAACAACGACGACCGCGGCCAGTGGCCGATGCAGGGAGGAGTTGTTGGGGCAGCGGCCAGCAAGACGCACGTGCCGCCCAAGGCACGCGCGGATGCTGGGAGCCGCAACCCGGGGTACTAAGCAACAGCCCACTGGGCTGATTTTTCCCCTGCTGCGCACCGCCGCCCTGTTCGATTCCCGTATGGGTCAAATTAAAAACGCCCTTGCGCAATGCGCAAAGGCGTTTTTATGACCCGTACGGGAATCGAACCCATGTTACAGCCGTGAAAGGGCCGTGTCTTAACCGCTTGACCAACGGGCCTTAGAAATACAGAGCTTCGCTAAAACCTCCGACATCCATCGCCCACTACTGCGGACGACCGTCCCCTAACCTTAGCGAAACTCTGTAAAAGTGGTAGCGGTAACTGGATTTGAACCGGTGACACTTCGGGTATGAACCGAATGCTCTAGCCAACTGAGCTATACCGCCACATATTGTTTGTGCACTTGAACAGTGCTCTATTATTATATCCATACTTTTGTCAACACATATTTTCAAAAAATTTTGCGTTTTTTCAATCTCTCGATTTTATTCACGCAGCTTCGTTGAAACATTGCATTTCCCGTCATTTTTACAGGGGGTTGCGGAAAAAACGAACCCTCTCCGTCATCGCTGCGCGATGCCAGATTCCCTTTTGTCGCTGCGCGATCTTTGTCACCTGCGGTGCATTTCTCCCCGGCGCGGGGAGAATCTGTCCCGGCCGGGGGGAAGTCTTTCCTCTCAGGGGAGCTTTTTAGCGCGATGGCAGGCTTTCTTCACCCTGAAATTTTGCCGCCATAACGAAGAGGGCAAAGCAGCCTTCCCACGCAAAAAGCACCGCTTCCCTCACGGAAAACGGTGCTTTTTCAACCTTTTTTCTGTCCGGATGTGGAAAACCCGGTGCAGTTTTAGTTCTTCTTGTGGGTGGGGACCATGACCTTCAGGCCGCCCATATACGGCTGCAGCACTTCGGGGATGGTCACGGTGCCGTCGGCCTGCAGATGGTTCTCCAGGAAGGCGATCAGCATACGCGGAGGTGCCACGCAGGTGTTGTTCAGGGTGTGGGCCAGATAGGTCTTGCCGTCCTTGCCCTTCACGCGGATGTGCAGGCGGCGTGCCTGTGCATCGCCCAGATTGGAGCAGGAGCAGACCTCGAAGTACTTCTGCTGGCGGGGGCTCCATGCTTCGATATCGCAGCTCTTCACCTTCAGATCGGCCAGGTCGCCGGAGCAGCAGTTCAGCTGACGCACCGGGATCTCCATGCTGCGGAACAGCTCCACAGAGTTCTTCCACAGCTTCTCGTACCAGTCAGCGCTCTCGTCGGGGCGGCAGACCACGATCATTTCCTGCTTCTCGAACTGATGGATGCGGTAAATGCCTCGCTCCTCGATGCCGTGAGCGCCCTTTTCCTTGCGGAAGCAGGGGCTGTAGGAGGTCAGGGTCAGGGGCAGAGTGGCCTCGTCCAGAGTCTGGTCGATGAAGCGGCCGATCATGGTGTGCTCGCTGGTGCCGATCAGGTACAGGTCCTCACCCTCGATCTTGTACATCATGGCATCCATTTCCGGGAAGGACATGACACCCTGCACCACGTTGCCGTGCATCATGAAGGGAGGGATCACATAGGTGAAGCCCTTGTTGATCATAAAGTCGCGGGCATAGGCCAGCACAGCCTCGTGCAGGCGGGCGATGTTGCCCAGCAGATAGTAGAAACCGTTGCCGGCCACGCGGCCTGCAGCGTCCATATCGATGCCGTCGAAGCTCTCCATGATCTCGGTGTGGTACGGAATGGGGAAATCGGGCACCACAGGCTCACCAAAGCGCTGTGCTTCCACGTTGTAGGTATCATCCGGGCCGATGGGCACGCTGGGATCGATCATCTGCGGAATGGTGTACATGATCTCCTGAATGCGTGCGGACAGGGTCTCTTCTTCCTTTTCCAGCTCAGCCATCTTGTCGGCGTCGGCCTTGACGGCGGCATTGTTGGCATCGATCTGAGCCTGCAGCTCAGCCTTCTGTGCCTCATCGGTGCACTTCTTCAGCTGGCCGAACAGGGGGCCGTTGGCCTTGCTCAGCTTGTTGCGGGCAGCCTTGAGGGCTTCCACTTCCTTCAGGCATGCGCGGTACTTGGCATCCTTCTCGATGACCTCGTCCACCAGCGGGAGCTTTGCATCCTGAAACTTCTTCTTGATGTTTTCCTTGACAGCGTCCGGGTTTTCACGGACAAATTTGATATCAAGCATGATTGACTCTCCTTGCTCTATTTCGGTTCGCGCAGAGGATCCCCCCCTGCGCCGTTCAAAGACGGTCGCCCGCCTTGGATCGCTTTATTCTTCGTTCTGGTACTGTCCCAGCAGGTTGGCAAAGGCCCGCAGCTGCTCGTCTGAATAGAAATGCACGGTCAGCTTGCCCTTGCCGTCGTGGTAGGCCACGTTCACCTCGCTGCCCAGCACCTGCTTGAGGCTTTCTTCCACCTCCACCGGCAGAGTGCCCCGCGGCTTGGGTTCTCTGGGCTCCTTTGCGGGCTTTGCCAGCTTTTTGCACAGCGCCTCGGCCTGACGCACGTTCAGCTGGTTGTCTGCGATGATCTGCGCCGCCTGCTCCTGCAGCTCCGGTGTGGGCAGGCTCAGGATCACCTTTGCGTGGCCGATATTGATAAAGCCGCTTTTCAGCAGTTCCAGCACATTTTCCGGCAGGTTCAGCAGGCGCAGGCTGTTGGCCAGTGCGCTGCGGCTCTTGCCCAGCTTCTGTGCCGCCTGCTCCTGCGTCAGGCCGCAGCGGGTCATCAGCTCCCGGATGCCGGTTGCTTCTTCCACCGGGTCCAGATCCTCGCGCTGCAGGTTTTCCACCAGAGCCAGCTCCATGGCCTGCTCGTCGCTGACTTCCTTAATGACCACCGGCACATCGTTCAGCCCTGCCATGCGGCAGGCACGCCAGCGGCGCTCACCCGCCACGATGCTGTAGCCGCCCCGCGGGCGCGGACGCACCGCGATGGGCTGCAGCAGACCATGCTCTGCAATGCTGGCCGCCAGCTCGCCCAGCGCCTGTTCGTCAAAGGTCTTGCGCGGCTGTTCCGGGTCCGGCTCGATCTCACGCAGGGGCAGGGTCTCGATCTTTGCGTCGGACTCAAGGCTCGGGGCGGCGTCCTCAAACAGACTTTCCAGCCCGCGGCCAAGTCCTCCTTTTCCTTTTGCCATTCATGTTCCCCCTGAGGTTTAATCTTCCAGAGCATTTTTCGTCTGCTCTGCGACGGGTGCACTTTTGCGGCGGGCCTTTTTGGGCTCGTGCGGGCGGTTGTTCTTGACAAATTCGATTGCCAGATCCATGTACGCTTCGCTGCCCTTGCCCTTGGGTTCATAGAAATTGATGGGCTGGCCGTAGCTGGGTGCCTCCGAAATGCGGATGGAGCGCGGGATGGTGGTCTTGTACACCTTGGAGCCGAAATACTTCTGCACCTGCTCCACCACCTGCACGGTCAGGTTATACCGCAGCGAGAACATGGTGAACACCACGCCCTCGATATCCAGATACGGATTGTACTTTTTGCGAATGGTCTTTAAGGTGCTGATCAGCTCCGAAAGACCCTCGAGCGCGTAATACTCGCACTGCACCGGAATGAGAACGCTGTCGCAGGCACTCAGGCCGTTCAGGGTGAGCAGGTCCAGACTGGGCGGACAATCGATAAAGATGAAGTCATAGTCCTTCTGCACCTCGGCCAGCGCCTTGCGCAGGCGGCTCTCACGAGCGGGCAGGTCGATCATTTCCAGACTGGCACCGGCCAGACGGGTGTTGGAGCCGATGACATCGGTGCGGTACTCGGTCTTACGGATGGCCTCGGAGGCCCGCGCTTCACCGATCAGGATCTCGTAGGTTCCCTTTTTCCACGCTGCGCTTCGGGATGCCGTAGCCGGTGGTGGTATTGCCCTGCGGATCAAGGTCTACGATGAGCACCCGCTTGCCCAGCGCCGCAACGCAGGACGACAGGTTGACGGCGGTGGTGGTTTTGCCAACGCCGCCCTTCTGGTTCGCAATTGCTACAATTTTTGCCACGCACAATTCTTCCTTCCGGGAAAATTTAATTGTTCCATGTGGAACATTCGCAGTCATGCCCGCCGGTTTCCCGTCCATACAGGCACCTTAACACCTAGTATAGCACATCCAAATCGGTTTTTGAACCATCTGAAGCGTTTTTCGGCTGGATTTTTAACTTTTAGAGGTGGGAAAATCAAAAACTGCACGGTTTTGGGAGCCGAATCAACGATTTGGAATGCGCGCCGGGAAGCTGGCTAGCCCTCTCAGTCAAGCCCTATCGGGCTTGCCAGCTCTCCCAAAGGGAGAGCCCCTTGGCATAACGGCAAAGTTTCCGGGCAAACCATAACGCTTTCCGGTTTCGCCAGAGGCTCCCTCTTTGAGGGAAACTGTCGCGCAGCGACTGAGGGGTCTTCAAATCGGCGCAACACAACACAAAAATCCTTTAGCGAAGCGACTTGGATTTTTTGTATGGAGCCCAACAGAAGTCTTTGGGGTTACGCGAGCAGCCCCTTGCCGCGCTGGCCTCCCGCGCCTCGGAAAGTAGGGCTTTCATGGCGGGTGCTTTCTGGTTCTCTTTTGGCACGCAAAAGAGAACGTACCCGGCGGCAATGCTTTAGCAAAAGGCATGAAACTTTAAACACGCGACTACTCTCTGCACGGGAGTTTCCTGTTCCACATGGAACAATTTTACCGTTCGGCGGCGGTGGTTGGGATGCGCACCGTATATTCGATATACCCATCCTTCTCCTCCCGGTGGGCAGTGGCGGGCACACCATTGTCGGTCATCAGACGGATGGCATGGTCGATGGTGTTCACAAAAATACGCACATCCTTGACCATCGAGATGCGGTGCCTGCCTTTTGCAGGGGTGTTGAGCAGCTGTTCAATGTAGAGGTCGGTCTGCCGGGCGTTCATGCGGCGCTTGGCAATGTTGATCAAGGCTTCACTGCGGCGGTTCTCCGGCAGACGCAGCACCGCCCGGGCGTGGCGCTCGGTGAGGCTTGTCCAGCACGAACTGCCGCTGGTCGGCGTTCAGCTGCAAGAGCCGCAGCTTGTTGGCGAGGGTAGGCTGTGCCATGCCCAGACGTTTGGCGGCCTTCGGCCTGGGTGCAGTCCCACAGCACCATCACATCCTTTAAGCCCTGCGCCTGCTCAAAGGGGTTCAGGTCGGCCCGCTGGATGTTTTCCAGCAGACCCAGCGCGGCGGTGCGCTCATCGTCGTAATCACAGAGGATGGCAGGGATGGTGTTCATTTTAGCAAGGCGGCAGGCACGGAGCCGCCGCTCCCCCCGGCTACCAGCTCGTAGCCGCCATCCGACACTTTTCGCACCGAGATAGGCTGCAGCAGACCATTTTCTCGGATGCTCTGGGCCAGCGCAGCCAGCTCCTGCTCGCTGAACTCCCGCCGTGCCTGAAACGGCGACGGCCTGATCTGATCGATGGGCAGGAAATAAATCTTGCCCGCCTGCTTTTTGCGTTCAAACATGGATACACGGCTCCTTTCGCGTGGTGGATGGGTTTTGTTTTTCACATTTTCCCGGGAAAGCGTGGAAAACTCAGGCTTCAGGCACAGTGTATCACACAAATAAAAGCCCTGCCAGAAGTTTCGTTCGGCAGGGTTTTACAAAATTTCTATCGATATTTCGTTATTTCAACGGGCTTTTCGCAATTTTTCCGCCGTTTCTGGGGTAGGCTGTCGGAGTCTGCGAAATCTTTTTTGCACAGGATCAGTGTACGGGTGTCGCCACCCGGAAGGTGCAGAGTGCGGGTCTCTTTGTACTCGCCGCCCAGCTTTTTGATGGCACCGCGCGCTGCGGCCAGTTCTTCCTCACCGGAAGAGCCTTTCATGGCGAGGAAATTGCCGCCCACCTTTACCAGCGGCAGACAGTATTCGGCCAGCATGGGCAGCGCAGCCACTGCACGGGCCGAGGCCAGATCAAACTGTTCACGCCACGCCTTGCGGGCGGCTTCCTCGGCGCGCTCCTTTGCAAACTCCACGCCGGTCAAGCCCAGCTGGGCACAGGCGTACTTCAAAAACTCCACCCGCTTGCCGGTGGGCTCCATCAGGGTCAGCTCCAGTTCCGGCTTGTAGATTTTGGTCACGATGCCCGGGAAGCCTGCGCCTGCGCCCACATCCACCATGCGGCCCGCCACTTCCGGCTGGCTGGCAAACAGCAGGCTGTCGAGGAAGTGCTTATCCTCGATCCCCTCGGGGTCGGTGATAGCGGTCAGGTTGACCTTCTGGTTGTAGTCCACCAGAATTTCAGCAAAGGCATCCAGCTGGTCCAGCTGGGTGCCGGTGAGAGTGATGTTCCATGTGGAACATTTTGCTTCAAGGCGCGGTTTATCGATCATGGGTGTTGTCCTTTCTTTCATTCACCGGTCAGCTGGACGAAAATGGGCTCGTGGTGCACGGCAGGCAGGAAAGTTTCCAGCACATCTGCCGTGCGCAGCTTGAGCGAAGAGGTGTTGATGCAGGGGTGGCAGCCGAGGTACTTCCTCTGCCTTTATGTCCTCATCCATCAGCAGCTGCACCTTATTTTCAGCATCATTGGCAAGGCCCATAATGGAGGAGGAGCCGGGCGTGCAGTCCAGATACTGCTCCATATCCTCGGGCGAGGCAAAGCTCAGGCGGGCAATGCCCAGCTGATGGGAAAGCTCTTTGGTTTTGAAGGGCTTATCCCCGGGCATCATGAGCAGATAGAAGTTCGTCTTCTGCCGGTTGCACAGAAACAGATTTTTGCACACGGTGGCATTCAGACAGGCATCGATCACATGGCAGTCCTCCATGGTATCGGCCTTCATCCAGCCGTGGTCGGTGCGCCAGAATTGGATGCCCAGCTTGTCCAGCAGGTCATAGGTACGGATCTTTTTCCAGCCGCCCGGTGCAGTCGGCAGGACGGCCCTCGTAAAGCTTCAGTTCTTCCATTTTATTTTCCTCTCGCTGCCAGTGCAATGCTCAGCTGCGCCACATCGGAGGGCGACACGCCGGGGATGCGCCCGGCCTGCCCCAGATTCTTCGGCCGGATGCGGGCCAGCTTCTCGCGGGCTTCCAGTGTCAGGCCGGTGAGGTCCGCGTATTCAAAATCCTCCGGGATCAGGGTCTTTTCGTGCCGGGCCACGTCCCGGATCATCCGATCCTGCCGGGCAATGTAGCCCGCATACTTGATCTCGGTCTCCAGCCGTTCGGCCAGCATGGGGTGATCTCCTCGCCCCAGCCGATGACCCCGGCCAGCAGCGGATAGCTGATCTCCGGGCGGCGCAGCAGCTCTTCCGCAATGCCACCCTCGGCAGCAGGGGCAAGACCGGCCGCTTCCATGGCGGTGCGCAGGTCGGCGGTACGCAGATGTGTCTCGTGCAGGCGGCAGCGCTCCGCTTCCAGAATGTTCTGGGTGTGCTGGTACTTTGCCCAGCGGTCATCCTGCACAAGGCCGTATTCCCTGCCGATGGGGGTCAGCCGCTGGTCAGCGTTGTCCTGACGCAGGGTCAGGCGGTACTCGCTGCGGCTGGTCATCATGCGGTAGGGGTCCATGACGCCCTTTGGTCACCAGATCATCCACCAGGGTGCCAAGGTAGCTGGTGTGACGCGGCAGGATGAGCTGCTCTTTGCCCAGCGCATTGCGGGCAGCGTTCAGACCGGCCAGCAGGCCCTGCGCGGCAGCTTCCTCGTAGCCCGAGGTGCCGTTGAACTGGCCCGCACCGTACAGGCCCCGCACCACCTTGCTTTCCAGCGTGGCTTCCAGACTGGTGGGGTCCACGCAGTCGTACTCGATGGCATAGGCCGGGCGCATGATCTCGATGTTCTCAAACCCTTTGATACTGCGGTAGAAGGCGTTCTGCACATCCTCCGGCAGGCTGCTGGAGGCACCCTGCAGATACATCTCCTCGGTGTTCTCGCCGCAGGGTTCCACAAAAATGGGGTGGCGGTCCTTGCCCGCAAAGCGCACCACCTTGTCCTCGATGGAGGGGCAGTAGCGCGGGCCAACGCCCTCGATCATGCCGCCATAGAGCGGGCTGCGCTGGATGTTATCCAGAATGATCCTGTGGGTCTCGGGGTTGGTATAGGCGATCCAGCACTCCACCTTGTTGTGCATGGGGGCATCGGTCATAAAGCTGAAGGGCTGCAGCTCATTGTCCGGGTCGCCGGGCTGGCATTCCAGCTTTGAAAAATCGATGCTGCGCCGGTGTACCCGGGCCGGCGTTCCGGTCTTGAAACGGCGCAGCGGCAGCCCGGCGGCCTTCAGGCTGTCGGTCAGGGCGTTAGCCGCGTGCATCCCGTCGGGGCCAGAGGCGTACCATGCATCGCCCACAAAAATTTTTCCGCCGAGGTTGGTGCCGGTGGCGATGACCACGCACTTTGCGCCATACTCCCCGTTCAGCTGGGTCACAACGCCCTTCACACGGCCGTTCTCGGTCTCAATGCTCACCACCTCGCCTGATGGATGGCAAGGCCGGGCGTGAGTTCCAATGCATGCTTCATATATTCATGGTAGCGCTTGCGGTCGGTCTGCACACGCAGGGCGTGCACCGCCGGGCCTTTGCCCTTGTTGAGCATCCGGCTCTGTAAATAGGTGGCATCCGCCGCAAGGCCCATCACGCCGCCAAGAGCATCCAATTCGCGTACCAACGTGCCTTTTGCCGTGCCGCCAATGCTGGGGTTGCAGGGCATGTTGCCAATGGCATCCAGACTCATGGTAAACACGGCCGTTTTCGCGCCCAGTGTCGCGGCGGCGTGGGCTGCCTCGATGCCGGCATGACCGGCACCGATGACGATAACGTCATAATCTCCTAAGTGGTTCATATACTTTCGGGTTTCCTCTAACAAATGATTTAAAATGCCCTCCGTTTCACTCTGGGCATATTCAGCGGAAAAATATATTTTTAATTTTGTAAATCTGGAAAAGCCTGCGGGATTTTTCAGATTTACTTTTTCACGGAAAGGGTCGTAACGGGAAACGGCATATTGCTGCTGTCAGCCTCCCCTGTCGCGCAGCAGATAACGCATAAACTTGTCCGTATGGCTTTCGTCGCGCAAGCGACGGACAAAACGCGTAACACAAAAATCTTCACGCCGAACGGAGCGACTTCAGTTTTTTTGTATGGAGCCCATCTCCTTTGGGATTATCAAGGGCGAGCAGCCCTTGATTCGTGCCTCCCGCGCCTCGAAAGTAGCGGGCACTTTTCTGGTTCTCTTTTGGTGCGCAAAAGAGAACATCCCCGGCGGCGATGCATTTTGCAAAAGGCATCAAACTTTAAACACGCGACCACGCTTCTGCGCGGGAAGCTCTTCGTCACTTTCCCACGCAGAAGCGTTCAAACACCTGTTCGATCACGGCTTCCGAGGCGTTCTCGCCGGTCAGGTCGCACAGGGCGGCCAGTGCATCATCCACACAGACAGACACCGCATCCAGCCCAAAGCCGCCTGCGGCAGCATCCAGTGCACCGGCCACGGCATCCCGCGCACGCAGTGCGGCGGAAAGCTGACGCTGGCCGGACAGGCTGGCGGCATGGGGCGTCGATCTGGCTGGTGCCCAGCAGCCGGGCCACCGCAGCGGAGATCACCCTGCGGCTCCCCTCCTCCTGACAGCACACCGGCAGCACCATGGCGAAGAAGGGTGCGATCAACTCCGGGTCGAATCGCGTTGGTTTATCCTCTGTGTTGATAAGTGCAATGGCCGGACGGCCTGTGCAACGCTGTGCAAGCTCCAGATCCTCCCGTGTGGGCGGCTCGGAACCATCGAACACGGCAAGGATCAGGCCCGCTTCCTCCAGCTTCTTCCAGCTGCGGCGGATGCCCTCCGCTTCAATGGCGTCCTTCCGTCTCCCGCAGGCCGGCGGTATCGAACAGGTTCAGCCGGACATCCCCCAGCTGCACCGCCTGCTCCACCACGTCGCGGGTGGTGCCAGCCACCGGCGTGACGATGGCCCTGTCGAACCCGGCCAGCAGGTTGAGCAGTGTGGATTTTCCCGCATTTGGTCTGCCCACAATGGCGCAGTCCACACCTTCGCGCAGGACGGTATCCGCCTGATAATTATGGATCAGGCTGTCCAGTTCTTGCCTTTACCCCACTCAGTACGCGGTGCAGATGGTCACCGTCCAGCTCCGGCACATCCTCTTCGGGAAAATCCACCCATGCGGCAAGGTGAGCCTGAATGGCGGTAAGCGCTTCCCTTCTGGGCACTGATCTTTTTTGCCAGCGCACCGCCCAGCGCGGCATTGGCCAGCGCGGCACCCCTGACGGCCATCCGCCGAGATCAGATCCATGACCGCTTCGGCCTGCGTCAGACCCAGCTTGCCGTTCAGGAACGCGCGGCGGGTGTACTCGCCGGGCGCGGCAGGCTGAGCACCGGCAGCAAGACAGGCTTCCACCAGACGGCGGGCCACGGCGCTGCCGCCATGGCAGGAAAGCTCCACCACGTCCTCGCCGGTATAGCTGTGGGGGGCGCGCGGAAAAACAGGGCCACCCCCTCATCAAATGCTTCGTCCCCTTCCCGGAATGTGCCGTACATGGCGGTGTAGCCTTTGGCATCCTCCACTTTTTTGCGGCGTTGGCCGGGCGGAACACCCGGGCTGCTATGGGATAGCTCTCCGCACCGGAGAGCCGCACGACGGCAATGCCGCCTGCGCCCGGCGCTGTTGCAATGGCTGCAATGGTCGTTTCCTGCATGGTTTTTTCTGGCTTCCTTTCCGCGCCCGGTCTGGCCGCTTGCTCCCATCTGCCCACAGCAGCGAGACCAATACAGTTTCATTGTACCACGAAATGCTGCGGAATGGTACTGTTTTTTCAACCAATTCCCGGGAAACGGTTGAAAATCCGCCCGTTTCTCACACAAAAAGGGGCTTTCCGTCCCAACACGGAAAGCCCCTTTTACAGGAAACTGATTGTTTTTTAGAACTTGGCGATATCCGCCGTGGTGATGGCCTTGCCGGGCAGCGTGCGTGCATCGGCATTCTCATTCAGGGCCAGCTTGCCCTCGCGCAGCAGCTGCACAGCCTTCTGGTGATCGGCGGCCTTCCAGTTGTTGCCCACGATCTTCCAGTTGTTGTTCACGTGCGGCTCGATGGTGCCGCCCTTCACGGTGCGGATGTACTCGCCCAGCAGCTCGCGGATGCCGCCCACGTCGCCGCGCACATCGATCTCCAACAGCTTGGGCAGCTCTTCGCCCGGCAGGAAGATGTCCGCAGCCGTCAGCAGCTGGGTGGTGGCGCGGTAGTTGTTCACTGCCACCACAAAGGTGTCGGTGTCCTTCACGGCCTTGCCGTTCGGCCACTTGAGGTTCTTGATGCGGTGGCCCGGCTCCTGGAGACGTCCAGCTCATAGTTGACGCCCTCAAAAGCATCGTACAGGTAGTAGCGCACCGAGGGGTCAAAGGCAATGGTCACTTCATCCGGCTTCCATGTCTTGAAGAAGGCTGCAGACCACTCCATGAAGCGGCGCAGCTGCTCGCCGGTCATCTGCAGCTTGTACAGGGTGTTCTGGTAGGTGTAGATGCTGGCCATATCGCACTTGCGGATGGTGCCCGCGCGCATCTGGGAGGTCATGGAGGTCAGGGCCGTTGCGGAGACCTGCGCACCGGTGTAGTACATCTGCACTTCGTTGATGAAGTCCAGCAGCGCGGTATCCTGCACCATGGCCTGCGGCAGGCAGTCGATCTCGTTTTCGGGGCCAGATCGCCGCCCTTCAGCTCGCCAATGGGGGTAACAGCGTCTTCCTTGGCGCGGGTGTCGTAGGAGGCCAGCAAAGCGGTCAGCTCCGGATCGGGCTCGTACTCCTTGATCTGCAGGTTTTCAGAGGTGCGGTTCACGACCTTCCACTTACCGTCCAGCTGGCGCTCCAGATAGACGTGGATCTCGGACAGGGTGGCACCGGCGTTCTTGTTCTCCACCACCAGCACGTTGTTGATCATCATGTTGGGGATGCTCCTGTGGCCGTGGCCGCCCACGATCACATCAAACTCGGGGCAGGCATTGGCCAGATCGGTGACGCCGGAGCCATAGACACCGTACTCGTTCTCGGTATCCATGTGCATGACGCCGATCAGAACATCCACCTGATCCTTGATCTTATCGATGATCTTGCGGCTCTCGTCCACAGGGTTGGTGACCTTCCAGCCCTCCAGATTCTTGGCATCCCAGCGGATGATGTTGGGGGTGACCATGCCAATGACACCGATCTTGACGGTGCCCTTTTTGATGATGGTGTAGCCGTCGGCCAGCGGGGTGCCGTCCGGTGCGTAAACGTTGCCGGTGAGCACCTTGGCCTTCTGCTGTCCCATGACCTTTTTCAGCACATCCATGCCGTAGTTGTACTCATGGTTGCCGGTGGTCCAGATATCATAGCCGATGGCATTCATGGCAGCGATCATGGGATGCAGGTCATCGTTCAGGAACAGCTCTGCGGAGTTGGCCTGAATGGTATCGCCTGCATCCACCACCAGCGTGTTCCGGGTGCGGCACTGCTTGATGGCGGTCGCCTGCTGGGCCACACTGCCGGAAGCATCTGCCTTGTTGGCGGCGTAGTCCCAGGGGTCGAATTTGCCGTGGGTGTCGCTGGTGGCAAGGATCTGCAGATCCATGCTCCACAGGGACTTGATGTCACAGGCGGCTGCAGAGGGTGCCATGCAGCTGGCGGCTGCGATGGTTGCGGATGCCCCTGCACCACGCAGGAAGCTGCGGCGGGAGATCTTGTTCTGAGCCATAGTTGAATACCTCTCTTTTCATCATTCTGTCTGTTCTTCACGAACAGAACGCTCTTGACTACAGTATAAATCCTTGACCAATTGTTTTACAATTGCCATTTAAGAGAAAGATTTCGGCAAAAAACAGGCAAATCCTCCAAATTTTGAGAAGAATGACTTTTTTGACAGGCTCCGTATACCGCAACGGCTGCCCGACCCGAAACCACCTTAGCGTCAGTTTTGGGTAAAATCCTTTTTGCGTGAAAAAAGGTCTCCGGAAAATCCGCAGATTTTCCGGAGACCCTGATTTCAAAAGTAATTCTGCAAATTACAGCTCGATCTTGCCAAAGCTGAAGTCGGCAAAATCGTCCACGCGCTCGGTGCGCTTGGGTGCTACCGGTGCTGCATTCTCTGCATCACGGGGTGCATAGGTGCGCTCCGGCACACCGGAGGGCCGGGGGCCGCGGGGTGCACCGCTGCGGCTGCCACGGTAGCCGCCACGGTCTGCCATTGTGGTCGCCATGTGCTCAGAACGATTTCCGCCGCGATAGCCGCCATTGCGGTTGCCGCCGGGGCGGCGTCCGTTGCCGCGGCCGCCGCGGGGACGGCGCTCGCCGTAGGTGTTCTCGGTCTGAGCATCGGGTGCGGTGGAGTAGATGACCACACGGCGGTCACGGCCTTCGCCCTTGCTCTCGCTGCGCACCCCCTCCATCTTGCTGATGGCAGAGTGGATGATGCGGCGCTCGTAGGGGTTCATGGGTTCCATGGCAAAGCTGCGGCCGGTCTTGCGCACCTTGGCACCAATGCGCTGTGCCAGTGCGGTCAGGTCGCTCTCGCGCTTGTCGCGGTAGCCGGCAACGTCCAGACCCAGCTTGATGTAATCGCCCTCCAGACGGTTTGCCACAAGGCTTGCCAGATAGGACAGGCTCTCCATGGTCTCGCCGCGGCGGCCGATGAGGGCACCCAGCTTTTCACCGTCCAGACGGATGATGGTAGCTTCGCCCTTCTGCACAGCGCTGAAGGTGACATTCTCCACGCCCATCAGGGCAATGACCTCACGCAGGTAGTCCACAGCGGCCTTGACCTTGGCGTTCTCTTCGATGATGATGGGGACCTCCGGTCTCCTCTTCCTCGGCGGCAGGCTGCTGCGCTGCAGCAGCTTCTGCAGCGGGTGCTGCAGGCTCTTCGGCCTTGCTTCCGGCTCTGCTGCCGCAGCGGCAGGCTTCCACTGCCACGGGCAGGCGCGGACAGCCTCCTGCACGGGAGTCTTTTTCTCAACAACAGGCGGCGGGTGCTGCCGGAGCGTCCGGCTCCTCCACGCTCACGCACACCTTGGCGGGGGTGAGCTTCAGGCCCAGAAAACCAGTCTTCTGGGGCATTTCCAGCACTTCGCAGCTGACATTCAGATCATCGGCCTGCACGCCCAGCAGAGCGCAGGCTTTTGCGCGGGCTTCATCGACCGTTTTGCCGGTCGCTTCCTGCTTACGGATCATAACCGTTCATCCTCCTTCTTATTCTTTATCCTGCTTGTTCAGCTCGCTCAGCGGCACGGTACGCTCGTCCTTGTAGCGCTCCTCGTCCAGCTGGCGGGCATACTCCAGACGGCGCTTGTTCATCTCGCTGGCGGAAAGGTTCTTTTCCGTGGTCTTGCCAGTCTTGGGATCGGTGACCTTGACGGTAGTGTTCTTCACCCCGCGTCTTTTCCTGCTTTTTTCTTTTCTGCGATCTGCGCTTCGATCTCCTTGCGCATCTTATCGGGGTCGTACACCTTGCGCATGACCGGGGTCTGCGCGGTCATCACGATGTTGGAAATGACGTAGGACAGAGAGAATGCCAGAGGATAGGTGAAGCAGAAGAACAGGTACATCAGCGGCATCATATACATGGTCACCTTCATGCTGCCCTGCATCTGCTGGCCGCTGGCCTTCATGCTGATATGGGTGGACAGGAGCATGGTGATGACCGACAGCAGCGGCAGCACGATGTCCAGAGAAAGGCCCAGCTTGGGGATGCGGGTCAGGTCGATGCCGAGGAAGTTCATGTGCTGGCTGAACTCGGTAATGGTAGCGATCTGCTCGGCGCTGAAGCAGCCCAGCACACCGCCGTTGCCAGCAACCACCTGTGCGATGATGTTGGTATCGCGGGTGATGGCGGTAAAGGCGACGCCGGAGGCGGTCAGGGCCTCACCGGCGGCGGTCAGGGCAGCAGCGCTGATGTGGAAGATGCGCTCCAGCGGATTGTACACGACACCGATAACGCCGAACATGACAAGGAAGTTCAACAGCATGGGCACGCAGCCTGCGGTGGGGCTATAGCCGTAGTCCTGCTGCAGCTTGAGCATTTCTTCCTGCTGCTTTTCGGGCTTGTCCTTGTACTTGGTCTGGATCTCCATCATCATGGGCTGGAAGGCCGACATTTTAGCCATGCTCTTCTGCTGGCTCAGCTGCAGAGGGATCTTGACGATGTTGATGAGCAGCGTGAAGATGATGATGTCCCAGCCGTAGCTCGGGAGCAGCTTGTAGATCCACTCCATGACATAGCCGAGAGGACCGCTCAGGATGTAAAAGAAGTTCATACCTTTGTCCATTCTGCCCCGTCTGTGGCACGGGACTTGTTATTTTTATCGTAGGACACGCTGCCCACAGTGCACCGCGTCACAAGAAGCATATTTACTTTTCCACCTTTTGCTTGTGCCGTGTGGAAAACAGCTTTGCGGGCTGCAGCCGGCGGGCAGGGTTCTGCCAGCGGCCCGGCTCCGGCACCGGGTCAAAGCCCCATTTGCCGAAGGGATTGCACCGGGCGATGCGCCATGCCCCCAGCAGGATGCCCTTTACGCACCCATGGGTCATGATGGCCTGCATGGTGTAGTTGCTGCAGCTGGGCGTAAAACGGCAGCTGCGGCCGATCCACGGGCTCAGGGTGTACTGGTAGGCCCGGATGGGCACGCACAGCGCGCGGCGGCAGCTGTACTGCAGGCGGGTCATGCGTGGGCCGGCTTTTTCCGCCTGTGCCCTGCGTGCCGGGGGCACGGTGGCGGGCGGCGGCGCATCCGGCCGTTTGGCCTTATCCGGCAGACCGGCCTGTGCAAACAGCTTTGCCACAACGCTGCTCAGCTGCCAGCTCTTCAGCCGCGGGGTCATGCCCCGGGCCACGAAAGACCAGATCATAGCCGCCGATGTTGTAATCCAGATGCTCGTCGATGGCCGCCTTCATTACGCGGCGGGCCCGGTTGCGCTGCACGGCGTGGCCGATCTTCTTGGTGGCGGTCAGGCCCACGCGAGTGCGTTTGCCGCGGGTCTTCAGCACGTACAGCACCAGACCCTGGTTCACGTAGGACTTGCCGCGGGCATACACTCTGCCAAACTCGCTGTTGCGGCGGATGGGACGATAGCGCACGGTTCCGCGCCTCCTTTCCGTGACTGGGAACGCACCCGGAAGGTGCATTCTTCAGCCAGTATATCAAAAATTTTTCTACTTTGAAAGCCCATGCGGGCATTTTTACGAAAATTCTTTTCTTTCGGTTTTCCGTTTCTCAAAAAAAAGAAGACCGCCAATTCAGTATCAGCGGTCTTTTGTGCGCATGTTCAGTTCTGCGCCGGATCCCGTCATAAAAGGCAGGATCAGACAGTCAGGCTCTTGCGGCCCTTTGCACGGCGAGCATTGATGACCTTGCGGCCGTTCTTGGTGCTCATGCGGGTCAGAAAGCCATGAACTTCCTTGCGCTGACGCTTCTTGGGCTGAAAAGTTCTCTTCATGGTTGTATCCTCCGTAAAAACTTATCCCCGGTATGGGGTCTGATGTGGTCCCAGATTGGGGACAGGCTTGCAATTCAACAGTATATCGCATAGTATGGCGTTCTGTCAAGCATTTTTTTTCGCTTTCCTTTTTTCAAATTTTTTTGTGAAAAGATTTTCAACTTTTTTCACCATTTTGCCGTGGAAAACTCTTTTGCCACAAGATATTGTGGCTTTTGTTTTGCCCATGCCACAACGGCCGTGCAGGGGCTTTTCTTATGTATTATAAATTACATTATAGAAATATGGACGCACAGCGTTTTTTGTGGTATACTAACCTAGTATCAGCAGCATTGTTGAAAACTTTAACGGAGTGGATGTTTTATGGATTCTTTCAAGGACGTTTTAGAGGCCGCGCAGGCGTACTGCAAAACGCAGATGGCCGAGCCGACCTATAATCTCTATATCGACGGGTTGGAGCCGATCAGCTTTGAGGATTCCAGCCACATCACCCTTTCGGTGCGCAACGACTTCATCTGCAAGATCGTGACGGACCGCTACCTTGGCCTGCTCAAGGAAGGCCTTCAAGACCGTGCTGGGCTTCGACGTGGATATCACGCTGGTGGTGCCCAGCACCCCGCCCCACGAGGTGGTGCTGGCCCAGCAGTACGAGGCAAACCCCGCCCCCCGCAGGGCAACTACGAGTTCACATTTGAAAACTTCATCAAAGGCCCTTCCAACCAGTTTGCGTTTGCTGCTGCGCAGGCCGTTGCGGCGAATCCATCCGGCGCTTATAACCCACTGTTCATCTGGGGCGGTTCGGGCCTGGGCAAGACCCATCTGCTCACGGCCATCCAGACCGAGATCAAGCGCACCCACCCCGATTTCGTCATCATGTACGTTACCTGCGAGCAGTTCACCAATGAGCTGATCGCCGCCATCCGCGCCGGCAGCACCGAGGACTTCCGCATGAAGTACCGCGCGGCCGACGTGCTGCTGGTGGACGATATCCAGTTCATCGGCGGCAAGGAATCCACGCAGGAGGAGTTCTTCCACACCTTCAACTCCCTGCACGATGCCCACAAGCAGATCGTCATTGCCTCCGACCGCCCGGCCAAGGAGATCAAAAGTCTGGAAGAGCGTCTGCGCACCCGCTTTGAGTGGGGCCTGACCGCCGACGTGCAGCCGCCGGATTTTGAGACCCGGGTGGCCATCGTCAAGCGCAAGGCAGAGCTTTTGCATCTGGACCTGCCCGAGGACGTGGCCGAGTTCATCGCCAACCATCTGAAAAATAACATCCGCCAGCTGGAAGGCGCGGTCAAAAAGCTGAACGCCTACTACATGCTGGAGGGCATCCAGCCGGTCATCAGTGTGGCCCAGAATGCCATCAAGGACATTCTCAACGAGACCCAGCCGGTGCCCGTCACCATCGAGAAGATCATCGGCGAGGTATCCCGCACCTTCAACGTCTCCCCTGCCGACATCCGCGGCACCAAGCGCAACGCCAACGTTGCCTCTGCCCGCCGTGTGGCCATCTACATCCTGCGCGAGGTCACCGGCATGAGCATGGAAGAGATCGGCGTGAATTCTCCGGCCGTGACCATTCCACCATCGTCTACTCCCTCAAGACCATGGAGCGGGACATGAAGAACGACCAGCACCTGCGGGAGACCGTGAGCGACATCATCAAAAACGTGAAGGCCTGACCGCAGAAATCGTGCAAAAGTCGTACGCATTTATGGGTGAAACCCCAAAATATGGGGAGAAAACGGAACAAAACGGGGAAAAAAGAACCTATATCTTGTGGTAAAAACGCAAATCTTTCCACACTTTCCACAGAGTTTTCAACATTCAACCTGTGTTCTCCACATGGGCTGTGGAAAGAAAGACCTATCCCAACCTTTCCACGATCCATTCACAACACATTCACAATCCCGTGGAAACCAAAACCCCCGCATTCCGACAAGGCTTTTCCGAGTTTTCCACAAGTTCCCCACCCCCTACTACGGTTACTACAACAAGTTCAATAAGATAGACCGGTTCTGAAACTGTTTTCAAACACAAAACAACATCAGAAACGAAAAACAAAGGAGAGAATTCAGTTTGAACATCGTATGTGATAAAGTTCTGCTGAGCGCAGCCATCGATGGTGTGTCCAAAGCCGTCACCATGCGGTCAGCCATCCCGGTGCTGGAAGGCATCCTGCTGAAAGCCGAAGGTTTCCAGCTTACCCTGACCGGCTATGACCTGGAAATGGGCATCGTGACCACCATCGAGGCCAATGTCAAGGAAGCCGGCGAGGTGGTGCTGAATGCAAAGCTGCTCAGCAGCATGATCAGCCGGATGCCCGCCGGTCAGGTCAGCATCCTCTGCCGAGAACGGCAAGACCACCATCCAGAGCGGCGTCGTCCAGTTCGAGATCCAGTCCATGCCGGCCAACGATTTCCCCGAGCTGCCCAACACCGGAGCGGAAGAGACCCTGACCATCAAGACCGGCGTGCTGAAAGATATGATCGATCGCACGTTATATGCGGTCAGTCAGGACGAAAAAGCCCGCCCATACCGGTGAGCTGTTCGAGATCCTGCCCGACAAGCTGACCATCGTAGCGCTGGACGGCTATCGTCTTGCCATCGTGGAGCGGCCCATCACTGCCGTGAAGGATATCCGCATCATCGTGCCCAGCAAGACCATGACCGAGGTCTCCCACCTGCTGGCCAACGATGACGAGGAGCTGGTGCACATCAGCGCCAACCGCCGCTATGTGGTCTTTATGGCGGGCGGCTACACCATCATGAGCCGCCTGATCGAGGGCGAGTTTTTGAATTACCGCAATGTCATCCCCGCCGACAGCCGCACCCGGGTGACCATCGACACCAAGGAATTCATCGACACCATCGAGCGCGCTTCTCTGATTATTACAGAGCGTTTAAAAAATCCCTCCGCATCTCCTTTACAGAGGGTAGAGTCGTGGTGCGCTGCCAGACCAACCTTGGCCGCGTGGTGGATGAGTTCAACGCCGACTGCGAGGGCGACGAAGTGGAGATCGGTTTCAACAACCGCTACCTGCTGGATGCGCTGCGCAACGCCCGCACCGAGCAGGTGCGCATGGAGATCAGCGGCCCCTTGAGCCCGGTCAAGGTGCTGCCGGTGGAAGGCAACGACTTTTTGTATCTGGTACTGCCGGTGCGCGTCAAGAACGATTAAGAGGGATAATTTATGCAGAAGATTCTTATTCATACCGAGTTTATCAAGCTGGATGCCCTGCTCAAATTTGCCGGCCTGTGCGAGACCGGCGGCGAAGCCAAGGAGCTGGTGCAGGGCGGTGCTGTGAAGGTGAACGGCGAGGTGTGCACCATGCGGGGCAAAAGTGCCGTGCCGGTGATGTGATCGAGCTGGACGGCCAGACCGTGGAAGTGGGTCAGGGCCAGTAATGCGTCTGCTTTCACTGGAAGTTGCGAATTACCGCAATATTGCGGCAGCGCAGCTGGAACCGGGCCGGGAGCTGACCGTCATCTGCGGCAACAACGGACAGGGCAAACGAACCTTCTGGAAGCCATCTGGCTGCTGACCGGCGGCAAAAGCTTCCGGGGTGGTAAGGATGCCGAGCTTGTGCGCCGGGGAGAAGCATTTGCGGTGCTGGAAGCCGACACCCAGCGCACCCGGCAGGAGGATCAGGAACCGGACGACCCGGCCAGATGTGCGCATCACGGTGGGCACCCCGGACGCACCCCGGCCCGGGCGCTATGCCTCGGTGAACGGGCAGCCCCCAAGCGGGCCGCCGGTCTGGCCGGCAGCTTTCCCGCGGTGGTGTTCGACACCGGGCACCTGAGCCTTGTCAAAAGGGGCACCGGAAGGACGGCGGCGGTTTCTGGACGCGGCATTGTGCCAGCTGTACCCCGGGTATCTGGCCACTTACCGCCGCTACGTCCGGGTACTGCAGCAGAAAAATGCGCTGCTGCGGCATTCCGCAGGCGGTACAGAGCGCCCGTGGGCAGAAAAATGTGCCCTGCTGGAAGTGCTGAACGTGGAGCTTGCCGCACAGGGCGAGGCTATCCAGAAGCGGCGGCGGGAGTATCTGAAACTGCTCGCCCCGCTGGCCTGTGCCAACTACCAGGAGCTTTCCCACGGGGCAGAGCGCATGGCGGTGCGGTATGCCGCCCAGTTTGAGCCGGGTGGGCTGTCCGCACTTTGAAGCAGCGCCAGAACGAAGAGCTGCGCGCCGGGCAGAGCCTGTGCGGCATCCACCGCGAGGATGTTGAGCTGCTGCTGGACGACCAGCCCGCAAAGGTGTTTGTAAGTCAGGGACAGCAGCGCAGCGTGGTGCTGAGCCTGAAAATGGCCGAAGCGGCCGCGGCTGCTCGCAGCACCGGGGAACACCCCGTACTGCTGCTGGATGATGTGCTCAGCGAACTGGACGAGGGCCGCAAACAGTATCTGCTGACCCGCATGAAGGAAAAGCAGACATTCGTGACCAGCTGTGATGATACCGCGTTCCTGAAAACGGACGGCGAAGTGTACCGCATGAACGGCGGCGTGCTGAGCAAAGCATGAAGAAATGATGCAAAAGTCCATGCAAAGCCTGTGCCGGTGAATAAACGGCACTTTATGCATGAACTGCCAGAATGAGGAAAATACAGTATGTATATTCATCTGGGCCGTGACTACGTGCTGAATGACCGGGACATTATCGGCATCTTCAATCTGGAAACCACCACCATCACCCCCGGGGTCGGGAGTTTCTGAACTACGCCCAGAAGAACGGCGCGGTGGTGAGCCTTTCGGACGAGCTGCCCCAGAGCTATGTTCTGGCAGACGGGGCCGTGGTGGACACGGTGTATCTTTCGGAGCTGTCGCCTGCCGCCATGCGCCGCAGAGCCGAAAAAATGAAATCGAAAACGGGCGGAAAACCAGCCAACAGGCGCCGCAGAATATGCCCTCTGCTTTTACGATAGATCGAAAAAAACACCAAAACCGGCAAACATCATTTGAAAAACAAACGCAAAATGAACAAAAGGGAGAAAGGAAATGGCAGAAGAAATCATTACCAGCACAAATGCCGAAACCGCTACCGACCATGAGTATAATGCCAGCGAGATCCAGGTCCTGAAGGGTCTGGAGGCCGTGCGCAAGCGCCCCGGCATGTATATCGGCTCCACCGGCGAGCGGGGTCTGCATCATCTGGTGTACGAGATCGTGGACAACGCCATTGACGAGGCGCTGGCCGGTTACTGCGACCACATCGAGGTCAAGATCCTGAAGGACAACATCATTCAGGTCACGGACAACGGCCGCGGCATCCCCGTGGACATCCAGGCCGACACCGGCCTGCCCGCCGTCACCGTCGTCTACACCATCCTGCACGCCGGCGGCAAGTTCGGCGGCGAGAACTCCGGCTACAAAGTGGCCGGCGGCCTGCACGGCGTGGGTGCATCCGTTGTCAACGCCTGCTCCGAGTGGCTCACCGTCGATGTGCGCCGCGACGGCAAAGAGTACGAGCAGACCTTCCGGCGCGGCGACCCGGACGGTGCGCTGAAGTGCATCGGCACCGTAGCCGATGGCGTTACCGGCACCCGGGTCACCTTCAAGCCGGACCCGGAGATGTTCAAGGATACCACCGTGTACGACTTCGACACGCTGGAAAAGCGCCTGCGGGAGGAAAGCTTCCTGAACGCCGGTGTCAAGATCACCCTGACCGATGAGCGCCAGATGTATACCCCCGTGCTGGAGGACGGCAAGGAGGGCGACCCCTGCTACCGCACCGAGGTCATGTGCTACGAGGGCGGCATCAAGAGCTTCGTCACCTATCTGGGCGAGAAGCGCAAGCTGGAAGTGCTCCACCCCAATGTCATCTATCTCAAGGGTCAGACCGACCGGGGTATGGCCGAGATCGCCCTGCAGTACAACTCCAGCTACAATGAGCTGCTGCTGAGCTTCGCCAACAACGTCAACACTCCGGACGGCGGCACCCACGAAGAGGGCTTCCGCTCCAGCCTCACCCGTGTCTTCAACGATTATGGCCGCAGCCACGGCCTGCTGAAGGACAAGGACGAGAACCTTTCCGGCGCTGACGTCCGTGAGGGCCTGATCTGCGTCATCTCGGTCAAGCTGCAGGAGGCGGAGTTTGAGGGCCAGACCAAGGCAAAGCTGGGTAACACCGAGATCCGCACCCTTGTTTCCAACATGGTCTACTCCAAGCTGATGGAATTCTTTGAGGAGAACCCCGGCGTGGCAAAGGCCATTTATGAAAAAGGCCATGCAGGCCGCCCGTGCCCGCGAGGCTGCCAAAAAAGCGCGCGAGCTGGTGCGCCGCAAGTGCGCATTGGAGACCAGCCGGATGCCCGGCAAGCTGGCAGACTGCCGTGAGAAAGACCCCAGCCGCACCGAAATCTTCATCGTCGAGGGCGATTCTGCAGGCGGTTCCGCCAAGATGGGACGCGACTCTGCCATTCAGGCCATTCTGCCGCTGTGGGGCAAGATGCTCAACGTGGAAAAGGCCCGCGCCGATAAAATCTACGGCAACGACAAGCTGATGCCCGTTGTGCTGGCACTGGGCTGCGGCATCGGCGAGGAGTTCGACGTCTCCAAGCTGCGGTATCACAAGGTATTCATCATGGCCGATGCCGACGTGGACGGCAGCCATATCTGCACGCTGCTGCTCACGTTCTTCTTCCGGCATATGCGCCCGCTCATTGAGCTGGGCCATGTGTATGTGGCACAGCCGCCTCTGTTCAAGGTGCAGAAGGGCAACACCATCAAGTATGCCTACGACGACGCGGAAATGGCCATCCTCTCGCAGGAAATGCCGGGTGCCAAGGTGAACCGCTACAAGGGCCTTGGTGAGATGAACCCCGAACAGCTGTGGGAGACCACCATGAACCCGGATAACCGGGTCATCGTACAGATCACCATCGAGGACGCCGAGAAGGCCGATGAAGCCTTTACCATCCTGATGGGCGATCAGGTGCAGCCCCGCCGCCGCTTTATCGAGACCAACGCCCAGTACGCAAAGCTGGACGTAAGCGTGCTCGCCGCTCCGCCAGATTCGCTTTGTCAACATCTCCCAAGGGGAGGCTTTGGCAAAAAGATAAATTTTCCGTGGACGCAAAAAAGGGCTCCCCACTTTCGGGGGAGCTGGGCAATGCCGACAGGCATTGACTGAGAAAAAATCCCTTTCCTGTAAAAAAGAGATCAAACCCTACGGAGGAACAAATGGAAGAAGATTATGTGATGATACCGGGCAGCGGAACCAAAAAGATCATCCGCGATGTAAAAAGGAGATCGAGACCGCATTTCTGGACTACTCCATGTCGGTCATTGTGGACCGTGCTCTGCCCGATGTACGGGACGGATTGAAGCCTGTTCACCGCCGCATTCTGTACCCCATGCACGAGCGCGGCAACGACCCCAGCCATCCCTACCGCAAATCCGCCGACACCGTTGGTGCGGTGCTGGGCTCTACCATCCCCACGGCGACGCATCGGTCTACGATGCCATGGTCCGTCTGGCACAGGACTTCTCTCTGCGCTATCCGCTGGTGGATGGTCAGGGTAACTTTGGTTCTGTGGATGGCGACCCCCGGCTGCCTACCGTTACACCGAGGCCCGCATGAGCCGCATGGCGGTGGAGATGCTGACCGATATCGAGAAGGACACCATCGACTGGGACCCCAACTTTGACGAGACCAAAAAGGAGCCCAGCGTGCTGCCCAGCCGCTTCCCCAACCTGCTGGTCAACGGCAGTCAGGGCATTGCGGTCGGCATGGCCACCAACATCCCGCCCCACAATCTGAGCGAGGTCATTGACGGCTGCATCGCCTATATCGACGACCCGGATATCGACCTGCCCGGCCTGATGGAGCACATCAAGGGCCCGGACTTCCCCACTGCCGGCATCATCATGGGCCGCAGCGGCATCCGCGCCGCCTACGCCACCGGCCGGGGCAAGATCACCCTGCGGGGCCGCGCCACCATTGAGGAGACCAAGAACGGCCGCACCCAGATCGTCATCACCGAAATTCCGTATATGGTCAACAAGGCCCGCCTCATTGAGAACATGGCCGACCTTGTCAAGGAGAAAAGCGTATTGAGGGCATCACCGGCCTGAACGATGAGACCAACCGCAAGGGTATGCGGATCGTGGTGGATGTGCGCAAGGACGCCAACGCGCAGGTCATCCTGAACCAGCTGTACCAGTACACCCAGCTGCAGGATACCGTGGGCGTTATCATGCTGGCCATCGACCACAAGGTGCCCAAGGTGCTCACCCTGAAGCAGATGCTTCAGAAGTACGTGGAATTTCAGGACGAGGTGGTGCGCCGCCGCACCCAGTACGACCTGAAAAAGGCCAAGGAGCGCGCCCACATTCTGGAAGGCCTGAAGAAGGCCACCGACATCGTGGACGAGCTGATCGCCACCATCCGCGCCTGCAAGGGCGGCATGGCAGAAGCCAAAGCTGCCATCATGGAGCAGTTCGGCTTTGACGACCCGCAGGCAGACGCCATCGTCAAGCTGCAGCTGGGCCGTCTGGCAGGCCTTGAGATCCTGAAGATTGAGGAAGAGCTTGCCAGCCTGCAGGCCAAGATCGAGAACTGGGGAGGCCATTCTGGCCGACGACGCCCGTGTGCTTGCCATCGTCAAGGAAGAGCTGCTGGAAATGAAAAGCGCTTCGGTGACGAGCGCCGCACCGAGATCCAGTCCGTGACCGGTGAGGTGGATATCGAGGATCTGATCGCCGAGGAGCAGTGCGTCTACACCCTGACCGAGGCCGGCTATATCAAGCGCCAGCTCAAGGCCACCTATCAGGCACAGCGCCGCGGCGGACGCGGCATCTCCGGCATGACCCGCAAGGAAGAGGACATCGTGCAGGAGATGTTCGTAGGCTCCACCCACGACTATGTGCTCTTTGTCACCGACCGGGGCCGTCTGTTCCGCATCAAGGGCTACACCATTGCCGAGGGCAGCCGCACCAGCAAGGGCAGCAACATCGTCAACCTGCTGCAGCTGGCCGAGGGCGAAAAAGGTCACCAACATGATCTGCCAGAGCAAGGACGCCGACACCGAGGGCGGCTTTGTGACCATGGTCACGAAGCAGGGCCTCATCAAGCGCACCCCGCTGGAACAGTATGCCAACATCCGCAAGTCCGGCCTGATCGGCATTGCCCTGAACGAGGGCGACGCGCGGGCATGGACCCGCCTGACCTCCGGCCACGACATGCTCATCGTTGCCACCCGCAACGGTCAGGCCATCCGCTTCAATGAAGAGGATGCTCGTCCCATGGGCCGCAGCGGCCACGGCGTGCGCGCCATCCGTCTGGCCGAGGGCGATGAAGTTGTGGGCGTGTGCATCTGCCGCGAGGGCGGCACGGTGCTCACCGTCACCGAGAACGGCAAGGGCCGCCGGTCCGATATCGACACCTACCGCATCACCGCCCGCGGCGGCAAGGGCATCCGCAACTACGATGCCGCCAAGGATAAGGTGGCTGCGGTCAAGATCGTGGACGATGTGGACGATGTGCTGCTGAGCAGTCAGGAGGGCATCATCATCCGTCTGCACGCCAACGAGATCCCGCTGCAGAGCCGCTACGGCTCCGGCGTGCGGGTGATGCGTCTGGGCGAGAACGACAAGGTGATGGTGCTGGCCCGCATTCGTTTCCCTGTCGGAAAAACTACCTATGAGGATGCCTGCATCCTTCCTGACCTTCTGGAAAAAATTACGGAAACGGTGTGCAGTTGGCAGAACCTCTCTACCATTACCGTATCAATCCGGCCACAGAAAAGTGACCCTGAAAAATCTGGAAGGTAGACGTAAACTATGGGTGCATGTGCACTGAAATACGGCAAAAAGGATGCGGCATACCTGCAGTATGCCATGGCTATTTCAAAAATTGGTTCCTGAAAAAACTTTCCCCGGAAGACCGGAATGACCCGAAGGACAGCAGACCATCGATCTGATCCGCAAGGCGGAAACAGAGGCAGGCAGGCCGGGGCGGAACCCTGCGCAATAAGCTGGAAGCGGCCGTGTGGTTCGGAACAAAACCGTTTATTATCACCTGAAAGGCTGGACCTGATCAGAAGTCGTGAAGGAGAGAATGTTGTGACAGAAAAAGAGCGGAAAGCCGTCCGGAGATCAGCGTCATCGTGCCGGTGTACAAGGTGGAACGATATCTGAACGAGTGCATCGACTCCATCCTTGCCCAGACCTTCACGGATTTTGAGCTGATCTTAGTAGACGACGGCTCCCCGGACAGCTGCCCTGCCCTGTGCGATGCGGCGGCAGCAAAGGACAGCCGCATCCGGGTCATTCACCAGCAGAACAAGGGTCTGAGCGGTGCCAGAAATGCGGGCATTGAGATCGCACGCGGAAACTGGCTTTCGTTTATCGATTCGGATGACAGCATTGACAGAACATTCTGCGAAAAGCTTTACCATGCGGCAAAACAGGCTGACGCAAAGCTGGCAGTCAGCGATATTCTGTACTTTGATGCGGATGGCTCTCTGAGCGGTTATCAGGAGCGTGCGCTCCGGACGGAGACCCTTTCACGGGAGGAGGCAGTGCACCGCATCCGGCTTACGCCGCTGGTCCATGCAACAACGAAGCTGTACAGTCGGGAACTGTTTGCGGAGCTTCGTTTTCCGATCGGGCAAAAATTATGAGGATGCCCTTACGATTCCGGCAGTGCTGGAACAGGTAACGGACGTTGTGTGTGGGAGAGCCGCTCTATCACTATCGCTTCAATCCGAATGGCATCGTGCGCGGAAAAATCGGCCTGAAAAAATTTGCAGGAGGTATACGCGAACTACGCTTTGTTCCAGTGTGCGCTTAAATATGGCAGGAAGGATACAGTGTATCTGCAGTACACCATCATGAAGGCTTTTTTCGGAAGGTGGAAAAAATCTGTCTCCGGAGGACAGAAAAAGTGTACAGATGAAGCAGGCGGAAGCCTGCCTGAAAAAGGCAGAGGCCGAGGTAAAGCAGGCAGGGGCATTCACGGTGCAGAACTGGCTGGAAGCAGAGCTGCGGGGTCAATGCGCCGCTGTATAACCGCTGCAAATATAAGATCCGGCAGACAAAACCGAAAAATGCAGGTAAGGAGAAACCGTTGTGAGTGAGCAGAAGGTCAGAAACCGTCCCGAGATCAGCGTCATCGTGCCGGTGTACCGGGTGGAAAAATACCTGAATGACTGCATCGATTCCATCCTTGCCCAGACCTTTGCGGACTTTGAGCTGATTTTGGTGGACGACGGCTCTCCGGACAGCTGCCCTGCCCTGTGCGATGCCGCAGCGGCAAAGGACAGCCGCATCCGGGTCATCCACCAGAAAAACCGGGGCCTGAGCGGGGCACGCAATGCCGGGCTGGACATTGCCCGGGGCCGCTGGGCTGCCTTTGTGGACTCGGACGATATGCTGCTGCCGCAGGCGCTGAAAAAGGCCCACAGCACAGCGGAAAAGACCGGTGCGGACGTGGTACTGTACGGCTTTGCGTTCACGGACGAAAACGGCAAGGTCTATGAGGGCTGGGATACGACCCAGTACGATGAGGTCATCCCGCAGCAGGAGATCTACAACCGGCTGGTCATCGGCATGTATCAGTCCATGTGCAATAAGCTTTTCCGGCGGGAACTGTGCCCAGACCTTCACGGATTTTGAGCTGATCCTGGTGGACGATGGCTCTCCGGACAGCTGCCCTGCCTCTGTGTGATGCCGCAGCGGCAAAGGACAGCCGCATCCGGGTCATCCACCAGAAGAATCGTGGCCTGAGCGTGGCACGCAATGCCGGGCTGGACGCGGCAGAGGGCGAATGGATCGCCTTTGTGGATTCAGACGACACCATCACGCCGGACTTCTGCGCAAAGCTTTACCATGCGGCGCAGGAGGCCGGTGCACAGATGGCCGTGTGCAATTACCGGCAGGTGGACGAAGCCCTGACCCCCATCCGGGAGCAGTATCTGCATGTGCGGCGGGAGGTGCTGACCCCGGAGCAGGCGTTGGAGCACAGCACCCTTCTGCCCTACATGGTGGTGTGGAACAAGCTGTACCACCGCAGCATTTTTGCGCAGCTGCGCTTTGCAGAGGGCAAGCTGAACGAGGACACCCTGCTGATCGCCTACGCCTACGAAAAAGCGGACAGAATCGCGAATATCCCGGATGCGCTGTACCTTTACCGCAAGGTGGCGGGCAGCATCGTCAACAGCAAAGTCACCCTGCGCAACCTCGACCGTGTGGAGGCAAACTATGCGGTGTTCGAGTGCGCCCGCCGCCATGGCGTCACCGGCTCGCTGTGCGAGCTGTACTGGGTGCTGCTGCACTCGCTCATCGATGTGGGACTCCCACCTGACGGCACAGGAGCGGAAAACGCCCGGATGCAGCAGGCCCGGGAGTATGAGCGCCGCGCCCGCCGGGCACTGCGGCAGGAGCATGCTGTCACCCTGCAGGCGCTGGGCAACACCCTGTGTTTTATTATTTCGCAGGACCGGTATTTTGAGACCCGATGGAAAAAAAGGACCTGAAGTCGATTGTTTCTAAAAAAGGTTTCCACAGGTTTGTCTGGACTTCCGGCGCGGGATATGCTACAATAACAGAACAATCACAAATACCCGTGGGGGAGTAGCAGGCGCTTTTGCAGGGCGCAGCAAGTCAACACAATGGCCGGTGGTTTCGGTCTGGCTTGCTTTCATTTGCGAGACTCATGTGTTTTTGGCGCGCAGAATGCCGCCCGTGCACATGGAGTCGATGAAAAAAATCACCCGGTCCCGGACGTGCAGGCGCGCCCGGGACCGGGTTTTGTATTGCCCGATATTCTGGTCAGATTCAGGAGGCAGACAATATGGAATGGAGCTTTGTATTTTTTCCTCAACAGTGTTTTGCTGGGCGTGGGGCTTGCGATGGATGCGTTCTCGGTGTCTATGGCAAACGGTCTGCACGACCCCCGCATGAGCAGGGGAACCATGTGCAGGATCGCGGGCACCTTTTGCCCTTTTTTCAGGCCGTGATGCCCATGACGGGCTGGGTGTGCGTGCACACCATTGTGGAGCTGTTCTCTTCGTTTGAAAAGTTCATCCCGTGGATCGCGCTGGCTCTGCTGGGCTACATCGGCGGCAAAATGCTGGTGGATGGCATCAAGGGCGAAGAAGGCCGAAGAGGCCGCAGAGCTGAGTGCCGGGTGCACTGCTCATGCAGGGCGTCGCCACCAGCATCGATGCGCTTTCGGTGGGCTTCACCATTTCGGAATACGGCTGGCTGATGGCACTTGCGGCATCGCTCATCATTGCGGTGGTCACCTTCTTTCTCTGCATGGCGGGTCTGCGCATCGGCAAAAAGTTTCGGCACAAGCTTTCCGGCAAGGCAAGTATTCTGGGCGGTGTCATCCTCATCGGCATCGGGCTGGAAATTTTCATCACCGGGGTGTTCTGAAATTCAGACAGCATAAAACAAAAGGGCACGGCGCTGCAATGCGCTGTCCCCTTTGTTTTATAAAATGTTCCACATAGAACAATTACTTTTCCGGCTCAAAATAATCGGCATATTCCTCGGTCAGCTTGGAGCCAAGCCGCCGGATGCCGCCGTACAGGTGCCTGTTCCACCAACGGCTCAAAGGCGGCAAGGTCGCACCGCTCGATGGCGTTCAGCAGGTTGCGGTGGTCTGCGATCACCTCGGCAAGACCGCCGGTGGTCATGGTGTCCAGCATCCGGAAGCGGCTGTAGTCGGCGTGGGCGTTCTGCAGGGTGCTCCACAGGTACATTTTATCCATGGCGGCAAACCATGTCCCGTGCAGGCGGCGGTCGGCCTCGTACAGCTTGTTGTAATCCGGGCTCTTCCGTGGCGGCAAGGGCCTCGTAGGCTTCCACCCGCCTGCGGATCAACGCCCGCTGCTCCGGGGTGCACTGCGGGGCGAAAAATCCCGCAATACGCGGGCTTCCACGGCGGTGCGCTCGTAGATCAGCTCGTCCACGATGCGGCGGTTCAGCCGGGTGACGGTGGTGCCCTTTGTAGGGCACGATCTTCACCAGCCCGTTTTCCTGCAGCTTTTGCAGCACCACCCGGATCAGGGAGCGCGGCGCACCGAACCGGGCTGCACAGCGGGTTCTCACTCAGCGCAGAGCCGGGACGGATGGTCAGGTCAATGATCTCCCGCTCCAGCACAGCATAGATCTCAGAATCAGTTTTGTATTGTTCCATACCTCTCACCTAATGGAAATGCATTATTCCAAAACGGTTTCCACGGTGCGGCGTCCGGCAGGGGCAGGCGTGAAATGCCATGGGCTTGCCGGTGTCCGGGTGCACAAAGCGCAGGCCGCAGCTTTGCAGGGCGATGCTGCCCTTCTAGGCGGCTGCCATATTTGCCGTCGCCGTACAGCGGGTGTTTGCGGCTGGCAAACTGCACCCGGATCTGGTGAGTGCGGCCGGTGTGCAGGGTGATCTCGGCAAGGCTGTTTTCCCCTGCCGTGGCAAGGATGCGGTATTCCAGCACCGCTTCCCGCACCCCCTTGCGGGGACGGCTGACCGGGAACACCCTGCCTTTGCGGCTGTCCTTGAACAGCCAGTCCCGCAGGGTGCCTTCGACGGGCAGTGCTTCGTCCGGCCCGCCTGCAATGACGGCCCGATATCGCTTGATGAACTGCGGCACTTCGGCTCCCCTGCCCTCGGCCCTGCCATCCTGCACAGCGTAGGCGTTCTGGCTCTGGGTGATCTGACGGCTGAGTGCGGCCGCAGCCCCGGGCGTTCTGGCATAGACCATCAACCCGGACACACCCGTGTCCAAACGGTGCACCACGCCTACAAAGGCATCAGGCTGTTCCCCCAGTGCGCCCGCAGCGCGGCGGGCACACCCTCCTCGCTGGAAAGCCCGGCGGGCTTGTCCAGTACCACAAGGGCGGCATCCTCGTACAGGATGTTCACAGCTTGCCCTCGGCGATCAGGGCCTTGAGCTTCAGGATGCCCGCAATGGTCTTGCCGTCCTTGATCTCGCCGCTCATGACCATCTGATACGCCTTTTCCAGCGGCACCCGGTCGGGAGTCAGGAACTCGTCCGCATCAAGGTGCATCTTGGTCTCGTGCAGGCCGGTGGCGACCCATGTATAGATGACCTCGGTGTCGTAGCCCACGGTGGGGTAGAACTGGCCCAGAGAGATGTAATTGTCGGCGGTCAGGCCGCACTCCTCGCCCAGTTCCCGCTTGGCGGCTGCAAAGGGGTCCTCGCCCTTTTCCAGCTTACCGGCGGGCAGCTCCCACAGCTGCTGCTGCATGGCATAGCGGAACTGCCGCACCATGCAGATGGTGCCGTCTGCAAAATAAGGCAGGATGCACGCACCGCCGTGGTGATGCACCACTTCGCGGGTCGGCGGTCTTGCCGTTTTCCAGCAGTGCGGTGTCTCTTGGTCAGGGTGATGACCCGCCCCTCGAAGAGGCACCTCGCTGGTGAGTGTTTTTTCGTAATGCACGGATCTTCTCCATTTTATTACCCCTTTGCCCGGCACAGCGCCGGTTTTTATGGCTTCAGTTTACGGCAAAATGAGGTTTGTTGTCAATAAAGAGATGATAAATATAAGAGGATGGGACGATTTGAAATGCGCGCCGCGTTTGCTTTGCGCATAATCAGCGGAAAGAATATTTATAATTTCGCGTTTGTCAATTCTGGAAGCGCTCCAAACGCCTTTTCACGGGAGGGGCTTGTAACGGCAAAGCATTTGCATCGCCGCTTTCTGCGAAAACCGCTCTGCCGCTTGAAACGCCCCACTGGGGCTTTCAGGCTCACAAACGCGGATTCGCCAGAATTGCCCCGAAAGGGGGTCTTTAACGGACCAGCATTTGCAAAGCGCTCCCTTTCTGGGAGCTGGCGCTGCGCAAGCCGTGACTGACTTTTTGCGAAAAAATCACAGGATCTGGCAAGGCAGGCAGGCTAAAACCGAAAAATCCGCACCAACGCTTGCTTTACCGTACTAAAGACGTACAAAACCGCTAAAAAAATTTCTTAATTTTTGGTGCGTTTGTCGAGCGGTTTGCGTTTACTTTATTGCCGGAATTTGCTATTATAGTATACAAGCAATAGTGCCTTTATGGGGTTCTCCGGTCCCATGTGGGGCATATTGCCCCGCGCAAAAGGTACCAAATTCTGAATAATGGAGGAAGAAAAATGCCTAGAGCAAAGCAAACTATGGATGGCAATACCGCTGCCGCCCATGTAGCGTATGCCTACACGGACGTGGCTGCCATCTACCCCATTACCCCGTCTTCTCCGATGGCTGACTCTGTGGACCAGTGGTCTGCAGCCGGCCAGAAGAACATCTTCGGCAACCAGGTCAAGGTTGTTGAGATGGAGTCCGGGGCAGGCGCCGCTGGTGCTGTGCACGGCTCTCTGGGTGCAGGTGCTGTTACCACCACCTTCACCGCTTCTCAGGGCCTGCTGCTGATGATCCCCAACATGTACAAGATCGCTGCTGAGCAGCTGCCCTGCGTGTTCGATGTTTCCGCACGTACCGTTGCTACCCAGTCTCTGAACATCTTTGGTGATCACAGCGACGTCATGGCTTGCCGCCAGACCGGCTTTGCAATGCTGGTCGAGAGCAGCGTGCAGGAAGTTATGGATCTGTCCCCTGTCGCACATCTGTGCGCCATTGAGGGCAAGGTTCCCTTCCTGAACTTCTTCGACGGCTTCCGTACCTCTCACGAGTACCAGAAGATCGAGAAGTGGGACTACGCTGACCTGAAGGAAATGTGCAACATGGAGGCTGTCGAGGAGTTCCGTAAGAAGGCTCTGAACCCCGAGCACCCCAAGATGCGCGGCTCCCACGAGAACGGCGACGTGTTCTTCCAGCACCGCGAGGCCTGCAACAGCGTTTACAACGCTCTGCCGGCTGTTGTTGAGAAGTACATGGGCAAGATCAACGAGAAGCTGGGCACCAACTATGACCTGTTCAACTACTACGGCGCACCCGATGCTGACCGCGTGATCGTGGCCATGGGCTCCGTCTGCGATGTCGCAGACGAGGTCATCGACTACCTGAACGCTAAGGGCGAGAAGGTCGGTATCGTCAAGGTCCGCCTGTACCGTCCCTGGGTCTCCGCTTCCCCTGCTGAAGGTCCTGCCCAAGACCGCCAAGAAGGTGGCTGTGCTGGACCGCACCAAGGAGCCCGGCTCTCTGGGCGAGCCCCTGTATCTGGATGTTGCCGCTACCCTGCGTGAGGCTGGCCTGAACGATATCGTTCTGACCGGCGGCCGCTACGGTCTGGGCAGCAAGGACCCCGCCGTCCTCCATCTTCGCTCTGTATAAGGAGCTGGAGAAGGATCAGCCGAAGGAGCGCTTCACTCTGGGTATCACCGATGATGTCACCTTCCTGTCTCTGCCGGAAGTCAACCGCTCCCATCACCGCAGCTGCTGGCACCAAGGAGTGCAAGTTCTGGGGTCTGGGCGGCGACGGTACTGTCGGTGCTAACAAGAACTCCGTCAAGATCATCGGCGACCATACCGATAAGTATGTTCAGGCATACTTCCAGTATGACTCCAAGAAGACCGGCGGCGTGACCATCAGCCACCTGCGTTTCGGCGACAAGCCCATCCGCAGCCCCTACTACATCAACCAGGCTGACTTCGTGGCCTGCCACAACCCCGCTTACATCCACATGGGCATGAAGATGGTCCAGGATGTCAAGCCCGGCGGCGTGTTCATGATCAACTGCCAGTGGTCCGATGAGGAGCTGGGCCAGCACCTGAACGCCGAGGCAAAGAAGTATATCGCTGACAACAACATCCAGCTGTATACCATCAATGCTATCGATAAGGCTATCGAGATCGGCATGGGCAAGCGCACCAACACCATCCTGCAGTCTGCATTCTTCAAGCTGGCTGACGTCATGCCCATCGAGGATGCCGTCAACTTCATGAAGCAGGCAGCTCAGAAGAGCTACGGCAAGAAGGGCCAGGACGTCGTTGAGATGAACTGGAAGGCTATCGATGCAGGCGTTGACGCCATCCACAAGGTGGACGTGCCCGCATCCTGGTCCAACCCCGAGGCTGATCCCGCACCCAAGGCTCTGGCTGGCCGTCCGGCACTGGTCAAGCAGATCCGCGACGTCATGGAGCCCATTGCCCGTATGGACGGCGACAGCCTGCCTGTTTCCTCCTTCGTGGCAAATGCAAACGGCGAGTGGGAGCAGGGCGCTTCTGCATACGAGAAGCGCGGCACCGCTGTCAACGTCCCCGAGTGGGATGCTGCAAAGTGCGTTGGCTGCAACCAGTGTGCATTCGTGTGCTCTCATGCAACCATCCGTCCCTTCCTGCTGACCGCTGACGAGCTGGCAGCTGCTCCTGCCCAGACCAAGAGCCGCGACAACAAGCCCGCAAACGAGTACAAGTTTGTTATGGCTGTTTCTCCGCTGGACTGCATGGGCTGCGGCGAGTGCGTCACCGTCTGCCCCACCAAGGCTATCACCATGGTTCCTCAGGACAGCCAGGCCGATCAGCAGGCAGTCTTCGACTACTGCGTCGCCAACATCTCCAAGAAGCCCTCTAAGTTCGCAGACGACACCGTCATCGGCTCTCAGTTCAAGCAGCCGCTGCTTGAGTTCTCCGGCTCCTGCGCAGGATGCGCCGAGACTTCTTACGCTCGCCTGATCACTCAGCTGTTCGGCGAGAAGATGTACATCTCCAACGCTACCGGCTGCTCCTCCATCTGGGGCGGCACCGCTTCCATCTCTCCGTACACCGTCAACAAGGACAGCGGCCATGGTCCTGCATGGTGCAACTCCCTGTTCGAGGATAACGCAGAGCATGGTCTGGGCCTGTACATCGGCCAGAAGACCGTCCGCGAGAACCTGATCAAGGAGATCGCAGAGGTTGCTGGTTCCGACAAGGCTTCTGCTGAGCTGAAGGCTGCCTTTGAGAAGTTCCTGGAGACCAAGAACAACACCAAGGCCAACGACGAGCCCGCAAAGGCCCTGATCGCTGAGCTGGAGAAGGCTGCTGCTGCCGGCTGCGAGAAGTCTGCAGAGATCCTGAAGAGCAAGCAGTTCATCGCCAAGAAGTCCGTCTGGATCTTCGGCGGCGACGGCTGGGCATACGACATCGGCTTCGGTGGTCTGGATCACGTTCTGGCTTCCGGCGAGGATGTCAACGTGATGGTCTTCGATACTGAGATGTACTCCAACACCGGTGGACAGGCTTCCAAGGCCTCCAACATCGGTGAGGTCTGCCAGTTCGCTGCTGCTGGTAAGGAAATCAGCAAGAAGAGCCTGTCCGAGATCGCTATGACCTACGGTTACATCTATGTTGCTCAGATCGCACTGGGTGCTAACCCGGCTCAGGCTGTCAAGGCCATCGCTGAGGCTGAGGCTTACCCCGGCCCGTCTCTGATCATCGGCTACGCTCCCTGCGAGCTGCACGGTGTCAAGGGCGGCATGACCAACTGCCAGAACGAGATGAAGAAGGCAGTTGAGGCCGGTTACTGGAACCTGTTCACCTTCAACCCGGCAAACAAGGCTCAGGGCAAGAATCCGTTCACCCTGACCTCCAAGGCTGTGGATAACGAGAAGTATCAGGCACTGCTGTCTAACGAGACCCGTTACAGCCGCCTGACTCGTGCATTCCCCGACCGTGCTAAGGAGCTGTTCGCACGCAACCAGCAGGTTGCTAACGACCGCTACGAGCACCTGACCCGTCTGGTCGACCTGTACAAGTAAGCATTCTTCTGCGCTTTGGATGCAGATATTTGCGGCACCTTAGCCCCACAATGCAAGAGGGCGGCTGCCCCGTACCGGCGGTTACTGCGCAATGCAGCGGTACGAAGCGGAGAAACGCATCCATCCATGCAGGCGATGTGCTGAAGTACAGCATCCGCCACACGGTTCTGACTGATTTCACTTCCCGGGCGGTGCTTTGTTCCGTGCGAAGCACCGCAGCGGGGTCTGAGATACCAAAGCGCCCGCGAGGGTCCTTGAAAGCACACCCCGCGTGTGTCAGGAGCATAAGGTCTGCGTTGCAGATACCTTGTTCCGTCTGCGGCATAAGGCCTGCTTTGCAGGGATCTTGCCGCAGTAAAAAACGTATATCGTTTTTAGCGCCCCGCTCACCGCAAGGTGACCGGGGCGTATTTTTTTGTATAAACTCTTTCCGTAAAAATACGAAGCCCGGAACATCTGCGGACGTTCCGGGCTTTGTATCTTTGACGAATAAAAATTATTTATTCGTACAAATTCAATTTTTGACGTTCATCCCCATCCCTGCGGCAAGACGCTGCAGGGTGCGCAGAGATGGGTTTGCGTTTCCCCGTTCCAGTTTGCTGATATCGGCCTGTGCAATGCCGGTGCGCTCTGAAAGCTGTTTCTGGGTCAGACCGCTTTCCTTCCGGGCATCGATCATGGCCTGTGCAATGGTAAGCTCCGGCTGAAGAGCATCCCATTCTGCCTTAAAGGAAGGCCGCTGTAATTGTTCATTCAAATAATTCCGAAAATCACTCATGAGGAACTCTCCTTCCGATAGAAAATAGTCCGCGCGGTATTTTTGCGCCAGTGCAATTTCTTCCGGCGGTGTTTTCTGCGTCTTTTGACAAAAGCCATTTGTCAGGATGATCTGATGCCCGACTACAAAAAAATATAAAATGCGCGTAATATTGCTGCTTTGCTTGGCACGCAATTCAAAAATGCCGTCTCCCAATGATTTGGAATAAGGTTCCCGCAGTTGTGTGCCATTGGCTTCCAATAGGGAGATCGTGCCCAAAAGCTTTGCCAGCATTTTGTCGTCCAGCGTATCCAGAAAATCACGAACCGGGCAGCTGCCGTCTGCCTTATAATAAAAATTCACTTCAAAAGCAGACATTTTCGGCATCCTTTCCGTTTGGTGGTATCCTATGATTATAATATACAAATATTGTCAAGAAGATTTTCTATCACAAAATCTTCCAAAAGATACCATTTCCTTTTTACACTTTCTTCATAGCTTCTTAACGAAATCAAATGTGAAAGCTGTTATACTTTTGCCATGGGAAGCGGGGCCGCAACCACTTTCCCAAGTAACATGATTCCTCCTCACACCAAGGCAATATCCAAACAAAACACCTTTTTTCGTGCGCCGCAACACGGAAGAGGGTGTTTTGTTTTGTCTTCCGATGCCGCTGCAGTGCGTTGGGGTTCTTGGCAGAAATGTTTTTCTGCCGGTGGTTTCACGCGAAAGAAAAATAAGATCTGTGTTTTTATAAAATAAAATTCCTGTAAATCCGTGGTTTAGGGTTGACCCCGTTTTTTGCGGCGCTATAATAAAAATGAATATGAAAACTTGGAGGTGAACGCAGGAAAATGGACCCGGATCATAGTCGAAGTAGAACCACCGGCGCGGTGGATCAGAAAACAAAAACAACTGCGTTTTCCCCAACCGTTCGCCTCCTTCGCTGAGTCCTGCGGAAAAGCACCGCTTCCAACGGTGTGTCTTTCCGCAAAACAGAGCAGAAGGAAGGCGCGGCTTTGTGTGCGCAGAATGCGGCGTTTGCGGCATTCCGGCAGGCAAGGCGGCGCGTTTTTTGTTTCCCGATCTGCTGCGTCCTCCGGATACAGGAGCTGCTCCTGTGCCGTAAAAACTGAGGAGGTACGCCCAATGGATATGGAAGAAAAGAAGCTGACGGTTGATGCTGCGGAACAGGCTCTTCCGGTGCAGGAGCTGCCCACGGATATTCCCTGCCGAGGTGCGTCAGAAGCTGGCGGAGGATCTGAACGAGGAAGCCACCGAGGATCTGAAGCAGGATATCCGCGAGGCCGAAAAGAGGAGGCCAACGACGAAGAAGTCAAGGCCAACCCCGAAATGCTCACCAAGAGCCGTCTGCTGAAGCTGCTGGTCAAAAAGCAGTACGTCAAGCTGCGCGAGGTCACCGAGGAAGAGCAGCCCGCCGACTTAGCCGAGCTGCTGGAAGAGCTGGACGAGAACAACCGTCTAGTGGTGTTCCGTCTGCTGAAAAAGGAAGTTGCCACCGAAGCCTTTGCCTATATGTCCGACGAAGCCCGGGATGATCTGGTAAACGCCTTTTCGGACGTGGAGCTGGTGAGCGCCATTGAGGAGATGAGTCTGGACGATGCCGCCGACCTGCTGGAGGATATGCCCGCAGGTGTGGTCAAGCGGGTGCTGGAAAAGTCGTCCCAGGGAGACCCGCGAGAGCCTGAACAAGCTGCTGAATTACCCCGGAAAGCTCTGCCGGCAGCCTGATGACCCCGGAATATGTCCGTCTGCGCGAGGATATGACCGTGGAGCAGGCCTTTGAATGCCATCCGCAAACAGGGCGAAAACGCAGAGACCGTGTACACCTGCTACGTGGTGGAGCGCAACCGCCTGAAGGGCGTTGTCTCTGCCGCAGCCTGCTGCTGTCAGACAGGAACACCCCCATCAACCGAGATCATGGATGATAACGTGGTCACTGTGAAAGTGACCGACGATCAGGAGTACGTGGCCCGTGAGATGCAGCGCTACGACTTTACCGCCATGCCTGTTCTGGACAACGAGGGCATGTTCGTGGGTATCATCACCATCGACGATGCAATCGACGTTCTGACCGACGAGAGCACCGAGGATATGCAGAAGATGGCTGCTATTCTGCCCGACGACGATGCCACCACTTATTTCGGCACCCGCGTCTGGACCCACGCCAAGCAGCGTATCCCCTGGCTGCTGGTCCTGATGCTGTCGGCAACCTTCACCGGCATGGTCACCACCCACTACGAGGAGGCCTTTGTCAGCCTGCCGCTGCTGGTCTCCTTCATGCCCATGCTGATGGACACCGCCGGCAACTGCGGCAACCAGATCAGCACCCTGATGGTGCGCGGTCTGGCACTGGGCGAGGTAGAGCCCTGCGACTTTTTGCGGGTGCTGGGCAAGGAGATGCGTGTTTCCGCCATTGTGGGCGCCGTGCTGGGCCTCGTGAACGGCCTGCGCATCTACCTGATGTACACGTTCCTCTACGCCGGTCAGTACGAGAATGTCCTTGGCTACGCCGTTGTGGTCAGCGTTTCGCTGTTCTTCAGTGTCATCCTGGCAAAACTGGTGGGCGGTATGCTGCCGCTGGCCGCCAAGAAGCTGGGTGCTGACCCGGCCATTATGGCAACGCCGTTCATTACCACCATTGTGGATGCTTGCAGTTTGATCCTCTATTTCCAGATCGCACAGCTGGTGTTCAAGAATATGATGTAAAGAATAAAGCAATGCCGGACGGTCTTGAAGTGACTGCCCGGCATTTTTATAGGACGAACCCTCTCAGTCGTCGCTGCGCGATGCCAACTCCCTCAGTAAAAACCTGACGGTTTTGCCAGCTCCCTCAAAGGGGAGCCTCTGGGACTTTTCCGTCCCCAAGGCCGCCAGCACTGCCGGGGACTTTTAGCATTCATCCGATACGTTTCGGCCGCGGGAAGGCTGTCGAGCGCAGGCGACTGAGAGGGTTTTCCCGGGATAAAACAGTGTGGAAAACTGCAATTTTCCCCGCCTTTTCCACACAGAAAAACGGCAGCGGCCCGGTGTTGAAAACTTGTGACCGGTTCATTCCAGATTGGAGAAAAACAAATCGCCGCTCAGGAACGGTTTGTAGAATGCAAAGAAAATCCTTCGACTTTCTTTTTTTTATAAAAGGCAGAATGCCCGCATTTTTGCCCCAAAACTTACCAGAAAGCTGCGGCCTGAATTACGGTGTGTATAGGGCTGATACCCTTTTTGTTGTTGAAAACCCAGTGGAAAAAGTGGAAAACATCACGGAAAACCGACCTTTTTTCACAAAAGCGGTTGAAAACCCGGTGGAAAAAGTGAAAAGTTCATTCCAGACAGGAAACTCCATACACTTTCCGGTTGTGCTTTTGTGCCGCAAGATCCGCTTGAAAGCTGTTTTTTGGGTGGGATTTGAGGGCAGGTTTTCCACACCGGGGCATTGCCTTGAATGCCCCGGCCAATCATGGTACAATAACAGCAGAAAAATGCGGCAAAAACCGATATCGGAATACAATGCGTTGGAGGCACCCTATATGAACAATTGGCTCAACCAGCTGGAGCGCAAATATCGGCCGCTTCGGCATCCCGAATCTGACCAACATTCTGGTGGGCGGGCAGATCCTTGTGCTGGCCATCGAGCTGTTTGTCAACCAGACCGTCAGTGTCTGGCTGGCACTCAGCCGCTATTTTCTGCTGCAGCGGCCAGATCTGGCGCATCATCACCTTTGCGTTCATCCCCTCTTACGGCGGCAGCATCCTCAGCGCGGTGCTGGGCATCTATTTCACATGGTTCATCGGCATAGCGCTGGAACGGGAGTGGGGCGATTTCCGCTATACGGTGTATCTGCTCTCCGGGATGCTGGGCACTGTGCTGGCCTGCCTGCTCACCGGCGTGACCGGCAGCACCTACTGCCTGTCCCTTTCGCTGCTGCTGGCCTTTGCCATGCTGTACCCGGAGGTGCAGGTGCTGCTGTTCTTTGTCATCCCCATCCGGGTGAAATATTTGGCTTTTTTCGGCAGCGATACTGTGGGTGCTCAGCTTTTGGGCGCGCCGCTGCCGCAAAAGCTGAGCCTGCTGCTCAGCATGGCGAACGTGTGGCTGTTCTTTGGCCCGATGGCCTATCGTTCCGTCCGCGCGTGGGTACGCCGTGAGCAGTGGAAGGAAAAACAGGAGAGGTAAGAAAACGACATCTTCCCCCGGCGCGGGGAAGGTTTGGGCATCTTCCGGTCAGCACGAAAGGAGAAAGGGTTCGTCCCTTGCGGCAGCTGCCGTTTTCCTCCACCATGATGCTGGACCGCATGGAAGGCAACGCAGAACTAAAGAAAAGCAGCGTGCAGCTGATGCTGGCAGCCCGCCGGCTGACCCATAGCGTGCTGCTGGTGGGAGAAGCCGGCCTTGGAGCCGGTTTTGCGGCCCGCTGCATTGCGGCAGATTATCTTTACCCTGCAGGCGGAGCGCCCGCTGAGGCCCTTCTGCGGGGCGAATGCTGCCGTGCTGTGGGAAGCCTGGCGACCGCGACAGCGGCCATGTGGAGACCGGCATCGTGCGTGAAGCGATCAGCGTTGCCGGTATGGGCGCAGGCGGCCGGTATCTGGTGGGTCAGGTCAAGGCTATGCGCAGCGAGATCTTCAACACCAGCCTTTCGGCTGAGGGCCGTGCCGTGCTGCTCTACCATGTGGAAAAGATGAACGAGGAATCCGCCAACGCGCTGCTGAAGGTGATGGAAGAGCCGCCGGAGGGGGTGCTGTTCCTGCTCACGGCGGATTCGCTGGCAGGCGTGCTGCCCACCATCCGCAGCCGCTGCGTCAGTTTTTCCGTGGTGGCGCCGGTCCCGCCGGAGCAGTGCGCCCGCTACTGCGCCGCACACAGGTGGACAAAAAGACCGCCGCGCTGTACAGTGAGCTGTTCGACGGGCACATCGGCACGGTGCTTGCAGCGGCACAGGACGAAGCCCGCACAACGCAGGTGGAAAAGGCGCTGCAGCTGGCAAAGGCCGCTGCCGACCGTGACAGCTATGCCGCCGCCGTGCTGCTGGCCGCCGTATGAAAAGGACAAAGCCGGTGCCGCCGCCCTGCTGACGGACTTCCGTGCGGTGGCGGCAGCGGGCCTGCGGCAAAGCCCCCACGCACCGGTGCAGGGCATTGCCGCCCGGCGTGCCCTGCGTCTGGCAGATGCCGCCATCCAGCGTCTGGGCGCACAGGTGAACCCCTAAAGATCGTGCTCAGCGTGTTTGCGGCAAAGTTCAGAGCGTTGTAATTTTAAAAAAAATAGAAAAATTCCCGGCAGATCAAATGCATCTGCCGGGAATTTGGTTTATTTGGCTTTAGGAATAGGAGTGTCGCTTGGGCTGGCGTAACTGAAAGTGACCTGTTTTTGTAGGTGACAGTAATGCCGCCAATATGTGTGGTGGGAACGTCAAAATAGGAACCCAAATCGACCCAGAGAGGAATGGTGGAGTTTCCGGTAGAAATGGTTCGCTTAGTAGTGGCTTTATACTTGTTTGTACTGCTGTCTAAAGTATAATTGGCAAGGCTGCTACAGGAGGTTTTGCTGGTAAGAGAAGAATTGGTAAAAGTAAATTTGAAGTCAGAAGCATTAAGAGTGAAAGGGTTTGAAACGTTCTGGAACGAAACAGCGGTATAGAGATAGTAGTGCTGTGTACTGTTGGTTCCAGGCTCACGCTGTGAATTTGAGCGGCAGCCTTCAAAAGAGCCCAGACCAATCATATAACCGGTATCAGCAGCAATATAGCTTTCCGAGCTAACAGAAGGGAGGGCGGAAATTTCAGAAGAGCGTCAGCTCTGTTCCCACAGCCTGCCAGCATGCCGCCTGCGGCAGCCGCCGCCATGGCAGTACCGGCGGCCTTAAAGGTGCGGCGGGTGATGAGCTCAGACATAACGAAACCTCTCCTTTTCACGCAGGAAATCATAAAATACAAAAGCGGATAAAAACAAAAACTCCCCCCGGCGCTTGCGGTACACCGGAGGGAGTTTCTGTTTGGGGTATTGCTTTGGTGTGAGGAGGAATCATGTGCGGAAAGACGGTTGCGGCCCCGCGTGCCCCGCAAGGTATAGTATACCCGATTTTAAGTGAAAAGTCATTACATTTTGTGAAAAAAAAAACAAAGCAATTTTTTTTACAAAATTCCCCAATGAAAAAAACCAAACAGCGCGGTGTACAAAAATTTTTCGGCTGGTATTCCAGAATGACATAAACTGCCAATTTCACTATAGCAGACAAGACCGCAGGTGTCAATTAAAATGTCGGCTTTTGGGGGAAAGACGCAAAAATGTGGCAAAAACTGTAAAATCGGCACAGGGTCAATCCATTTGGCAACTCGGCGGCGTGAAGCTTGCCATGCTCCACATAGTGGGCGGCGTTGTGCAGGTTGGCCTTGACCTGTGCGGGGCTCACCTGCTTGATGACCCTTGCGGGCACGCCCACGGCTACCGAGCCGTCCGGGATGACCATGCCCTCCGGCACCAGCGCACCCGCGCCGATGATGCAGTTTTTGCCCACGACGCAGTGGTTGAGCAGGGTGGCGTGCATTCCGATCAGGCTGCCATCCCCTACCGTGCACCCGTGCACCAGCGCGCTGTGGCCCACGGTGACATTCCTGCCCAGCGTCACGGCCCCGCCCACATCGCAGTGCAGCACGGCGTTGTCCTGCACGTTGGAGTTTTCGCCGATGGTCAAAGTGGCCGTCGTCGCCGCGCAGCACGGCACCGTACCACACCGTGGAACCGGCTTTCAGGATCACATCGCCCTGCACGGTGGCGTTGGGCGCTACAAAAGCAGCCCCTCGTTGCGGGGGACTTTTTCCACAAAAGGACAGAAACATTGTTAAAAACCGCCTTTCTCTCTTTCTCTTTTGGCTGGTTTATGGTATTCTTTAAAGTAGTATAGCAAGCCAAGCCTTTCCGGCAAGTAGGAGCTGTTTCAAAACAAAATTTTTGCCGTGCGTCGGCAAGCAGATACATGGGGGCACGCTCATGTTCAAAAACACCATCTTCCGCCGCATGACGGCGCTGGTGCTCACGCTGGCACTGGCCGCTGCTGCTGCACTGCCGGGCCTTGCGGTATATCCCATGCCCATCCAGACCGCCAAGGAGGCCGAGTCGGTGTATCTGTTCAACGCGGACACCGGCAAGACCATCCTGAGCCAGAACGCCGGCCAGCAGAAATATGTGGCAAGCCTGACCAAACTGATGACCGCCCTGCTGCTGGTGGAAAGCGGCAAGGACCTGAACGGTGAAGTGACCGTGCCCACCGACCTGACGCAGGAGTTCAAGGATATCCAGAACGCCAACGGCACCACCATAGGGCTGCGCATCGGCGAGACCGTGCGCCGCATCGACCTGCTGAACGCCATGCTCATCGTCAGCGCCAACGACGCCGCCAGCGTTATTGCCTACGATGTGGGCGGCAGCGTGCTGGATTTTGTCAAGCAGATGAACGCCCGTGCCCAGGAGCTGGGCTGCACCGGCACGAACTTTACCTGTGCCCACGGCCTGTTTGACTACGGCAACGTGTCCACCGCGCAGGATCTGGCAAAGATTGCCGCCGCCTGCGTGGAGAACCAGACCTTTGCACAGGTGGCGGGCACCGCCAGCTACGTGCTGCCAGCCACCAACCTGCGCAAGGCAGAGCACACCATCAGCAGCTCCAACAGCCTGATGAACAGCGAAAGCGCCAACTACCGGGAGTACGTCCAGTGGGTCAAGGGCGGCTTTACCACGCTGGCAGGCCGCTGCACCGTGGCTTTTGCGGAAAAGAACGGCCACACCTACGGGCTGGTGATCCTTGGCTGCGATACGCCGGACCACCTCTTTGCCGAGTGCGATGATCTGTTCGACTGGGCCTTTGCCAGCTTTGCCGACCGCCCGCTGGTGGACACCCAGACCGAGATCACCACCGTAGACCTGACCAAGTGCCGCACCGAACCGGCAGTGGCGCTGTATGCCGCTGCGCCGGTCAGCGGCTACGGCCACGCGGATGATATCGTCACCTACTCCTTCGACCTGCCGGAGAGCATTGCGGCCACCGTCAAGAACGGCAGTGTGGTGGGTACAGCCACCGTGTATCTGGACGGCGATGAAGTGGGCACGGTGGACCTTGTGACCCACCGGGAGTATGTCTCCGATTTCCGCACCGACACCAAAGCCACAGCGCTTCTGCTGTGTGCACTGCTGTTCATCCTCGCTGCATTAACAGCGGTCACTCTTGCCGCGGGCGGTGGCTCGCTGAACCTCAAAAAGAGAAGGCGCAGAAGATAAAATGCCGTGGCCACAGATGCGGCAGGTTGGAGCAGGACAAAAATCCGGCGCTACGCGCCACCTGCTCCCCTTTGTCGCTAAAAGCGGCGCTCAGTGCTTTAGCTTGCAACAGGCTCTGAGCGCCGCTTCTTTTGCGCTTATTGGTTGAGGAACTTGATAAAGTGGTAAGATTCCACGATCTGGAAATACTTGATGATGCGCGGGTACAGTGGTTCGGCCTTTTCGCCGAACTGCTGCTTCATGCAGTCAGCAAGCTGTGCAACGGTCTTCTGGCCGTCGATCAGCGGCCAGAGATAGCTGCCGGTCTCGTCCAGATGCACCTGTGTGGTGCGCGGTTTATGGAACACTTTTTGCGCGATCGTGTTGAACACACCGGTGTTCTCCACCTCAAGGGTGATAAGGCCGGTGGCTTCGTCTGTGTGCCAGCGCAGGGTTTCCGCCCGCTGCGGAATGAGGTCCAGATAGTTGATGGACTGCTTTTTCTTACTCATCAGTTCTTCTTTTTCTTCATGGAGAAGGCCAGCAGGCATGCGATCATCACGATCATCAGGACCACGCCGCCAATGTTGCCCAGATCAATGCTCAGGGCAGTGCTGATGCCGAACACGGCAAACACAGCCAGCAGGATGCCCACAAGGCCCTCGCCTGCGATCATACCGGCACAGAACAGGGTGCCGCGGGTGGTCTGCTCTTCCTTGAGCTTCGCGTCAACATTCTTGCGGCTGTCCATGAACCAGCGCACAACACCGCCGATCATGATGGAGGTGTTCAGGTAGATGGGCAGATACAGGCCGATGGCGAACGGCATCACGGGGATGCGCAGGACCTCCAGAGCAATGGCAAGGAACACACCGGTGAACACCAGGTTCCAGGGCAGGTTGCCGCCCATGATGCCCTCGACGATCATCTTCATCAGGGTAGCCTGCGGTGCGGGGACCTCGGCACCGCCGTAGCCCCATGCGCTGTCCAGCAGGTACAGCACACCACCGATGGCCAGACCGGCGGCAATAACGCCGATCAGCTCACCGATCTGCTGCTTGACCGGGGTCGCACCCAGCAGGTAGCCGGTCTTCAGGTCCTGAGAGGTATCCGCAGCAATGGCAGCGCAGATGCAGATGACAGAGGCGATGGCCATGGAGCCGATCATGCCCTCGATGCCAACGTTGCCGGTGGCCTTCAGGATCATGGTAGCGATCAGCAGGGTGGCAATGGTCATGCCGGAGACCGGGTTGTTGGAACTGCCGATCATGCCGACCATACGTGCAGAGACGGTGGAGAAGAAGAAGCCGAAGATGACGATCAGCAGAGCACCCAGCGGGCTGACGGGGATGGCCGGAGCCAGCCAGATGATGAGGATGATGAGCAGGATGCCGCCCAGAATAAAGGGCATGGGCAGGTCCTTCTCGGTACGGGAGGTGCCGGAAGCACTGCCGCCCTTCATGCTCTTCATGGCATCACGGAAGGTGGATGCGATCAGAGGCAGGCTCTTGATCAGCGAGATGATACCGCCGGTAGCAATGGCACCTGCGCCGATATACTTGACGTAGTTGGACCAGATAGCGTCTGCACCGCCTGCTGCATACAGATCAGCAATGGTGGTGCCGGCTGCTGCCGGGTACAGGGAGATGTTTGCGCCGAACAGGCAGATCAGCGGGATAATGACCATCCAGCCCACCAGAGAACCGGTGAAACATGTAGGAAGCGGTCTTGGGGCCGACGATGTAGCCCACGCTCAGCAGAGCGGGGTACACTTCCATGCCCAGAGCACCCTTGAAGGAGCTGAAGGCCACGGCAATGTCGGCGGGGATCATCTTCAGGCCATCGACGATGAACTTGAAGATGGCTGCCAGACCCATGCCGGAGAACACGGTGGAGGCGTTTGCACCGCCCTCTTCACCGGCCAGCAGAACGTCTGCACAGGCGGTGCCTTCCGGGTACAGCAGGGTGGCGTGCTCCTTGACGATCAGGGCGTTGCGCAGGGGCACCATGAACAGAACGCCCAGAATGCCGCCGCACAGGGCGATCAGGGTGATCTCCAGGATGCTGGGCTTGTCGCACAGGCCCTCTTTTGCCCACAGGAACAGTGCGGGCATGGTGAGGCACCGGCGGCCAGGCTCTCGCCTGCGGAACCGATGGTCTGCACCATGTTGCTCTCCAGAATGGAGTTCTTCTTGAGCAGGACGCGGATCACGCCCATAGAAATGACTGCTGCCGGGATGGAGGCAGAAACAGTCATGCCGACGCGCAGGCCCAGATAGGCATTTGCAGCGCCGAAGACCACAGACAGGATGATGCCCATGATCACAGATGTTACCGTCATTTCTGCGGTGATCTTTTCCGCAGGAATATACGGCTTGAAGGATTCTTGATCTTTCATGCTTGCACTCCTTGCGACAGCACAAGCGCCTTGCTTTTGGGGGCAGGGCGCTTGTGCTGTCCGTTTTCCGATTTCCTAAACACGCGCATCCCATCCAAAAGGACGCGCTGGCACATACTCTATTATACTAAAGTATGACTGAATTGGCAACTGGAAATGTACACAAGAAATTTACAAAAAATTCGTTTATTCAAGCATTTTGCGGGAAATTTGGGCAAAAGCGTGCAAAAAAATTCCATATGTTCCAAAACTGTACGCATATGGAGAACAGCTTTGCGGGAAAAGAATGCCTTTTAACAGCGTGCGCGCCTGTCCAGAGGAAGGATGGAAAAGCTTCCCTTTTCCCTGCTTTCGGCGGGCCTTGGACAAAGCTGAAAAAAGCCCCGGGTCTTTCCTCGACTGAACCAGCCGAGGAAAATTCCCGGGACGCTCATATATTATATATTATAAAGAGTGCTTTTACACGGCACCGTAGATGCCGTGCACCGACACTTCCCCGGTGAAAACATGCACTTCGCCGCTGTCGGTGCGCACCACCAGACGGCCCTCTTCGTCCACATCGACGGCTTCGCCGGCCCCCTGCCCGCCGTCCGGCAGGTCAAAGGTGACCCGGCGGCCCAGATTGACGCAGGCGGCCTTGTATTCCTCCCGGAAGGGGCAAAGCCATCCCGGGCAAAACTGATACATGTTGCGGTCAAAACCAAAGTCGGTCAGGCCCTCGGCCAGCCATGCGGGGTCGGTGGAAAGGTCCACCTTTGCCCCCTGCAGTTCCAGCGAGGTGCCGTTGGGCAGGCCGGCGGCGTCAAAGTAGCTCTGGGGCTGGGCCAGATTGATGCCGATGCCGCACAAAATGCCCCGGCCCTGCTGCTGGTAGCCGTAGCTCACGCCCTCGCACAGGATGCCCACGATCTTTTTGCCGTTGAGCAAAGGTCGTTGGGCCACTTGATCTGGCAGTCCACGCCGTAGCGCAGCTTGCAGCTGGGTGCGCACGGCAAGGCTTGCCAGCAGCGGCAGGGTGGCAGGCTGGGCCAGCGGTTCCCGGATGGACTGTATAATACAGGGCCTTGCCCTCGGCGTTCACCCAGCTGCGGCCCAGACGGCCCCGGCCTGCGGTCTGGTTCTCGGTATACACCGCACCCACCGGGCCGAACTCCTCAAAATGCTCCTTCACGTAAGCGTTGGTGCTGCCGCATTCCGGCAGATAGCGCACCTCATTGATGCTCATTGTTTGGGTACCTCTTTATGTTCATAGGCGGTCACTTTGCCTTCGTCCAGCGTCAGGATGCCGTAGGTGTCCGGCCCGGTGTAACACCGGCCGCAGGAGCCGGGGTTGAACAGGAACACCCCGCTGCGGGTCTCTGCATGGGGGATGTGGGTGTGGCCGAATAGCGCCACCTCGGCACCCCGGGCAGATGCGGCGTCTGCCAGCGTATCCAGATCGTATTTTACGCCGTACATATGACCGTGAGTGTAAAAGATCACCACGCCGTCAAAGGCGGCAAGGCCGTCAGTGGGTTCCAGTGCGCCGTAATCGCAGTTGCCCGCCACCGAGTAGGCCCGCAGCTTGGGATACAGCGTCAGGGCCAGTTCCAGATCCCGCAGACCGTCCCCCAAAAAGATCACGGCATCGATGTTTTTGCTCTCTTTCATCAGCACGCGCTCAATGGCGGCACGTCCGCCGTGGCTGTCGCTCAAAACCAGAAGTTTTGTCACAAAAAGGGATCCTCCTCTATTACCATTTACCTGAGATGCTGTCATTCACCAGCCTGCTGGCCCTGTTGCAATACCAGCAGCTGCTTGTACACTTCGCTTTTAGAATAAGGTGTGCCCTGTGCCGCCGCCTTGGCTGCTGCGGTGGGGCCAAAGCCCTGCCCGGTCAGCTCCAGCGCCCGCTGCGCTGCCTGCTCCAGCGTCAGCTCCTGCTTCCGGGTCGGCAGTTTCCGGCGCACCAGCCATCACCAGCACATACTCCCCGCGCGGCTCGTTGGCTTTGTAGTGCTCCACCGCCTCGCCGAGGGTAGTCTTCCAGATATCCTCGTGCAGCTTGGTCAGCTCCCGGCACAGGGTAATGCTGCGCTCTGCGCCAAAGGCGGCGGCCAGATCGTCCAGCGTGGTGCGCAGCTTGTGTGGCGCTTCGTAAAAGATGACGGTGCGCTTTTTCCTGCAAAAGCGCAGCCAGACGCTCCTTTTTCTGCTTGCGGTTCACAGGCAGAAAGCCCTCGAACACCCAGCGGGAGGTGTCCTGCCCGGACACGGCCAGCGCTGTGACGCAGGCGGAAGCCGCCGGCACTGGCACTACCTTGATGCCCCGGGCCAGTGCGTCCCGCACGATCACCTCGCCCGGGTCGGAAACGCAGGGCATGCCCGCATCGGAGCACAGCGCACAGCTCTCCCCTGCTTCGATGCGCTGCAGAATGGCCTCGCCCTTCTGCAAGGCGTGCTCGTAGTAGCTGACCATGGGCTTTTTCAGCCCCAGATAGTTCAGCAGCTTCATGGTCACGCGGGTGTCCTCGGCGGCAATAAAGTCAGCCGCGCCAAAGGTGGCAGCTACCCGGGCGGCATATCCTCCAGATTGCCGATGGGCGTTGCCACGATATAAAGAGTTCCTGCCATAGTTACCTCCTGAATTTGATCCTCCCTGATCCGCGCCGCTCCGGCGCTGATGAGCACATCCGGCTCCACACGCAGGCCGGTCTTGCGGTTTTTCTGTGCTTCCACAAGGAAAAGCCATGGCGCGCCGTCCGCCTTTGTTCTTTACAAAGGCCAGCCGCTTCGGCTCCAGCCGGTTGGCCCGCAGCACCGCAAGCACCTCGGCCAGCCGCTCGGGGCGGTGGCACAGCGCAAAGCGCCCGCCGTCCTTCAAAAGGCGGAACGCACAGGCTGGCACACATCGTCCAGTGTGCAGGTATTTTCGTGCCGGGCCAGCGCGTGGGCTGCGTTTTGGCTTTGGGGCCCATCCGTGAAATAGGGCGGATTGCACGCACACACGTCAAAACTGCCCTCGCCCTGCCGGAAATGCGCGCAGGTCGGCACAGACAGGGGGTGATGCCCGATGTCCTGCTCCTGCACCGCAGCGGAAAGCAGGGCGCTGCCCTCGGGCTGCAGCTCCAGCGCGGCCCCATGCAGGGGCCGCGATGCCCCCGGTCGTGCCATTCCAGCGCCACGATGCCGCAGCCGGAGCACAGGTCTGCGGCTTTCTGGGCGCATGCTTTCGGCTCGCAGAAGCGTGCCAGCAGCAGCGCATCCGAGCCAAACCGGTGCTCCGGTGTGCAATATACCATAGTTCTATTATACAAAACTTCGGTAGAATGTTCCATAGATAAGTGTGCCGACCCTCATGAATCAAAAAAATGCGTGGAATTGCTCGTGGAATTTGTGCGAATTACTGCAAAACAAAAAAGCAGCAGACCTGCTTTGGACAGGCCTGCTGCTTTTGATGCGTTTTTTTGTGCAAAGCTGCTAAAATTATTCAGCAGTGATAGCACCGGTGGGGCAAGCACCCTCGCAAGCGCCGCAGTCGATGCAAGCGTCTGCGTTCACAGAAGCAACACCATCAACGGTGATAGCGCCAACCGGGCAAGCGCCCTCGCAAGCGCCGCAGCCAACACATGCGTCAGAAACCTTGTGTGCCATAATAAACTCTCCTTTTTATCTCCGTGCCCGAAGTATTGTATGAAGAGTCATGTATGGCACGGCTGTACACATCTCTCCGGAATTCATATCCTTGACTGCATTCTAACAAAGCAGGTGAGAAAAGGCAAGACTAACCGTGGCCCAAAAACACAAAAGTCTGTTTTTGTTGGGTTGCACAAAAGCACAGGCTAACTTATGGACAAAATTGCCGGAGTTTTTTAGCGAAAATCACGAAGAATAGTTAGTTTTAGCAGACTAACCCCTCGAATCTCCGGTGCCGCTCTCACTCCTTTTCGGCAGCGCCTTCTGGCACAGCCGCCGCCCGCGCAGCGCTTTTCCCCCTCGTCGGAGGAAGCCACCACCGGTGCCGGGTTGCGCACGCCGGAGTAATCATCGTCCGGGTCCGGGCGGCGGGGCGCACGCTTGCCGCCGCTGATATATTCGCACACACCCACCTTATAGTAACGGGGGCGCAAGGCTCTCGGTGCCGCAGCGCCCCCGCAGGTAGCCGGACACCGGGTTCACTTCCAGCACAGTGCCCAGGCCGTCCGGGTGCGCACCGTGCTGCCCACCATGGGCATGATGCTGTTCAGGTACTCGTAGGCGCTCTCCTCGTAGGCAAGGCAGCACATCAGCCGGCCGCAGGCCCCGCTTATCTTGGTGGGATTGAGAGAAAGCCCCTGCTCCTTCGCCATCTTGATGGAAACAGGCTGGAAGTCCTTTGAAAAAGCGGCTGCAGCAGAAGGGCTGGCCGCAGATGCCCAGACCGCCGATCATCTTGCTCTCGTCGCGCACGCCGATCTGGCGCAGCTCGATGCGGGTGTGGAAGATGCCGGCCAGATCCTTGACCAGCTCCCGGAAGTCCACCCGTCCGTCGGCGGTAAAGTAGAACATGATCTTGGAGCGGTCTAGGGTCTACTCGGCCTCCACAAGCTTCATCTCCAGCCCGTGGCGGACGATGCACTCCTGACAGGTGTGGAAGGCGCGTTTTTCGTCCTCGCGGTTCTGGCGCATCCGGCGGATATCCACACTGTCGGCCATGCGGGTGATGGGCTTGAGGGCCTTGGGCACCGCTGCATCGGCGATCTCCCGCACGCCCTGCACCACCTCGCCGCACTCCACGCCGCGGGCGGTTTCCACAATGACGTATTCGCCGGTTTTGATGTCGGCCCCGGCGGGGTCGAAATAATAGCTTTTGCCGTTTTCTTTGAAACGGACCGAAATGACGTTTTTTTTCATAGCGTTCCTCGTCTGCTTTTTTTATCGGTCGAATCTATAGGATAAGGCCCGAAAAAGAAGGCCTGCTGATCCATTCTGCACTCTTAGTATAACATATTCAAATGCACATTTCCACGCAAAAAACAAAAAGCTGCTGCTGGCGCCCTGGCAGAAAAAATTTTAAAAAGGTGCAACAATCTGCCCCTTTTTGCTGAGGCGTATCAATCGTAAACGGGGGAAGACTGACCGAATTTGGTCGCACCCGCAGCCGGAAAATGGAAAAACGGAACGGCAAATGTTAAAATCTTGCGAAAGTATTTAAAGAATCGCAAAAGAATCCGCCCCGCTCTTGCAAGGCGGGGGCTTGCGTGTATAATAAAAATGTTGAAGTGAAGCCTTGCCCCAGGAAAGGGAGGAAGCGGCTGTCCTGGGCGGTGCGGCAGGGAAATGGTAGGGAAAAATGGAAAAATTCAGTGTTAAAAAGCCATTCACGGTGCTGGTGGCCGTCGTTATGGTTCTGATCCTGGGCTTTGTGGCAGTCACAAAGATGGATACGAACCTTCTGCCCAACGTCATACGCCGTATCTGATGGTGGTCACCGTGTATCCCGGCGCAAGTCCGGAGCGTGTGGAGACCGAGGTCTCGGATGTGCTGAAAACGCGCTCACGGTGCCGGGCGTGTCAAAGATCACCGCAACATCGGCAGAAAACTACAGCCTGCTGCTGATGCAGTTTCGTGGATGATACGGACATGAACAGCGCGACTGGTCAAGGTGTCCAACAAGCTGGATCAGGCCAAAAGCGACCTGCCGGAGCACCTGCCTGACCCCCTCCATCATTGAGTACAGCCTGAACATGAACGCCTTTATGACGGTGGCTGTCAGCCGCGAAGGTGCAGTTCAGTACGAGCTTTCTGAGTTTATCCAGAACACCTGGTGCCGGAAGTCCAGCGCAGGGGCGGTGTGTCCAGCGTCTCCGTCCAGCGGTCTGGGGGATAAGATGGTTCAGGTGCAGCTGAATCAGGATAAGATCAACGAGATCAACGCAAAGCTGCTGGAGCTCATCGACACCCAGCTGGCGGCGGCCCGCCCAGCTGGAAGATGCCGAGGCACAGATCACCGCCGGCCGTGCGGAATACGAAAAGCAGCTGAAAAACTTTGGCAATACGGTGTCCAACTCGGTCATGAGCCAGATGAGCACCGAGGTGGGCGCCGCAGTGGAGACGGTGCGTGCGCAGGCACAGGCTTTGCTGGAACGCGTCAACGACCTGATCGCCGTGGTCAAGGAGCCCGAGATCCAGCAGGCCCTGATCGAGGTGCGCGACGGCCTGCAGAAGGTGCTGGACAAGTTCGACAACACCGGCATGCGGGACATCGACTCCCTGATCGATATCGTGGCCGAGCTGCGCACCATCACCGATAAGCTTTCACCTGCCCTGCAGAACCCTGCAGGAGCGCATGAACACCGAGACCGGCACCGAGGGCAGCACCGCAGAGGATCTTGCCAGACGAGATGCAGCTGCAGGAAAGCCTGAATGTGGTCTATAAGACGCTGGAAAGCACCATCAAGGCCATGGACAATGTGCCCGGCAGCTGATGACCGAGTTCTCCAATGCACTGGGCAGCTTTCCCAGCAGCAGCTCAATGCCTACATGCAGTTTACCGAGGCCCGCGAGCAGCTCAACGAGTACGAAAAGCAGCTGGAGACTGCCAAGGCAGAGTACGAGACGGCCAAGAAAAGGCGCTGGCACAGGCCGATGTGACAAAGCAGCTGGACATTGAAACGCTGGCGCAGCTCATCTATGCCCAGAACTTCTCCATGCCGGCCGGTTATGTGCAGGACGTAAGGACGGCGAGTCGTGGCTGCTGAAAGTCGGCGAGGAATACGACAGCGTGGACGATATCCGGGGCGCACTGCTGCTCCATGTGGAGGGCTACGGCGACGTGCGCCTTTCCGACGTGGCAGACGTGGAGATCATTGATAACTCCGCCGCCGACAGCTACACCCGCCTGAACGGCGAAAAGGCATCCATCCTCAAAATCTATAAAAATGCGACCTCCAGTGCAGGCGAGGTCTCTGACAACTGCCTGACCGCATTCAAAGAGCTGGAAAAACAATATGACGGCCTGCACATCGTGGTGCTGTCCAACCAGGGCAACTATATCACCATTATCGTCCGCAGCATCATCAGCAGTATGCCGGTGGGCGCTGCGCTGGCCATCATCGTGCTGGCCATCTTCCTCAAGGACGTCAAACCCACGCTGGTGGTCGGCATCAGCATCCCGCTGTCGGTGCTGTTTGCCGGTGGTGCTCATGTACTTTACCGGGCTGGACCTGAACGTCATGACCCTTGCGGGCCTCTCCCTCGGCATCGGCATGCTGGTGGACAACTCGGTGGTGGTCATCGAGAACATCTACCGCCTGCGCAGCCGGGGGGTCCCGGCGGCCCGCGCTGCCGTGCAAGGCACAAAGCAGGTAGGCATGTCCGTCATCGCCTCTACCCTCACCTCGGTGTGCGTGTTCCTGCCGGTGGTGTTCTCGGCCAGCATTGTGCGCAGCCTGATGATGCCCATGTCCCTGTGCATCGGTTACTGCCTGATGGCCTCCCTCATCGTGGCGCTCACGGTGGTCCCGGCGGCATCCTCTACCGTGCTGAAAAAAGCCGAACCCAAGCGCCTTGCCTGGTTTGAAAAGGTGCAGGAAAAGTATGCCCATAGTCTGGAATGGTGCCTGCAGCACCGTGCCCTGCCCCTGGTCGCGGCGGTGGTACTGCTGGTGTTCAGCGGCTGGCAGGTGCTGAACATGGGCGTGGAGCTGCTGCCCAGCATCACCAGCAACGAGGCGCAGATCACCCTGTCCACCGCCGACGGCCTGACCAAGGAGGAATCCTATGCCATTGCGGGTCAGGTGGCAGAGGCGGCCCTGAATGTAGAAAACGTGGAAGAGGTGGGCATCACCACCGACACCAGCATGGCAGGTCTGGATATCAGCCAGCTGGGCCTGCCCACCGCCATCACCGATATCCTGAACGCCGCCAATGCCTACGGCAGATACAAGATCAACGTTATGATGAGCAAGAGCCTTTCCTTTCCTCCCGTGAGGTGGAAAAGACCCGGCAGGCCATGGAGGATGCAGTGTCCCAGATCGAGAACTGCACCGCTGAGGTCAAGCTGTACGGCATGACCGATGATCTGACCAGCCAGCTGGCCACCGGCCTGTCGGTCAAGGTCTACGGCGCGGATGCCGAGAAACCCTGACCACCGTTTCCGAGAAGGTGGTGGAGATCGTCAACGACACCGAGGGCTTTGCCAATGCGGACAACGGCCTTGGCAGCGGCGATGCCACCATCATCCTGAAGGTGGACCGCGACAAGGTGCGCGCCTACGGCCTGACCGTTGCGCAGGTGTACCAGCAGATCGCGGCAAAGCTCACCACCACCGCCACGGCCCAGACCCCCGTCACGGTGAACGGCACCACCATGGATGTCCAGATCACGGACAATCTGGACCCCGTCACCAAGGAAAACATGATGGAGCTCACCTTTGAGACCACCGAAATGTCGGCAGATGGCACTGTGACCAATGGCACCTGCACCCTGGAACGACATCGCCAGCTGGTCCACCGGCACCGCACCGGATGCCATCACCAGCGAGAACCAGACCGAGTATGTCACCGTTACGGCAGATACGCTGAAGGGCTACAACACCATGGTGCAGTCCCGCGTGCTGCAGAAGAAGCTGGATGAGTACGCGGCCAGCGGTGAGATGCCGGAGGGCTGCAGCTTCTCCTGGGCGGCGAGACCGAGGGCACCGACTACATGGTGAACGAAATGGTGCAGTGGATGGCTCTGGCCCTGCCCTTTGTGTACCTTGTCATGGTGGCACAGTTCCAGAGCCTGCTGTCCCCCTTCATCGTGCTGTTCACGGTGCCGCTGGCCTTTACCGGCGGCCTGCTGGGCCTGCTGATCACCGGTCAGCAGCTCACCATGATCTCCCTGATGGGCTTCATCGTGCTGATGGGCACTGTTGTCAACAACGGCATCGTGTTCGTGGACTATGCAAACCAGCTGCGTCTTGGCGGCATGGAGCGCCGCGCTGCGCTGGTGGCCACCGGCAGGACCCGTATGCGCCCCATCCTGATGACCACCCTGACCACCGTGCTGGCCATGCTGCAAATGGTGTTCAGCGGCGATATGGCCAGCCAGCTGATGAGCGGCATGGCCATCGTGATCATCTGCGGCCTGAGCTACGCCACCCTGATGACCCTGTATATCGTTCCGGTGCTGTACGATATCCTGTTCAAGAAGCCGCCGCTCAACGTGGATGTCGGCAGCGACGATGATCTGGACGACATCCCGGACGATGCCGCCGAGTTCATTGCGGCGCAGAAGTCTGCGGGCACGGCACAGCCGGAAGCCTGACGACAGCATGACGATTTAGAATGCGCGCCGCTTTGCTTTTTGCGTTTTTTGCGGGATTTATCCTGCTGGCCATCATTCCGCGGATCTTCCCGGCCGGGGAATTATTTGCATCAGCGGAAGATAGAGCAATGCCGGGCGGTCTGCGGACCGCCCGGCATTGCGTTTTCACGGGAAAGGCCGTAACGGCAAACGGCATTTGCCGACGCTGGCTCCCTGCGGGAGCATTCGCGTCAGCATGAAAATATGCTGCTGCCCTTACGTTTCGTCGCGCAAGCACTGTAAATCGGCGTAACACTCAATCCACGCGAAAACGCTCTGCGCGGGAAGCTCCTCTTTCCGGTTACATGCCCCGCCAACTGAATAATTTCAACAAAAAATAGCCTGGAAAAATTGGATGCAAATTCTAAAATTCGTTCCACCACAAAGATAGAAAACTGTGATATAATCATAAATAAGCTAGAATACAGTGGAAGTCTGTCTGACTGTATCTCCAAGTAAAATCTGAGGAGGCGAATGCCCAATGGCACAGATCCGTTCCAAGCCCTTCGGTGTGACCAAAGAGGGCGCTAATGTTACCGAGTACATCCTCTCGAACCCCGGCGGCATGTCCGTCAGCGTTCTGGACTACGGATGCATCATTAAAAACATCATCGTTCCGGCCAAAAACGGCCCGGTGGATGTCGTGCTGGGTCACGACACCATGGCAGATTACGAGAACGACTTCACCTCGTCCGGCAGCACCTGCTGCGGTGCTTTTGTGGGGCGCTACGCCAACCGCATCGAAAACGCGGTGTTCAGCGTGGGCGGCAAGACCTACCAGCTGGAAAAAACAACGGCCCCAACCATCTGCACGGCTGCTTCTCCCGGAAGATCTATGAGGTGAAGTACTTCGGCGATACCCTGCTGATGGAGGCCGAAAGCCCCGACGGCGAGGACGGTTTCCCGGTAAACCTGAAGCTGGCGGTGCGCTATACCCTCACCGAGGACAATACCTTCCGCATGGATTACCGCGTGTCTTCGGATGCGGACACCATCGTGAACCTGACCAACCACAGCTACTTCAACCTGAACGGCGGCGGCGATGTTCTGAACCAGAAGCTGCGCATCTATGCCTCTAACTATCTGGAAGGCAACAATCAGACCTGCCCCACCGGTGCCATTCCTGCCGGTGGCAAACACGCCCCCATGGACTTCACTGCGGGCAAGCTCATCGGCCGGGAGATCGACACCGGCTTTGCCCAGACCACCATGGTGGGCGGCGGCTACGACCACTGCTACGTCATCGACCGCGCCCGCGGTTCCAGCCAGAGCATCTGCGCCTGGGCCACCAGCGACAAGACCGGCATCAGCATGAAGCTGTACACCACCCAGCCGGGCATCCAGTTGTACACCGGAAACTTTTTGCAGGACTGCCCCAGCCCCCGGCAAGGGCGGCGTGCCCATGCAGAAGTACGGCGGCTTTGCGCTGGAGACCCAGCACTATCCCTGCAGCCCCTCCCACCCGGAGTTCCCCACCACGGTGCTGCGGGCAGGCAAGGTGTTCCGCGCCACCACCACCCTGCGGTTCTTCACCGGCAAGCAGTGCGGAAAACTTAAAAAATGATGTACCACACAAAAACGTCTGCTCCGGCAGGCGTTTTTTGCGTAAGTGGTTGCTTATAGCGGGCTCGCCCTCTCCCAGTCGCCTACGCCCGAAAACGGGAACTTTGTGTCTGCCAAAGCCTCTCCCTTTGGGATGGCACGGCGTAAGCCGTGACTGAGAAAGGGGTTTTCTCTTCCCATTTCTATGTTTTGCACAAACCGTGCCTTTTATCCATGAGAATGCCAAAAAACGCTTTTGAATCAAAACTCTAAAACAAAGATGCAACAAAAATATCATCTAAATAAAGAAAACGCATCCCTTGATTCGGCGGCCGCAAAAAAGCGGTATTCTTTAGGCAGAGGCCGGGAAGCGCCCGGCATCAACTGAAAAATGAAATGAGTGAGAGAGGTACTGGACTATGGCAATTTTGGTTTCCGGCGGTGCCGGTTATATCGGCAGCCACACCTGCATCGAGCTTCTGAATGCCGGCTACGACGTCGTCGTGGCGGACAATTACTATAATGCATCCCCTGTGGTCCTCGACCGCGTCAAGCAGATCACCGGCAAGGACTTCCGCTTTTACAAGGCAGACATGACCCGCCACGAGGATGTGGAGAAGATCTTCTCCTGAGTGCCCGGACATCACCGCTGTCATCCAGTTTGCAGCCTACAAGGCTGTGGGCGAGAGCGTGTCCAAGCCCATTGAATACTACTACAATAACCTCAACTGCACGCTGGTCATCCTGGATGTGATGCGCAAGCACAACTGCCACAACTTCGTGTTCAGCTCCTCCGCCACCGTCTACGGCGACCCCGCCAGTGTGCCCATCACCGAGGACTTCCCCACCGGTGCCACCACCAACCCCTGGCACGACCAAGGTGTTTACCGAGCGCATCCTGCAGGATGTGTGCAAGGCTGACCCCAGCCTGAACGTGGCCCTGCTGCGCTACTTCAACCCCATTGGTGCCCATAAGTCCGGCCTCATCGGCGAGGACCCCAACGGCATCCCCAACAACCTGATGCCCTACATCGCCAAGGTGGCCGTGGGCAAGCTGGAAAAGGTACACGTCTTTGGCCACGACTATCCCACCCCGGACGGCACCGGTGTGCGTGACTACATCCACGTGGTGGACCTGGCCCGCGGCCATGTGTGCGCCATCCGAAGCTGGAAACGAACTGCGGCCTGTTCATCTGCAACCTGGGCACCGGCAAGGGCTACAGCGTGCTGGAAGTGCTCCACGCCTTCTCCAAGGCCTGCGGCAAGGAGATCCCCTATGTCATCGACCCGCGCCGCCCCGGTGACATCGCCGAGTGCTACGCCGACCCCACCAAGGCTAAGAACGAGCTGGGCTGGGTGGCTGAGTACGGCATCGAGGAAATGTGTGCTGACAGCTGGAACTGGCAGAAGAACAACCCCGATGGCTACCACACTGCGAAGTAAACGCATGAACTTTCAAAGCCGTGCATTCTCTGAAAAGAGATGGGGTTTTTTTTTTTTGCGTGAAACTCCCTCAGTCAAAACCTGACGACTTTGCCGGCTCCTCGGGGAGGGAGCATCTGGTGAAACCGTGCATCTTCGCAATTCAACCGGAAACTGTGCCGCCATGCCAAAAGGCCTCAGTCATCGCTGCTGCTGTTCCCCGCCAGGGGGGCGCAAACTTTTCCGGTCAGCCAAAGCCCCCCCAGGGGGGAGCTGCGAACAAAGTGAGCAGTCTGAGAGGGTTCGATTTGCAGGCATCTCCTCCATATTATCTATTGACAACCGCGCAAAGTTAGCCTATATTACTATTGTTAACACAAACTAACACACGTTGACAGTGGATAAAATGAGAAGGTCGATCTTATGACATTAAAAGAATTGCAGATCGGAAAAAGCGCTGTTGTGGATACCGTCGGCGGCAGCGGCGCACTGCGCCAGCATTTTCTGGATATGGGCCTGATCCCGGGGGCAGAGGTCACGCTGGTCAAGCTGGCTCCTATGGGCGACCCGATGGAGCTGAGCATCCACGGCTACGAGCTGACCCTCCGGCTGGACGATGCCGCACAGATCGGCATCACCCCCACCGAAAAAAGGCCCCGGCAATATCGGCGGCTCCGGCAGATGAAAAATGGTGGAGCACCCGGGTCTTGGCGAGGGCGGCAAGTACCACATCAAAGAGGGCGAGCATCCCCTGCCGGACGGCACGACCCTGACCTTTGCGCTGGCGGGCAACCAGAACTGCGGCAAGACCACCCTGTTCAACCAGCTCACCGGCTCCAATCAGCACGTGGGCAACTTTCCGGGTGTGACGGTGGACCGTAAGAGCGGTGCCATCAAGGGGCACCCGGAAACGGAGGTCACCGATCTGCCGGGCATCTACTCCATGTCGCCTTACACCAGCGAGGAGATCGTCACCCGGCAGTTCATCATCGGCGAAAAGCCCACCGGTATCATTAATATCGTGGATGCCACCAACATCGAGCGGAACCTTTATCTGACTATGCAGCTGATGGAGCTGGACGTCCCCATGGTGCTGGCGCTGAACATGATGGACGAGGTGCGCGGCAACGGCGGCACGGTCCGCATCAACAAGATGGAAGCCATGCTGGGCATCCCGGTCATTCCCATTTCTGCCGCCAAGAACGAGGGCGTGGATGAGCTGGTAGACCATGCCCTTCATGTGGCAAAGTATCAGGAACGCCCCGGGCGGATGGATTTTTGCAGCGAGGATGATCACGGCGGCGCAGTCCACCGCTGCATCCACGGCATTTTGCATCTCATCGAGGATCATGCTAGGGCCGCAGGCATCCCGGTGCGCTTTGCGGCCACAAAGCTCGTGGAGGGCGACCAGCGCATTGAGGAAGCCCTGAAGCTGGATCAGAACGAAAAGGATATGCTCGAGCATATCATCGTCCAGATGGAGCAGGAGCGCGGGCTGGATCGTGCCGCCGCCATCGCGGATATGCGCTTCTCCTTCATTCAGGAGCTGGTAGCGCAGACGGTAGTCAAGCCCCACGAAAGCAAGGAGCAGCTGCGCTCCAACCGCATCGACAAGTTCCTCACCGGCAAGTACACCGCCATCCCGGCGTTTATCGCCATCATGGGTCTGGTGTTCTTCCTCACCTTCAACGTCATCGGCCTGTTCTTCCAGAACCTCATGGAAATGGGCATCGATGCCCTGACCGGCGTTGTGGACACCGCCCTGACCAACTGGAATGTCAACGCGGCGGTGCACTCGTTGGTCATCGACGGCGTCTTTGCGGGCGTGGGCTCGGTGCTCAGCTTTTTGCCCATCATCGTGGTGCTGTTCTTTTTTCTCTCGATTCTGGAGGATTCGGGCTATATGGCGCGTGTGGCCTTTGTGATGGATAAGCTGCTGCGCCGCATCGGCCTTTCGGGCCGCAGCATCGTGCCCATGCTCATCGGCTTTGGCTGCACCGTGCCCGGCGTCATGGCAAGCCGCACCCTGCCCTCGGAGCGCGACCGCAAAATGACCATCCTGCTGATCCCGTTCATGAGCTGCTCGGCAAAGCTGCCCATCTACAGCCTGTTTGCGGTGGCGTTCTTCCCCAAGTACGCGGGGCTTGTGATGGTGCTGCTGTACTTCACCGGCATCTTGGTGGGCGTGCTGGCGGCGCTGCTGCTCAAGAGCACCGTGTTCAAGGGCGAGGCGGTGCCCTTTGTCATGGAGCTGCCCAACTACCGCCTGCCCGGCCTGAAAAACGTGGCACAGCTGCTGTGGGAAAAGGCCCGGGACTTTTGCAGAAGGCCTTTACGGTGATCTTTGCGGCCACCATCGTCATCTGGTTTTTGCAGAACTTTGACCTGCAGCTGCGGTTGACCGCTGACCCGCAGACCAGCATTCTGGCGCGCATCGCGGGCGATATCGCCCCGCTGTTCGCACCGCTGGGCTTTGCAGACTGGCGTATCTCCACCGCCCTCATCTCCGGCTTCATGGCAAAGGAGAGCGTGGTGTCCTCGCTGCTCATCCTCTTTGGCTCCGAAGCTGCGCTGTCGGCGGCCCTCACCCCGGCGCAGGCGGCTCCCCTGCTGGTGTTCTGCCTGCTGTACACCCCCTGCATCGCGGCAGTGGCATCGGTCAAGCGGGAGCTGGGCAACAAGTGGGCGGTCATCATGGTGGTGAATCAGTGCACCGTGGCATGGCTGTGCGCTTTGCTGGTGCGTCTGGCGGCTGTGGCGCTGTTCTGAGAAAAACGATTGGAATGCGCTCCGCGCTGCTCTGCGCATATTCAGCGGAAGAATTATTTATAATAGAGCAATGCCGGGCGGTCTGCGGACCGCCCGGCATTGCGTTTTCACGGGTGGGGTCGTGGAAGGAAAACAGCATCTGCCGCGCTGATTTCCTGCGGAAACAGCCGCGCGGCGGGAAACCCTCTCAGGCTCACTGCGTTCGCCAGCCGTTCCCCTTTCTGGAAGACAGCCCCCGACTCCCTCGGCGCTCAAAAAGTTGGCGCTGGCGCCTGAAAGCTCCCCTCCTTGAGGGAGCAGACTGAGGGAGTTCCCACTTGACAACTTTCCTTATCTGCACTATAATACTTCAAAAATGAATCATTCAAAGATGAAAGGACAGGCCTGCTGTGAACCCGAATATCGAATTTTCCATCAAGACCGCACAGGCGTACAGCGCCATGTGTAAGCCGCTGTGTCAGGAGCTTGGCCTGTCGCAGACGGCGCTGGATATCCTGTTGTTTCTCGCCAACAACCCGGACTATAAAACGGCCCGGGACATCGTGGAGGTGCGGCATATCAAGGCAAACCTCGTCTCCATGAATGTGGATAAGCTGGTGCAGGGAGGGCTATCTGGAACGGTACGCTGTGGTCGGCGACCGCCGCAAAACAAGCTTCTCTGCACCGGCAAGGCAGACCCGATCATCCGCAGGGGCGTGTGGTGCAGAATGCCTTTTTCAAGCGCCTGCTGGACCATGTGGAGCCGGCCGATCAGGAGGTCTTTTTCCGGACCATGGAGCTGATCGGAAAAAATCTGGACGAAATTATAAAGGAGAACGCATAAAATGAACGTGTTGTTTACGGTTCTTGTCACCTTTTTTGCCGGCATGGGGCCGGCCTTGGCACCGGCTTTGCCGGTATGAGCGCGGCGGCGGTCATCAGCCCCACGCTCATCACCTTTCTGCACATGGACCCCTACATGGCGGTGGGCATTGCCCTTTCCTCGGATGTGCTGGCCAGCGCCGTCTCCGCCTACACCTACCGTAAAAACAAGAATCTGGATCTCAAAAACGGCCTGATCATGATGGCAAGTGTGCTTACCTTTACGGTGGTGGGCAGCTGGGTGGCCAGCAAGGTGCCCTCCGCCACCATGGGAAGCTTCTCCGTGATCATGACGTTCCTGCTGGGCGTCAAGTTCATTGTGCGCCCGGTCATGACGACCAAGGAAGCCATGCAGGGGTCAGCGCCAAAAAACGTGCCATCCAGTCGGTTGTCTGCGGCGTGATCATCGGCTTTATCTGCGGCTTCGTGGGCGCGGGCGGCGGCATGATGATGCTGCTGATCCTGACCTCTGTGCTCGGGTACGAGCTCAAAACTGCCGTGGGCACCAGTGTGTTCATCATGACCTTTACCGCCCTGACCGGTGCTGTGTCACACTTTATGATCGGCGGTACGCCCAATTGGCGGGTATGGGTGCTGTGCGTGCTGTTTACCCTGCTGTGGGCGCGCATTGCAGCTGTGTTTGCCAACAAGGCCACCCCCAAGACCCTGAACCGTGCCACCGGTGTCGTGCTGGTGGTGCTGGGCGTGGTCATTATGGGAGTTTCGAAAAGGTCGCAAATGCCGGGCGGTCCGCAGACCGCCCCGAGAAATTAAAATGATTTTTCCGCATGCGCAAAGCGAAGCGGCGCGCATTCCAAAATCGTCACGGGCTTTACTCAGTTCTCTGCCTTGTCCTCGATGGTGGAGTGCTCGATCACCCAGTCGGCAGCCTTGCGGATGCCTTCGTTGCGGCGCATGGCGGGAATATCGGATTTTTCCTTGATTTCTTCCAGCGTCTTTTTTTGGCGCGCTCTGCACGCTCGGCCAGAGCCTTATCGATCTCTTCCTCGGTGGGCAGCAGATTCTCCTGCTGTGCGATCTGCAGCAGAGCCATGTGCACGCGGGAGGTCTTTTCGGCAGAAGAACGGACCTTGGCGGTAAAGCTCTCGCGGGTCTCGTGGATCTGGCTCAGGTAGCGGTCCAGACTCAGGCGCTGCATCTGCAGCTGCTGCTGGATCTGCTCCATCTGCTGCTGGTAAGTGGTCTCCACCAGCACGCTGGGCAGTTCGCCCTCAGGCATCGGCCAGCTGGGTCAGGATCTGATCCTTGGCACGGTTCAGCGCACCGGCATGCTTTGCCGTCGTGCAGCTGCTGCTTGACCTGTGCACGCAGCTCGTCCATGGTGTCCAGATTGGCAACCTTCTTGGCAAAGTCGCTGTTCAGAGCAGGGATCTGGCGCACACAGACGTCGATCAGCTTGACCTTGAACACCACCGGCTTGCCGGCCAGATCCTTTGCGTGGTAGCGGTTCGGGAAGGTGACAAAGATCTCGAACTCCTCGCCTGCCTTGTGGCCCAGAATGCCCTCCTCAAAGCCGGGG
>VOFG01001446.1_pt1 | contig 92000 bp, 160 predicted proteins | sample 5384171 | NCBI WGS metagenome assembly VOFG01 (sample SAMN12384726, study PRJNA508395) | human gut metagenome | isolation source: healthy gut F | host: Homo sapiens
ACAGGTTTATGAAATAAATGCATTGGCAGAGCGGCTGTTTGATGGAAGTTTGGAAAAACTGCGGAAGGTTGTGGAGGAGATCATGTAAGGTGGCGTTTGTAAAGTGGATTATTGAAACATTACTTGATATGTGCTAGTATATGACATATACAGCATGGTAAATTTTGTAAACGTAATTTGCCAATTTGTCTTGACGAAAGAACATAAATTAAATGAAGCAAAAAAGGAGGAATCATTATGAAGAGAAAAACAAAACGCCTGTTGGCAAGATTTCTGGCATTGGTAATGGTGTTATCCCTGTGCGAGATTACGCTGGGACAATCCACACCGGCTAAAGCCGCAATTAGTTTGCAAAATCCAACTACCAATGGAAATGGTGTAACAACATGGGATTGTATCTATTTTGGAAACTACTGGCAGAATGATACAAATGGCGATGGAAAAGCCGACCAGAATGACCAAAAGAACCAATTAAATGGCGAGTCCTTTCCGTGCATGACCAAAAAACTTGATGCAAACTGTATAATGAGAAAGTGCGAATGTGTTGGTCAACGAGTTAAATGAGTGTGACATGGGCAACATGGTTAAATGATACATTTTAAATACGGCATTTACATCTGCAGAACAGGCGGACATAAAAGAACACAACAGTTGTGAATGATGACAATCCATATTCTGGTGGCGAGGGTGGCGTGAACACAACAGATAAAGTATATCTTTTGTCCATTGCAGAAGCAAGTAATACTGGTTATGGATTTAATGGCGAGTTTAGAACGGACAGTGAAACAAGAGAAGCAAAAATACTGTATATGCAAAAGAACGCGGAGCATACACGTCCACGAGTACGGAGGTCGAGGGGAACGGCTGGTGGTGGTTGCGGTCGCCGGGCGGGTATAGTGATTATGCATCCTTTGTGGGTTGCACTGGCTGCGGCGGTTACAGTGGTCCTAGTGTCGACTATGATGTTGCGGTTCGGCCCGCTTTGCATTTAAATCTTTCCTCTTCTACTCTTTGGAGTTATGCAGGAAAAGTTACAGCAAATGTGGGAGGTGGTTCGTCACAGGCGACACCAACACCCACGCCGACATCAAAACCTACTCCAACGCCTGTTATCAGCACTGAAGACAAAAAATACATTACCAATATTGAAAAGTCATTGCCTAATTTTTCAAACCTTGGATGAGCCGAATTAAAAGGACCGGAAATCAGTATTGGGAACAATACATGCAATATTTTTAAACAAAAGATGTCGATGGATTTATCCTTTTCGATGCTGCAAACATGACGGTAAATATTCATGCCAAGAATAAAACGGCGGAAGTATTATTAGGAATTAAGTCGAATAATAGTGCCACTGTGAAAAAAAGACCCGAATGACACTTATTGGCGTGAATCGTATCAGGAAGTAAAATCACTGGTTAAATCTTGTGGTGGGAAAGTTAATACGACGAAATTATGGAATCAGTTTTCCAAACTTCGAGGAAAGTTAAAGAAAGTAAACGGAAGTGCGGCGTTTCATGTAGATGGTAATGCGGCAGGTTATGCAAAGCTAAAATTAGATGATAATGGCAGTGTAATCGGCTTTGAAGAAGGTGGCATGACGGCGGCACTGGAAGCCGGCGGAAGTGTAAAAGTGCCGCTTTGGTGGATTGTGTATTCAGAATTTGGTGTTTCCGGAAGCGTCGATGGAAAAATCTGCCTTACGATGAATCCGCAAAAGTCATTACACCAAGTGGAGAGTTAAATCTTGCAATCAAGCCTCATATCGCCTTGGGCGCGGACGCGGTAGTTGTTGATATAAAAGGCGGTATTGAGGGAGAAATCGGCGGAAAAGCCTCTTTCCCATGGAAGAGTTTTTTCGAATTCCGTGTCGGCTTATCTGACCGGAAAACTTTATATTCAGGCAGATACGATAGTGCCGGGATTGTCAGGATATAAAGACTGGAAGTTTTTCCCGATTGGAGTTGTATCCAAACTTAGGTAAGACGATAAAAGTATCAGCAAAATGACATATAAGAGAAGTACACCTGTGACTCAAAAAGAGATTCAATCGGTTAAAAAGAGTCAGAATCTCCTGGATTCGGCACAGGAAGCGCTTGTTTATGAAAATGCAAAGCCGACAATAACGACATTTGCGGACGGAACAGCACTTATGACTTATTTGGATGATACAGAGGAAAATTCCGGCGGTCAGACAACACTGATGTACCGTTTGTATCAGAATGGTGCATGGAGTGATGGCAAACCGGTTGACAAGACGGGACGGCTGGATACGGCAGCACAGATGTTTTCTCACAATGGATTTACTTATGTGATGTACGAAAACAGCGATGTGGCAATTACGGAAGATATGTCCGAGGAGGAAATCCTGCAGCACCTGGCATTAAAAGTTGCAAGATATGATGAAGAAAGTCAAACTTTCGATAAGGTTGTTACATTGCGAAAAGCAGGAAAAAATTGGAGTTATAAATACCAGTTTGCATCAGACGGAACAGATTTGTATGCCGTTTGGGGTGAAAATTCTTCTGGTGATGCATTGTTGGAAGAAGGTAAGACAAAGATTTATCGAAGCAAATTGTCTGAGGACAGTTGGTCTGCTCCGGAAGAATTATACCGTACCGATGATACAATCAGTGACTTTGCGTATGGTTATGTTGGAGACGAATTTTCACTGGCTATGGTTCAGGGGGAGAACCTTTTGGTAAATGGTGAAGCAATCGCAACTGCGGATACCGGAATGCAGGCAGTAAAATGCATCGATGGAAAGATTTACTTTATCCAGGACGGAACGCTTATGCGCTATGCCGGTGGGGAGACAGAAAATTTGAGGATTGCCTGCAGTTTTGCGTATGATGTATATGAAGATGCCGTTTACTGGATTGGGCAGGATAACTTTAATAGCGAAATTTATAAACAAAAGATAGGAGAGGAATCCGTTGCTGCTGCGCTTACCGAAGATGGGGCTATGTCAGTGGCTTTGCACTGTTAAAAATAGTGAAGAACCGGGAGTTGTTTATACAGAGCAGGAAGTGGATACTTCAAAAGAAAAATCCATATGGTGCGACGGTATTAAAATATAAATATGAGACCAAACGGAGTCAGGCAGAGGTTACTAATATTGCTTATGATGTTCTAAGTTTTGGTACGGATAAAGAAAATCCGATTTTGATTACAGTATCAAACACCGGTACAGCCGATTTGAACCATGTGAAAATTACAGTAAAGATGCTTCCGGAAATGTGTTGTATGAGGCCGTTCGTAGACAAACTAGCTGCTGGTATGCAGAGTGAGCAGGAGATACTGATTTCTGTTCCGGCAGACTTTACTACTTCGGATATCACGGCTTCCGTTACATCGGATGAAACATTCGAACAGCAGTTGACAGCGAAACAAACGATTGAAACGATAACAAGTGATCTTGCTGTTACAGCGAAAAATAATGATTTAATAACAGTAACCAATAATGGTGGCAACGAGGCAGAAAATGTATCTTTTGTTGTTAAAGATGGTGGGGAAAACGGTAATGTAATACATACAGAAACATTGGAAACATTATCATCGGGACAATCGAAAGATATTTCACTTGTGGAGATATGGAACAAGGCTACAAGAAATGCTATATCGGAACGAAGATATTGTATTTGGAGGTAGAACAGGAAGAAACGGAATATGAGCTTTGGAATAATAGCATTGTGCTGGAAAAAAGGAAGTGGCACCTGATACCACACCAACACCAACCATATCACCAACGCCAACACCGACGGCGACGCCAACGGTCAAAGCCGACTGCTGTTCCAACTGCAATTCCAACTTTAAAGCCGACCATAGCACCAACGGTAACACCTTCGGCGACACCGGATAACTCGGATAAGATATCAGGTAAGAAAACATTATCAAAGGTTATTTTGCAAGTGCCAAAAGAATAAAAAAGGCAGAAAACTTGTTGTTCGCTGGAATGCGGTTAAAGATGTCAAAGGCTACCAGCTTCAGTATGCCCTAAACAAAAGTTCAAAAAAGAAAAAGAGCGTACAGACAAAGAAACCAAGTACACCATTAAGAAACTGAAAAGAAGAAAACGTATTACATTCGTGTTCGTGCCTATAAAATCAATGGCAAGAAAAAGGTGTACGGTAAGTGGAGCACGGTGAAAAAAGTTAAGATAAAGAAGTAATATAAGACGAGTTTTGAAAAAACTTTGAGCGTAGAACGCCCCTCCTATTGGGGGTGTCGTTTTACGCTCTTTTGTATTGGCAATAAAAATAAACCACCTGCTATGCAGGTGTGTTCCCAAACAGCTTTAGCTTCAAGTAAAAAACCTCCATGTTATAATGAATATAAGGTTCGCCAACCAAATCATTACAACAAAGGAGGAGTCCAAATGGACAATAATAGTTTATCACACACAAAATGGACATGCAAATATCATATAGTTTTTGCACCTAAGTTTAGAAGAAAGATTATATACAAGCAAATAAGAGCAGATATAGGTCATATATTAAGCGAATTGTGCAAAAGAAAGGGTGTTGAAATAATAGCAGCGGAGTGTATGCCAGATCATGTTCATATGTTTGTGAGTATACCACCAAAATACAGTGTGTCAGAAATATGTCGATACAGTAGGCAAAAATGCAAAGAAAATTGAAGAATATGTAAGGAATCAGATGCAACAAGATCTGGAATATGATCAGATGTCACTGAAAGAGTACATAGACCCGTTTACGGGTGAGCCAGTAAACAAGGCATAAGCTAAAGCCCTTTAGGGCTTGCCTGTGGTAACTATGCGCATGGCGAATCTTCAATGGCTCTTTAGAGCCGGCTAGTACCACAGGCTTATAGCCGCAGAGGAAACCACCACCTGAGCTGGTGGTCATGATTATATGCCGAAATTTGGTTTGTTTGGCACGATTTTTGGCTCTTTTTGAGGGGCGTAAGTCGCCTGACGATTGTAAGCAAATATATTGACTTTGCGCTTTGATTGTGCTAGTATATATACAAACAAGGGTGGAAGATGTTCTCCTTGTAATGATAGAAAGAAGAATTTGACTAATTAAGGAGGATACTGTTTGGGAGCAAAAATTTACAGAGAAAAATTTACAATACAAAGATGTATTTTCAGACATTGTAAATGTAAACTTATTTGGTGGCTGATGTTATGTGTCAGCAGAGGAGTTGTCGCGAGAACTCGGCGAGTTGATTACGAAAGCCGTCTCTGATGATACACTTCGCCAGTTACAGATGGATGTGCCGATGAAGTGTAAGAAGGATAATATAAATTTCTTCTTATGTCTGGAAAATCAGAGTGACAAAAATAATGTTATGCCGGTGCGTGATATGGGGTACCAGCACGCCAAATATATGGAGCAGATCAAGGAAGCGAAAGAAAGTAATCGGAAAACCGGAAATTATCCAAACCCGATGACAAAGGAACTTAACGATTCACAGAAATTAAGTCCGGTCATCACGTTGGTTTTGAATTACAGTCAGAAAGAATGGGAAAAGCCAAGATGTCTGAATGATATGCTGGAATTTCCAGAAAATATGAAATGTGAGTTGGAGCCATGGATTCCCTCGTATTCGGTTTGTGTGATTAACCTGGCCAGTCAGTCAGAAACGACAATCCGCCAGTATCAATCGGATTTTAAATACATAGTCCGTTATCTGTCCTGTGGAAATGACAGAAAGAAACTGGATGAATATTTTCAAACAACAGAGTTTGAGTTAGACCACCCGGAAGCGTTTTTAGACTGGTTGTCTGCGGTGACAAACGACACGAGATATCGGAAAGCAAAGGAATTAATTGAAGAAACTGAAGGAAAAGGAGGAAAAATCAATATGTGTGTATTGTTAGATATGTATGAAGAACGAGGAATAGAGAAGGGAATTGCTCAGGGAGAAGCACGAGGAATAGAAAAAGGCATTGCCCAAGGTCTGGAGCAGGGAGAAGCACGTGGAATAGTGAAAGGCATTTCACAAGGGATTGAGGAAATCAACACATTATACCACTGCTTGTTAGCAGATAATCGAATGGAAGATATACAAAAAGCAATCATGGATACAGACTACCAAAAAGAATTGTTATGCGAGTATGGGATTGGAGAGTAAAAGGAGGATATTATTTGGGAGCAAAAGATTTAGCAGAGAAAAATTTACTACAGTACAAAGATGTATTTTCAGACATTGTGAATGTCAACTTATTTGGTGGCAGGTGTTATGTGTCAGCAGAAGAGTTGTCGCGAGAACCCGGTGAGTTGATTACGAAAGCCGTATCGGATGATAAACTAAGACAGCTGCAGATGGATGTGCCGATGAAGTGTAAGAAGAACAACAGAAGTTTTTTCTTATGTCTGGAAAATCAGAGTGACAAAAAAAATAATGTTATGCCGGTACGAGATATGGGATACCAGCACGCTAAATATATGGAGCAGATAAAGAAGTGAAAGAAAGTAATCGGAAAACCGGAAATTATCCAAATCCGATGACAAAGGAACTTAATGATTCACAGAAATTAAGCCCGGTCATCACATTGGTTTTGAATTACAGTCAGAATGAATGGGAAAAGCCAAGATGTCTGAATGATATGCTGGAGTTTCCGGAAGATATTGGTGAAGAACTTACAAAATGGATATCCTGAGCATCCCATTTGTATTATTAACCTTGCCAGTCAGCCGGAAACGACAATTCGCCAGTATCAATCGGATTTTAAATACATAGTCCGTTACCTGTCCTGCGGAAATGACAGAAGAAAACTGGATGAATATTTCCAAACAACGGAGTTTCAATTAGACCACCCGGAAGCATTTTTAGATTGGCTGTCTGCGGTGACAAATGACAGGAGATATCGGAAAGCACAAGAACTAATCCAGAAAAAACAGAAGGAAAAGGAGGAAGAATCAATATGTGTGTATTGTTAGATATGTATGAAGAACGTGGAGAAGCGCGAGGAATAGAGAAAGGGATTGCTCAAGGAGAGGCACGTGGAATAGCAAAAGGAATTTCACAGGGAATCGAGGAAATTAACGCATTATACCATTGCCTATTAGCAGATAATCGAATGGACGATATACAAAAGCAATCATGGATACAGAATACCAAAAAGAATTGTTACAGGAGTATAGGATTGGAGAGTAATAATATCAATAACATAAGTAGATACCGGATAAAATAATCAAAGGACTAATTCCTAGATGTTTATTTTATCCGGTATTTTTTTTGAAAATTATTTTCTTTCAAAAATGACAGAAAATGAAAGAAAGTGATTGACAATGACGGAAAGTGACGCTATAATACAGGTAAAGAAAACAAAAAGTCCATTTCGGGCAAAAGTAGTCAAAAAAATGAAATGGAGTGATGAGATGCTGACAGAAGAAAGGCTTCAGGGAATTGAGCGTATTGTGAAGGAAAAAGGGAGTGCTTCAATTCCGGAATTGATGGAACGGATGGGAATATCAGAATCCACAGCCAGACGAGATTTGACTCTGCTTGATAAGCAGGGAAGGCTCCAAAAAGTTCGTGGCGGTGCGATGATAATCAGTGATGTTTATAGTACCAAAGAAGATACCGTGCTCCAGAAAAAGACCGGAATTTAGAGGAAAAAGTGGAAATTGCAAAGTATGCGGCATCGCTTATTGAGCCAAACGATTTTGTGTATCTGGATGCCGGAACGACAACAGAACTTATGATTGATTATCTGACAGAAAAGGATATCACATTTGTGACAAATGCAGTTTCACATGCTAGGAAACTTTCGATGGCGGGATATACGACGTATATTCTTGGCGGAGAGTTTAAGGCAACGACGGAGGCAATTGTTGGCGATGAAGCAATTGAAAGTCTACAAAAATATAATTTTACAAAAGGCTTTTGGGGAACAAATGGTGTACATCAGAAATTAGGTTTTAGTACACCGGATGTCAAAGAGGCAAAAGTGAAAGAAGTTGCTATGAAACATTGTGCCAAACGTTATGTGCTTTGTGATTCAAGTAAGTTTTCGCAGATTTCCTGTGTAAAATTTGGAGAGTTTGCAAAAACTTGTATCATAACGACACAGATTTTGGATGAGAGTTATAGACAATGTGACAATATCATTGAAGTAAAGTGAGGTGACAAAGAATGATTTACACGGTAACATTTAATCCTTCCTTAGACTACACCATTCATGTGGAGAATTTTGAACTCGGCAAAGTAAAACCGCACGGTGCAGGAAGATATTTATGCCGGAGGAAAAAGGAATTAATGTATCTATGGTACTCAAAAACCTGGGATATGAAACGACGGCATTTGGTTTTCTTTCCGGATTTACCGGACAGGAGATTGAACGACTTCTGAAAGAGAAGGGAATCTCAACCGAATTTATCCATATTGAAAATGGAACTTCGAGAATTAATCTTAAGATTCGTTCCGATGTGGAAAGTGAAATTAATGGAATGGGACCGGTGATTCGGGAAAAAGATTTGGAATTGTTGTATGAGCAGCTCGATACATTGAAAGACGATGATGTGCTTGTTCTTGCGGGAAGTATACCTTCCGGAATGCCGCAGTCGATTTACAGAGATATTATGTCAAGGCTTCAGAGCAAGCGGATTAAAATTGCTGTGGATGCGACAAAGGATCTTTTGTTGAATGTGCTTGCGTATCATCCATTCGTGATAAAGCCAAATAATCACGAACTTTCGGAAATTTTTGATATCATGATTGACAGTAAAGAAAAAAGCGGTTGTATATGCAAAGGAATTGCAGAAAAAGGGAGCACAGAATGTCATTGTTTCCATGGCAGGGGAAGGCGCTGTATTTGTTGGCAGTGATGGCAGTGTATTTACCAGTGAGGCACCGCATGGTGTTGTGAAAAAATTCGGTGGGAGCAGGAGATTCGATGGTAGCCGGGTTCCTTGCCGGGTATTTAGCCAAAGGTGATTACGCGGAAGCTTTTAAAATGGGACTTTGCACAGGAAGCGCAAGCGCATTTTCAGACCAGTTGGCAACGAGAGAAGAAGTGGAGCAGGTACGACGTTCACATATATTTGATTTTTAGGAAAGGAGAATTACTATGAAAATTATTGATTTACTGGATGACAGAAGCATTTTGCTGGATGGCAGAGTGGCAGACAAAAGGCAGCACTTGACCAGATGGTGGAACTGATGGATGCGAGCGGAAAGTTGAGACAAAGAGACGTATCGTCAGGGTGTGTATGCAAGAGAACAGGAAGGAAGCACTGGTATTGGTGAGGGAATTGCTATTCCACATTGCAAATCGGATGCGGTTATCAAACCGGGACTTGCAGCTATGGTTGTAAAAGATGGGGTTGAATTTGAATCGTTAGATGGACAGCCGGCGTATTTGTTTTTCCTGATTGCGGCACCAAACACGGAGGATAATGTGCACTTGGATGTGCTGAGTCGTTTGTCAGTTCTTCTGATGGATGAAGATTTTACCAATAAACTTCGTCAGGCAGCGAGTGTTTCTGAATTTAAACAGATTATTGAAGAGGCAGAAAAAGGTTCGGAAAATGAAGATGATACAGTTGTAGAACAGATGAATCCCGAACACTATATTGTGGCAGTGACCGGATGTCCTACAGGAATCGCACACACCTATATGGCGGCAGAGGCACTTGAGAAAAGGCGAAAGAATTAGGTTACTCGATTAAGGTAGAGACAAGAGGAGCCGGCGGTGCAAAAAATGTATTGACGGCAGATGAAATTGAGCGTGCCGATGGTATTATCGTAGCGGCAGACACGCAGGTGCCGATGGATCGTTTTCAGGGAAAACCAACCGTTGTTACTAAGGTTGCCGATGGACTTAATAAACCGGAAGAATTGCTTCGTGAAATCGTAGACGGAAAAGCACCGTTATATGAGGGTGGCGGAGAAACTGCTCGAAAGAAGAAATAGCGGAAAAAGAGGGGATTGGACATGCGACCTATAAGCATCTGATGAGTGGTGTTTCACACATGCTTCCATTTGTAATTGGTGGCGGTATTATGATAGCTATTGCATTTTTGATTGATACACTTTGTGGCTATGGTGGTACCGGTGGTGGAAATTTTGGTACATGTACACCATTATCCGCACTGTTTAAGTATATTGGCGATTTTTCCATGGGACTCATGGTTCCGGTATTTAGGATATATTGCCTATTCAATTGCAGACAGACCGGGACTTGCTGTTGGTTTTACCGGTGGTTTGTTAGCAGCAAATGGAAATGCAGTACTGGCGAAATATGTATTTGCCAATGAAAGTCTTGGTGGATTTTCAAAATTCATTTCAAATTTTGCCTTTGTTGGAGAAAATGGTGGAAATACCGTATCCGGATTCCTTGGTGGTATTGCAGCCGGCTTTGTGGCAGGATTTATCGTATTAGGATTAAAGAAATTGTGCAGTAAATTGCCGGATTCTTTGGAAGGAATTAAACCGACACTGATTTATCCGCTCGTTGGTATTTTCCTGATTGGTATATTGATGACGATGGTATTTAATCCACTGATTGGTTTGATTAATACAGGACTTAGCAATATGCTGACAAGTATTTCCGATGCAGGTATGATTACAGTTCTTGGTTTGATTCTTGGTGCTATGATGGCGATTGATATGGGAGGCCCGATAAACAAGGCAGCTTATGTATTTGGCTCCGGTATGTTAGCAACCGCATCGCAGATGATGGCACAGGGAGTACAGGCTTCGGACCCGGCAGTTCAGGCATGTTATATGGCAATGGCTTCCATCATGGTAGGTGGTATGGTGCCACCGGTTGGTATTGCAGCAGCCTGCAAATTGTTCCCTCGGAAATTTACAAAAGCGGAGCAGGGTTCCGCAGTTTCGAATATTGTAATGGGATGCTCGTTTATTACCGAAGGCGCAATCCCATTTGCGGCATCTGACCCATTGCATGTCATTCCTTGTACAATGGCTGGTGCCGGTGTGGCAGGATTGTTATCCGCCCTCTTTGGATGTACCTTAATGGCTCCACATGGTGGTGTGTTCGTATTCGCTACCGTTGGACAGCCGTTATTATATATTGTCGCATGGCTGGTTGGTTCCGCTGTGACGGCAGTGATGTTAGGATTTATCAAAAAAGATGCGAAAGCATAAGTAAAAGGAGGAAATAAAGATGAAAGAGTTTAAGTATGTAATTAAAGATGAGCAGGGGATTCACGCAAGACCGGCAGGAATGTTTGTAAAAGAGGCAGCAGCCTTTTCAAGCAAAGTAACAATTATTAAAGATGGCAAAGAAGTGGATGCCAAAAGAATTCTTGGTGTTATGGGACTTGGCGTAAAGAAAGATCAGGAAATTGTACTGAGAGCAGATGGTGATGATGAAGACGCAGCAATTGAAAAATTGAGCGCATTTTTTACAGGAAAATCTGTAATGTGTTAAGGTAATTGTTAGATACCTTAGATTGGAGGTACTATGCTTGTATTGGATGGAAAAAGTGTTTTTGGTGGAATCGCAATCGAGAAAAATCGCCCTTTTTGAAAAGGGCGATGACCCGGTAAAACGTAAGACAATTGAAGATACGAATGAGGAAATCAAACGCTTTGAGAATGCAAAAGAAAAAGCAAAAGAGGAATTAAAGGCACTGTATGAAAAGGCACTTCTAGAAGTAGGGGAAGCCAATGCCATGATTTTTGATGTACATCAGATGATGTTGGATGATTTGGATTATATCGAATCCGTCCGCAATATGATTGAGACACAAAAGGTAAATGCAGAGTTCGCAGTGGCAACGACAGGAGACAATTTTGCTGCGATGTTTTCTGGTATGGATGACGCTTACATGAAAGAGCGTGCAGCGGATGTAAAAGATATTTCCAATCGTTTGATTCGCGTTTTAATGGGAAAGCAGAGCGGTGGAATAACCGGAAATGAGCCGGTGATTCTTGTGGCAGAGGATTTGGCACCAAGTGAGACGGTACAGCTTGATAAAAGTCTTGTCCTTTCGTTTGTTACAAAAACACGGTTCGACCAATTCCCACACAGCAATTCTAGCCCGCACAATGAATATTCCGGCATTAATCGGCGTGGATTTTCCGGGAGATATTTCCGGTAAAATGGCAATTGTTGATGGATTTGACGGAAAGGCTTATATTGAACCGGATGAAGAAACACTTGAACGCTATCAGAAACAGAAGGAAGAAGAAGAAAAGAAACAGAAACTTCTTCTGGAACTGAAGGGCAAAGAGACTATTACAAAAGGGTGGAAAGAAAATCAATCTGTATGCCAACATTGGTGGTGTATCGGATGTTGCCGAGGTTCTGGCAAACGATGCCAATGGAATTGGTTTGTTCCGCAGTGAGTTTTTGTATCTGCAAAAGCGAGACATTTCCAACGGAAGAAGAGCAGTTTCAGGGCCTATAAGACAGTTGTAGAAACGATCCGGTAAAAAAAGTAATCGTAAGAACATTGGATATTGGGGCGGACAAACAGGTGGATTATTTCGGTTTGGACAAAGAAGACAATCCGGCACTTGGATATCGCGCGATCCGTATCTGCTTAAAGCAGCCGGATATTTTCCGCACACAACTTCGTGCCATTTACCGTGCGAGCTACTATGGTACATTATCAATTATGTTTCCGATGATTATTTCAGTCGATGAAGTGCGAGTGATTAAACGAATTGTAAATGAAGTCAAGAGCGAACTTGATGAGCAGGAAATTCCGTATGGAACAGTAGAACTGGGAATCATGATTGAAACGCCGGCAGCGGTAATGATTAGCGATTTACTTGCTAAAGAAGTTGATTTTTTTAGCATTGGAACCAATGATCTGACTCAGTATACGTTAGCAATTGACAGGCAGAATCCGAAATTGGACGACTTTTATAATTCTCACCATGAAGCAGTTCTCCGCATGATCCGTATGGTCGTTGAAAATGGACATAAAGAGGGATGCTGGGTTGGTATTTGCGGAGAACTTGGAGCAGACACTTCCCTGACAGAAACATTTGTTTCAATGGGAATTGATGAGTTGTCCGTGAGTCCGTCGATGGTTTTAAAAGTCAGAGAAGCCGTCAGAAATATTGAAGATTAAACAGAAAAAATCCAATAAAAAAAGGTGCACGTTTTATTGTACACCTGTCTGTGATATCATCCTCTCATAAAATATGTGAGAGGATGATTGTTATGTTGAATGAATTTCATGATATGTTGATTTTAGCTTGTGGCTTTAGTGTGATTTTGGCGTATTTAATCTTCCTTCATTAATGAGGAAGAATACCAAGCGGATGTGCCTGGAGGACTTTTGTCTCATAACCGTTTTTACTGTTTGTCAGTAAGTCAGAACGAGGTGTAAAACGCCTTTTTGAGTGAGTACGACGATTGTAGAACCGCCGTATTCAAAGAATCCTTTTTCTTCTCCACGGGTTACGACTGTGCTTTGTTTGTGGTTTGAAATTTTGCCAACTAAGAGAGCACCGACTTCCATCTGGAGTACATCGCCAAATTCTTTTGAGTGAATTACTGTGTATTCGCGCGTGTTTTCTTTGTAAATTGGAAGGTAATCGTTGGCAATCGGATTTACCGTGTGGAAAGTTCCGTCGATGTGATAATTTTTTGACTGTTTCCCGGACACAGAGTAAAGATAGCGGTGATAATCTTCCACGGTTAAGCGGAGTATGTAGGCATACCCACCACGGAAACGTTTTGCTAAGCGTGGACTGCGAAGCAGAGAACGTAAGGTGTATTCTGTATTTTTAATGGAAAATGTTGTGTTCTCCTGAATTGGATAAACCGTTGCCAGACAGTCACATGGACTGATAAGGACATCAAGGTCCTCGGAACAGGCCGGCAGTCCGGCTTGATTTTTCTGGTGAAAAATCATTAAAAGAAGAGTAGTCACACTCTTCATAAATATCCATGTTAATTTCATTGCGCTCAATAAATTTAGAAATCAGCCATTTTGAGTGAGCAGATGAAAGATAGCGTCCGGCAAGTTTGGAAACCTGCGGCTGAATCAATGGTTTTAAGAGCATACGCCCGAAAATGTTGGTATATAAAAAGGATAATAATTTATCCTGGTTTGTTATATTACTTACTTTTTTTCCCTTGTAAATCAATGTAATCCATAAGTCCTCCTTATTATTCGACAAATAAAATGCAAACCATCACAGCGGTCACAAGTACCATCATGGCTGCAATTACACTGTTGCCCGGTTTTTTGAGTTTAAAATCAAGAACGTACAGGAAAGCAACTACGATGTGCATGATGGCAAGGAATAAAAGAAATGTTTCATGGCTGACCAATGGGTGAAACAAATATACAATTGGATAAATAATTGTAATTGTTGTAATTGGCAGACCACGATAGCCTTTTGCCTGGTCGGTTTCGGGATTGGTATGTTTTAATTCTTCCAATACATTAAAATAAGCAAGGCGGATTACACCACATAGAACAAACAAAATTTCAATTGCAATACCCCAGACAGAATTCAGACCCATCTGATAGGAAATGATAACCGGAGTTACTCCAAAGCACACCATGTCGCAGAGCGAGTCAATTTGAATGCCAAAAATTTCCATTTCTTTTGTCCGGTTTTTCATAGCACGTGCGATTTTTCCATCGAAAGTATCACAGGCGCCGGCAAGTGCCAGACATAAAATGGCAAACTTAAACTGACCGGTGCTGGCAAGTGCCATACCGCTTACGGAAAGCGCTACACCTATGTAGGTAACAATTACTGAATAATTATAAAATCCAATCATAAATATCCTCTTTTCTTTTACTCTGTTTTTTACTTTTATCTGTGACAGTCAAATGTGTGATAAAGGAAACAATACCACTAACAATTACAAGGATGTAATAACTGAATCCGCGGCTGACAAGCAGCGAAGCGGTTGTCATAGCCGTTCCGTGGAAAATCGGGGGTAAAGATACGCAGGTAAAGTCCCTCGCTGATTCCCATTCCACCCGGCAGTGGTAACATATCAACAGAAATGGATATGACTGCCTGTAAAATTGTAATAGTGAAGAAAGTCTCCGTATTCAGCCCAAAGCTTCGGTATACAACATAAGTAATCGCAAAAAGGAAGAAGCGCTGGATAAAAGAAATAATCGTTGTGTTAAAAATCGCAAGTTTATTTTCCTTTAAGAAGCGAGAGGCTTCCTTATAAGTTTCCATCGACTGCTCTAAGCGCTCGGTGCGGTTATTTTTCTCTTTCATCAGGTGAATTTTCTTTAAGAGAGCAAATCCCTTTGGTGATTAAATATTTTGCCGTGCCAGGCAGGAATACCAGTAAACTCATAAATAATACGCAGAATACGTTGAGCGCAATTCTAAATAAAGGAAAAACTGAACGTCAACACTCAGCGTTGTGATAAGATCCTGTCCGAATATGGCAACTGCTAATCCGACGAAAACAAGTACAAATTTATATTCAATCGTTACTAACATTAATATGATAGTAGCCGTTGGAATATCAATGTTTTGTTTTTTCATATAGTAAATCTGCATCGGCTGTCCGCCCGTTGCTGACGGGGTGATACAACTGTAGAAAAACCTACAAAAGAATAACGGATGCAGTTAAATAACGGAACTTTAATCTGCACGGTACTTAATAGGTATTTAATAATAACAGACTCACTGCACACATACACAATTACCAAAATAAAGCCGGCTAACAAAATCCTGGTCTTTTAAAAACAGCCCAGATGGTTAAACCAAGCAAAGCTACCAAAAATAGAGCGTTAAATAAATTTCTTTTAGTTTTTTGCTCACGTGCTACCCTTTTGTTCGAATCAATACATAAAGCAACCGCCGGTTTACCCAGGTGAAGATTAACTTTGGTGCGCGATACCAGCTAACTCTGCGTGTGAGAAGTGAAAGAACTTCTGCGAGCAGGACACCGGCAATGGCATCGGCAATATAATGCTGTTTGGTGAACTGTGTTGAAAGGACAACCAACAGAGCAAAGATGCAGGAAAATGCACGGTACCAGGCAGGTACCTCTTTGCGTCCCCGGATGCCGGTGTAACAAAACCAGCTTACCAGACAGTGAATGGATGGAAACAGGTTTGTCGGCTGATCCAATCCGTATAAAAACTGAAGCAGAAAGACACTAAATCCTGTGCCTGTTACTTCCGCCGTACATTTGTCGTTGGAAATACCATAAAAATGATTCCGCAGACAAGACGGGAAATCATATCGGCTGCAACAAAACGATAAAACGTGTCCGGGTCATTCCGGTTAATTCTGGCAACCATAATATAATTCACAGTCCAGAACAGAAAACATCCAAAGTAGATGTACATCCAACCCGGAACAAGTGGTATTGCCTGATCCAAAGAAGTGGTAAGGTCATAATGATACCAGTCTGCACACATTACCATCGTTCCACTGTAAATAAGCATATTTAATCCAAACAGGATAACAGTGGCAGGATGGCAAAAAAGCGGACAAATTGGATCAAAGATACTTTTTCATCCATTGATACATAATCATATCCTCTTTTTTTGTTCATTTTGAAAACATACTCTTCTTATTCTACAATATTTTTTTCTTTTTGCAACTTATGATTGTTTTGAGTCAGGGGATGTGCTAAAAATATGGGACAGAAAATATATTGCTTAGCAAATGGAGGATAAAAATGGGAATTTTCGATGTTTTCGTTGCGGTGATCTGGGGTATTGTGGAAGGAATCACCGAGTGGCTGCCGGTAAGCAGTACCGGACACATGATATTAGTGGAAGAATTTTTGAAATTTCAGGATGAACAGTTTTCTCAAATGTTTCTGGTTGTTGTGCAGTTAGGTGCTATCTTAGCCGTTGTTCTTTTGTTTTGGAGCAGGATATGGCATTCCGTTTTACAAAGAGAGAGCGGGGCGAATCCATTATTGACTGGAAGATTATGCAGATGTGGTTTAAGATTATCGTGGCATGTCTTCCGGCAGCAATTGTAGGCATTTTTGTTTGATGACTGGATTGACGAGGTGTTCTACAATGCGTATGTTGTGGCAGGTGCTTTGATTGTTTATGGTGTTTTTATTTATTATTGTAGAGAATTGAATAAGGGAAGAAAACCGGCAATTACTTCGGTAACGGAAATCGGATATGACACTGCGCTTATCATTGGTATTTTTCAGTTATTAGCGGCTGTTGTGCCGGGAACTTCTCGTTCGGTGCTACCATCATTGGTGCCTTGCTTCTTGGTGTGGCTCGTGGTGCAGCAGCAGAATTTACTTTTTATCTGGCAATTCCGGTTATGTTTGGTGCAAGTGTCTTAAAGATTATAAAAGTGGATTAAGCTTTTGGTGCCATGGGTTATGTGACTTTACTCGTTGGTATGTTAGTTGCCTTTTGTGGTGTCTCTGTTTGTAATCCGATACCTCATGAGTTATATCCGTAAACACGACTTTAAGGCATTTGGTTATTATCGAATTGTGTTAGGTGTTGTTGTCCTTGTTTACTTCTTCCTATTCAAATAAAGGGATTTGAGGAAGACCAAGGTAATTCAGAAGACCAACATAAATGGCATAAAGCAAATTCATATGGTTTATCGGCTAAGAGGGCAGCGTCGCCTTCATTTGAGAGATAAGCCAGTTCAATGAGGACGGCGGGCATATTGGTCCGCCGTAATACGTAGAGGAAGGACGGGCATAGATACCGTTGTTTTTGTACCTAAACGTCTTACAATTTCATTTACGATATTGACGGCGAGTTCATAAGAAGGCGTGTTGACGGCATAGACGTATGCTTCCGTACCGTTGATGGCGGGATTTACATTGGCATTTGTGTGAATGCTTAAAAGTAGTCAGCCCCCCATTGATTTGCCTGCTCGGTGCGGGTTCTGAGACTTGAGTTGGTGTCGTAACCTAAAAATTTCATCCGGTGATGTGCGGGATGTGATAGCAGTGAAGCGGGAATCCGCATTTAAAATGTTTGCAAGATAAGCACCAACTAAATAGGTGATATCCTGTTCCCGTAATCCAAATCCTTCGGCACCGGCGTTAAAACCATAGGGATTGTGTCCCTGGTCGATATAAATACGAATGGGCATAAGTTTGCTCCTTATCCGGTAAAAGAGTTTGCTATTAATATATGCAGTTAGAAAGGTGCGGTGAAAATGGGGAGGCAGATGAGGTTAGACCAGTATATTTCTACTTATGTAGAATTAACGAGAAAAGAGGCAAAGAGGCGATTCGGCGCGGACTTGTCTGCGTGGCTGGAACAGTCGTAAAACAGGCGAATTGTAAAATTGACAGTGAAGAAGATGTGACTTACTGCGGAAAAGAGATTAGGGGCAGAAGAGTTCGTTTATTATATGTTAAATAAGCCGGCAGGTGTGGTTTCGGCAACAAAAGATGAGAAGGAGCGTACCGTCCTTTCCTTACTGCCGGAGATGAAACGGGAATTATTTCCGATGGGGCGTCTGGACAAAGATACGGTGGGGCCTTCTTATTTTGACGGATGATGGAATGCTTGCACACCGTTTGTTATCGCCGGCTTATCATGTGGCAAAAGTTTATGATGTGATTTACGAAGGAACTTTGCCTGAAAATGCAGTAGTTTTGTTTGCGGAAGGATTGGAAATTGAGAGCGGAAAAAACGCTGCCTGCAAAACTGGAACTCATGAAATCCGGGCACGCAAGGCTTACGATTTCGGAAGGAAAGTTTCACCAGGTAAAGCGGATGTTTGCTGTTTTGGGGGCAAAGGTGACAAAATTAGCAAGGGTATCATTTGCCGGAATAAATTTGGACCCTGCCTTAAAACCGGGGGGAATACCGGAAATTGACAGAAAATGAAATCAACCAATTAAAAGAGGGAGAATAAGATGGCGAAGAAAAAATATGATGCAGTGAGAGCCGGAAGAACGCCGGGAATTTATACAAACTGGGATGCGTGCAAGGCACAGGTGGATGGATTTGCTAATGCGTCTTTTAAAAGTTTTCCGACAAAAGAAGAAGCGGAAGCTTTCTTAGGAAATAATACGAAAGAGAATAAGATAGAAGATGAAGCACTTGCCTATGTAGATGGAAGTTACAATGTCGAGACCGGTGAGTACAGCTGCGGTGTTGTGTTCTTTTTTGAAGGGGAGAAAACAGAGTACTGCGAAAAGGGAACCGACTCAGAACTTGCTGCTATGCGGAACGTGGCAGGCGAAATTCTCGGAGCACAGGTGGCAATGAAGATGGCGGTAGAACAGGGGGCGGAAAGTCTTACGATTGTCCATGATTATCAAGGGATTGCCTCGTGGTGTACCGGAGAATGGAAAACAAATAAAGAGGGAACCAAAGCCTATAAAGCATACTTTGATTCCCTAAAGGATAAACTAATCATTCATTTTCAAAAGGTCAAAGGACATTCCGGAGATGAGTACAATGACCTTGCGGATGAACTGGCAAAAAGCGTTATTTTTTAGCGTTTGCCATTGCTTCTTCGCAGAAATACAGCTGTGAATTCAGAGGAGTTTTTCCTCGCTGGTCTACCTTCACGTAGTGTCCATCCGGCATGAGAAGGTGGGCTTTTTTGTATCCGAGAGCTGTATGTGTAAAATGTGGTAAATCTCTTCCTGCAATATAGGATCTTCAATCGGGAATAAGATTTCTACTCGTTTGTCTAAGTTTCTTGGCATCCAGTCGGCACTTCCCATATAATATTCGGCATTTCCATTGTTCTCAAAGTAGAAAATGCGGGAATGTTCCAAAAGGTACCAACGATGGAGCGCACACGGATATGTTCACTTAAGCCTTTGATTCCGGCGCGCAGACAGCAGATGCCGCGTACAATCAAATCAATTTCCACGCCTGCCTCGCTGGCATCATAGAGTGCTTCAATAATTCCCGGATCACACAAGGAATTCATCTTTGCGATAATTCTTGCCGGGCGACCGTTCTGGCATGTTCTTTCTCACGCTCAATTAAAGACAAGAACTTGCCGCGCAGCCACAGAGGAGCTAAGGATAATTTATTCCATACAAGCGGTTCGGAATAACCGGAGAGCATATTAAAGACTGCCGTGGCGTCTTCCCCATAGCGGGTTTTGCTTGTAAACATACCCATATCGGTGTAGAGTTTGGCGGTAGAGTCGTTATAGTTTCCGGTTCCCAAATGGACATAACGGCGGATTTCGTCTTCCTCTTTGCGGACAACCAGTGTGATTTTGCTGTGAGTTTTTAATCCAACCAGTCCATAGATAACATGGCACCCGGCTTTCTCTAATTTCTTCGCCACACAATATTATTTTCCTCATCAAAACGTGCCTTTAATTCGACGAGTACAGATACCTGCTTTCCATTTTCTGCTGCCTGCGCTAAAGAAGCAATAATTGGCGAATGGCTGCTGACACGGTAAAGTGTCTGCTTAATCGCAAGTACATTTGGGTCGCTTGCTGCCTTTTTTAACAAAATTGACAACCGGGTCAAAAGTCTCATACGGGTGATGAAGCAAAATGTCATGTTCCCGTATCTGCTCAAATAAATCTCTTGAGGCATCCAGCATTTTTGGCTGCTGTGGTATATATTTTGGTTCTTTTTAAGTGGTCAAAACCCTCGATGTCATATACTTTCATTAAAAAAGTAAGGTCAAGAGGGCCATTGATTTTGAAAATGGCATCTTCACTTAAATCAAATTCTTTTCGGAGCGTTTTCAGCAGCCGCTTATCGATATTATCTTCGACTTCTAAGCGGATTGCCTCGCCCCACTGGCGTTTCTTCAACTGTTTCTCGATTTCAATTAAAAGGTCTGCTGCCTCATCTTCGTCAATGGAGAGGTCAGCATTTCGCATTACACGGAATGGAGCCTGGCAAAGAACTCTATAATTCAAAAATAGTTTTTGAATGTTCTTTTCGATAATCTGCTCTAAAAAGGATTACGGTCGTACAGTTATCACCATCGGTAGGAATTGTGACAACGCGTGGAAGAACGGATGGAACCTGCACAGTGGCAAAATCAATGGTTCCCTTTTTTCTTTTTATCCATCAACAGCGCACCGATGTTAAGTGAGCGGTTGCGGATTAACGGAAAAGGTCTGGAGGAATCCACAGCCATCGGAGTGAGGACCGGGAAAACTTCTTTCTGAAAATAGTTGTCAACGTAGTCTGCCTGTTCTTCCGTTAGTTTTTCAAATTCTGTGACGATTTTTAAGCCATTCTTCTTTAATGAAGGAAGAAAAGAACGGTTGTAGGTATTATACTGAGCTGTTGTAAATTTGTGAGTTTCCTTCAAAATCGCATCAATCTGTTCTTTACTGGTCATACCGGCAATATCTTTTTTTGTGTAACCGGCATTTACCTGGTCTTTCAGAGAGGCAACGCGGACCATGAAAAATTCATCCAGATTGAGGCGGTAATGCTTAAAATTTTAATCGTTCCATCAGCGGAAGATGGTTGTCTTTCGCCTCGGACAAAACACGCTTGTTAAAGGCTAGCCAGCTTAACTCGCGGTTGGTAAATCGTTCGTTTTGGGTCATATCATCATCCTCGCTTTCCTGTTCGTTTTTGTTTTAGTACCAGTAGGATACCAAAAACTTCTTCAAAGACATCTGCCTTATGTAAGAAGAGTCCTTTTTCCAAGGTGATATCCGCCATGGTGTCCGCCGTGATTGTCAGTATTCCATTTCGCTCGGATACACCAACATTTTTAATTTTCTGACGATTGCTTTTGTCTAATACATTAGCAATTTTAAAATTGCATTCAATTTTACGATTGTAATATATTCTTCTCTTGAAAAATCACCGTCCAATTCCTCAAAGGAAGGAAAAGATTCATCATTGTAGCGAATCATATTGGCAACGATGAGACGTTCTTTATGAGAGATTCCGATAATCTCCGTTGACAAAAGAATGTGATAGGAACATTCTCTTGCGTGCAGTGCATTGATATAGGCACCACAGCCGTGAAGAATGACACCGAGCTGTAAAAGCAGGCGCTCGCGTTTTCCAAGACCGTGTATTTTTTGATTCGGTCAAAAATCTGGAGTGCCAGGGTCTGCACGGTGTCGATGTGGCTTAAATCAACTTCGTATTTCTGTGCCACATTTCTTGAAGCACTCAGAATATCCTCTGTAAAATCATGTCCACAGGAAAGACGGAACTTTCGCTCTGCATAATCAGCGGCCAATCCATCACAAAGATTAATCGGAGAGAAGGATATTCTCGCAATCCGTAAGCTGTGTGATTTTGCGCATTAAAAGCAAAGTAGGCAGAAGTGATTGTGCATGAATATTACCCATTAATTTTAACATTTTCTTTTTGGTAAATATTTTATCCGGCAAAAAGCCTTCAAAGTCTTTTTTTTTTCCTTCATGTGGTAGTAGGTTTCCGGAATCATTTCACCGGCTGCCAAAATACAGTGAATCTCTTTTTTATCTAAATTCAGTCGTTTAAATAAAGACAAATCCTTTTCAATGTATTCATCAATCAAAGCATCGTAATCATAGGCTTCATCCTGCATTGCATACAGCAGTTCCTGAATACGTGAAGAACCAAGTAAAAGGTTTTGCGTCAGCTGCAGATGTCCGTTCTGAAAAAGAGAGAGCTGGACACTGCCGGCACCGATATCGAGAACGAGACACCCTTCTTCACTGAGTGGTTCAAATTGTTTTTCATTGTGAACCATTCCTTTGAAGTAAAGGAATCTTGCCTCGCTGTTACTGAAAAGTTTTACTTTGAATCCTGTCTGGATTTTTATCTGGTCGGTGACAATTAAAACATTTTTTGCCTCGCGCATTGCGCTGGTGGCACAGACGTCCCAGCTGTCAGTATGAAATTCTGTCATAATCCGTTTGAAATCGTTTAGTGTGTTGCAGATTTCTGAAAGTGTCTGATAGGAAATGACTCCTTCGGTGTACGATTCCGCACCAAGACTGAGCGGGTGGCGTACATAAGTGAGCTGACGAATTCCATTCTGACGGGACATTTCATATATTTTCATACATAATTCATTTGAGCCGACATGAACTGCCGCATAAGTTGTAGAAGCCATAAATACCTCCATTCTGAAACCAATTTCTTTGTTTCTATTTTACAATGAATTTGCTAAAATGGAAAGACGTATTTATCTGATTTTTACGTAAATTTTATGTAAAATTCGAGAATTGAAAACCATCATCGCATGTGCTACAATAGGGGAACAGAAAAACAGAGAGGATGAGACGGTTGAAAACAAGTGATTTTTATTATGATTTACCAAAAGAATTGATTGCGCAGGATCCGCTTGAGGACAGAAGTTCATCGAGACTTTTAGTGCTGCATCGGAAATCCGGGCGCGTGGAGCATAGAGTGTTTACGGATATTGTAGAGTATTTAAAGCCGGGAGACTGCCTGGTGCGGAATAATACGAAAGTAATTCCGGCAAGATTATACGGAACCAGAGTGGATACCGGGGCAACAATTGAACTCCTGCTTCTCAAACGCATGGAGAATGATGTCTGGGAAACTCTTGTGAAACCCGGCAAAAAGCGCGTCAAGGAGTCGTGATTTCTTTTGGAGATGGAATTTTGACGGGAGAAATTATCGATGTCAAAGAGGATGGAAACCGTTTGATTCAGTTTCGTTATGAGGGCATTTTTGAGGAGATTTTAGATCAGTTTGGACAGATGCCGCTTCCGCCTTATATTACGCATACATTGAAAGATAAGAACCGTTATCAGACCGTTTATGCAAAATACGAAGGGTCGGCAGCAGCCCAACGGCAGGGCTTCATTTTACGGAGGAACTTTTTTTCAAAAATTAGAGGAAAAAGGAGTACTTGTAGCAAATGTTACGCTGCATGTCGGGCTTGGTACTTTCAGACCGGTAAAAGTGGATGATGTGTCAAAGCATCATATGCATACTGAATTTTATCAGGTAACAAAAGAAGAGGCAGATAGAATCAACAAGGCAAAACAAGCCGGTGGACGGATTGTCTGCGTGGGAACAACAAGCTGCCGGACGATTGAGTCGGCTGCCGATGAAAATGGTGTGCTTAAGCCGGGACAGGGCGATACCGATATTTTCATCTATCCGGGCTATTCTTTCAAAATGATGGATGTGCTGATTACGAATTTTCATTTGCCGGAATCAACGCTTTTAATGCTTGTTTCTGCACTTGCAGGAAAAGAGCAGGTTATGCGTGTGTACGAAGAAGCAGTGCGGGAGAGATACCGGTTCTTCTCGTTTGGAGATGCGATGATTATATTAGACGACTAGTGAGGGGTTTTTATGGAAAAAGAAAAGGTATTATTCGTTTATAATCCGCGTGCCGGAAAGGGGACTTTGCGGAACAAACTTGCCGATATCATAGATTTGATGATGAAAAGACAGTGGGATGTTTCGATTGCGGCAACACAGAAGGCTGGAGATGCAGCCGAATATATCATACAAAAGGGAATCGGTTGTGACCGTGTGATATGCAGCGGCGGCGATGGTACACTGCATGAGGTGATTCATGGATTGATGACTCTGCCACCCGATATGCGTCCTGGCCTGTGGTTATATTCCAACCGGAACGGTGAATGATTTTGCAAATAGTATCAGGCTGCCAAAACGAGTGATTCCCTGTGCACAGATTGCGGTGGGGGACAAAAAGGATGCTTATGATGTCGGGGACATGAACGGTAATTTCTTTTCCTATGTAGCGGCATTTGGAGCTTTTACCTCGGTTTCTTATGAAACACCGCAGGCGACGAAAACTTGTTTGGAAGGACGGCTTATATTTTAGATGGTGCGGTAAAGTTGGGAAAAACCAAAAGTTATCATATAAAGGTGCAGACAGATTTGGAAACTTGGGAGCAGGATTGTATTCTTGGTATGGTGACAAATGCAAAATCGGTAGCAGGATTAAAATTATATAAGAAAAACAGTGTCAGTTTAAAAGATGGTCTGCTTGATGGGATTTTTTGTGAAAACACCGAAAAATCCGATTGAGTTGAATCAGGTAATGGCATTTTTACTGCACGGAAAAGCAAATTCGCATGTGAAGGTGATACACAGTTCCCATGTGGAAATCAGTTGTAAGGAAGCGTTAGCGTATACGCTGGATGGGGGAAAATGGTGGAAAACATAAAAAGCGGTGATTCAAAATCATCCGCAGGCAATTACTTATTTTTGTGGATAGGTGTTAATCCCTATCCACAATATCATATCGATTCTGGATTAAAAGCTCTCTTTGCTTTTTTCTCATCATCTTCTTTGTAAAGTTCCAGTTTCATAACACCATCTACATATTCACGGTTATGAATGATGCCGATATTTTTGATGCTGATGCCGTTCACGGACAGAATCGTGGCGATTGTGGCAATGGCGCCGGCACGGTCATCGATGTTTATGAATAAATCATACGAACGGGCAATTACACTGCTTTTTCTTTGCAGGGATGGAATCCCTGTAGTCGCCTGCTGTGTGAAATTCATCCTGAATGGAAGCACCGTCTTTTTCTGCTATCATGTGGCGGAAATTTTCAATCTGCTTTTCAAAATGGGAGAGAAAATAATCAATGCTTTCGCTGTTTGCTAAGCAAATATCCTGCCACATTTGTGGAGAGGACGAGGCAATTCTTGTAATATCTTTGAAACCGCCGGCGGCAAACGCTTTCATATTCTGCTCCTCGTTGTCACTTGTGCGAACCATATTAACCAGGGAAACGGCGATAATGTGTGGCACATGGCTGATGGCAGCAGTGATTTTATCATGTTCCGATGGTGATAAAACGACACAGTTTGCACCGGTTTTTGCTACCAATTCTTTTAACAGAGACAAGTTTTCTAACGGCGTCTCCTCAAATGGTGTCAATAAATAGTATGCATTTTCCAACAAAATATCAGTGGAATTTTCGAACCCCGTTTTTTCGGAACCGGTACCATTGGGTGTCCGCCGATAAACTGGCGGCTAAGTCCAAGTTCGGCTGCCTTTTTACAGATATTTCCTTTACACTTCCAACATCGGTAAGAATGCAGCCAGGTTTCAACAGCGGTTTTAAGACGGACAGATAGTCTGTATTTTTTAGAACCGGCGCACAGAGAAAAATGATGTCGCAGGTGGAAAAACGCTCATCAATTTCATACCAGATAGAATCAATAATTCCTTCCGCCATGCCCTCATCAAGTGCCGGATTTTTTTCTTCTGGAATAGACGTGTACGGACACATCCTCATTTTGTTTTTTTGAGTGATCTTGCGATGGAACCGCCAATGAGTCCAAATCCGACAAAGCCAAGTTCTAAATGTTTCATAGCATAATAATCTCCATTCTTTGCAAAGTTAATAAACATAGTTTAGCACCTTTTTGGGTAAATTACAATTGCTTGACACAGAGAATGTGGATTCATACAATAGAAGTGAAAAAAAGTTTACACAGAGCAAGGAGGAATTGACAATGAGTGTTTTGGGAGCATTAGAACCGGCACGTGTGATGCATTATTTTGAAGAAATCTGTGGCATACCGCATGGTTCGGGAAATACGAAAAAATCAGTGATTATTGTGTTTCTTTTTGCAAAAGAGCATCACCTTACTTATTTGCAGGATGAATATAACAATGTGATAATATGGAAAGACGGCATAAAAAGGATATGAGAATTCGGCTCCGGTTATGCTGCAGGGGCATTTGGATATGGTCTGTGAAAAAGAAGAGGGCTGTGACATTGATTTTGAGACGGATGGACTTTGTCTGCAGGTGGAAGATGGCATTGTGACAGCAGAAAAAACAACGCTTGGGGGAGATGACGGTATTGCCGTTGCGTATGCTCTTGCTTTATTGGAGACGGATGAATATCCACACCCGCCGTTGGAGATTGTGCTTACGGTAGATGAAGAAATCGGAATGTTAGGTGCCACAGCTTTGGATACTTCACCTCTTCGTGCAAAAACGATGTTGAATTTGGATTCCGAAGATGAGGGACATTTGTTAGTCAGCTGTGCCGGCGGTGTGACAGCGCAGGTGGAACTTCCACTTTCCTTTGAGACAGGCGATGGGGAGAAATACGTTATTTCTGTCAGTGGTTTAATGGGAGGCCATTCCGGTGTTGAAATTGATAAGGGGCGCGCCAATGCTTGTCAGATAATGGGAAGGGTTCTCTATGAACTGCATAAAGAAATTCCATTTTCTCTGTGCTTCTTAAATGGTGGATTGAAAGATAATGCCATTCCGAGACAGGCAGAAGCAGTTATTGTATGTCCGGAAAAACGGCAGTCTGAAATCAATACAAAGATTGCTGTGATTTCCTCTGAAATAAAACATGAGTTTTTGGAAACAGACCCTATGATTTTGGTGGAAGCAAAGAAAACTACACTTGTAGAAAAAGAGTTGGCAATGACGAAGGATTCCGCGGATAAGGTGATTACCGCCCTTCTTTGTCTGCCGGGTGGAATTCAGAAGATGAGTTTTCAAATGAAAGGACTTGTTCAGACTTCGTTAAATTTAGGAATTATGAAGACGGAGAAAGACCATGTTTCGCTGTCATTCTCGGTGCGAAGCAGTGTGGAATCGGGAAAAGCGGGCGCTGCTTGACAAGATGCCTGTCTGACAAAGACATTAGGCGGCACGGTTACCACAAATGGAGATTATCCGGCATGGGAGTATCTGGAAAATTCGCCGCTGCGTGATTTGATGTGCCGGATATTTGAAGAGCAATATGGTAGAAAACCTATTGTGGAGGCACTTCACGCAGGTGTAGAATGTGGTATTTTTGCCGGAAAGATACCGGAACTTGACTGTGTCTCGGTTGGACCGGATATGAAAGATATCCACACGCCGAAAGAGAGTATGGATGTGGAAAGTGTGAAACGAACGTGGGAATATTTGCTTGAAATATTGAAACAGTTGAAATAGCAAAAAACGGTAAATCATCGAAACCATACAGTTCCGTTGATTTACCGTTTTTTTATTATGTACGATTTACAATTCGGAATATCCGAATCCATTTACAATCGCATCAATTTTTTCTTTGTTTTTGCAGTGTGGACATTCACTTGGTGTAAAGGTGTTATAGTCCGGCAAATCCTCTGTTGAGAAGATGCAGTGGACAGGTTCACCGTAAATTTCTTTTGCTGCGCTGAAAATCGCTGAAATGCCTTGAATGATACCGCCGTAGTACTGAATACACTCCAGGCTTCTGGCGATGGTACGTCCGGTTGTTGCGGATGCTAAAAGAAGAAGTATGTTCTTTCCTCTTACCATCGGCTGTAAGTTGTCGCGGAAAATCATCTGTCCGTTTCCGTCAAACTCCGGTGTAATGACATACAGACTGTCATGCTGGTTTAATGACATAATACCGTTTTTGTTCAGTTCTTCTGCTAAGCAGGCACCGATGATTTCACAGCCGTCCATACATACGATGGTGTCAATCGGTTTGCTGTACTGGTATTCTTTTGCCATTTCTCTTGCTACTTCATAAGCTTCCTTTTGGCGAACTTTTTAAGGTGGTCATATCCATATAAAAATTAATGTGTGAAGATGTCGTTGCAAAATGTCCCGGAACGACTTTTTAAATTAATTTTGCTGTTCGTTTTGGAAGGTACTTTGTATTCTCTGTCTAATAACATAAAAAATCTCCTTTCCCAAGTTTGTAGATTATTTGTGTCGACTTCTATTTTATCATATTTTTCTTGTTACTTCCACTCTTTTTCGGTATAATAAAAGAAAAGTTCTTGAATTGGACGAATTGTTTTAGAAATTATGGAGGAAGGATTGCATGACATTATTCGAGATGATAAAGACAAGACCATATGAGATGCAGCAGGAGTTTTCATGCGGTGTCAGAAAACAGAATGAAAATGAGGTTTTGGTTTCTGTCTGGCGGTGAAAGCGAAGAAATGTCAGTTGGCAGTCATAGCAGAGGGAAAGCGGAAACTGTTTCCGATGTATCCGGCGAAAATGTGCGGGATGGAAGATTATTTTACAGTTGTCTTACAAGCGGAGAATTTGGCAGACAGGCTTCAGGGAATGCCTTATTTTTTTGTAGCAGATGGTGAAAGTTTTTGCGATTCTTATGCCAGAATGATTACCGGAAGAGAGTACTTTGGCAGACGTCAGGGAAAAGTGAGAGCTTGTTTTGATTTTCAGGATTTTGACTGGACAGGAGAAAATTGGAAAAAGATTCCGGCGCGTGATATGATTTTATATCAATGCCACGTCCGTGGATTTACGAAACATAAGTCGTCAAATGTAAAAAATCCGGGTACATTTTCCGGTATGGAGGAAAAGCTTTCTTATTTGAAAGATTTAGGGGTAAATACGCTGTTACTCATGCCGGCATATGATTTTAATGAATGTATGCATGATGAAAATGGCGTGGATTTAAAGAAAGTTAATTACTGGGGCTATACAGAGGATGCGTTTTATTTTGCTCGAAATACCGGTTATGCAGCAAAAAGGGTGAACAGGTAAAGGAGTTTCAGAAGCTGATTAAAGCAGTTCATTCACAGGGGATGAACGCGGTGATGGATTTTTATTTTAAGGATGTGTCGCCTGAATTTATGCTGACTTGTATGCGGTATTATGCACTGCGTTTTCATATCGATGGTTTTCGGTTTAATCAGAGTGTGTGTCTGTTGAATGGCTGCGACAGGACCCGGTTCTATCTCATTTGAAATTATTTGGTTATCACTGGGATGAATGTGGCTATGAAGCCGGTCAGGAAATGTTCTGCGAGATGAATGACCGTTTTTGGTGACGGCAAGACGTTTTCTGAAAAGTGATGAAGGACAGGTTGAGGATTTTTATTATCAATTCCGCGAGCAGAAAAAAGGAGTTGCCATGGTTCACTCGATTACCGGGCATAACGGATTTACTCTGCGGGATTTGGTGTCTTATGATGTGAAGCATAACGAGGCAAACGGAGAAAAGAATCTCGATGGAACAGAGTATAATTACAGCTGGAATTGTGGGGCAGAAGGACCTTCGAGAAAAAAAGAAGTCCGTGAAAGCGCTCCAGTCAGGAACGAAATGCATTTCTTATGCTTATGCTTGGTATGGCATCACCGAGAATTCTTTTCGGGAGATGAATTTGGAAATACACAAAAAGGAAATAATAATGCATATTGTCAGGATAATGCGATTACATGGCTTGACTGGAGTTTGCTAGAGAAAATAAAGAATTATTTTCCTATGTAAAAAAGTTGATTGAGTTTCGTAGGAATCATCCTCTCTATCAGAGCAGACGGTATCTGACCGGTATGGATTCTGAGGGGCTTGGTGCGCCGGATGTATCCTGTCACGGAGTAGAGCCGTGGAATGCGAGGTTTTTTTATTATAGCAGGGAACTTGGTGTTTTGTTTTTCGGTGGCTATTATGGCGGAAATTCCTTTGTATTTTGCATTTAATTTTCACTGGGAGCCACATGTATTTTATCTCCCGGAAATTGAAAAAAATAAAGAATGGAAACAGGTATTTGATACTTCAAATACTATGGAAATGGCAGTGGATGGAAAGAAATATGAGCTGGCACCGCGCTCAATTGCTGTTTTTGAGAATGTACCGGTTAAAAAAACTGCCGGGACTTCCGATAAGAAGAAAATCCCGGCAAAAGGGCATAAAAATGCCTAAAGATTGTGGTTTTCCACGATTGGATCGAACAAGTCCAAAGAACAATGTTTGTCAGACGTAAAATGTTTACATGTTACGCAGGAAACATTGACATTGCCGGATTTGTTGCTGCAGCTACAGCAGTCCTTGACTTCATAGGCACTACAGTTTTGGCTACATCGCGGTAAGTTTGCTCATCTGCACGCATAATCTGCCTCCATTCTTTCACCATATCGGTGAATTTAGGTTCTTTGTAACAATGCTAGTATGAGCAGTTAGGAAGGATAATATACGAAATGATTGTATTGGAAATTGATAGCGTAAAAGAATTTATGCAGCATATGTTTCAGGGCAGTATGTTTGACCGGTTTCATCTGCGTTCCTGCGAGGTGACAACATTTGCCACGTTTCATATTGACGGCAGATGTTTTGATGATTGGTTTGACAGTGATGAAAAACGGACAGATGAAACTGGTCTGGTTACATGGAATATGATGAAAACATTTGTTTTTCGTGGATAAAAGGAAATAAAGTGCCACAGAAGATGTTGTTTGATTTTTGTCATTACATGCCAAATGGAGATGTCGGATCGATTCAAATCCGCTATGAAAAGGAAAAACTTCAGTTTGTGACCGGATATATGCAAAAGGAGTTTTCTCTGGATAAAAAGGGCAGCAGGCTGGGATGACAATTGTCTGCAATTTATAAAGAAACATGAAATTGTTAGCACTCAATTTGAATGAGTGCTAAATTTTCCTTGACATTCGATTGTGACAGCGTTATCATATCTGTTAGAACAAGATTGAATTACTAATTGGAGGTTGATAACATGACGAATGAACAAGGAAATTTAGCGATTAATTCAGAAAACATATTCCCGATTATTAAGAAATGGTTGTATTCAGACCATGATATTTTTATCCGTGAAGTTGTAAGTAATGCTTGTGATGCGATTACGAAATTGAAAAAATTAGACCTTATGAGTGAGGCATCTCTGCCGGATGATTACAAAGCTAAAATTGAGGTGGAAGTAAATCCGGAAGATAAAACAATTACGTTTACCGATAATGGACTTGGTATGACGGCAGACGAAGTGAAAGAGTATATTAACCAGATTGCTTTTTTCCGGTGCTGCTGATTTCTTGGAAAAATATAAAGATAAAGCAAATGAAGAGCAGATTATTGGACATTTTGGTCTTGGCTTTTACTCTGTATTTATGGTAGCGGACTCTGCAGAAATTCATACCCTTTCTTATAAAGAAGGTTCAGAAGCGGTTCATTGGGAGTCTGACGGTGGTTTGACGTTCGAGATGGGACCATCCGATAAAGATACAGTAGGTACCCGGATTATCCTGCATTTAAATGAGGACAGTTACGAGTTTGCCAACGAATACCGTGTTCGTGAGGTACTTGATAAATATTGTTCTTTATGCCGGTTGAAATTTTCCTTACAAAGGCAAATGCTGAGCCGGAGTATGAGACAATTCCGAGCGAGGAAGTGACAGAGGAAGATACGGTTATTGAGGAAATTGTGGAAGAGCCAAAAGAGGATGACAAAAAAGAGGGCGAAGAAGCAAAAGAGCCGGTTAAAAAGACCAAAATTTTGAAACGTCCGGTATCCATTAGTGATACGCACCCACTTTGGGCAAAACATCCAAATGAGTGTACCGAAGAGGAATACAAGACATTTTACCGTAAAAGTATTTAATGATTACCGTGAGCCGTTATTCTGGATTCATTTGAATATGGATTATCCGTTTAACTTAAAAGGTATCTTGTACTTCCCGAAAGTAAACTTGGAGTATGAGAATGTTGAAGGTATGATTAAGTTATACAACAATCAGGTGTTTATTGCGGATAATATTAAGGAAGTAATTCCGGAATTTCTGATGTTGTTGAAGGGCGTTATTGACTGCCCGGATTTGCCATTGAACGTAAGCCGAAGTGCTCTTCAGAATGATGGTTTTGTGAAGAAGATTTCTGATTATATTACGAAAAAGTGGCAGATAAACTTTCCGGTATGTGCAAAACAGACCGCGAGAATTACGAGAAATATTGGGATGATATCAGCCCGTTTATCAAATTTGGCTGCTTGAAAGATGAGAAGTTCAAAAGAAAATTAAAGATTATGTTTTGTTCAAAGACTTAGACGACAAATACAGTACATTAAAAGAGTATTTGGAGACAATTCCGGAGCCGGAAGTAGAGGCTGAAGTGGTTGAAGAAGGCAAAGAGGATGAGAAATCTTCAGAAGAGACAGAGGCACCGAAGAAGACTGTTTACTATGTTACCGATTTGCAGCAGCAGAGCCAGTATGTGAAGATGTTCCGTGAGCAGGATATGAATGCAGTTGTTCTTCTTCATAACATTGACCAGCCGTTTTGTATCGGCATTGGAAGCCGGCGATGACGATGTGAAATTCCAGAGAATTGATGCAGATTTGACGGATGCTTTCAAAGAAGAAGGCGATGAGGAAAAACTGAAAGAAGATACTGAGACTTTGAAAGAATTGTTCCGCAAAGCAACCGGAAAAAGACCAATTAGAGGTTAAAGTGGAGAAATTGAAAAATGATAGAGTTTCTTCTATGATTACCTTGTCTGAAGAGTGCCAGAAGGATGCAGGATATGATGAAGATGTATTCCGCAAATGGCATGGGCGGTATGGAACTGCCGGATGTCGACAGACACTTGTTCTGAATGCAAACAATGATTTGGTTCAGTATCTGCTGGCGAACAAAGATGGCGAGCACAGCGATATGTTCTGCAAACAGCTTTATGATCTGGCAATGATTAGCCATCAGTCACTGCAGGCAGATAAGATGACAGAGTTTATTAATCGAAGCAATGAGATTATGATGCTGCTTACTAAGTAATGTAAGGTATTATGATTAGGAGAGCACCACCGGTGCATGAGAGCAGGACTTGCTTTTTATGTGCCGGTGGGTGTTTTGCTTATTTGAAAAAAATGACCAAAAGTATGAATGAATTACTTGACAAAAAATTAGGAATGTGTATTATATATTCTGTCGGTTATAAACCGTGTGCTTCGATAGCTCAGTCGGTAGAGCACTTCACTCGTAATGAAGGGGTCGAGGGTTCAAGTCCCTTTCGAAGCTTCCTTTATTTTGTTTACAATATACTATTTTGTATACTATTTTCGAACTGCCTGCATTTACAGTAAAGTAGATGCAGGCAGTTTCAATAAGAAAGGAGAAATAAATGGCACATAGAAAACTTTCGCAGGATATGGCAGGGGCGTGGGGGCTTATGAGACAGAAAGAAAAAGTGCTCATGATTTTACAAAGTATACTGACTGCCATATTGTTAATCTTTATCATTATCGATGTGGGCATGGGGATGAATAAGGGCTGGATGTTAAAAACGGAACTTGGAATTGTTATTGTGCTGTTTGTTTTAAATGCCCTGAAAGCCTATCCGGAGAGGAAGAAAGCAATCGTTTTTTATGTGCTGCTTACCTTGGCGGCAGTGGTTTGTTTTACACTCCAGTTTATATAAATGGAAAAATCTTGACAAACGTATGTGGATACGCTACAATACATGGTGATTCAAAGTATAATTTTGAACGAATAAAAAAGAATTTAAGTAAAAAGGAGAAATCGTATTATGGTAGAAAAAATGCAGGAACTTATCGCAGATCAGTTGAGCGTAGATGCAGACAGCATCACAGAAGCATCTTCTTTCAAAGATGATTTGGGAGCAGATTCTCTTGATCTCTATGAATTGATCATGGCTCTTGAAGAGGAGTATGATGTTGAGATTCCTACGGATGATTTGGAAAGCATCAACACAGTAGGCGACGTAATTAATTTCTTAAAGAGCAAAGGTGTAGAGTAAAACAATTGCACATAACCTGATAAACAGGTCAAGATTGACACCAAGAAAGTTTGACATAGTCCGCTTCTCTTGGTGTCAATGTTTTAGAGTGCAATGTATATGCACCAATGATGAGAGAATGACGAAAGAAAGGCTAGGATAGAACTATGGGTAAAATTGCATTTGTCTTCCCCGGACAGGGAGCACAGGTGGTAGGAATGGGACAAAATGTTTATGAAAATTCAGCAGTGGCAAAAGATGTGTTTGAACAAGCATCTAAGGCAGTTGATTTGGACTTGAAAGCACTTTGCTTTGAAGAAAATAACGACATTAATATTACAGAATTTACGCAGGTATGTCTTCTTACAACCAGTGTGGCAATTATGGAAGAATTGAAAACCAGAGGTGTAAAGGCGGATGTGGCAGCCGGACTTAGCCTTGGTGAATACTGTGCGTTAGTAGCAGCAGGTTCTATGAATTTTGTAGATGCTGCAAAAGCAGTTCGTAAACGTGGTATTTTCATGCAGGAAGAAGTGCCTGCCGGAAAAGGCGGTATGGCAGCAATTCTTGGTATGGATGCCGCAGAGATTGATAAAAATATTGAAGAGTTTGATAAAGTTCAGGTTGCAAACTATAACTGTCCGGGACAGATTGTAATTTCGGAGAGACTGAACAGGTAAAACAGGCAGCAGACAAATTAAAAGAAGCCGGAGCAAAAAAGAGCTGTTCTTTTAAACGTAAGCGGACCATTTCACTCAAGCCTTCTTACAGGAGCCGGTGAAAAATTAGAGGCTGTATTAAAAGAACTTACGATTGAAAAACCGCAGATTCCTTATGTGGCAAATGTAGACGCTTCCTATATTACAGAGCAGGCAGACATTATGCCTCGTCTTGTAAGTCAGGTCAGCCATTCGGTACGCTGGCAGCAGTCAGTGGAAAAGATGGTAGAAAACGGTGTTGATACCTTTATCGAGATTGGACCGGGAAGAACATTGGCAGGATTTAATAAGAAAATAGCCAAAGCCATTGGCAAAAGGAACTGACTACATATAATGTGGCAACAATGGAAGATATTGACAAGGTTGTAGAAGCGCTCAAATAGTGCTTTATGAAAGAGAGGCAGTATGTTATTACAAGACAAAATAGCAGTCGTTACCGGTGCCAGCAGAGGAATCGGAAGAGCAACTGCAAAGCGCTTGCCCGCGAAGGTGCAATGGTAATTGTTAATTATAATGGTTCCAAAGAGCGTGCCGACGAAGTTGTTTCTGAGATTGAAAAAGATGGTGGGAAAGCAAAAGCCATTCAGTGCAATGTCAGCGATTTTGAGCAGGCGAAAAGAATTTTTCGGCGGCGTGGTAAAGAATATGGAAGAATTGATATTTTGGTAAATAATGCCGGAATTACAAGAGACAATCTGATTATGAAGATGTCTGAGGAAGAATTTCAGGATGTTATTCAGACAAATCTTGCCGGAGTCTTTAATGGAATTAAATTTGTGACGCGTCCGATGATGAAACAGCGTCAGGGGCATATTATCAATATGGCATCGGTTTCTGGAATTATCGGAAATATGGGACAGGCAAATTATTCCGCTTCCAAAGCCGGTGTAATTGGTCTTACCAAAGCGACGGCAAAAGAATTGTCATCCCGTGGTATTACAGTAAATGCAGTAGCACCTGGATTTATTGCAACAGAGATGACGGACAAGCTTTCGGATGCGGTAAAAGAAGAAGCATGTAAAACGATTCCACTTGGTGCCTTTGGTACGGTAGAAGATGTAGCGGAAGCAGTTGTATTTTAGCATCTGACCGTGCGAAATACATTACCGGACAGGTATTGTGTGTCGATGGCGGTATTGCGATGTAACAGAATGAATGGAGGAAAGAATGAGTAGACGAGTTGTAGTTACCGGTATGGGTGCAGTAACCCCAATCGGAAATAATGTAAAAGATTTTTGGGAAAATGTAAAAAGGAACCGTTGGAATCGGACCAATTACGAAGTTTGACACAACCGATTACAAAGCACATTTGGCTGCAGAGGTTAAAGATTTTGATCCGACGATTGCGATGGATAAAAAATCCGCACGACGTATGGAAGATTTTGCACAGTATGCGGTTGTAGCTGCAAAAGAGGCACTTGAAGACAGTGGACTGGATATGGAAAAGGAAGATCCATTTATGGTAGGATGCAGCGTCGGCTGTGGAATTGGAAGTCTTCAGTGTGTGCAGAAAAATTATGAGAAAATTTTGACAAAGGACCAAACCGTGTAGCTCCGCTTATGATTCCGATGCTCATTTCCAATATGGCAGCCGGAAATATTTCAATTCAGTTTGGATTAAAAGGTAAAAATATCAACGTGGTAACAGCTTGTGCAACAGGTACTCACTGTATCGGTGAGGTTCCGCTCCATCCAGTATGGTGAGGCAGATGTTATGGTTGCCGGTGGATCAGAAGGTGCGATTACCGAGCTTGGTGTTGCCGGATTTACCGGATTGAATGCATTGAATACAACAGATGACCCGAAAAGAGCTTCGATTCCGTTTGATGTAGACCGTGGCGGATTTGTTATGGGTGAAGGTGCTGGTATTTTTAGTTCTTGAAGAATTAGAGCATGCCAAAGCACGTGGTGCTCATATTTATGCAGAAGTTGTTGGTTATGGTGCAACGAGTGATGCACACCATCTGACAGCGCCGATTGACGACGGAAGCGGCGATGCAAAAGCAATTGAGTTTGCAATCAAAGATGCGGGCATCAGACCGGAAGATATTGATTATATCAATGCACACGGAACCAGCACACACATGAATGATGCATTCGAGACCAAGGCAATTAAACTTGCGATGGGAGATGCGGCTTACCAGTGTAAAGTTAATTCAACAAAATCCATGGTAGGACATCTGCTTTGGTGCTGCCGGTGGTGTTGAGGCAATTACTTGTGTAAAATCTATTATGGAAAAACTATGTACATGCCAATATTGGTCTTGTAAATCAGGATCCGGAATGTGATTTGGATTGTCCGAAAGAGGCAGTTGAAACAAAAGTTGATGTAGCACTGAGTAACTCTCTTGGATTTGGTGGACATAATGCTGTATTGATTTTCAAGGCATTTGCAGAATAAAAAACGGAAGGGAAGAACGAAATGTTATTAGATATCAACGATATTCAAAAGATTATCCCACACCGTTATCCGTTCCTCTTAGTTGACTGCGTCGAAGAGATGGAGCCGGGAGTAAGAGCGGTAGGATATAAAATGTAACGATGAACGAGCCATTTTTTCAGGGCCATTTTCCACAGCAGCCGGTAATGCCGGGTGTGTTAATCATTGAGGCATTGGCTCAGGTTGGCGCGATTGCAGTATTAAGCCTTCCGGAAAACAAAGGGAAACTTGCCTTCTTTGGCGGAATCAAAAATGCCAAATTCAGAAAGCAGGTAATTCCGGGCGACCGTCTGCGCTTAGAGACAGAAATTATTAAATGCAAAGGACCAATGGGCATTGGCAAAGCAGTTGCAACAGTAGATGGTAAATTAGCAGCAGAAGCAGAAATCAGCTTTATGTGTACAGATGCTAAGTAAAAGCGTCGAACTAATATAGTTATGAAATAGAAAAAAAGAAATTCATTTGTCTTGAGACAGGATAATGTTTCGCATTATAGTCTCTCGCCAATTGAATTTCTTTTTTTCTATTTTAACTGTATTGTTCGAACGTACTTCTGTAAAAAGAGAGAGGAGGAATATGCCAACAAAACGTCCTAATGTTTAACTAATTTTTAGTGGGCATCTGGCATGCGTGGTTGGTATGTCGATATCCTTACGCGTTTGTTTAGCGGGAGCGCCCGCGAAACACAAACATTTCTTATTAATTTACGGACCCTAAAAACAACCATTAAACACTTACCCCAAACGAATATCACTAATAAATTAAAAAAATCTTACGATAACAGAAAAAGGTGGTATACTAATAGTGTAGACGGAAAATATAAGCGCCTCTTATAGTCGTGGCGCAGTCGGCAGAAAGGATGGATAGACTTGTTTGAAATAGGAGACTATGTAGTGCATGGGAATAGTGGAGTCTGCCGGGTAGAATCGATTCAAAATATGGATGGCATAGATGGTGCCCCACAGCGCACGTATTATACGCTGGTTCCGATTTATACTTCGGGCAGTAAACTGTTTGTACCAACGGATGGAAAAGAGTAGTAACACGTCCGGTTATGACGAAAAAAGAAGCAGAGACATTATTAAAAGAGTGGGACGAAATTGAGACACTCTGGGTAGAGAACGATAAGAAGCGGGAAGAGGTGTACAAAGAGGCACTCCGTTCCTGTGACAGCAGACAGTGGGTTAAACTGATTAAGACGTCTTATCAGAGAAATCAGGTACCAGATTACAAAAAGGAAAAAAAGCAACAACAAGTGATGAGCGTTATCTGCATATGGCAGAGGATAATTTGTTTGGTGAATTAGCAATTCCTTTTGAAATGACAAAGGGAGAAGCAGAGGAGTATTTTGTAGCACAGATTCGTGGAGAGTAAATGAATTTATTATGAAAAAAAAGCCGGTTCGCTTTTTCGCAGACCGGCTTCATTTTTTGGTTATTTTGATTCAATTTCTTTTGTCATCTTAGCAATCAATTCTTTTACTGCTGGTACCACATCAGCAAGTGCAACTTTATCCTGTACGGATTTATCACGGCTTGAGAGCTCAACAACGGATTCTTTCATATTTCTTGGGCTGACTACAAGACGGATTGGAATACCACGTAAATCCGCGTCAGAGAACATAACACCGGGCGGACATTTCGGTCGTCATAAATAACTTCAATGTGTTCTTTCTGCAGACTTGCATATAATTCATCAGCAAAAGCTTTTGCTTCGGCATCGTCTGCACGCAGACAGCACAGGTGAACCTGCCATGGGGCAATGGTAATCGCCATACCGGACCGTAGTCATCGTGATGTGCTTCACAGACAGAAGCAGCAAGACGTCCAACGCCAATACCATAACAGCCCATAATTGGATAATGGGATTCGCCATCCGCATCCAAATACTGCATATTCATGGATTTTGTATATTTCGTTCCGAGCTGGAAGATGTTTCCTACCTCGATACCGCGGGAAATGTGGATTGTCTTTTGCCACAGTGTGGGCAGATACCGCCATCTACAATTTTTGCTAAATCCACATATTCGGCATCGACAACATCACGCTCCATGCAGAGTCCCGTGTAATGATATTCTTCTTCATTGGCACCACAGGATAAATTGTTTGTTCCCTGAAGTGATTTATCATAAAGTACGGTGTAATTGCCATTTACGGTAAGATTTACCGGACCGATATAGCCGGCATTCAGACCACAGTCACTTGTAATTACAGCCGGATGAACTTCTTCGCCGAGATAGTTCGTCAGTTTGGTTTCATTGACATCTAAATCACCGCGGATGAAAATAACAACAAAATCGTCTGTCATATTTTTTCTGGTAAACAACAGCTTTACACGATTTCTCCAATGGAGAATGAAGAAAATCACAAATTTCTTCAATAGTGTGAATGTTAGGTGTGTGAACTTTTGTCAGTGGTTCATCGGCTGCATCTTTCGTATTTTCAATAACTGATTCAGCAGCTTCCATATTTGCACGGTAATCACAATCGGAACAGATGGCAATCGAATCCTCTCCAATTGGTGTTAAGAGCATATATTCATGGGAAAGACTTCCACCCATCATACCGGAGTCGGAGGCAACGGTAACTACTTCCGGGATACCGGCACGTGCAAAAATGCGGTTATAAGCATCATAACAAATTTGATAATAACGCTCTAAGTCTTCCTGTGAAGTGTGGAAAGAATAAGCATCTTTCATAGTAAATTCGCGGACACGGATTAAACCGGCACGTGGACGTGCTTCATCACGGAATTTAGTCTGAATCTGATAAATCATAAAAAGGATAACTGTTATAACTTTTTGCATAATCGCGGACAAGCTGAACGGCAGCTTCCTCGTGAGTCATTCCTAAGACCATTTTTGAGCCGTTGCGGTCGGTAAAACGTAAAAGCTCACTGCCGACACTTTCGTAACGTCGGACTCATCCCACAAAGATGCCGGAAGAGCAACCGGGAACAAAACTTCCTGTCCGTCAATGGCATCCATTTCCTCACGGATAATCGCCTCTATTTTCTGGCAAATGCGCTTTAATGGGGTAAATTGTGAGTAAATTCCCTTGGCTACATCTTTCATATAGCCGCCGCGCATCATCAGTGCATGACTTTCAACGACGCAATCGCTTGGTTTTTCTTTGAAGCGTTCGCCTACTAATTTGTCTAGTTTCATAATTGTCATTTCCTCCAAAAATAAATTCGTACATCAAATGTAAGTGCTCAAAATCGATTTTGAACAATTACATTTATGTTAGCATTTAGCCGGGCAAATGTCAACTTGCACAAACCAAAAGAGAGTGGTACAATGTGCGTAATTTGGAGCGAATGCAGAAAGGATGAAAGAATATGACATATCAGACAGCAGTTTTTGATTTGGATGGAACGTTATTAAATACATTAGAAGATTTAGCGGACGCCGTGAATTATTCACTTAAAAAAAATAAAATGCCACTTTGTACAATTACGCAGGTGTGTCAGTATGTGGGAAATGGAATTGTAAAGTTAATGGAGCGTGCGGTTCCATCCGGTAAGGATAATCCGGTGTTTGAGCAGGCACTTTCTGATTTTAAAGAATATTATGCAGAACACTGCCATGACAAAACAGCACTGTATCCGGGGGTTCTTGCGCTTCTTCAAAATTTAAAGAAAAAGGGTGTGAAAATGGCGGTTGTATCAAATAAGGCGGATTTTGCGGTTAAAGAATTGATGCCGGTTTATTTTCCGAATCTGCTGGATGTGGCACTTGGAGAAATGGAAGAAATGGGGATCCGAAAAAGCCGGCACCGGATATGGTTTATAAGGCATTGGCAGAGTTACGGTGTGATAAGAAAAATGCTGTTTATATTGGTGATTCGGATGTTGACTTAGCGACAGCAAAAGCCAGTGAAATGGACTGCATTGGTGTGAGCTGGGGATTTCGGGGAAGAACTTTTTAGAAGAGCATGGTGCCGATTACATTGTCGATAAACCGGAAGAAATTGAAAAATTTTTCAAATAAAAACAAACGAATAAAAACAATAAAATGGGTCACAATAGCATTGTAAGAAACGATTTATTTGTAGAAAGTGAGGATATTTCAATGAAAAAATAGTAGTTTTTTGCAATGCTTGTTGTTTGTTTGTCCGCTATGGTAACCGGGTGCGGCAATAAAAATAACAGCGCAACGGACCCATCTGCTTCTCCGGAAGCAACAAATGAAGCGACACAGACGCCAACAAATGAAAATAATAACACAGCAACGCCAAATGCGACGGATGACAACAAAAAAAATGATGATAACGATTTATCGGATGATGTAAAAGACGGCGTGGATGATGCTGCTGACGGTGTAAACGACGTAATTGACGGTGTGGATGACGCCGTTGATGATGTGACGGGAAACGATAAAAATTAATAATGGGATGAAAAAGAAGCAGCAACGGATTGCCCGAAACTGCTTCTTTTTTGTACATATATATTTTTATGCGAAATAGTTAAGGTAAATGAAAAAAATGTAAAATATGTAGTTTTTTTGTCAAAATTTTTATTGCTTGGAATATATTGGTATGGTAGAATATAAATTGTTATAGGGAGTTTTATGGGATAAATAATTGAGGAAGGAGGATATTTTTATGGAACAGAAAAACGGAGCAGCAACAGCTTCTACCATTCTTGGTATTGTGAGCTTAGTAATCGCTGTCATCGGAGGAATTACCTTTGGTGTAATTGGTGCCGCAATTGCTTTGATTTTAGGTATCGTAGCAGTTGTTCTCGGTATTAATGCAAAAAAACAGACAGGAGGCACAAAAGGTCAGGCTGGTTTTGTCTGTGGTTTGATTGGTATTATCTTTGCTGTTATTTTTGCAGTAGGATGTTCAATCTGTGGTGCTGTTGAGTCCAGCAGTACCAAAACAAGCTATACTTGTTATGGATGCGTTGGTGGTTCCTGTTTAGTAAGCAGTGATGTTAATGATGCAGCAGATAGTTTAAATGACTTGAGCAATGCATTGAACGACTTGTCAGATGCTTACAACTAAGAGAACAATATAACCAAAATAAAGAAGGTTGCTGCTTAGGCAGCAGCCTTTTTTTTCTAAGGAGGAGAAAATGTTTCCATCAATTCATTTAGGATTTGCAGATATTCCAACTTATAGCACAATTTTTTTTTGGCAGGTTTTTTATAGCCATTGTTATAGCAAGAAAAATAGCAGGCCGCTATCGTCTGGCCAAGGAGGATGTTTTATATGGTGCCATCTATGCGGCGATTGGTATTCTTATCGGCTCTAAACTGTTGTATTGCTTGACAAGGCTTCCGAGCCTGATACAGAAATGGGATGCAGTTGCGGCTGGTTTTGATAAAAATTTCATGCAGACACTGTTATTTTTAATGAATTATTTGTTTGGTGGGCTTGTTTTTTATGGTGGCCTGATTGGTGCCTTTTGGGGATCTTTTGTTACTGTAAGCAGTATCATTTATCCTATGTTCCGTATATGGATGTGTTTGCACCATTGATTCCATTTGTTCACGGTATCGGAAGAATTGGATGCTTTTGTTCCGGGTGCTGTTATGGCATTGAATACTATCCTTTTGCCATACAGTTTCCGTATAATGAGGCTGTTCCGCAATTAAGTCAGGTGCCGCGTTTCCCGTGCAGCTTTTAGAGGCGCTTATGAATTTTCTTTTTGTGTGGTATTTTATTTTGCCTTATGAAGAAAAAAAGAATTTGAGAAATGGACGGTTGATGGGAATTTATTTGATTTATTATTCCATTGCCAGATTTTTGTTAGAGATGCTTCGCGGGGATAAAATCAGAGGAAGTATCAGTGTTTTTTCCACCTCGCAGTTAATTAGTTTGATTTTGCTGCCGGTTGGAATTGTTTTGGTGCGTGGAAAATGGGTGGAAAAGCATTGCAAGGAAGAAAAAAGTGGTGTATAATTTTCCATAGAAAAAATTCCGGCGGGACAGGATGACCGGTGAGAAAGATATGGAAGGAAGAAAATTATGTTAGATATCAAATTTGTAAGAGAAAATCCTGATGTTGTAAAACAAAACATTAAAAATAAATTTCAGGAGCACAAACTGCCACTCGTGGATGAAGTGATTGCGCTTGATAAAGAGCGTCGCGAGACACAGCAGAAAGCAGATGACCTTCGTGCTCTTCGTAAGAAAAATTCAAAAGATGATTGGTGCGCTGATGGGTCAGGGCAAAAAGAAGAAGCTGAGGCAATGAAGGAAGAGGTTGCCGGTTATGCCAAAGAACTTTCTGATTTAGAAGCACGAGAGGTAGAAATTGCAGAGGAATTGAATAAGCGCATGATGGTAAGTCGAAACATCATTTACCCGAGTGTTCCAATTGGTAAAAATGATACTGAAAATGTAGAAATTGAGAAGTTTGGTGATCCGGTGGTTCCGGATTTTGAAATCCCATATCATGCACAGATTATGGAATCATTTGATGGACTGGATTTGGATTCGGCACGTGACGTTGCAGGAAATGGATTCTATTATCTGATGGGCGATATTGCAAGACTTCATTCTGCAGTTATTTCCTATGCAAGAGACTTTATGATTGACCGCGGATTTACCTATTGTGTGCCGCCGTTTATGATTCGTTCAAATGTTGTAACAGGTGTTATGTCGTTTGATGAAATGGATGCGATGATGTACAAAATCGAGGGCGAAGATTTATATCTAATCGGTACAAGTGAACACTCAATGATTGGTAAGTTTATCGATAAAATTATTCCGGAGGAGCAGTTGCCAAAAAACTTTGACCAGTTATTCTCCATGTTTCCGTAAGGAGAAGGGTGCTCATGGAATTGAGGAACGTGGTGTTTACCGGATCCATCAGTTTGAAAAGCAGGAGATGATTGTTGTCTGCAAACCGGAAGACAGTAAAATGTGGTTTGATAAATTGTGGCAGAACACCGTTGATTTATTCCGTACATTGGATATTCCGGTACGTACGTTAGAGTGTTGTTCCGGTGACTTGGCCGATTTGAAAGTGAAATCGATTGATGTAGAGGCATGGTCTCCACGCCAGAAGAAATATTTTGAAGTGGGAAGCTGCTCGAATTTAGGAGATGCGCAGGCCGCCGTTTGAAGATTCGTGTTGTCGGTGAAGGTGGTAAGTATTTTGCCCACACCTTAAATAATACGGTTGTTGCACCACCACGTATGTTGATTGCGTTCTTAGAAAACAACTTATGTGAGGATGGTTCAGTTAAGATTCCGAAAGCATTACAGCCATATATGGGCGGTAAAGAAAAAATTGAAGTGAAATAAAAATGACACAGTGTGGTTTTATAGTGAGACTGCACGATGACAGAAGATTCTGCTATCGTGTAGTCTTTGTTCTGTGATTTGAGGAAAGATAAATATAAAAATTTACAAAGAAAGGTGAGAGGAAATGCGAAGCAGCAAAGATATTTTGCACTGTTATTTCTTCTGTTTGCCCTAGCATTTGCCGGAGTGAATCAGACGAATTATGTGCAGGCAAAGGAGACGACACAAAAGATTTGTCTCTACTTAGGACAAAAGATTACTCTTGCGGATTTGCCGGAAGGGGAAGTGGTTTTAAGTAAAGAGCATGTGGTTGAGGTGTCGGCAAACAAAGTTGTTACGACGATTGGTGCAGGTACGGTTACGATTTCCGTGAAAACGAAGGCGGAGACAGTTGACTATGCAGAAATTGAAGTAAAGAAAAATGAGATTCTTTCGGATTTGAGTTTTAACAGACAGTCGTTTACGGCACATCCTTTGGGTGGTGGCTCTTTTCAGCTGCCGATACCGCAGTTTGAATCGATGACGTGTGTGTGGCAGGCAAGAACGCCGGAAACAGCCACAGTTACACAGGAGGGAATTATTACGCCGGTTCGCGCAGGCTTTGCAGAATTTTCTGTTACGGTTACGGATTCATATGGCGGTGTGTACTCTTTTTGTACTTGGTGTTGAAATTTTGCAGCCCCAATTTACAATCCAAAAGCAGAATTTAGCGAAGGGCTGTCAGACAACACTTTTGTTAGAATCTGTTGCAGGAAATCCGGTTGTTTATCAGACAAGGGATACTTCCATTGTTTCGATTGTTTCCTATAATCAGGCGGGTGTTGTAGTTAAGGCGAAAAAAGTGGGTTCTACTACTGTAGTGGCACAAGTGGATGGCGTTCAGACCGAATGTGTGATTACGGTTACAAACCCGAAAATAAAAAAGCATATGGTTTTTATCAGAAAAAGAAAAAACTGGCGGTCAAGGTGACTGGATTAAATGCAGAAAGCCGTCCGCTCTTTCGTTCGTCCGATGTAAAAGTTGCTGTTGTGACAGTTTCAGGAAAGGTGACAACGAAAAAGTATGGAAGTGCCGTGATTTCCTGTGAGGTTGATGGAAAGACGATAAATTATTATCTGGCAGTAAGTACGAAAACGGCTGTACGGGCGATGCGGTATGGTTATAAACAGATAGGAAAGAAAAAGTACAGTCAGGCAAGGCGGATGGATAAAAACTATTATGACTGCTCCTCTTTTGTTTACCGGACCTATCGTGCGGTAGGAAGATATCTTGTCTGCAAAACAAGCTGGGCGCCGGTGGCGGCGGACATCCCACTATTATGTGAGAAAAGGAAAGCGCATTAAGGCAAAGAAAAACTATTCTGAAAAGAAAATGAGACCGGGAGATTTGATTTGTTTTGGCGGTTCGAAAGCTAAAAAAGAATGGACGATATAAGCGAATATACCATATTGCAATTTACATCGGAAATGGTAAGACGATGGAAAGCAGTTCAACCTATAATAATGTTGTAATAAGAGACAGAGGAGTATTCAAAAGAGCGAAATTCCGGTCGTTGTACGCCCATAATTTGTAAAAAAAGTAATTGACGAGTAAAATATCACGTGATACAATAAAGTTCCTTTCGAAAGGAACAGCAAAAGGCAGTGTTTCTCATGCGCAGGGGAGGCACTGCTTTTGCTTTATCAGACGGCGTGGTGTTTGTCTGGTGAATCTAATTTCATTTTATCTGTTTATCTGGTAAATGAGAATCGCAGCTATTTACATGATATATAAAGACAAGAGGGAGGACTGTCTATGAATTTAAAAATGAAAAAAAGTAATTGCATGGGTGCTTGTGTGCCTGTGTGTGTTTGGCTCGATGCCAAAGGAAATGGTGAAAGCAGCTTCAAGCAGTACGATTTATTTTGTGCCGAAGGGGCAGCAGGGGCGGTATACGGACAATCTTGATGAAGCATTACAGAGTTGTTCATCACGTGGTGGAGAGATTATTTTGGAAAATGATGTACATTATGATTTCCCGGATTTTATTTATTATGATACAATAAATAAGGATACTACTCTTGTAGTGTCAGAGGGCGTTACGTTGACAATCGGAAAAAAAGGATTGCGGATGAATGGAACTTTGCAGCTTCGCGGCGGAACAGTAGATTTGGAAAAATCGGAGGGGATTTTATATGGTTCCGGAAAGGTTCAGTTGTTAGATGGACGTGTGATTAAAAATCATATTCCGTGAATAAAAATAACAGTTCCATTTGTTTGGAAGCAAAAAGTATTTTATACGGTCAGAAACTGAAAGAGGCACAGATTCCCGAGGATAAAGTTGAGTGGTCAGTGCCGGTTGAGGGAACGTGGCAGTTTGTGAAAGGAGACTTAGTCCCACAATCGGGAACATCCAATCAGGATATTGTATTTGTGCCGAAATATCCGATGACGTATGATTCCTTATTCTTTACAAAGAGTGGGAAAGTAACGGTAAATACTGTTATCCCAAGACGACAGGATGAAAAAGAAGTACAGACTTTTGCCGGTCAGAATTTAACGAAAATTCATCCGGACTTGATGTATGTAAGTCCGATTACCGGTGAAAGGGTAGCAGGTGAATTTAGCTTTTCTACGGATGCCAAAGAGTATGATGTTGGAAAACATGAGATATCGGGTGTGTTTTCGCCGCAGGATAATAATTATCAGTCGGTTACGGATATAGTGGTCGTTGATATTGTATCGGTGAAACCGGAGCAGGCAGCACCACCGGTTGTCCGCAATTATGGAATCTATGGGGACCGTTTGAATCAGATACGCTTCCTTGAAGGAAAATATAAAAATCCGAAAACGGGGGAAATCATCAAAGGAAGTTTTGAGTGGAAAGATGGCAGCCAACCATTGAAACTTGGAACCTGCGGGTACACAATGTTATTTATCCCGGATGGGAAAGGTTATGAAACTGTGGAGAGCGAAGTTTTGGTGGAAACACTGCCAAAAGAGATGGGGAATTTGAGTGCCATCGTGCTCCAATCTTTCCTTTGGTGAGGATTTGTCGAATTCTTCTCTTAGTTTCCAGAAAAACGAATATGGTATTTTCTTCTGGGAAGATGAGAAAGTTCGGCCATCGGTTAAAAATTCAGGTGTCCATGTTGTGTTTCGTCCGGCAGACACCATTCGGTATGACTGGAGCAAGGTGGCAGGGTATGATGAGAAGACAAAGACAATTACATGCTCAATTCCGATTACTGTGTGTCCGGTGAAAGGAAAACTGCCAACGATAAAAGCTAAGGAATGGAAAGAAGGCGAAACGGTTTCCGGATGCGCATTGTCGCTTGAGCCTGCGAAAACGGGAACGGTGACATGGAAAATCCGGTGCAGAAAGCAGATAAATCAGGCTGGTATCCGGTACTCTTTTTGCCCGGCAGACTCCGATAATTATGACTGGAGCAGTTATGAGCAGGATGAAAAGGGAAATATCTGTATGCAGGTGTATCTTACTGTGGTACCAAAGCCGACGCCATTGCCAACGTTGACTCCAACGCCGGTACCGACAGAGAAACCATCCCTTACACCATTGCCGGAATCAACGGAAGTACCGTGCACTACTCCTGTCGTACGAGAGAAAAATACATCCAAACAGGGCAGTAATGGAGTGGCGGAGACAAAACCGACGACAACTTTATGATTACGCAGCTTGTATCAAAGACATCGAAGATTCAATCTCCGATTGTTCCGAAAACATCTATTTTGAAATGCAGCAGGAAAGGCAAACGAGTGCTGCTTCGCTGGAAGAAAAAGAAGGGTGTTTCCTATCAAGTTCAGTGGAGCGCAAATGCTAAGTTTAAGAAAGCGCATAAAAAGAAAGTGAAAAAAAAGAATTGCTATGTGATATCGAACAAAAGAGTGGAAAAGATACTATGTGCGTGTCCGCTGTGTGAAAAAGAAAAATGGAGTGAATTATTATGGAAAATGGAGTAAGGTGAAAAAGTATCCGTGTAACGATTTAGAAATTTTCTGTTAGAAAAAAGCAGGGAACAATGATTTTGTGCGAGCACAGTTATTGTTCCCTGCTTATGTTTGAATTCGTTCTATTTTAGTATTTCATATCTTTTAAAATATCACAGAAGTCAAAGGTTGCAAAATAATCCCGTGGAGTTTCTCCGCGGCGAATCATCTGCACGCTGCCATCTTCTTTGAGAAGAAGCTCCGGCGATTTCAGTTTACCGTTGTAGTTATAACCCATAGCATATCCATGAGCACCGGTATCGTGGATAACCAGATAATCTCCGATGTCAATCTTTGGAAGCATACGGTCTACGGCAAATTTATCATTGTTCTCGCAAAGAGAACCGGTGACATCGTATTTGTGGTCGCATGGTGCATTTTCTTTGCCGAGGACGGTGATATGATGATAAGCACCGTACATAGCCGGACGCATCAAATCACAGGCACAAGTGTTCAAACCAACATATTCTTTGTAAATATGTTTCTGATGAATACATTTTGTTACGAGATTGCCATAAGGTCCAAGCATAAAGCGACCAAGTTCAGTAAAGATGGATACATCACCAAGTCCTGCCGGTACCAGGATTTTCTCGAACTGTTTGCGGACACCTTCACCGATTACCGCAATGTCGTTTGGCTCTTTGTCCGGTGTATATGGAATACCGATACCACCGCTCAAGTTGATAAATGTAATATTGGCACCTGTTTTCTCTTTCAATTCTACTGCGAGTTCAAACAGGATGCCGGCAAGTGTCGGATAGTATTCGTTGCTTACGGTGTTACTGGCAATGAAAGCATGAATACCAAAGTTTTTAGCACCCAGTTTCATTAATTTTTGTAGCCCTCAATTATCTGCTCTTTGGTGAAGCCGTATTTGGCATCTCCGGGGTTGTCCATGATGTCTGTACCGAGTTCAAATACGCCACCCGGATTATAACGACAGCAGATGGTTTCCGGAATCCCAACATTTTCTGCTAAAAAGTCAATGTGGGTAAAATCGTCTAGATTGATGTAAGCACCGAGTTTACTTGCTTTTTTCATACTCAGCAAGTGGTGTCACATTTGAGGAAAACATGATGTCATTATCATGAAATCCAAAGGGATTCTGAAAGCATTAATTCGGTCAGAGAAGAGCAGTCAACTCCGCAGCCTTCTTCCTGTAAAATTTTAAGGATAAATGGGTTTGGTGTTGCTTTTTACTGCGAAATATTCGCGATAACCCTTGTTCCATGAAAATGCCTTTTTCAAAGCACGGGCATTTTCGCGGATTCCTTTTTCGTCATAAATATGAAATGGAGTCGGATAAGTTTTTTCAATTTCCTTAACCTGATCCAAAGTTAAAATTGTTTTCTTTTCCATGGTGAAAATTCCTCCAAATGATGTAGTGGGAATTACTTTAATTTCTCGCCGGTGAGTAATTCGTAAGCCTCCAGATACTTGTCAATGGTTTTCTTGGCAACATCTTCCGGAAGTTCCCAATCGTGGTTTCCTTTGTTTTCTTTGAGCCAGTCTCTTGCAAACTGTTTGTCAAAGGATGGCTGGCCGTGACCCGGCTCATATCCTTTGGCAGGCCAGAAACGGAACTGTCCGGTGTCAGCATTTCGTCACCGAGAACAATGTTTCCATTTTCATCAAGACCAAACTCAAATTTTGTATCGGCAATGATAATACCTTTTTCAATGCATAATCTGCGCATTTTTTATAAAGAGCGATGGTATAATCGCGAAGCTTTTCAGCATACTCTTTTCCTTTGCCAGGAAATTCTTTTTCCAGTACATCAACGCTTTGCTCAAAAGAGATATTCTCGTCGTGGTCACCGATTTCAGCTTTTGTGGAAGGTGTGTAAATTGGTTCCGGCAATTTGTCGGATTCCTGTAAACCTTCCGGAAGCTTGATGCCACATACGGTTCCGTTCTTTTGATAGCTTGCCCAGCCACTGCCGGTGATATATCCGCGTACAATACATTCAATCGGAAGCATAGTCAGCTTGCGGCACATCATGCTGTTGCCATCATAGGCTGGCTGCTGAAAGAATTCCGGCATATCTTTTACGTCGGCAGAAATCATGTGATTTGGGACAATGTCTTCAGTAAGGTCAAACCAGAATTTCGACATCTGGGTTAAAACAGTTCCTTTTTAGAAATGATGTTTTTCAGAATTACGTCAAAACAACTGATGCGGTCAGTTGCGACCATAATCAGACTGTCACCGTTGTCGTAAATCTCTCGTACTTTACCTTCTTTGATTGGTTTCCATTCGCTCATAGCGGTACCTCCATCTTTTATATGTTCGTCATTTACATAGTATAAATTTTTTTAACGAACCTGTCAACAAGGCAAATTAAATCAAATTCATTGTATTTTTAGGAAAAGGTGTCCGCAAATTTCCCATTCAGGAACGCTCCCGCTTAGGTGAACACACGTAGCGGTGCATGAGGGCATACTACGCCCTCTACGCACCGACGGTGTTCAAAATCCTTCATGGTGAAATTTGTGGACACCTTTTCTTGAAAAATTACAATTGAATTAATTTAGTCAAATCTTTCTTGATTTAAGTTACTGTCTGAAAGTGCATGCAACCTAAATTGCTGCCAAACCAAAAAAAAGAGTTGCATAGTTTTTTATTATTTTCTGAAAAAACAACCACAGAGAAGAAAATTGGCAAAAAACGTTGTTTTGCAGCCCAATTTTCTTTACTCAATCGGGATAATGTCCCAAAAATGCAACCATAAAGGACAAATTAAAGAAAAAGAGTTGTCTGGGGAGGAGATAGCAGGTGTGTGTCAAGTGTTTGCTGCCAGCTCCTTTGGATTCCAGTAATTTCGTAGAAAAACTTTGTGATTCGTGGGTACAAACACGTGGGTATGAGGCTTGCGTATTTTGCATGCCCATACCCTTACGCGTTTGTTAAACGGAAGTGCTCACGAGACGCAAAGATTTTCTACGAAATTACGGAAAACGAAAAAACGTTATTAAACACTTGACACCACCCACCCCATGATTTACTTGAAAAAAACAAATGTTTGCTTTATACTAATAACGATTGAGCAAAAAAGGCATATGTGCCGATAAAAGGCTAGTTTTAGAATGAGAGGTTTATCTTTATGAGCAATTACAGCGGCAGTGATATTGTAATCTTAGAGGGGTTAGAGGCAGTTCGCAAACGTCCGGGAATGTATATCGGAAGTACCGGAACGAGAGGTCTTCATCATATGATATGGGAAATCCTTGACAATGGAATTGATGAGCATCTTGCCGGATTTTGTAACGAACTTCATTTAACGTTGTTAAAGGATGGCGGCGTTGTTGTCGAGGATAATGGACGTGGCGTGCCAGTTGACATTCACCCAACAAAGAAGATTCCGACGGCACGGGTTGTATATACCGTATTGCATGCGGGTGGTAAATTTAATAGTGATGTGTATAAAGTTTCCGGTGGTCTGCATGGTGTGGGTGCATCGGTTGTAAATGCGCTGTCAAGCCACATGATTGTGGAAATAAGACGAGATGGAAAAGTGTACCGGGATGAGTATAAAGATGGCGGTAAGCCGGTGACAAAATTAGAAAAAGGACTTTTACCGGTTGTGGGAACCTGCATGAAAAATAAGACAGGCACAAAAGTTACTTTTTATCCCGATGATTCTATTTTTGAAACAGTAGAATTTAAGCCGGAGACGATTCGTAAAAATTAAAAGAAATTGCTTACTTGAATAAAAATCTCAAAATTGTTTTCAAGGACGAGCATACGGGAGAAGAGCAAACATATCTGGAGGAGTTTGGAATTCAGAGCTATATCAAGTACATTAATCGTGATACTGCGGTTCTCCATGATGATGTTATTTATATAGAAGGAAAAAGTGGAGACATTGAGGTAGAAGTCGCTTTTCAGTATACACAGAATTACAGCGAGCAGATTAACGCTTACTGCAACCGTATCAATGTGGCAGACGGTGGAACGCTGGTTACCGGTTTCAAAACGGCGCTGACACGAATTATGAACCAGTATGCAAGAGAATTAAACTTCTTAAAAATAAAGAAGACAATTTTGATGGAAAAGATATCAGAAATGGTTTGGTTGCGATTGTTTCCATCAAACATCCGGACCCGCAGTTTGAGAGCCAGACGAAAAACAAACTCGGTAATACGGATGCAAAAACCGCAGTGGATGAAGTATTTAACCGTGAGGCACAGCGTTATTTTGATAAAATGTGGAAGTGTTAAAACGAATCCTTGAAAATGTACATAAATCTTTTAAGGCGAGAACAGCAAGTGACAAGGCGAGAAAAGGTGTGATGAAACAGCTTCTTGATGTGGACACCAAAAGTAAACTTGCAGCATGTTCTTCAAAAAAAATCAGAGGAATGTGAGATTTATATTGTCGAGGGTGATTCTGCGGGCGGTACCGTTAAGACGGCGAGAAACCGAAGAACACAGGCGGTTCTTCCACTTCGCGGAAAGATTCTGAATGTAGAAAAAGCACCACTTGAAAAAAATTTTGGTAAATAACGAAATTAAAACAATGATTGCTGCTTTTGGCTGCGGAATCGGTGAAAATTTCGACATTAAAAAACTTCGTTACGATAAAATTATCATTTTAACCGATGCCGATGTCGATGGGGCACATATCAGCACACTGCTGCTTACCTTTTTCTACCGTTTTATGCCGGAACTGATTTATCAGGGAAAAGTATACCGCGGTCTGCCGCCGCTGTACCGGGTATCGTATGAAGATAAAAAAGGGTAAGAAAAAAGAATAAAGTATCCGAATATTTGTTTAATGATTTTGAACTTGAAAAATTCCGAAAGACCGGGAAAAAGATTTTGGAATTGCAGCGTTACAAAGGTCTTGGAGAGATGGATGACACGCAGTTGTGGGAGACGACCTTAGACCCGGAGAGCCGTATCTTAGCACAGGTATCTATCAGCGATACGGTAGAAGCCGATGAAGTAACTGATATTTTGATGGGAAGTAACGTTCCGCCGAGACGACAGTTTATTATGGATGAGGCGAAATACGCCAATCTGGATATTTAACGGGAGGAAAATCAGATGAGTGAAGAAAATATTATACAGTTAGATTTTTCAGAAGAAATGAAAACATCTTACCGCGATTATGCAATGAGCGTTATTGTGGCACGTGCTCTCCCGGATGTCCGTGATGGGTTAAAACCGGTTCAGCGCCGTATTTTGTATGCTATGAAAGAACTTGGTTTGTCGCCGGACAAGCCACACCGAAAAAGTGCGCGTATTGTCGGTGATACGATGGGTAAATACCATCCGCATGGTGACAGTTCGATTTATGATGCGCTCGTGCATATGACAGAAGATTATTCATTGAATGCACCGCTTGTTGACGGTCACGGAAATTTCGGCTCAATTGACGGAGACGGTGCGGCTGCCATGCGATATACCGAGGCACGTTTGTCAAAACCTGGTATGATGCTGTTGGATAATTTGGACAAAGGTCTGGTTGACTTTTTACCAAACTTTGATGACAGTGAAAAAGAACCCGGCCGTACTGCTTACCACGCTGCCAAACCTTTTAATTAACGGAACAACAGGAATTGCCGTCGGTATGGCAACAAACATTCCGCCACATAATCCGACGGAAGTCATAGATGCCGTAATTGCGTACATGGACAGACCGGGAATTTCCATTGATAAATTGATGGATTACATTCCGGCACCGGATTTTCCAACCGGTGGAATCATTATCAACGCTTCCGATATGCGGGATATTTATGAAAAAGGAGAGGGGAAAATCCGTCTGCGTGCCCGCACAGAAATTGAAAAAGGAGATGCCGGCAGAACAAACATTGTTATCACGGAAATTCCTTACACCATTTCCGGAAATAAATTAAAACTCGTGGAAAGTTTAGCTGCGCTGGCAAAAGATAAAGTATTTGATGAGATTTATGATGTGCGCGACGAGTCCTCCAAAGAGGGTATTCGTATCGTTGTCGAAGTAAAAAAGCCGCGATATTGACAATCTTTTAAATGGACTTTATAAGAAATCCCAGATGGAGGATACCTATGGCGTAAACCTTTTGGCAATCCGTCCGACGGAAAATGGAACCGGACAGCCAAAAAAGTATTTAATTTGAAATCATTGATCGAGGAATTTGTTTTATTCCAAGAGGATTTGTATACAAAGAGAGTATCAGTTCCTTTTGGAAAAGGCAAAAAACGTCTGGAAATCGTTGAAGGGTTGATGAAAGCAACCGATGTAATCGATTTGATTATTGAAATTCTTCGTGGTTCTTCCTCCGTGAAACAGGCAAAGACGTGCCTTATCGAGGGAATTACGGAGGAATCAAGTTTAAGAGTAAGGCATCGGAAAAGAGGCAGCCACACTTTCCTTTACGGAAAATCAGGCGGATGCCATTCTTGCGATGCAGTTGAGCAAGTTAATCGGACTTGAAATTTTAAAACTTCATGAGGAAAATGATACATTAATTGCGAATATTGCAGAGTATGAAAAGGTTCTTTCGGACAGTAAAGAACTTTATAAAGTTATTAAGGGAAGACTTCGTGAATTTAAGAAAATTTTTAATTCGCCGCGCCGGACAAGCCTTATGGATACGGTGGCTAAAGCCTATGTTGAAAAAGTGGTTATTGAAGATTTGTATGTCTGCTTTGACCGCTTTGGCTATACCAAGGCAATTGATGCGGCTGCATTTGGACGAGCAAGTGAGGAAACAAAGAAAGATTTCAGTTTTGTACTGAAAATCAAGAACACGGATAAACTCTGCATTTTTACAGACAAAGGCAATATGCATCAGGTGAAGATGGAGAAAGTGCCAAGATGCAAGATGAAGGATAAAGGTACATTGATTCACTCACTGTGTAAAATGGAAAATGACGAAGAAGGACTTCTCTATGTCAGCTTTGAAGAATTGTTTGAGTCCATTTTGTTATTTGTGACAAAGAACGGTTATATTAAGTTAGTGTCCGGAGCGGAATTTGAGACCGGACGCCAGATGATTGCGGCGACAAAACTGGATGCGGACGATGAAGTAGTTGGTGTAATAATGCTTTCGGCAAGCGATGTTCTCACCGGAACAAAGAAAGTAATTCTTTTGACAAAAGACGGTCTTTCTCTTGGATTCCCGCTTAGCGAAGTGAGCGAACTCAAAAAAGACAAGCCGAGGCGTAAAAGGAATTACATTGGAGAAAGAGGATACAGTTGCATTTGCAACGGTTGTTCATCCGGCTGCGGGAAACATTTGAATATGAAGGAAAGACTTTAAATGCACGCAGGGTATGAAACCGCAAGCGTGCGGCGAAGGGGCAGAAAGCGAATTTGATACAGAATACGCTTACACTTGAATAAGAAAATGAAACTTTTTCAAATTTACGTTAATGTTTTTATGCCTTCGTCCGATAAATATAGTAAGAGACGGTAAATGCGTTTTAATATAATAAGAATGGAGGCGTTGTTTTATGAGAATTGATGCGTATATGCAGGTAAGCCAGATTTACCAGGCAAACAAAACCAAAAACGCTCCAAAGACAGGAAAGGCAGGCAGTCGTGATTCCTTAGAAATTTCCAGTTTCGGAAATGCTTATCAGGTAGCAAAACAGGCTGCGTCACAGGCATCTGATGTCAGAGAAGACAAAGTGAAAGAGATTCAGGCACAGATGGCAGCAGGAACCTATTCTGTATCAATTGAAGATGTCGCAGACAAGATGGCAGATGCACTGCTTTCTTAATGACATAGGAGGGTATACATTTGGCTAGTTTGATGGAGGAACTGATTCAGACGCTGGATGCAGAAGAAAAGTGTTATTCTCAATTGATTCCGATTGAGGAAGAGAAGACGAGAGCGATTATTGCAAATGATTTAGAAGCTTTGCAGGATATAACCGTCAGAGAACATGATTTGGTAGATGAGACATCTGCCTTGGAAAACAAACAAAGGGAACGAGTGGCGATTGATATTGCTACTGTTCTTGGGCGTGACCCGAAGACGATTACACTTGAACAGATTGCATCGGTGTTGAAAAATCAGCCGGCAGACCAAAAGAAACTGCAGGAAGTGCATGACCGGTTACGGAGAACCGTTTCACGACTGCAGGAACTGAACAATCAGAACAAACAGCTTTTAAAAGAAGCAATTGATATGGTTGAATATAATATGAATGTGATACGAAGTACACGGATGTCTTCAGGAAGCAGCAACAACTATTCCAGTGATGCGTCCGAGGTGGCGGGTATGGCACCTCAGCATGGGATGTTTGATGCAAAAACAATAACAGGCGCATGGATGCGATAGCCACCGCCTGTTTTGTTTTCGAGGACGGTTGTACTTTTTTTATAAAGAATGGAGATGAGAACATGGGTAATCTGATGACAAGTTTTTAATGCGGGTGTTTCGGGACTTCACTCCGCACAGCAGTCGCTGACTGTTACATCGCATAATCTTGCCAACGCGGGAACCGTAGGCTATACAAGACAACAGGTTCTTGTGACGGATTCCTTTTATCAGAAATCGTACGGAGTACATGACAATGTTATGGCGGTTGGTACCGGAACGACGATTTCATTGACAAGACAGGTTCGCAATACCTTTTTGGATGATCAGTACCGGCTGCAGGTTGGACGCCAGCAGTTTTATCAGGCGAACAGCAATGCGGCACTGGAAATAGAAGATATGTTGGGTGAGCTGCACGGCGAAGAATTTCAGAGCAGCATTACAGACCTCTGTGGTGCGTTGAGTTCTTTGGCAACCCACGCAGACGATATTGTATATAAAGACCAGCTTGTAATGATGGCATCCCAGTTTATTGAACGGGCAAAGGTGTTGCAGGATGAGTTAAATACCTATCAGACGAGTCTGAACACGGAAGTAAAAAAACAGGTGGATACGATTAATGATTTGGTTGGAAAAATCAAAGAGTTAAACAGAGATATTCAGAAATACGAGGCGACCGGAGAGCCGGCAAATGACTACCGTGACAAGAGAAATGAGTATTTGGATGAACTCAGCCAGTACATAACATTTGAGACGAATGAGCAGCCGGATGGAACCGTTATGATTTATTCGGAGGGTGGATATCTTTTGGACTCAGTCAATCAGTATTTCCTTACAACGAAATACGAAAGTGACACCTCCAAACTTTTAAAACCGGTCTGGGAGACCGGCGAGAATTATTACCGCTATGACAGCCTAGAGTATTCCAGTGAAAATAATACGGATGTAGGCGGGCTTCGCGGACTTTTGGTGGCACGAGGCAGTTATGCGGCAACCTATGTAAATGTTCCGCAGAAACCAAAGGAAGAAGATTACAAAAATGGCGGCGTGCTGGATGTGAATGCTTATAACCGCGCTATGGATCAGTTTAATGATGATTTGGAAGTTTATAACAAAACCATCGGTGCTTCTGTTGTGATGACGATTCAGAGTGAATTAGATACTTTGATTCATGGGATTGTAACAACCGTCAATGATGTGCTCTGCCCGAACAAAGAGATTACAATCGAAGTTGAGGACAAAGATGAAAATGGCGTTGTGACCGGAACACATACCGAAAAAAATTAAAGTACTGGATGAAGAGAAGGCACTGATTGGTGATGATAAAAACCGTACGATGGGAACAGAATTATTTTCCCGCCGTGGTGTGGAACGCTACACCAAAGAAAATGTAACAGTTGTAAATGATGATGGTACGACAAGTGTAGTGCCTGTTTACCGTTATCAGGAAGAGGATCCGTCCGATGTGTATACGATGTATACGACGAGCCAGCTTGTGCTGAATCCGACTGTTGGAAGAGATTCTTCCACACTGCCGACGATGTACAGTGATAAGAGCGATGGTAAGAAAGGTTATGCAAATAATGAACTGCTTGGCATTGCGCAGGCGTTTGACGAGTCCATTGGAACACTAAATCCAAATTCATTGACAACATATGATATTAAACATTTTTATGTTGGTATGGTAACTGAACTTGGTACACAGGGTAATGTTTGGAATGGTATTATTGACAACCAGAATATCACAGTAAATACAATTGACAATGAGAGACAGAATGTAATGGGAGTTTCTACCGAGGAAGAACTCTCTAATATGATTAAATATCAGCAGTGTTATAATGCATCATCAAGATACATTACGACAGTGGCACAGATGTTAGAGTATTTGATTGAACGGTTAGGAGGATGATGATATGGCATCAACATTTGGTTCTTTGGAGATAGCAAAATCCGGTATGATGGCATACAATGCAGCGTTGCAGACAACGGCACATAACGTGGCAAATATTGAAACAAAAGGCTATTCCAAACAGACAGTAAATATGGTTTCGTTAGTTGGTAATAAAACTTCTGTAACAGTTCAGGGGTTCGGTGTAAATGTTGCAAGTATCACAAGAAACCGAAACGAATATTACGATACGAAATATCAGCGCACGCAGTCAACTTACAATTACTATCAGACACAGTCCTATTATCTGAAAGCATTACAGGATCAGATATGCGGAAATGTAACCAGTGATGAGAAGTCAAGACTGACCGATGCATTTGATGATTTTTCAGTGCGTTAAGTAATCTTAGAGGAAATGCTAATAACAGCACCATTCGCCGTCAGGCAGTAACAGTAGGTGAAACATTTACCGATTATGTGCAGAATGTGGCGACCGGTCTGCAAAAACTCCAGGATGAAGCAAATACACAGGTGAAAACCTGCGTTGATCAGATTAATGCGTACGCAGAAAAATCGTGGCGTTGAATAAACAGATTGACACAGTAGAGGCGTATGGCGGAATTGCGAATGACCTTCGCGACCAACGATCCCTTTTGATTGATGAGTTGTCCCAGTATTGTGATGTGGAGACAAAAGAAATCCCACCGGATAACGGCGTAGGTGAAAATCAGTTCTATGTTTATATCAATGGGGGGAACACTTGTGGACACCTATAAAGTGAACGCACTGGTAACTAAGCAGAAAGACACCTATGTAAACATTAACGATATCACTGGTTTGTATGATGTCAGCTGGGCAGATGGAAGTACCTTCAATATGCATAGTACAGCAATTGGCGGACAACTTCAGTCGTGTATTGAGACTCGTGACGGAAATAATGCAACAAATCTTCATGGCACTGTTGACTCAATTGCGAACGATGCCGATGGAAAACTTGTTCTTACTGTTACCGGAACAAACTGCAATGATGTGCAGGTGTTAAATATTCCGGCACATGATGGTGAGATTACTATTAATAACCGCACTTATGCGTATGATAATTTTGAAGTAAAAGTGGATGCAGCAGGTAATTTTACGTATGACTTTACGTTGAAAGGTACAACAAAAGCTGCTGATGCGAAAGCGCTTCAGATTGCTGTGGCGAATGGTTATACCGCGCAGGTTGGCGATTCGATTGACAACCGCGGTGTTCCGTATTATATGGCACAGTTAAATGAATTTGTTCGTACATTTGCACAGGAATTTAACCGTGTTCAGAATGGCGGTTATGATTTGAATGATAATCCGGGTGTTGACTTCTTTAATGCAACGGTCAAAGCAACCGGCGACAACTATATTTTCCAGGAGTCGGTAGACGGAAAAGACGCTTCCTTTACTTCGGAGGCGAAGAAAAATGCAGACGGCACTTACACCGGTTCTTACTATTACATGACTGCATTGAACTTCTCAATTACAAAGGAAGTTGCGGATGACCCGGGATTACTTGCATGCAAGGCAAAAGCAAATCCGGATGATAATGTAGGAAATGATAACGGTGATAATTTGCAGAAACTGACAGAAATCAAGGACAACTCGAAAATGTTTGTCCACGGTGCACCGGATTCCTTTATTCAGTCACTGACTGCACTGCTTGGTGTTGATGCGAAAAAAGCGGATACGATGGAAAAGAGCCAGAGCAATCTTTTGTATGCCATTGATACCAACCGTAAATCGGTATCCGGCGTAGATGAAGATGAAGAGGGTTCGGATATGATTGTGTTCCAGAATATGCTGTTTAACCAGTACAAGATGTTAAATGTGTTAAATGAAGTACTGGATAAATTGATTAATGAAACCGGCGTGTGATGCCGATAAATAAAGTATAAAAAGATGAATTTGAGATTCGGAAACGGAGGGCTGACATGAGAGTAACAAATACGATGATGCGTAATAATTCCATGTTGAATATGCAGAAAATAAGGTGGCATATAATAAATATCTGACACAGTATAATACGCACAAAAAAAAATACAGAGACCATCGGATGATCCGACGATTGCGGCACGTGCCCTCAAATATCGTACAACTTTGGCAGAAATTGATCAGTATCTGACAAATATCAAGGATGCAACATCCTGGATGAATACGACAGAAACCTGTCTGAATGCAGTTAATAAAAACTTACGGATATGATTGATTACTGTACACAGGCGGCTACCGGTACTTATAATGAGAAAGACCGCGCGGATATTGTGACACAGTTAAAACAGTTTTCAAAATATATCTATGAGCAGAATGCCGATGCGGATTATGCCGGACGTTATCTGTTTACAGGATTTCGTACCGATGTGCCGATGCTTTTTGATAAAGAGGAGACGGGGGACTACTTATACGATTACGGAGAATATTGATATTAACACGATTAACAAATATCAGTATGTATATGGAGAGGCGTCTTACAATGTGGGAAGCAGTGCAGCGGATTATGCGAATCAGGCATCCGAGTTTGCAACGACGCACCGTGCACTTTTGTCTTATGATAAATTAGATGATAACCAGACAGTAAAACTTACCTATACGGACTCGACCGGAACACAGCAGACAGTTACAGCAATTACGAAGAGTGTAGCAGCGGATACAAAAGTATAATGAGCATCTGCACCCGGGAGCTGATGAGGTGTATTTTGTTCCGGAAACCGGTGAGCTTGTATTTGGTGACGATGTTTATGACAGTATTCGTGCCGGAAAAGATTTGAGCGTTGATTACAAGAAAACAGAATTTGCTGCAAAAGATGTGCGTCCGGAACATTATTTTAACTGTACGGCAGTGGATAATACAACCGGAGAGGTATCGAATTACCGCACAGCAGGTACTCAGAATATGATGTACCAGATTAATTTCAGTCAGACTTTGGTTGTTAATACAGAAGGCTGTGATTCCATTAATCTGGCAGTTGGCAGAACGATTTCTGATATTACAAATATCTGTAATGACTTGGATGTGATGGAAGCCAATCTGAAGTCTGTGGAGAAGCGGATTAATGACTGTGATGAAAATGATAAAACAACATTTACCAATCTCAATGAGTTAAAGAGCCAGATTGAGACAGAGATTCAGCTTCAGAAGACGGTGCTTGGAAAAGCGCTGGGCTCTGCAATTACGACCTGCCAGTCAGCAAAGATGAATTGAATGTAGCACTTGCTGACCATGGTTCCCGTTATAACCGTATGAGTATGACAAAATCGAAACTGGAACAGCAGCAGATTGATACAAAAGAAGCAAAATCCGATAATGAAGATGCAGATTTGGGAGAGGCTTATGTAAACTTCTCGGAGGCAGACCTTCTGTATCAGGCGACCTTGAATGCGACATCGAAGATACTCGGTCAGTCACTGCTTAACTTTATTTAATAAGGAGGAATTGGGATGTTAGTAAAAACAAAATTTTTGGGGAAGTCGATTTACCGGAGGAAAAAATCATTACTTTTGAACGCGGTTTGATTGGGCTTGCTGATTATAAAAAATTCACGATTTTATATGACTGTGAAAAAGAGAACAGCAACATTTCCTGGTTACAGAGTGTTGAGGAACCAACTTTAGCACTTCCGGTTGTAAAACCATGGATTATAAAGGAAGATTATAATCCGATTGTTGAAGACGAGCTGCTTTCTCATATTGGAGAATTGACAGAAGAGAATCTTGTGATTTTAGTCACAATGACAGTTCCGGAACAGATTGAACAGATGTCAGTGAATTTAAAAGCACCGATTATTGTGAATGCTGACACAAGAAAGGGTGCCCAGATTATCTGTGAGAATAACGATTATGAGGTGAAATACAAAATATATGACATCCTCAATGCAAAAAAAAGGGGGATTGTTGATATGTTAGCATTAGCAAGAAAAAGTAAATGAATCCATTATTTTAAATGATAATATCGAAGTCACTGTTTTGGAAGTAAAAGGGGATCAAGTGAAAATTGGTATTAACGCACCAAAAGATGTTCCGATTTACCGCAAAGAACTTTTTGTACAGATACAGGAGGCAAATGCAGCGGCGGCCAATACGGTAAATCCGGCAGCACTTGGTGAGCTGTTAAAGACAAATAAATAGGACAAAAAGAAGAAGCGTTTCACGAATTTTGGTAAAGGGGTTAATTTTTTTTGAAAAGGTAGCCGATATTTACTTTAAGTTAGGGAAAACGTTTCTTTTTATTACACATGGAGGTGTTATTATGGATATGGAAAGTATTAGTAGTGTTAATTCAAATTATAGCTCGACAGAGAGTGTTAAGGTTAAGCGTGCACCGGTTGAAAGTGCACATACAGCAGCGCAGTCTGTTTCCGAGGCTTCTTCTGCAGCTGTGAGGACGGTATCTGAATCCGGAGAAGCGACGAATCAGAACTGTGGAAACAAAGAGCATAACCCAAGCGAAGCAACGATTGACGATGCGGTAAAAAGCGCAAACCGTCGTATGGAGCATACGCGTTGTGAGTATTCGTATCACAAAGAGACAAATCGTGTTTCGATTAAAGTGATTAATGAGGATACCGATGAAGTCATCCGTGAAATTCCACCGGAAAAATCTTTGGATATGCTCCAGAAGATGTGGGAGATGGCTGGTATCTTAGTAGATGAGAAAAGATAGGAGGTATCACTATGGGAATCAGAATGAGTGGATTATCATCCGGTATGGATACAGAGGCAATTGTAAAAGAATTGATGTCCGCCCAGAGTATGAAGAAAAATAAAGTAGTGAAGGCAAAAACAAAACTGGAGTGGACACAGACTAAATGGTCAGAGTTGAATACCAAGCTGACAGGTCTTTATAATAATTTTGTGTCTAAAATGCAGTTATCTACTGCTTATAAGACAAAGAAAACAACAGTTTCGGATGCGACAAAAGCAAGTGTTGCAGCAAAGACAAGTGCTGCGAACGGAAATTATTCGATGGAAATTAAAAATGTAGCAACTTCTCAGTATTTGACCGGCGCTAAAATTAATGCAGCTGCATCGGACAAATTGACAGATATTGATTCTTCGCTTTTGAATAAAGAAATCAGTATTACAGTTGGTGCCAAGACAACAAAGTTTGCTGTTACTGCAGACACTACATTAAAAAGACTTCACGAGTGCTTTGCAGAGTGCGGGTCTAAATGCAAGTTTTGACGATGCACAGAAACGTCTGTTTATCAGCAGCAAAGAAAGTGGTCTTGAAAATGCTTTTTCTATCACGACATCAGGTATTACGGATGCGGAGGTGAATGGCAGAAAGGCACTTCGCGATGCGGCCGGTTACAGCAGTATGACAAGCAGCAATAAGAAACTGTTTGATTCTGCAATGGAGAAATTGCAGACGTCGGGCGTAGGAACCGATGATTATAACAGTGCGTTAAATACGATTGCAAAGCTTTCCTATGAGACGAAGAAAACGTCAGCGGAAAATGCTGCGACGACTTACGTAAAAGCAAAATTTACAGTGAGAAGTACAGTGAGTATGAAGAAAAGGCAAAAGAGAAGTTAAAAGACACCTATTTTGAAGAAGATGGCAGTCTGAAACCAGGTAAGACACAAGAGGCTTATGATGCAGCAGTGGCAAAACAGGCTGATGCTGATACAACTTCGTATGTAGGAACGCAGTTAAAGGGAAAGCGATGTGAAGCTGCAAATTGATGAAGCAGCTTTTTCCGGCAAGACGGAAGCGGATATGGCTGATTTCAGTGAAGAGGCAGTAAAGAAATATTATGGTGAAACGGTAACTTTACCGGTATGGATGGCGTAGATGAGGAGAGCGAAAAAACCGCCTTACTTCCTATGTACAGGATTATGCTTCTATTTCTGACCGTGATGAGGTTTTGGCAGGTTCCGCCTTATCCGGACTTGGTATGGCTGATATCGCAGTCGATGCAGATGGAAATGTTACGGTTAATGGTGGAGCAAATGACAGCAGTAATTCCACGATTCCAAAGGGTATGGCGTTGATTGAAGCTTCTGACAGCAAGATTATTTTGAACGGGGCAGAGCTTACATCCTCTTCCGCCGTTGTTTCAGCGAATGGATTGGATATCACACTGACCGGATTGACAAAAACAGATGAGCCAATTACTTTCTCTGTAACAAATGATACGGAGAGTGTTTATAATTCCATTAAGAGTTTCCTGAAAGAATATAATTCTGTAATGAAGGAAATGAACACACTTTACAATGCGGATTCTGCCAAAGGTTATGAGCCATTGACCAGTGAGGAAAAAGAGGCAATGTCAGATGACGATGTGAAACTTTGGGAGGATAAGATTAAAAAGTCCCTGCTTCGCAGTGATTCAACATTGAGCAGCATTATGAGTTCAATGCGTTCGGCTATGATGTCAACAGTTGAGTATGATGGCAAAACATATGAGCTTTCCAGTTTTGGTATTATGACATCAACGGATTATACAGAAGGTGGTCTGCTCCATATTTATGGAGATGCGGATGATTCTGTATATTCGGCAAAAGATGATAAACTCAAAAAGCACTTGATGAAGATCCGGATGCTGTAATTGCAACATTGACCGGTGTCTTTGGCAAACTTCGTGAGACTATGAGCCAGAAGATGTCGGCAACGAAATACAGCAGTTCCTTGACTTTCTACAATGATATCAAGATGAAGAGTGATGTGAAATCGTATGAAGATGAGATTGAGGACTGGGAAGACAGATTGGCAGAGATGGAAGACAGTTATTACAGAAAATTTACTGCGATGGAAACTGCGCTTGCGAAACTGCAGTCTCAGCAGAGTTCCATGTCAAGTCTTTTTAGCAGCTGATGAGAAATAAGGGAGAAGTTTGAGTATGAATCAAAATACGATTAATGCATGCCAGAGGAATGCAATTTTGACGGCATCGCCGGCAGAACTTACGCTGATGCTTTACGATGGGGCGATTAAATTCTGCAACATCGCAATTATGGCGATTGAAAAGCAGGATATGGAAAAAGCGCATGTGAATCTGAAAAAGCACAGGCGATTATTTCTGAACTCCGCGTTACACTCGATCATAAGTATCCGGTGTGGGAAGATTTTGACCGCGTGTATGATTACATTTACAGACGTCTTGTGGAAGGAAACATGAGTAAAGAGATTGACGTAATTGAAGATGCTCTGAAGTATATCCGTGAGATGCGTGACACTTGGAAGGAAGTAATGAAGAAAGCTGCCGGCGCAAAATAACCGGCAGGATAGATGTGAGGAGATGCCAATGGATTCAAACAATAGTGTCTATGTGAGAATGATGGTGGATGTGCTGAAAAGAAAAGAGAAAATCTTACAGCGCATTTTGAAACAGACAAAAGAACAGGAAGTAATTCTAAAACAGGAAGATGTTGACTATGAACGTTTTCAGAGTATTTTGGATGAAAAAGGCAAACAAATCGATGAACTGAATGAAATTGATGAAGGCTTTGACGCACTGTTTAAGAAGGTTGAAAAAAAGAAATCACGGCTCACAAAGAAAACTATTTGACAGAGATTGCTACGATGCAGAAATTGATTTCTGCGGTATCGGATTTGGGACTGCGGATTCAGGCGCTGGAAGCACAGAACAGTGAGCGTTTCAAAATCTATCTGGCATCAAAGCGCAAGCAGATACATGATTATCATGTGAACAGTCAGACGGCATCACGTTATTACCAGAATATGGCAAATTCACATCGACCGGAGCAGTCATATTATTTCAATGAAAAACAATAAGTCATTTGACGGACTAGGACAGGTCTTATATGCCTGTCCTAGATTCTTTTATGAAGGGAGAACATACATGGATATAAAGGGAACCATTCTGCGGGCAAAAGACGGTCATCCGGTTCCGGTCTTAGAAAGAGAAGGACTTAAAAGACATCTTGGAAGTATGTATGATGGAGCGGTTGCGGCGTCATGCTGGTGCGAGAAAGTGGCGTCAAAACGGACAGAAAATATCATTTTGTTTGGAATGGGAGACTGTCGGATTGTACTGGAACTTATTGAAAAGGTGCCAGGGCAGATTTTGATTTACGAGCCGGAAAGCTTTGTTTTTCGCAGATGCGAACAAGTAATCTGTATAAAAAGCAGTGAAATGCCGCCGTGTGAAAATTTTTCAGGCATCGGAGTGTGCAAAGTTTTCTTGTGTTGCGAAAGACTTACTGGATGATGACTGGGTGGAGGAGACAATGCTTGCCGTGCATCCGGGTTATGTAGACTGGTATGAGGAAGAATTTTGAAAGTGCAGGAAATCTGCCAGAAAATATGTGATGATATTACTTTTTATGAGAGCACCGCTAAAGCGTTTTACGGTGGCGATGATACGAAACCAGATTGCAAATTTCCCAAACATGACAAAAGGAGTTCCACTAAAGCGTCTTTATCGAAGGGAAAATGCAGACATTCCGATTATTTTAGTGTCGGCGGGACCATCGTTAGAGAAGAATGTGGAAGATTTAAAAAGAGGCGAAGGGGCATGCATTGATATGGTGTGCGGATGCTGCACTGCCAACGATGCTTTCCCATCAGGTGATACCGGACTTGGTTGCCAGTGTGGATGCCGGGAAAGATTTGGCTTGTTTTGCGGATGAGAGAAGTAATCAAATTCCGGTGTTAGGCTCTTCCAATACAAGAACTGAATTTTTAAAAAGGAATACCGCCAAGAAAATCTGGGGATTTGACCATGAGCAGATTTTGATGATGCAGAAGCGTGCAGGAATTGAAATATCACAGGTTCCGTATTACCTTGGTGTATCGACGGCGATGCTTTCGTCTGCCATTGAATTTGGAGCGAAAAAATATTATTTTTGTCGGTCAGGATTTAGCGTATGCATCCGACGGTTCATCTCATACAAATGGGAAAAAGGAATATTATGCAGATGCAAACGGAATTGAAACAGACGGTTATTATGGAGATAAGGTGTATTCCCGCATGGACTGGCTGGAGTTTAAAGACTGGTTTGAGAAGATGATTGCCCTTTACCCATCGATTACTGTGACGAATGCAAACCGAAGGTGGTGTGCGGATTGAGGGAACGATTCAGAAACCGTTAAAAGAGGTCTGTCAGGAGTTTTTGCAGACGGGCGTTTGTTTTGCGGATTTTCTGGAGGCGAAAGACAATCAGATTACAGAACAAGAGGCTGCTCTTATGAGGGAGCAGATGGCACAGTGTGTGCGTGATTTGGAAGCAGTCCGGTCCTTTGGATACGATGTGACATTCTTTGAAAAAGAGTATCATCAGTTCCCGGTGATGAGCATGATTCTTTCATATATGAAAATACTGGAAGGGGACCGCAGGGAGCGTTTTGAGACGGCGTTATCCTTTGTGTCGGATGAACTGGAAAAAAGGAGGATGGGCAGATGACGATTTGGAAACAGATTGCGGTTTGCTTTTATCAGAATGAAATTGCAGACGGTATGGATTTGTTTATGGCAAATGTAGCAAAACTTGGTACAAACAAAAGCGCAGCCCCATTGATCAATCCGATTTTTGATGCGATTGAGCGGGCTGATTATATATATGCAGCGGATCTTTTATACCATGAAATACAGGGCGAATAAAAAATAAAAAAAATTTAATTTAGGGTTAAGTATTTTGATGCCCATCCGATATATATAATGTCAGGAAGATAATACACTTCCAAGCAGACGATAGTAACGAGCGGAGCGGGCGAGAAATCATGGCAGGCCCGCCGTGATGGAAGCCACTCCTCGATATTATAACAAAAATTAAAACAACCCGCAAAAAAGGAATTGCGGTGTATTACAAGGAGGTAATCATTATGATCGTACAACACAACATTACATCAATGAACGCTAACAGACAGTTAGGAATCGTAGGAAACAACTTGGCTAAATCTACTGAGAAACTTTCCAGTGGATACAGAATCAACCGTGCAGCGGATGATGCAGCAGGTCTTGCTATTTCTGAGAAAATGAGAGCTCAGGTTCGTGGCTTGAATCGTGCATCTGACAACGCACAGGATGGTATTTCTCTTATCCAGACAGCTGAGGGTGCTATGGATCAGCAGCATGCAATCTTACAGAGAGCTCGTGAGCTGGTAGTTCAGGCAGGAAACACTGGTGTATTAGATGATGGTCAAACAAGTGGTAGCGGTGACAACGATTTCCAGAAGATTCAGGATGAATTGAATGAGTTGCAAAAAAGAATTCACTCGTATCAATGAGCAGACTGAGTTCAACAAGAAAAAGTTGTTAGATGGTACTTACACCGGTCAGTATCTGCAGGTTGGTGCTAATGTTACGGAGGGTATTTCAGTTACTATCAATAAAACAGTTTGGACGGCTCCTACTGTTACTGGTGGTGCTGCAGGTAGTGGTTCTACCTTGTTGAAAGATAATATTGATGGGGCTATTAAGAGTGTAACAACTGAGCGTTCTAAACTTGGTGCTATCCAGAACTGTCTTGAGTACACTGTTAAGGTGGATGACAATACGGCTGAGAACATGCAGGCTGCTGAATCTCGTATCCGTGATACTGATATGGCAGATGAAATGACAAGATTCTCTAAGGAGAGCATCTTGCAGCAGGCAGCTACTTCTATGCTGGCTCAGGCAAACCAGGCAAATCAGGGAGTACTTTCTCTGTTACAGTAATCTCGACTGGTTTGATGACTGCGTAAAAAGCAGTATCATAATGAATTGTACGAAAAGGGAGAGACCGTTTGGCCTCTCTCTTTTTTTGTAGAAATCTAGTTTGTATTGTGATAAAATAAGACCATAGATTGCGAACTGCTACAAAGAAAAAAAAAGGTGTGAAGGTTAGGATGAATCAGAGGAAAAAAATACTGTTTATTACCGGTACCAGAGCGGACTATGGAAAAATCAAACCGATTATGCAGAAGATGGAAAAAAAGCAGAAGGAATATGAGGTATTTGTCTACGTTTCCGGCATGCATCTTTTTGCAGAAATACGGAAGTACTTACCGGGAAGTGCAGAAAGATGGCTATAAAAATACATACGTTGCCTTTGAACAGGTAATGACGGATAACATGAGCTATAACTTAGGTGTTGTGCTTATGAATTTGGCACGTTATGCGGATCAGATAAAACCGGATATGATTGTTGTGCACGGAGACCGGATTGACGCCCTGGCGGGTGCGGTTACTGGGGCACTGAATAATATTTTGGTGGCACACATCGAGGGCGGAGAGATTTCCGGCACGATTGATGATTCGATCCGGCATGCGATTTCTAAGTTTGCCCATCTGCATTTTGTATGTAATGAGGAAGCAAAAAAAGACTGCTTCAGATGGGTGAGCAGAAAGAGCGTATTTTTTGTGATTGGTTCTCCGGATATTGATATTATGTTAAGTGATACCCTTCCGTCTTTGCAGCAGGCATATGAAAAGTATGAAGTGGAGTTTGATTCTTATTCCATTTTTTTATGTATCATCCGGTGACGACTGAAGTCAGAGAATTACCGGAGCACATCAAAGAAGTAGTTGATGCCTTACTTGCATCGGAGAAAAATTATATTGTGGTATATCCGAACAATGACAATGGAACGGAAATCATTTTAAATGAAATCGGGCGGCTGTACGGGAATAAGCGATTTCGTGTTTTTCCGTCCATTCGTTTTGAATATTTTCTGACTTTTTTTGAAAAATGCCGATGCGATTATTGGAAACCCAGTGCGGGAATACGGGAAAGCGGTATTTATGGAATTCCTGCTATTGATATCGGCAGCAGACAAAAGGGCAGATACGATGAAAGATGTTAAAAATATCCAGCATGCCAGAGAGGATAAGGCGGATATTTTAGATAAATTACAAAATATTTCATCCCACCGGATTCCATCGAGTGGATTTGGCGTGGGAAATAGTACTGAATTGTTTTTTGAAGTGTTAAAACGTGAGGATATCTGGAATTTGGATATCCAGAAGATTTTTGTGGACATACGGGGGCTGAAAAGATGAAAAAACATTTTGCATTGGAGATATTTGCGTTGGAGATGACAAGCGTGCACTTGTGATTCCGGAGATTGGAATTAATCATGAGGGCAGTCTTTTGGTGGCGAAAGAAATGGTGTCGGCAGCATACCGTGCCGGCGCACGGCTGATTAAACACCAGACCCATGTGGTAGAAGATGAGATGTGTCAGGTGGCAAAGCAGGTCATTCCGGGAAACTCTTCGGATTCGATTTATGACATTATGGCGCGTTGTGCGCTGAGTGAAGAAGACGAAAAGAGTTAAAGGAATATACCGAGAGTCTTGGCATGGAATTTCTTAGCACACCATTTTCCAGAGCAGCGGCAGAGCGGTTGGAGAGAATGGGTGTAAAAGCTTATAAGATTGGTTCCGGTGAGTTAAATAATTATCCACTTGTGGAGCATATTGCCGAGTATGGAAAGCCGATGATTGTTTCAACCGGAATGAATGATATTAAAAGTGTGGCAAAAGCAGTGAATATTATGGAGAAGTATGGCGTTCCGTATGCGCTGATGCATACGACAAATTTGTACCCGACCAAACCGGAGTGGGTTCGTCTCGGTGCGATGCAGGAGATGATGAGAGAGTTCCCGGATGTGCCGATTGGATTATCTGACCACACACTAAATAACAATGCGTGTATTGCGGCACTTGCACTTGGCGCAGATTTGGTAGAGCGCCACTTTACGGATGAAATGGCAAGAAGTGGTCCGGACATTATCTGTTCGATGGACGAGGCAGCCTGTGAGGAACTGATTCAGGCAGCAATCGAAGTTCCTATGATGCGCGGCGGAACAAAAAGGGGCACTGCCGGAGGAGCAGGTCACGATTGATTTTGCCTTTGCTACGGTGGTTACGATTGCACCGGTCAAAAAAGGTGAGGCTTTCACAAAAGAAAATATCTGGGTAAAACGTCCGGGAACGGGTGAGATTTTAGCGAAAGATTTTACGAAGATACTTGGGAAAAAAAGCGGTGGAGAATATTGCCGCAGATACGCAGTTGAAAAATGATATGATAGAGTAAAGGAGAGAAAATTATGATTTTAGCAGTAATTCCGGCAAGAGGTGGAAGTAAAGGAATTCCGGGGAAAAAATATAAAAGATTTGTATGGACAGCCGTTGATTTCTTATACGATTCAGGCTGCACTTGACTGTAAAAAATTGACCGTGTGGTAGTGTCAACAGACAGCGAAGAGATTGCCGGCGTGGCAAAAAGTATGGGGCGGATGTTCCATTTTTACGTCCGGCAGCACTGGCAATGGACACCTCGAACACGATTGATGCGGTTATAGATGTATTGGAGCGGTTACAGGAAACGTATGAATATGTGGTCTTATTGCAGCCGACAAGCCCGCTTCGTACCGCGGAGGATATTGAAAAGGCAATTGATAAAGCAATTGCATCGGGTAAAGATGTGGCGTCTATTTCTCTGGTTAAAGAGCATCCGGTTTTGATGCGTGAAATTGGTGCAGATGGTGTGTTAGTGCCGTTACTGTCAGGTGGAAGTACCATCCGCAGACAGGATATGAAAGAAATTTACCGGGTAAATGGTGCGGTATACGTAAATCGTGTAGCTGGTTTGACAAAGGATACCAGTTTTAATGATAATCCGGTTGGTTATGTTATGCCTGTGGAGCGCAGCATCGATATTGATGAGGAGAGCGATTTTTTGCTGGCAGAACATTTTATGCCGATACCGACGATTGAACTGTGAGGAGATATAGGAAGGAGGAGACTTTATGAGCGAACTGCAGATTGGAAAAAAAGAAGATAGGAAACGGCTACCCGGTTTATATTATTGCCGAGGGCTGTGATAATCATATGGGTGATGTGGAAGTGGCAAAGGAAATGTGCCGCCAGGCGAAACTTGCCGGAGCAGACTGCATTAAGTTTCAGCATCATCTGCCGGATGAAGAAATGCTTTCAGATGCTGTAATTGCAGGGAAAAATAATATTCCGCTGTATGAGTTTTTGAAGCAGCATGCACTTACACTGAAGCAGCACCGGGAGTTGATGGAATACTGCAAAAAGATTGGGATTCAATATCTTTGTACGCCATTTAGCCTGAAAGCAGCGTATGAACTGGATGCAATGGGAGTCGATGCCTTTAAGATTGGATCCGGTGAGATGACGGATATTCCGACTCTGGTACGGATTGCAAGACTGGGAAAGCCAATGATTGTATCTACCGGTATGAGTACAATTGAAGAGATTCGGCGAACTTATGATGTGTTGAAACAGGCGGGCGTTCCCCTTGCATTTACGAACTGTATTTCCGAGTATCCGCCAAAGTATGAAGATATTAACCTTAAATTTATTCTTCAGATGGAAAAGCATTTTCCGGATGCAATTATTGGGCATTCCGACCACACACCGGATTTGTATACGAGTTTTGGTGCTGTGACTTTGGGAGCACGTATTATTGAGAAACATGTGATTTTGGATAAACGGACACCAGGGCCGGACCAATCGGTGTCAATTGATTTTCAGGAGCTTCATCAATTAGTAGACGGTAACCGCAAATTGGAAGATGCTCTTGGTTCTGTCAAAAAAGTGCACCCGGGAGAGGAAGAAACGCGTTCGTGGGCTTTTCGCAGTCTGGTTACGAAACGACCGATTAAAAAGGGTCAGCGGATTGAAGAAGACATGATTTGGTCGAAGCGTCCGGGTACCGGAATCCCGGCGTATCGCATGAAGGAAATTATTGGTAAATATGCGGCGGCGGATATTGATGAAAATGTGCTGCTAAAGGAAGATGATTTTTGTTAATCGTTTTGCTGCTAAAGAAAAGAAGTAAAATAACCGATATAAAATTTGGCTATTTGTAATGTAGTAGAAAGGAGAAAAGAGTGATGACACAGGAAGGAAAATTAGAATTATTAGAAGAAGTTCTTGATATGGATAAAGAGGATATTGATGTTACGATGAATTTAGAGGAAATGGACGAATGGGATTCTTTAAGTAAGTTAGACTTATGGCAGAGGTAAAAACAAGACTGAATAAGAGACTTACGGTCGAAGAAGTGCAAAAATTTAAAACCGTTCAGGATATTATTGATTATTTATAAGGAGACATCCGTTTGGATTAGATACAGCGATGATTGGTGAATTAGATGATATAAAAATATGTGGAATGGCTTCGGCTGTTCCTACTTATGAAGATGATAATAGTAAATACGAAACAATAATAGAAAAACGACAGTATCGGCGACAGACAAGAATTACCGGTGTTTCTAAGAGAAGAATTTCCGGCAGACATCAGAGAAGTTCGGATTTATGTGTCGGAGCGGCAAAACCACTTTTGGAAAGACTAGGCTGGAACCCAGAGGAAATCAAAGTGTTGATTGTAGTGACACAGCGTCCGAATTATGTGTTCCCATCAACTGCCTTTTGATTCAGAAACAGTTAGGGCTAAAAAAAAGACTGCATTGTGTTTGATATGAATTTGGGATGTTCAAGTTTTCCGGTTGGGGTGCAGGTGGTTTCAGCCTTGCTACGGCTTGGAAAACTTTATGATAAGGGACTTCTTTTGCTGGCAGATACAGTAAAACAAGTTAGTTATCCGAAAGTAATATTGCGCTTACAAAAGATATCATTACACACAATATGTTGTTTGGATCGGCGGGTGCTGCTATTGCCCTGCAAAAAGTAAAAGAGGCAGAACCTCTTCGGTTTATGAGTAAAGCAGATGGAAATTCTTTTGAGGCAATTATACAGAGATTTAATGTACCGGCATCAATGGATGGCGGCAAAGTGTTTGATTTTGCGATTAATGATGTGTCCAATGATTTGATGACATTTCGCAATCATTTTCAGATTGATGAAGATGACATTGATTATTATGTTTTTCATCAGGCGCAAAATATGATTTTGAATACCATTGATGATACATGTGGCATTGACAGGGAAAAGGAACTGCGTTCGATGGAGCAGTTTGGTAATACATCAGGAGTATCGGTTCCGCTTAGTATTTGTGCAAATCAACACCGTTTGACGGATAAAGAACTGTGAGACTTTTGTGTTGTGGATTTGGTGTTGGTTTGTCTTGGGGCATTGTATATGCGAATATTGACACCAAAAAATATTCTTCCGGTGATTGAGACGGATGAATGTTATGAAGAAGATAAAACCCCGACCGGCTCTATGAAAGAGAGAACGGTAGTTGTTTATGGAGCGGATACACCTCTTGGTGAGTCATTGTGCCGCTGTCTGGATATGCAGTCAGCAAATGTGTTTATGGTCGGAAAAGATAAACAAAAACTGCGTGAACTTCAAAATGACATGTATTATGAAAGTTATGTTTATGAAGGAACATCGGAAAAACAAGAAGAAATTATGAAAGAAATTTCAGAGGCTGAATTGGCATATCCAATCCGTGGTGTGATTTTTGCACAGGAAACGATGGATAATGATGAGATAACAAAGGTTTTTGCTCAGTTAAACGAAGAGCAGGAACAGGATATAAAGATGGTGATTGTAGCTGAAAAGAATGATTTTGATAACTTGCAAAAACTTGTTGGCAGGTTAGATGAAGATGCTGTTTCAGAGGAATTTTTGCATCAATGGAATTACTTATGATAAGGACAAGCTGGAAGTGATTCAGTATGTTCGCGAGGGAAGAAACTGGAGTGACGAGTTTATGATTAAAGGATGTCCAAAAGAGATGAAACGCCAGTTCCATATTTCTTTTGGAATTCGTTTCCTTCTTTCCAATGCAGGTCAGTTCACATCGGGTACGGTGATGAGGATGGAGCGGTAAACGAGGAGGTAATATGAAATATATTATGATAACCGGTGCATCTTCCGGCATTGTGAAGAGACAGCGAGACTCTTGGCACGGCAGGAAGATGTTACAACGATTTTGGTTGCCAGAAATGAAGAAAAATTAAAAAAAACTTGTAAATGAATTTGGTGGAGAAACCAAGTATCTGGTATATGATTTAACAGATGTTTGGCATATCGAATCATGCTTTATAAAATGCCGTGAATGGGGAATCAAACTGGATGGTCTGATTCACTGTGCCGGTATTGGTGAAAATATGCCAATTCGTCTGATTCAGACAGAACATATCAAAAGATGTATCAGATTCATCCGATGGCGTTTATAGAATTAGGTAAATATTTTTCTAAACGAAAATATTCCAATGATGGTTCGTCAATTGTGGTAATGTCATCAATGGCTGCTTATGAGATGGAAAAAGGAATGGCGGCGTATGCCAGTTCAAAGGCGGCGGTAAACGCAGTGGTTAAAGTGATGGCAAAAGAGATGGCAGACCGCAGAATCCGTGTGAACAGGGGTGGCGCCTGCATTTGTCGCGACACCGATGATAAAAGAAGACATGGATATGTGGGAAAAAGAAGGAAACAGTCCTCAGAAATTTGGAGTGATTCCTCCCAAACAGGTTGCAGGTCTGATTGGATTTTTGATGTCGGAACAGGCAGCATACATTACAGGTGAAATTATATCCATTTCAGCAGGAATGATTTATTAAGGGGGATTCGTATGAAAAATTCGGTTTTGTGCTATTTAGAAGAAACGGCAGTAAAATTTCCGGACAAACTTGCAATTTCAGATGGTGAACTTTCTGTTACATTTTCTGAGTGGAGACAGCGTGCATTGTGTCTGGCAGATGCAATAACAGCAAAATTATCGGGTCGGCATCTGCCGGTTTTAGTTTATCTGCCAAAGGGAACGAACACACTGATTTCCTTTGCCGGAATCTTGTATAGTGGAAATTATTACACGCCGACGGATGTTAAATTTCCATTTCAAAAAGTGGAGGGTGTTTTGAAATGTTTAAAGCCGGCGTTGATTATTTCTGACCGAAAGAGTGCAGAAAAATTATTGAAAAATGGTATTTTGGAAGATATGATTTTATATTTGGAAGATATTGATTTCCGGCAAAATAACAAGGATTCTTCCATGTATTTAAACCGAATTATTGATACGGATTTAGCGTATGTGTTTTTTACATCCGGCTCGACCGGTGTGCCAAAAGGTGTTGCAATTACACAACGCAGTATTATTGATTATATTGACTGGGCGGCAGAAGAATTTTCGATTGATGAAAATGTGAAAATTGCAAATCAGGCACCGTTTTATTTTGATAATTCGATTTTGGATATTTATTTGTGCATGAGCTGTGGGGCAACGCTTTATATTCCACCGGAGATGTATTATGCATTTCAGGCGAAACTGCTTGCTTACCCGGAAGAAAAAAAGATTACGTTTATTTTCTGGGTGCCGTCGGCTTTGGTTGGCTCAGCAAATAGCGGATTGTTGGAACGTTTTGATTTGAGTGCAATTAAAAGGTATTGTTTTGTGGTGAGGTTATGCCAAACCGCCATTTAAATATCTGGCGCCGGGTACTGCCGGAGGCAGAGTTTGCAAATCTATATGGTCCGACTGAGATTACTGATGTGTGTTCTTTCTTCCGGGTAAACAGAGAGTTTGCAGATGATGACCCGCTTCCGATTGGTAAAGCATGCCGAAACACAGAAATCATGCTTCTTGACGATGAAAATTGTTTGGTAACTGAGCCGGACAAAAGGGAGAGTTATGTGTGAGAGGAACTTCTCTGTCGGTTGGGTATTATGCGAATGAAGAAAAAACAAACGCTGCTTTTGTTCAGAATCCATTAAATCCGTATTATGAAGAAAAGATTTATCGGACGGGAGATTTGGCACATTATAATGAATTTGGAGAAATTATGTTTGATGGCAGAAAAGATTTCCAAATTAAACATATGGGCTACCGGATTGAGTTAGGAGAGATTGAAACGGCAATTCTCAGTATAGAAGAAATTGATAATGCCTGCTGTCTCTACGATGAAGAACGCAAGCGGATTGTATCGGTATTCCAATCAAAACAGGGCATCGATGGATTGGCAATCCGTAAGAGGCTCATGTCAATTCTGCCAAAATATATGATACCATCCGAATATTTTGCAGTTGAAAAAATGCCGTTAAATGACAATGGCAAAATCAACCGTAAACAGTTAAAAACGATTTACTTAGTTAGGGAGAATGAGTATGCTTTGTGTGAGAAAAGCGGAGATATCAGAAATTCCTGCTGTTATGCAGTTTATTGCAGAACATTGGAAGAAAGACCACATACTTGCTGTGGACAGAGACTTTTTGAGTGGATGTATGTGCAAGGTGAAGAATTAAATTTTAATCTTGCAGTGGATGATGAGACAGGGGAAATTCTTGGCATCAATGGCTTTATTTTATATAATCACGAAGTAAATCCGGATATGTCCGGCTCCATGTGGAAAGTGCTTCCAAATCAAAGTCCGGCACTGGGACTCAGTTTGGGAGAGTATTCATGGATGCGATGGCAGCCAAGAGACGTGTTTTCGCTTGGGTTAAATGAGCGTGCTGCTAAAATTGAACATTTGTATGGAAGTGAGACGGCTTGTCTGGAATGCTGGTATAGGTTAGGAAAAGAGCGATGGATTTAAACTGGCAAAAATTGAGACAATTCCAGAGACGAATTTTAATACTGAGACAGGAAAATTCGAACGCATCTTTTCAATGGATGAGTTTAAACAAGCTGTTTCGGATGTTCAGTTGAAAAAGAACACCCCTTACAAAAATTATTCGTATATTGAGCATCGTTTTTTAACCATCCGGTTTATGAATATCAGTTTACCGGATAATGAACCGGGAAGAAACTTGTTCAGGTGTGTTTGTCTGCCGGGAGGCAGAACATGATGGTGTGCGGGTATGCAAAATAATTGATTTTATGGAGAAGATGCTGCAGTTTCCTACAGTGGAGGATTGTGGGATTGGCTTTTGCAGGAAAAGGCATATGAATTTATTGATTTTTACTGTTATGGCATTGCACATCAATATTTGAAGAAAGCTGGTTTTTCACTGCTTTCACAAGAGGATGGCAATATTATTCCGAACTATTTTGAGCCATTTGAAAGGGAAAATGTGAAAATCCGCATTGTGGTTGCTCATTGCCGTCCTTTCATTTGTACCGCGGTGACGGAGACCAGGATAGACCAAGTATTCCGAGAAGATAGAGTCGGTTAAGGAGGATAAAATGATTACAACATTCCATCAGAAAAGAATTCGTGGAGTATTAGGTGTGCTCCCGGAAAATGAATACGATTATGATGAAGAAACAAAACCATTTCAAGATATTCACACAAAACGCCTGAAGCGGATTATGGGTTATGGAAAGCGCAGAGCAGCGAAATCAAAGACAACGACATCGGATTTATGTGTGTATGGATTTGATTATGTTTTGAAACATAACTGGATTAAGAAAGAGGAAATCGGTGCAGTAGTAGTCGTAACGATTTCTCCGGACCATTATGTACCACATGTCAGTAACATCATTCATGGAGAGTTTGATTTGCCTCACGATGTTGTGTGTGTAGATATTCCTCAGGCTTGTGCCGGCTATATTATGGGGCTGATGGAAGCCTGTATGCTTTTGGAACATATGCCAAAGGACAAAAAGTTGTATTATTTACCGGTGATGTGTTGTGCCGGAAAGAGAAGGAAACGCCGCTTGCTTATCCCAGTTTTGGTGGTGATGGTGCAAGCGTATCCATTATTGAAAATGATTCGGAGGCGGGCGATATCTTTTTGAGTTTATATAATGATGGAGCAAACCGCAACGCATTAATTATTCCAGCGGGAGGATTCCGTCTGCCGAGAAGTCCGGAAACGGATGTTATGATGGACATTGGAGATGGCACGATGCGAACCCAGAATTGTATGTGGATGGATGGCTCCGGTGTGTTTAATTTCGTTCAGAGAGAGGTGCCGCCGATGGTTGAAGAATTGTTATCCTATGGTGATGTTTCGGTGGACGATGTGGATTGGTTTTTATTCCACCAGCCCAATAAATTTATGTTGCAGAAATTGGCAGATAAAATGAAAGTTCCTTATGAAAAGATGCCGATGAATGTAGTTGGGGATTTTGGAAATTCCAACAGTAATACGGTACCTTTGCATTGGCAAGTAATCTTTCAGAGGAGATAAAAGAAAATTCCTATCGGTGCTGTCTTGCGGGATTTGGTGCCGGGTTATGCTGGGGCAGCACTCTTGGAACTGGGTGACCTCGATTTTTGCGAGATGACAGTATCGAATTTATAGGAAGTGAGGAATAAAGATGAGTAGTTTGCATGAGGTTATGCAGCAGATAACGAAATGTCGCAAAAGCCGGTGAAGTATCGTATTCAATTTTTATCCGGGGACTCCATGGATACGGAATATCAGATGGTAGCAGGAAAAAAGACGGTAGTCTTTTGGCGAAAAAAGAAGGCGTATTCCGTGTTTATTTTCATACAGCAGATTTAGAAGAACTGAAGGTGTTATTAAAAGAGACACCGGAGCATGCAGTCATAGATTATTTGTGCCGGGAAGGGGATGCACCTTTTGAGGCAATTGAAAAAGGTGGCTATCATCATTATGCGACATATCTGAAAAGACAGATTCAGGTAGAAGCAGAAGAGAAAATTCCGGAAGGAAAGGTGGCGAAGCTTCTTTATGATATGTATCAGCCGGACTGCGGGAAATATGCCGAGGAATCAGATGTTCCACAGATTTATGAACTTTTGTTGAAAACTTTGATTTGCAGGCAGACCATATTCCGTCGGAAGATGAATTGCTGCAGATTGTGAAAGAAAAAGAAGTTATGCTTTATAAAATTGGTGATAAAATTGAGTGTTTTTTTATTTATCGAAGAGAAGGGAAAAAGCTGTACTGTGCTTTTTCTTATAATCATACCTCTGCCGATATTCTGTACAGCATAGAGCGCCGTGTCAAGGAGATTGAATATGAGGAAAATGGCATTAAAATGCACTATGCATGGTTTAATGCCGAAAATAAAAAGCGCTCCGCCGAAATGCATGGAAGGATACAAAAATTCGAGATTATATTTTTTTGTGAAATAGGTGAAAAAAAGATGAAAACATTTTTTAGTGACAGGAGCATCATCAGGAATTGGTGCAGCGGTTTCTAAGTATTTGTCGGAATGCGGCTATCGTGTGGTGATGGTGGCAAGAAGTGAACAAAAACTTAAAGAGGCGGCAAAAGAAATGGTAAATGAACCAATACTAATTCCGTTTGATTTGACGAAATTTGATGAGTACGATACAATTTTTGATGTCTGCAAAGAGCAGGAAATGAAGTTTGATGGCTTTATTCATTGTGCCGGAGTAGGAACGTCCATGCCGGTAAAAAGAATTCGTATTCATGAAGATATGGAAACCCAGATGGAAATTAATGCGTATGCATTTGCTGAACTGGGAAGATATTTCGGCTCGAAACGTTATAGTAATGATGGTGGTTCAATTGTGGCAGTTTCTTCGATGGCAGCTCATTCGTGTATACCGGGGCACTGCGGTTATGCGGCGTCAAAAGCGGCGTTGGATGCTATTGTTCAGGTGATGTCGAAGGAATTTTCAAGACGAAAAATACGTGTGAATGCTATATTGCCAACTTATGTGGACACACCTTTGCTGCGTGGTGATATGGAAAATACATTTGATTTACAAGGAAGAATTGAGACTAACCAGCCGTTTGGTATTATTGATCCAAGATATCTTGCTTATTTAGTGGAGTTTTTGATTTCCGATAAAGCAAAAAATATATAACAGGAACTTTGATACCGGTAACAGCAGGTTGTAATTAAATAAAAAATAAAATGGAGGATAAAAAGATGGAACAGATTTATAAAATTTTGGAGGAAATCCGACCGGAATTTGATTTTAAGGAAAGCAATGATTATATTGAAGATGGTCTTTTGGATTCCTTTGATATCGTAACAGTGGTTTCAGAAATTGAGGCAGCGTTTGGTATATTGATTGATGGGCTTGACATCATTCCTGAGAATTTTCAGAATATTACAACAATTTGTGAAGTTGTAAAGAAAAATGGCGGAGAAATTTAATTATAAAAATGGAGGATATTAAAATGACAGAACAGGAAAAAATGGAAGAATTAGTAGATGTATTAGAAATGGATTTGGGAGAATTTGACCGGGATACGGTTTTAGAAGAGGTAGAGACATGGGATTCCGTGGCGGTACTTTCTTTTATTGCATTTATGAATGAAAAATTTGATAAGATTTTTTCATGCGTCAGAAATCACCGTATGTAAGACGGTAGGAGATTTGATGGATATGATGCACGTTTAATGACCAATAAAGACTTTGGGAAAATTGCAGAGGAAATTGGAGGGAAAATATGAAATGAGATTTCAACGTATTGTAATTTTGGGCAATGGGAAGATAGCTGTCGACTGTTTGTATGAGCTATTAAATTATGTTGACAAGACAAATATTTTTGTAATAGAAAGCCAATATAGCCCTGTCTCATTGTTGAAAAAAATTGTGATAAAAACAATGTGCGATATTTTCCTGCCAATGATGTTATTGCTACTTTGAGCCAAGCAATAGTTCCCAAAACATTAGTTATAAGTGCAAATAATTCTGTGATTATTCCGAGTGAAATATGTGAGAGTAATACGGTGGAAATTATAAATTTTCATTACTCTTTTTACCGGATTACAAAGGAGTAAATATACCTTCCTGGGTGATTTTTAACAGAGAAGAATCTACAGGTGTTACATGGCATTATGTAAATGCAGAACTGGATGCAGGAGAAATTATATGCCAGAAAAAAAATAATTTTTGACGAAACTAGTGTGGCATTACAGATTGTTCAAAAAGGAATGGAATTGGGAATTCAGTGTTTTAAAGAGATGATGCCTCAATTTTTGAATGAACGAATAAGTGGAATTAAAAATGGAAAAGGAGAACATTTTTATAAAAGTTCACAATTTCCACATAATGCAGAAATTTGTGAAACGGATGATGGAGAATTGATTTCTAGAATGCTGAGAACATATGATTATGGTGTCTTAGCGTTAATGGGGGGTACTTAGATTTCGTTTTTGTGGTAAGATGTATGGAATAAAAAATTATGCGATTTACAAGGATGGGGGTTTATAGCAGGAAAACAGTTGCATACCTATCAGTGTGAGTTAAATAAAGGTGTATATAAAATACAATTGGTGTTAGAGGATATTTGAAATGCAAAAGGAAAATAAGAAAATTCAAAGTTATGTGTTTTACCCAATTGATTCCTGTATGTACATTTGGCAGGAAGAAGACAGTGTAGTGATTATAGACCCATGTGTTTCAAAGGATGCTCTCTTATACCTAAGGGAAAGAAATATTAACCGTATTCTTGTAATTTTGACACATGAGCATTATGACCACATATCAGGAGTAAATTGGTTGAAAGAAAATTTTGCAAAAGTGAGTGTATTATGCTCCCAGTTATGCGCAGGTGCGTTGGATAATCCCTATAGAAATTTATCTGAATTTTGGGAAGTGCTTTTTATTGGAAAAGAAGAGAAAATACAAGAGCATATACGGAATATGGATATTCAGCCGTACTCTTGCGAGGCAGACGAAACATTTGAAGGAGAATATGAGTTTATCTGGCAGGGACATAAGATATTTCTGAAGGAAACGCCCGGACATTCAAAAAGGCAGTATTTGTATTTTAGTGGATGAAAAGATTCTCTTTTCCGGTGATACGCTGGTGACATACCACGAAACGATTCTTCGCCTGCCGGGTGGCAGTAAAAAGATTTTGCCGGTATTACACTACCGTATCTGGAGTCACTTGACAGAGAAATTATGGTTTATCCCGGACATGGAGAACCGCAGAAATTAGCAGAGTTTATGAAATAGTAAAAGGGGAGAAGGTACAGTGTCCTACAAACTTGATTTTTTTGATTCTTTTTGTCTGTTCTGGTTCAGCGTGCCAAAAATACCGCAGTGGCTGGGATATTGCGTTAGACAAAGAAACCTATGATTTTTACGAGGCTTCTCATGGGGCATTTAGTAAATATGTAAAGAAGAATATCGGGCAGACGGATGGAAATTATTTTATAAAAATGACGGAAAAAAAGAGTGTCCTTTTTTAGATGAAATGGGTCTTTGTAAGATTTATCAAGAATATGGTCCGGAGCACATGGGAAATACGTGTAAACTTTTTCCGAGGACCTGCCTGAATATTGAAGGAAAGACTGTTTTTCTATGCTGAATCATTCGTGTGAAGAGGTACTTAAGAGAATTTATGAGCATGAAGGTCCACTTTATCTGGTTGAGGAAGGAGAGAAAGAAACTCTTCCGTTTGGGGAGAAAAATGGCTGAATTTATGAGTGTTAGTATGGATATTTTACAGGAAGAATCCATTCCGCTTGGAATTGGTCTGGGAGTAGTTTTATATCTATACATGGATGCGTTTTCTGAGGAAAGAAAAAGGCTGGAGGTATTGAAATTCGAATGAGGGGACGATTTCTTCTCTTTTACAGGAATTTGAATTGGTGAAAAACAGTATGTCAAAGGAAGACTTGGAAAATTCGGCATGGGAAGTGATTTCTTCTGTTGTGGATACGTTCTGTCATATTATCCGTCAGACAAATCTTCGGGTGAAAAATCGTATCCTATGGAATGAGGCGGTGTATGGATTGAGTGATGCCAAGCGGAAAAGGTATGTGCGTCTGCTTTGGGAGAAAAATAAAATTGTTCGGATCATCAGTTTTCTGCAAAACGAAAGTTGTATGCCAGCTATCTTGCGAAATGTTTGTATTTTTGTAATGAAGCAGATTTTTTGCAGGTTTTGCTTAGCAGTGCATGTAATTATATAATCCTTTCGGAGGTTCTGCCGTGTATTTGGAAAGAGGATGGAAAAGATGATTATTTTCCACTTATGGCTGAGTTAGGGCGAACCTTACCATAGAAGAGTCGATTCATCCAGATGTATTGACTTATGCACTTGCGTTTATGGTGTTGTTTTAGATGGTTAAAATTTGGAAAATCAACAATAATTGACTAGTATAATAGATAAGCGTATAATACATACGGATGTGAAAAAAAAACAGAAAGAAGAGTTTAAACGATGAATCAAAAAAGAAACGAGTTGTTTTGACGGTATGCGCAGCAGCAGCTATTGTTAGCCTTGTGCCATTTCGGTCATTGCCGAGTGCTACGATGGTGAAGGGACAGGAGATGGCGACAGCATTGCCTGAGGTGACACCGGACGCAGGGGCAACGAGTACACCGGTGCCGACTGAATTCCGGCAACACCGGCCGTACCGGTAAAGAAATTACCTAGTGTAAAAAAATAAAGGTAGTTCGTTTTTCTACCCATAGTGTAAAGCTGACATGGAAGAAACAAAAAGAAGACAAAGTATTATCATGTTTTTGTTTCAACAAAGAAAGATGGAAAATATCGAAAGAAGCTTTCAACAAAAAAATAATGTCTGCCTTGTGAAAAAACTGAAAACAAAACGAAATATTATTTTTACATAACGGCAGGAGAGAAAAGCAGCTGTCGGAGACCGATAGCAATCCTTCTAAAGTTGTTTCTAAGAAGATGAAAACTTATGTGAGGACAACAGTGTTTGCCGGCGATTCGATTACGGAAGGCTTGACATACGAAGGTGGTTTCGCCCATATGCCGATTGGTGGTAAAAAGAGGACGATTGCATACCGGGGACTGAATACGGTGACATTCCATACAAAGAGAGTGTTTCATGGAAGAACCGGACTTCAGAAGCTGATTGCTACCAAACCATACCGCGTGTATATGATGCTTGGTATGAACGAGATTCATTATCAGAAGATTAGTAATATGTTAAGTGAGTACCGTGACATGTTAGAGGCAATTAAGCAGTCCTGCCCGGATACGGATATTATTTTGTGTGCAATTTCACCAGTGACGCGTGCAGAAAAAGCAAGACATCCGGGATTCTGGCAGCGACCGGTCTTTAATCGAAAGTTAAAGAAACTGGCGAAGAAGATGAGCGTTACCTATTTGATTATACCGATTTTTTGAAAGATTCAAAAGGGTATTTGAAGGCGGCTTATGCAACAGGAGATGGGTATCATTGGAAACCGCCGGCATATGCTAAGTTTGGAAAGATACTGGCAAAATATGATAGACAGAGAGATGGTCGAGGAGGAAAATAAAGATGAAAAAATACGGCATGAGAATAGCAGCGGTTGTATGCATGGTAATTATGTGTATCAGTCTGTTTCCACAGATGGGACAGGCAGCAAAGAAAAAGGAAAGCTGCAAGACACTTTGCGGGTATGCGTTAAAAGCAACCGGTGGTGCAAAGAAATTGAAATATTCTTCGGCGGCTGCACTGGACTTTGGAGCGCTTACTCACTCAGTTCGCAGCCAGGTGAAAACGATTCAGTATGTATGTGATTCAAAAGAGGCGTACAGCCTTTGTGTGATGGAAGCAAAAATGGAAAAGGTGCGAAAAATTATATAATGCTTTGAAAAAGTACCAGAAGGCAAATAGCAAGAGTGATTATTTAAGTGATTATTCTAAAACTGAGCAGAAAGTATTTAAGAATGCAATTTATGGGAAAAAAGGAACTTTTGTCTGGTATATTGCAATGTCTCCGTCAAAAGCTGTCAACAAAAAAGGACAGGCGGCATTGAAGAAGAAATTGTAGGAGAGGCTGCCTCATGGTATTTAGTAGTATATTGTTTTTGTTTCGGTTTTTGCCGATTATGTTAGTTGTTTATTACTGCACCCCAAAGGAGATTCCCGCAATGCGGTTCTTTTTTGGGGCAGTTTGGTTTTCTATGCATGGGAGAGCCGGTTTATATTGTCTTGATTCTGTTCTCTACACTTGTAGCATATTGCGCCGGACTTCGTCTTTCTTATTATCAGAAAAGAGAAAAATAAACGAGGACAGATTTGTTCCTTAACAATTGCCTGCGTAGTCAGTCTGCTTTTGTTAGGTTCTTTAAGTATGCGGACTTTTTTTTGCGAATGGCCGGATATATAGCAGATGTAGAAATGCCGCAGTTAAATCTTCCTCTGCCGATTGGTATTTCTTTTTACACTTTTCAGACGATGTCCTATGTGATTGATGTGTACCGGAAAGAAGTGAAGGTGCAGAAAAAAACTTTGTGACGTTTGGAACCTATGTTGCGTTGTTCCCCACAATTGATTGCCGGACCGATTATCCGCTATCAGACAGTGGAAGAACAGATGGTAAAACGGAAAGAAACAATTGATTTATTTAGTAAGGGAATTGTTCGATTTATGATAGGGCTCGGGAAAAAAGTGTTGATTGCCAATCCGATTGGCGATCTCTTTCGTGAGATTGCCGGTATGGGAGCAGCGGATTTGACAACGGTTTCTGCATGGCTTGGTGTGATTGCATTTACGTTACAAATATATTTTGATTTCTCCGGTTATTCAGATATGGCAATCGGACTTGGCTCGATGTTTGGATTTTCTTTTCCTGAAAACTTTAGGCATCCGTATGAATCGAGAAGTATTACCGAGTTTTGGCGCAGATGGCACATTTCTCTTGGTACATGGTTTAAGGAATATGTTTATATCCCGTTAGGTGGCAATCGAAAGGGATTTGGCAGACAAATTTTAAATATTTCTATTGTATGGCTTTTGACCGGATTGTGGCATGGGGCTTATGGAAACTTTGTTGTATGGGGAATTTACTACGGAATTCTTCTTATGATTGAAAAATTGTTGTGGAAGCCGGTATTTAGCCGTCTGCCATCTTTTTTCATGCATTTATATACGATGTTTTTTGTTATTCTTGGCTGGGGGAATTTTTTCGTGGCAGGATATGGCAGATGGAACAAATTATTTTAAAACATTATTTGGCATCAGTGGAAATTTTGTTAATCGAGAGGCAATGTATCTGCTTTCCTCTTACCTGATTTTACTTGTGATTGCCATTATTGGTTCGGTTTCGCTGCTTCGCACCTGTATAAACCGATTCTTTTTGCCGGAGAAGACCATGCGTCGAGAAGTGTGTGGTACGTTGTTTGTCGTTGTTGTTTTTATACTGAGTGTTGCGCTGTTAGTCAATTCTTCGTATAATCCGTTTTTATATTTTCGATTTTAGGAGGTGTGGTGGATGAGAAAAATGAAACTGGCAATGCTCATTGTTTTTTTGTGTCATGCTTTTGGTGGTACGGTGGTTTCTTTTTGTTCTGCCGGACCGGGAGTTTTCGGATGTGGAGAATCGTGAACTGGCTAAGAAACCAAAAAATTACGGCAAAGCGTATTTTTATCGGGAGAATATCAAAAGGAATATGATACATATTTAAGTGACCAGTTTTTTTCTTCCGTGACAAATGGGTGGATCTGGCGGTGCGAGAGCAGATTGCCCTTGGGAAAAAAAGACTTTAATGGCGTTTATCTTGGAAAAATAATTACCTGCTTGAAAAATACGAAAAGGCGGATTTTGATTCAGGGCAGATAAAGGAAAATGAAACATATCTGACAACGTTTCTCAATGAAACGGAAAAAAGATATGGCAGGAAGCATGTGAGGGCAATGTGTGTTCCATCGAAAACGACAGCGCTTACAAATGCTTTTGCCGGCTTACGCAGACACGATAGACTGGCAGTCTATGATTCGGGATTTGCAGACAAAAGTTGATGAGCCTAATTTGATATACGATTTAACGAAAACGATGCAGTCGCATAATGAGGAATATATTTACTATCGGACGGATCATCATTGGACAAGTCTTGGGGCTTATTATGCATATCGTGCATGGGCACTTCAAACCGGACGGAAAGCAAAAGATTTATCCGATTTCAAGCGCGTATCTGTATTTGATGATTTTATGGGACTACCTATAATAAGATTCATGCCGGTGGCGCGGCGGATGTGGTGGAAAAATTTGAAAGCAAAAATCCGGTGAAAACAAAAGTAGTGTTTGATGATGAAGAGAAAACCTATTCTTCTTTATATTTCCCCAATGAGGCGAAAAAAGGGTTTAATCGTTATCAGTATTTTATGAAGAAAAATTCGTTTCAAGTGGAAATTACGACGAAAGCCCATACGGGTAAAAAACGCTTTTGGTAAAAGATTCATTCGCTAACTGCTTTGTTCCATTTTGACGGAACATTTTGATAAGATAATTATGATTGATTATCGTTACGGAAAAATGGCAATGGGAAATCTTTTGTCGTCAAATTCGGATATTACGGATGTGCTTGTTTTATATAATACAGAAAAATTTTTGCAAAATAAAAACTGGAAAAACTTGCGGATATCCGTAAAGGAGAAAGTACCATGAAAGAATTTGACATGAATGACTTACTTGGATAGGGAGGCAATCAAAGTGGAAAAAACAGTACATTTTATTATGTATCATTACGTGCGTGATTTGAAAAACAGCGAGTATCCGACCATTAAGGGACTTGACAAAGAATTGTTTGAAAAACAGCTTGCATATCTTTTGGAGCATTATACACCGGTGCGTATGGATGAGATTCTTGCAGCATATCAGAAAAATGATTTTTCAGACATTCCGGAAAATGATTTTGTTCTGACGTTTGATGATGGGTATGTTGATCATTATGAGGTTGTTTATCCGATTTTGAAAAAGGTCGGAGTGCAGGGAGTTTTCTTTCCAAGTACAATGGCATGGAAGGAAAATAAATTATTGACGGTAAACCGGATTCATTTTATTCTGGCGGCTGTGGAGTTGAAGGGGAGCTTGGCAATGAAACAGCTGGTAGCCGATTGTTTTGAAGAGATGGATTTTTATCGAAATCAGGGTGTAAACTCTTTTTGTCCAATGAGGAATTATATCAAAATCTTGCGGTTGCTAATCGCTGGGATCCGGGTGAGGTTATTTTTTGTAAAGCGGCTATTGCAAAATGCTCTGCCTGAAGAAATCCGGACGGAAATCGCAAAGCACCTGTTTCAAAAAATATGTGGGATGTGAGGAGAGCACTTTTGCAGAGAAATTGTATATGAATTTTTCACAGATGAAGGAAATGAAGGAAAACGGTATGTTTTTTGGAATTCACGGTTATGACCATTACTGGCTCGCCAAACTTCCGAAAAGAGCAGATGGAAAAAGATATTGATATGGCATTGGAGGCAATGGACGAAATTATCGATAAAGAGTGTTTTGTTATGAATTATCCATATGGAAATTACAGTGAGGAAGTGATTTCTTATGTGAAACAAAAGGGCTGTGGCCTGGGTGTTTCAGTTGAAGCAAGGGGGCACAATTAGGCGTTGATAACCGGTTTGCACTTCCACGCTGGGATTGTAATGATGTGTATCCGAAGGAGAGAAAGTGTAATAATAGCTGCCTCGTAAAGGGGCAGCTATTATTTTAGAATTCGCTTGGTTTTTATCTATTATCACAGAAATATGACTGAAACGGGAATAAACACCGATAAAATGGTGGATAATACCGAACAGATATATCGATTTATTGCTATCATTTAAGAAAAGAGCAAAGGAGCATATTTATGAGTGATATCAGCCGTGAAGACGAGATTATTGGGGCGAATGTGAAAAAGTTTCGTGAATCACAGGGATTAGCCGCAAGGATTTGGCACATATCTTTCACATTTCAGAAGATGGAGTATATCGTATTGAACGTGGTGAGACAGGGTTATCCAGTGCATATGCCTATATACTGGCAAACCAGTTACATTGTGATATGAATTTTATTTATGGTTTGACAACAGACCCGATATGTTTGAATATGGAGTGCATGGATAAAGAACAATTGACACCGGAAAATGCAATTAGCAAGATTCGGTGGTATACGGATATGCTGGAAAAAGTGCTGAAGGGATGATGAGATAGGTTATGCTGACGGCGATAAATACCATATTGGAAATGGCGGCTACACTTATTTGTGTGAATTATTTATTTGGAAAAGAGGTATTATTTTAGCATCTATGATGCGGTTTTTATGGTAGCAGAGGTTACTTTAATTGAATTGGCAAATTATTTTGGGCTGTCCAAGGGGATGGCTTTATTTGGGTATGTGGGAATTTACATATATGAATTACTGAAATTTAAGTGTTCGATACGAAAAGCAAATGTGAATTTAGTGCTTGTAGCGATTTATTGTATATTTGCACAAGTAATTTGTTCCATGCCAGTATTTGCATTAGAAAATTGGGTATCGGTTGACTGGGTGATGTTAGGAATTAATTTTTTAGTATTAGTCCTTAGCGTGGTAATTAGCAAGACCGGATATTTTTATAAGGTATCACAAGGAATTGATAACTACACAATGTTAAGCAAAATTGCCGCCGGAATATGTCTCATTGGGGGAATCTATCTTTTAATTATCTATAAAATGGAGGAGTATTTAAGGAGAACGGATTATATAATATTTGGTATTTGGACGATACTGATTGGTGTTTTGATTTTTAGTTGGCAGAGAGAGAGGTATGAAAAGATAGCGAAGGAAAAAGAACTGGAACTTGAGCAAGCTTATGAGGTTGTTTATGAGCAATTACTAGAGTCTATTCGGCGTAAACAACATGATTTTCATAATCAGATAAATGCAATTTATAGTCATCATTTAATTGCAAAGGACTACGATACACTTGTTTCCCTGCAAAAGGAATACTGCTCTGAAATATTAAATGAGAACCGATATGCACGTTTAGTATCGAATGGTTCGCCAACAATTATTGCTTTTTGTATTCCAAATTTGTTGAAGCGGAGACAAAAGGGTGTCATATTACATATGACATAAAAATAGATGACATGCAGGGTTATCTTCCAAAGTATAAAATGATAGAAATTTTAGGTGTTCTTTTGGATAATGCAATGGAAGCAGTTGAACAAAGAGATTCAAAGAATATTACAGTGAAAATGTTGGAACAGCCAGAACAATTGAGTGTTGCCATTAAAAATGATTCCATGCACTATGAGAGAGAAGAAATAATGCGATTTTTTGAACCCGGTTACTCAAAAAAAGGTGAGGGAAGAGGTATTGGATTATCGAAAGTTCGAGAGATATTATTGAAATATCATGCGGGAATAAAAGTTTCCTGTGAAAAGGAAGAGTTTGTATTTGAATTTATCCTTCCGAAAATAAAGGACAGCCATGCTGCTGTCCTCTAATAGAAAAATGGTAAAAGGATATGTGTTATTTGCTAGAATCTTCTGGATAAGGCTGTTCGCCAAATAACCACAAACTCATCTTTGTCCAATGAAGGATTCCTGCAAAGGCAATGCAAAAATTACAAGCCTTAAATATCCATGATTTCGATAGACGCTTCATGAGGCACCTCCTTTCTCACAATTTTTGCTGCAAGCAGTTGAAAAGATTGCAGCATAATTATCCAAAAACCAGTGATGATATACTGGTTTGGCGGAACGATGTACATGATA
>VOFG01003843.1_pt1 | contig 91156 bp, 75 predicted proteins | sample 5384171 | NCBI WGS metagenome assembly VOFG01 (sample SAMN12384726, study PRJNA508395) | human gut metagenome | isolation source: healthy gut F | host: Homo sapiens
AGTGCCCGCAACATATTGCGGACTCGGAATGTGCTACCTTTTGGGACAAGCGGATCCGCTGTAAAGGCGTGGAATCGCGTTGCTGTTTGCGTAAACGTAGGAAATTTACAGATCTGCGGCAACAAGAGAGTCCTTTGTCGGGTCGTGCTCACGCCTTGACGGGGCAGTACATTTAAGGCAACGCTACCTGACGGGCGTGGCCTCTTTGTGTTGGGCGAAGTCAGACGGGTTTCCTACGACCTACGCAGCGGTAACGCAAGCCGCATACCTTTCTTGTAAAGGACAAAGCAATTCTTCAGAAGTTGTCATTCTTTTATGGCATCAGTCGGGTCGCATAACTAAAATTGAAAAAGATATGTTACCTTTGGTGGATGAAAAACGGCGCGCATAGTCGTAACATATTCATAAGGTTAGGGACACAACTCTTATACCAGCGGTAAACTTGCGACTATTATAGCGATATAATAGGTTTTAGGGATTGGTGGAAAATGGTCTGAAACCGAGAACGTCGCGGAACGTCGAATAATAATCCCGCTTTAAAGGCCACCTAAATCTCCCGCTTTAAAGGCACCTAAATCTGGGCGGGGCCGTTCTCCGAACTGGGTGCGGGACATTGGAATTCTTCATGTCGAAGTTGCGTCACTATTTTTTCATCGACAGTCCTGCACCCGTTTTTCATCATGCAGGAACCGCTAAAAAAGAGAGTGACAAGGGAAGTGATGTAGCTATCATGTCAAGTAAGTCCGTTGCGGTTCCTGCTTCTTCTGTAACAATGCTTCCGAAATCTCCTGCCTCCATAGGCTCGCGTTTCCGGAAGCCGAGGGCGGACGGAAACGATAAGCCGAAGGATGCTTTTTTCGTTTATCGTGGTGTGAGGCGTACCAGTCCGTTACCGCCCCTCTTTTTCGATACTTCAATTTTACGATAACGGGTGCGGGATACTCGAATCTTAGCTTCATATTTTCCCACTACTGACTTTTACTGTTTCCGCACCTGTTTTTTACGATATATTTTGTATTCTCACAATAATTTAAGATATTTGTTAAATGCAATGCCGAAACTCGATACGGACTTACATCATCACTGTCACACAACCATCGCCTAACGTATTTGGCATTGTCTTTTTTAATAGAAAAGGGATGACCAACCACGATTAGTTAACAGACAATCGTTATTTTATTGCAATTACAATTCGGTCGTCCCTTTATTTTGTATTCTCGAAGTGCCTATAACCTTTGCGTACGTTTAAGAATTGTTCTATAAACCCATGACTACTGAACCATGCGACAAAAATCCTATACGCTGGGGAATCTGCTTCAAGACTGTTTGATTGCGACATCCGCAAAAGCGACATCCGGCAATTTTTCGATGATCTGAAAAAGAAGGCGCATTTTGTCTATGCAATCTTGTGCGGTGCTCCGAAATCGGTATTTTGATTACGCTGGACGATGAAGAAAGCCATCCTGACGAAAAAGACATTTTCAGTTGCGGAGTTTAACGACAATTACGAAAACTTCGACAGCCGCATCGATTCTTTCCGGGTTAATTTCAATGCCTATTTTTTTCGCGAGCAATGGGCCACGAAGTTTCCCGAATGGGAATTGATGGAGAACCCTTTCAACGGGGAGGAGCGTTTCTGCGCTACGAGCCGCAAGGAGCTGACGGTAGAAATTTTCGTAACGGAATATCCGCATTTGTTGGCTTACCTGTGCCGTCGGGCGGTTCTGGAAAACGCGCCCTTCGAACTGACGCGCGAAACGATTAAACATTACGGATTCAGCCGCGAAGATGTAAAACTCCTGCGCGATTGTATTGCAAGCAACAACCGACGGATCATCGACGAGTTGCGCGAGGAATACGAGCGGCTGAAAGCCATAGACTGCCTGCAGGTAGTGCCTCCAAAAGGCGGGGGCGGAAGCCTAAAGCCGAAGTGTCTGCCGAAATCCAGCCCATAGCCAAAAACCGAGGACGAGGATCGTCGAAAGAAATTCGTGCCGACACGAAGCGTAAAAAGTTAGGCGTAAACCATCGGAAAACGCAGAGTACTCCTCACCAATTAGCGGAGATGGTTTTCAATATAACAACGAGAATAATTTGCAAATATGATTATCCGTATAACGTCCGTTAATATTTTTAACATAACACGAATAAATCATGCGTAAAATTTATACAAAGACATTTGTGTATTTTGCTGAAATTCAATATATTTATAATGAAATAAACAATCGAAATATCATTATGGACATACTGAACTTCACGTATTATTTTTTAATATATAATTTGATATTTAATTAAAATATATTTATCTTTGATTTCATAACACTACTTTTTAACATTAAAATATGCCGCTATAACACTGCTTTTTCTATCAAACCAAAGATACGGCGTCACTCCGGAATCTTTACTCTTGTTCAACTAAAACCCACTTATTTATGAGGAAATTAACCAACCGAGCACTTTTCATCTGCTTTGCTCTGATGACGTCCTTTTGCCTCATTGCGCCGGCTACCGCTCTGCGTTCTACGCGCAGGAGGGGGGGCAGCACCCTTGAAGGCCTGATCAAAGACGACTCCGGGCCGCTTCTCGAGCAACGGTGATTGTGAAGAACACGACGCGCGGAACGACAACCGACATGGACGGCAAATTCCGTCTGGAAGGGTTGCAGCCCGGCGACGTACTGCAAGTAACCTACGTAGGATACGACCCCTACGAGGTGACCTACACAGGTCAGACGACACTGGACATCCTGATGACGACGACCGCCAACCAGCTGAACGCAGTCGTAGTGACTGCCATGGGTATCGAACGTCAGTCGAAAACACTCTCCTATGCTGCCGAAACGGTCGGCGGCGATGACGTGGCCGACATCAAGTCGGTCAATATGATCAACGCGCTGCAGGGCAAGGCCGCCGGTCTGCAGATTACCCCGAACTCGACGGGCGCGGGCGGATCGTCGAAAATACTCTTCCGCGGTAACAAGTCGATCAACGGCTCGAACCAGCCGCTGGTCGTCGTCGACGGCGTCCCCCTGATGATGAACATCACGTCCGAACAGGTCAACAGCAACTGGGGCGCCCAGCGCGACGGCGGCGACGCCATGTCTACGATCAACCCCGACGACATCGCCTCGATCTCCCTGCTGAAAGGCGCGTCGGCCGCCGCCCTCTACGGTGCGGTAGCCGCCAACGGCGCCATCATGATCACGACCAAATCGGCCATGGCAGGGCGTCTGGCGGTGAACGTATCGAGCAACACGACCATTGACACCCCGCTCTCGCTGCCCGAATTCCAGAACACATACGGGGCGAACGGCCAATACAGTTGGGGCGACAAACTCGCGTCGAAGGCTCCCGATTACGCCGAGAAGTTCTTCCGTACGGGCTGGACGACCAACAACTCGATCTCGATCAACGGCGGCGCCGAAGACCTGCGAGCCTACTTCTCCTACGGCAACGTAACATCCGGCGGCATCACCCCTGAAAACGACTACTCGCAACACACGCTCAACGCCAAAGTCGGTTTCGACCTTTTCAACGACCACATCAAGGTCGATTTCAACGCCAAATACGTGAACCAGCACATCTCGAACCAGCCGGCCGGCGGTTTCGTTTTCAACCCGCTCGTCGGCACCTACACCTTCCCGCGCGGCGGCGACTGGAACGGCTACAAAAGCAACTTCGAGACCTACAACGGCGAGCTCAACGCCAACGTCCAGAACTGGGTGACTACCACCGACGAGACCAACAGCAACCCCTACTGGCTGCTCAACCGCGAACGCCCCGTCGTCGAACGCAACCGCTACGAATTCGGCGGATCGATCAAATACCAGATCATCGACGGACTTTCGCTCACGGGCCGCATGCGCTACGAGCGCGCCGACGAACACTACGTACGCAACCACTACGCGTCGTCCTACGGCAATAAATACACCTACGGCAAAATGGACGACAACCGCTACTTCAGCGAACAGCTCTATGCGGACCTGCTCGCCCAGTACAACCATACGTGGGACGATTTCTCGCTCAACGCCACCCTCGGCACCAGCATGATGCAGACACGTTCGAACAACGTGAGCCTGCTCTACGAGCAGAGCAAGTTCGTCGCTCCGGGCAACGGCGGCGCCTACTATCCCAACATCTTCAACCCGTCGAATTTCTACATGAACGGCACGACCATGGGACTGGAGCGCAAACGGCTCAACTCGGTCTTCGGAGCTGTCACGTTCGGCTTCAAAGAGGCGCTCTTCCTCGACGTGACGGCCCGTAACGACTGGTCGTCGGCCCTCGCTTACACCGACGGCTACTCGTTCTTCTATCCTTCGGTGGGCGCCAGCCTTCTGCTCAACCGTTTCGTGGACATGGGCCGGAATATCGACCTGTTCAAATTCCGCGGTTCGTACTCCATCGTCGGCAACGACGTCCCCGTCTACAAGACCAATCCGCGCTATACCTACGGCGACCAAGGCGCCATCAACCCGCCCGAATCGGTGCCGTTCCGCACGCTGAAACCCGAAAAGACCCACTCGTTCGAGGTCGGTTTCGACGGAGAGTTCTTCCAGCACCGTCTGCACGTAAACGCCACCTATTACAAGACCAACACCAAGAACCAGTACTTCGAGGTGACGCTGCCGTGGGAGAGCGGTTACAAATCGCAGTTCGTCAATGCGGGCAACGTCCAGAACCAAGGCTTCGAACTGACGGCCGGCTGGTTCCAAGACTTCGGCAACGAATTCACATGGTCCACCGATCTGAATCTCTCGTACAACGACAACAAGATCATCGAGCTTTTCGACGGTATCCAAGACGGCGTAACGGTCTCCAACTTGGGCGGCGCCAAAGTGATCCTCTATGAAGGCGGCCAGTATGGCGACCTCTACGTCCGCACGCTCAAACGCGACGAGAGCGGCAAACTGGTGACGGAAACCCCCGAAGGCGCCGACTACCAGATCCCCGTAAACGGCGGCGAGCAGAATTCCGACCTGAAATACATGGGCAACATGAACTCGAAGTGGAACATGGGCTGGAACAACACGTTCCGCTACAAGGACCTGACACTGAGCATGCTCATCGACTTCCGCATCGGCGGCAAGGTCGTTTCGATGACCGAGGCCACACTCGACGGATACGGCGTATCGGAACGCACGGGCCGGGCGCGCGACCGCGGCTACGTGATGCGCGAGGGCATCAAATTCTCGAACGTCAAGGCTTACTACGACGTGGTGGGCGCGACAAGCTTCAACTCGGTCTACAACGTCGAGGATTACGTATACGACGCGACCAACGTCCGTATGCGCGAGATTTCGCTGGGCTACACTTTCCGTAACCTGTTCGGCCAGTCGAAAAACCTGACCCTTGCGTTCATCGCCCGCAACCTTTTCTTCTTCTACAAAGACGCCCCGATGGATCCCGACGTGTCGATGGGTACGGGCAACGGCCTGCAAGGCTTCGATGTCTTCAACCTGCCGACCACGCGCAGCTTCGGTCTGAACGTGAAACTGAATTTCTAATCAAAAGCGTTTACACATTATGAAACTCAAGAATATTCTTAGAAACGTTACCGCAATGGCGCTTCCCCTCGCACTGTTGGGAAGTTGTACGGGAGATTTCGAAGAGCTGAACACCAATCCCTACGAGATCGACCCCGAAGAACTGCCGTTCGAAGCGCAGTTCTCCACTCCCCTCTCGTTCAGTTACCCCACCCACCAGAACCTGTTCCAGTACTGGACCTCGTTGTCGATCGACAACTACGGCGGTTATTTCGAGGTGCCGCACAGCAACTGGACGATGGCGCGTTACGACCTCGCCCGCGGGTTCTGCGGCGGCATGCACGAGAACTTCATGCAGAAAATATTCAACAACACCCGCCGGCTGATCAAACAGTGCAACGCCGCCGGACAGCATGACTTCGCAGCCGTAGCCCGCATCGTCGAAGCGTATAACCTGCTCCAGTATACCGACACCTACGGCCCGGTTCCCTATTCGTCGGTCCTCGCAGCGGACGAACTGGCCGAACGCCCCAGCAGCTACGCCTACGACAAACAGGAAGATATCTACAAGGCGATATTCGCACAGCTGGACAAAGCGCTCGAAGGACTGGATACGGAGACCGCAGGTCTCGCATCGTTCGACTGCTGGTGCAACGGCGACCGCACGCTCTGGAAGAAGATCGCCAACCAGCTCAAGCTGCGCATGGCGCTGCGCATCGTCAAGGTAAACCCCGTCGATGCTGAAAAATACGCCAAGGAAGCCATTCAGGCCGGAGTCCTCGAAGACAAGGACATCCTTATCAACAAGTCCTACTCGAACGAACTGCGCCGCATGATGGACTGGCTGGATTCGGGCATCGGTTCGTCGATCGTAGCGTTCATGAACGGCTACAACGACCCGCGCCGCCCGCTCTATTTCACCACCAACGTCCGCCATCTGGTCAAGAAGACCGCCGAACCGACAGGCGAGAAAGACCAGAACAACGAGGACATATACAACGAAAGCGACATCCTGATCCGCAAGGGAGCGCAATACATCGGAGTTCCCGTAGGCTGCGAATTGGGCAATAAGAACGGCGGCAACGACAACCAGCGCGTCTACTACTCGTTTCTGGCCGGCGGATATGCGACGCCGCAGCCCATCATGTTCGCCGCCGAAGGCTGGTTCCTGCGCGCCGAAGCCAAACTTCGCTGGACCGACGCCGGGCAGCAGAGCGTAAAGGAACTCTATGAAAAGGGTATCGAGGTTTCCATCCGCAACCAGAAGAGCTACCGACAGTCCGACGCCGCGGCAGCATGGACCGAGAAGAAACTGACGGCCCCCGACTGGGCGGCTATCGACGATGCGGCTATCAGCAGCTACATCAACGACGATACCTCCTCACCTGAGGGTTATACGGACCCGTGGAAGCCGGAATACAACTCCGATCCGACCACCAGTATCACGGTGAAGTGGGACGAAGGCGCTTCGAATGAAGAAAGCTCGAACGCATCATCACCCAGAAATGGATCGCCAACTTCCCGCTCTCGACCGAAGCGTGGGCCGATTACCGCCGCACGGGCTACCCCAAACTCTTCCGTCCGAAGCAAAATCTGGCCCCCTCGATCATCGACACGCAGCTCGGCCCGCGCCGCCTGCTGTACAACGAAACGGAACTGAGCTCCAACACCGTCGAGGTGAACAATGCCATCCAGCTGCTGAAGGCTGAATCTTCCGAAGTGAAAGGCGACGGCGACACCGGTGGCACCCGTCTGTGGTGGGACCGCAAGGACAAAGGCAATTTCTAACCCCGCCGATCCGTTTCACTCATAAACCGGGACTCCGTCGTTATACGACGGAGTCCTTTTTTCCATCCGACACATCCGAATCGGGCTCCGGCGCATTTCCGACCACTATCATGCGGCATACCATTTTTCATGCCCCCGAATGGCTCGTACCGGAAACGGACAGATGATTTGCAAATATCAACTATTTTGTATTCATTTGTAATGAAGATAAAAATTAAGGTTAAAAACTTGTTTTAGTTGTAGCGGTAGAGCAACAGCCCCACGCCTATATCCACGAATTGCCCGGCCTTTTCTTCAGATTGAACACGTTATTGCACCGTGTTTGTCGACCGTCCCGCAAAACATTTCCGTATTTCAGCAGGGCAATGTCTGCAGGGTATTAAAAAGTTAATCCCTGCTCCAGAAAAATAGCTGAACACGAAAATATCACGCGCCAATCGTTCGGAGGGATAGCCTTGCGACAAATCGAGTGCAATAACCTTGCGCACGTCCTCTTTCGTGATGGCCCGTTTCTTCGTCCGCGTATCGAATTTGCTGACTTTATAGGCATCGAACGGGTAATAATCCCGTTTCACCAACTGCAATTCTACCGCCTTGTTGAACACGCTACGCAACGTCCGAAAGAGTTGGCTGATGGTCGTATCACCGCAACCGCTCGTCCGTAACCAATTCTCGTAACGACGCAACCACACGGCGTCAATGTCGCTGAACGGGATTTGCAACCGCTGCCCCGTGAATTTCAGCAACGATGTACGGGAGTATTTGTAAACGCCTGCATTGCCGAGTTTACCGCCGCGTTTCATGTCGTCAATCAGTTTATCGTACAATTCAACCACCGTAGCGCAACGGACTTGGTTATGAAAATGGGACACGAGCGTTTCCACCGTGTATTCACGTTGCTGGGCGGTCATTTCGACAATCAAATCGTTGTATTCCGCTGTTTTTGCGGCTATCAGCCGTTCGATTTGCTCCTTGTTGGGACAATTTCGTTTGGGCTTGCCTTTCTCGAAATCCCAAAACTTTTCTTGCAGGGAAAGGCCGAGCGAAACGTATTTGCGTTTGCGGTCTTTCGTAACTCGGAGCATTAAAGGAAGCGTTCCGTCTTTGAGAGGTTTGTACTTGTAACAAATGACCTCAATGTTTGCTTTCATGCGTCATTTCGGTTGACACATTGGTTAACACAAACGGGCAAAAAACGTGTAAACCGACCACGGAGGTATACAAAAGAAAAACGACCTACATTACTGTAAGTCGTTGATTTTCAGTTGTGGGAGCTGAGGGATTCGAACCCCCGACCCTCTGCTTGTAAGGCAGACGCTCTGAACCAACTGAGCTAAGCTCCCCTAAAAATGGCTTGGGACTGCAAAGGCAATCTTCCGATCGCCCATTCCGGACCACCCTTTTACGGACGACCCCTTGCAGGCGTTTTTTGAAAGAACCTTTACGCAACCCTCGCGCATCTGCGCCTGAACAAGGACTTGAACCTAGGACCCCATGATTAACAGTCATGTGCTCTAACCAACTGAGCTATTCAGGCATTTCGAAACGGGTTATCCCGTCGTTTCGGAGTGCAAATATATAGCAATTTTTCATTCCCGCAAAATTATTGCACGATTTTTTCGCAAAAAAAGTATCTTTGCATGTCGCACAAATCATAAAGAAATGATCCCGAATCGCGTTATTTTCCTTATTCTCTTGACACTATGCGCCTTAACGGCCTCGGCGCAGGAACATCTGTCTTTTCGGCCCGATACGTGGGACTTCGGCACGATCCGCGAAACCGACGGCCGCGTCAGCCACACGTTCACGGGTGTCAACCGCGGCGACAGCCCTCTGGTGATCCTCGACGTGGTGACCACCTGCGGCTGCACGGTCCCCGATTTCTCGAAGAAACCGATCCTTCCGGGCGAAAAGACGCAGATCACCGTCACCTACGACCCCGCCAACCGCCCCGGCTCATTCACCAAGGAGCTGTGGGTCTACTCTTCGGAGAAGCGGAAGATCGCCACGCTCACCGTGCAGGGGAGCGTCATCCCGCGGCAGAAAACCGTCGAGGAGCTCTACCCCGTCGATGCCGGCGGAGGGCTGCGGCTGGCCTCGACGCTCAACGCCTTCTCCTATATTTATCCGGGGCGGCAGGTGCAGGCGGCGATCGGCTACGCGAACACCTCGAAACGCCCGGTCCGCCTCGAACTGCGGCCCGAAACCACGAGCGGAGCGCTTCGGACCGACTATCCGAAACAGATCGCGCCGGGCGAACGGGGCGAAATCAACTTCACCTACCTCATCCCCGCCGACAAACCCCGCTACGGGACCGTGCGCGACGCGCTGGAGGTCCTGATCGACGGACGGAGCAACGGCACGACGCTCGTCACCCACGGCATCGGCGTCGATCCGCAGCCCGCGGATGCAACACAAAACGCCCCGAAAGCCGATTTTTCGGAAAATATCCTTAAATTTGGACCGGTCAAACATGCGGGACCAGTCCGGAAAAAGCACTTTACGCTTTCGAACGCGGGCGGCGCGGAGCTGATCGTGCGGGCCGTCGAAGGCGAGGGACACGTGGCCACGACACTCGCCCCGGGGCAGAAAATCGCCCCCGGAGATTCGCTGCGCTGCGAAATTCTGCTCGATCCCCGGACGCAGGACTACGGCATCGTGACCGAACACCTCGTGGTGGTGACCAACGACCCCGTGCGGCCCATGCGGCGCATCCGGGTGACGGCAATCATCGAAGAGTGACACACAAACACACAACGGATATAATGTACCCCATTCTTGAAAAAGACTCCTCGCAGAGGGCATCTGGCTGATGAAGGTCCTCGCACCGCGCGTGGCCCGCTCGGCGCAGCCCGGACAATTCGTCATCGTGCGCGCCGACGAACACGGCGAGCGCATTCCGCTCACGATCTCCGATTTCGACGCTGCGGAGGGCAGCGTGACCATCGTCACGCAGGCCATCGGCGCCTCGACGCGCAAAAATCTGCGCACTGAACGAGGGCGATGCCCTCGCCGACTTCGCAGGTCCGCTGGGCCACCCTTCGGAATTCGTCAAAATGCCCGTCGAAGAGCTGCGCCCACGCCGCTACCTCTTCGTGGCGGGCGGCGTGGGCACGGCCCCAGTCTACCCGCAGGTCAAATGGCTCCGGGAACACGGCGTGAAGGCCGACGTCATCATCGGCGCCAAGACACGCGACATGCTGATCTACACCGACGCCATGCGCGCCGTAGCCGAACACCTCCATATCGCCACCGACGACGGTTCGGAGGGTTTCAAGGGGCTCGTGACGGCGCTGATCGGGGAGCTGATCGAAAAAGAGGGCAGACACTACGACGAATGCGTGGCCATCGGCCCGATGATTATGATGAAGTTCGTGGCCCTCACCACGAAGAAGTACGCGCTGAAAACCACCGTGTCGCTCAATGCGCTGATGGTCGACGGCACGGGCATGTGCGGCGCCTGCCGCGTGACGGTCGGCGGCCGGACGCGCTTCACGTGCGTCGACGGCCCGGAGTTCAACGCCCACGAGGTCGATTTCGACGAGGCGATGCGCCGGCAGGGCATGTACCGCACCCAGGAGCAGCGCGCCGCGGCGATCGAGGCCGAGCGCGAGGCCGGACACGTATGTAAGATCGGATTGGACAAGTAGAAAGGTAGGCATTTTAGCGACGGAGACCATGCAGAATATATAATTATCTCCCGCATAGAACTTCCCGCTTTTCACCTTTCACTTTTCACTTTTCACTTTTAACCTTTCACCTGCTATCACATGGCAAACAAAATACCCCGCGTGCCGGTGCGCGAACAGGACCCGGCGATCCGTGCGACCAATTTCGAGGAGGTCTGCTACGGCTACGACCTCGAAGAGGCCACACTCGAAGCTTCGCGCTGCCTGCGCTGCAAGAATCCCCGCTGCGTGGCGGCCTGCCCCGTAGGCATCCGCATCCCCGACTTCATCGCCGCCCTGCACGAAGGGCGGTTGCAGGAGGCAGCCGACATCATCTCCGAGGACAGTTCGCTGCCGTCGATCTGCGGCCGCGTCTGCCCGCAGGAGAGCCAGTGCGAAGGCTCGTGCATCCTGGGTATCAAGGGCGAACCGGTCGCCGTGGGCAAGCTGGAACGCTTCGTCGGCGACTGGAAACTCGAACACGGCGCCCCCGTGCAGCCTGCCGCCGTGCGCAACGGCCGCAAGGTCGCCGTCATCGGCAGCGGCCCGGCCGGGCTGGCCTGCGCCAGCGACCTGGCCCGCATGGGCTACGAAGTGAAGATTTTCGAGGCGCTGCACAAGGTGGGCGGCGTGCTGGTTTACGGCATTCCCGAATTCCGCCTCCCGAAGGAGCGGATCGTGGCGCGCGAGATCGCCCAGGTCGAACGGCTGGGCGTCGGGATCGAGACCGACGTGATCGTGGGCCGCACCGTGACGATCGACTCGCTGCTGGACGAGGAGGGCTATGACGCCGTATTCATCGGCTCGGGCGCCGGGCTGCCCCGCTTCATGGGCATCCCGGGCGAGAACCTCAACGGCGTGGTTTCGGCCAACGAGTTCCTCACGCGGGCCAACCTGATGCATGCCTACGACAAGGCGTACGACACCCCGATCTACGTCGGACAGCGCGTCGTGGTCGTGGGCGGCGGCAACGTGGCGATGGACGCCGTGCGCACGGCCAAACGGCTGGGCGCCGAGGCCACGATCGTCTACCGCCGTTCGGAAAAAGAGCTTCCGGCGCGCGTCGAGGAGGTCCACCACGCCAAGGAGGAGGGCATCCGCTTCCGCATGCTGACCAACCCCACCGCAGTCCTCGGCGACGAAAAAGGCTGGGTGACGGGTCTGCGGTGCGTGGAGATGGAGCTGGGCGAACCCGACGAAAGCGGCCGCCGCTCGCCGGTGGTAAAGGAGGGCTCGGAGTTCGAAATCGAATGCGACGTGGTGATCATGGCGCTGGGAACCTCGCCCAATCCGCTGCTGGCCGCCACGACCGCCGGTCTGGAAACCACCCGCCGCGGCTGCATCACGGCCGACGAGCGCGGCGCGACGACCCGTCCGGGCGTCTTCGCGGGCGGCGACGCCGTGACGGGCGCCGCGACGGTCATCCTGGCCATGGGCGCGGGACGCACCGCGGCCAAAGCCATCGACGAATATGTAAAATCACGTGCAAACGGCACACATTAAGCGAGAGTTCCGTATATTAGCTGCAACATGCAAATCCGATAAATCCGACACCATGAACAACATCAAATCCCTGATCGCCGCACTGACTTTCGCCGGCCTGACGGCCTGTGCCGACAACAGCCCCAAAACCTTCTCGGGATTCATCACCGACGCCTCGATGAACACCGTCACCGTCCGTGCGCTGACCGACGAGAGCACCTGCACCTTCGCGACCACGGACGCCGACAAGAGCGACGCCAACGGCCTGCTGCTCGGCGCCCCCGTCACCGTAGACTACACGGGCAAGCTGAAGGACGGAACCGCCGCCACGAAGATTGCGACCGATCCCACCTACGCCGAAGCCGTCGGCAAATGGACGATGCCCGACCCGATTGCTCCCGAAGGCGTCATGGGCGTCGAGATCATGGTCGAAGGCGCAGCCAGGTCGATCAACATGGCGACGCTGGTCTACACCTCGTGGGAACTTCAAGGCGAGGCGGACAAAATCCTGCTCAAGGGCCAGAGCCTCGGCAACGGCCAGACCATCGACTTCACCCAGACGGGCATGATCGCCAAAACGGCCGACGGGAACTACACCCTCACGATCGAGGGCACGGGCACGGTCTACACCAAGGCCAAGCAGTAAACAGCTTTTCCGCCCCGAAAAGCCAGCGCCTCCGGACTTCCGGGGGCGCTTTCGTTTCCGGGAGGGTCCGGCGTCCGTTTTTCCCCGAAAATAGCGGCTCCGACGCTTGCTAAATCCGTGCTAAATGCGTAAATTTGTGGCTACTAACCCGTTTATCCGAACCATGAACAAAATTCTGACGGGAGCCTTGCTGCTCCTCTTTTCCTCCAGCGCCGCGGCGCAGACACCCCGCGACTCGATTGCATTCGCCACCGCCCAATGGCGCACGGCCGACCTCGGCGGCGGCGCCGAATGCCGCTACGCCCAGATCGACATGTTCGGGTCGCGGCAGAGCATCTCCGTCGCCACCTACCCCGGACGCAGGTTCACCACCTCGATCGTCCACCTCGATCGCAGGGCCGAGTCCACGAGCGATCTGGGGAAGGCCGCCGGCGCGGAGATCGCCGTCAACGGCAGCTACTTCAACGTCAAAACCTTCGAACCGGTCACCTTCGTCCTGCTCGACAGGAAGATCGTGGGACGCACCACCCCCGAGGAGGCATTCCGCACCAACGGCGTCATCGCCTTCAAGGACCGCAAGGGCCGCCGGATGGAGATCTTCCCGTGCGACACGACGCAGTATGCCGACGTGGCGCGCCGCTACCGCTCGGCGCTGGCCGCAGGCCCGGTGCTGATCGACGGCGGCAAGGTGGTCGAATACACCTCCGGGAGCAGTTTCTACACGCGCCGCCATCCCCGGACGCTGATCGGCAAACGGGCCGACGGCACGGTGGTGATGGCCGTGATCGACGGGCGTTTCAAAGGCCAGGGCGACGGCGCGACCATCGCCGAAACAGCCTACATCGCACGCCAGCTGGGTCTTACCGAGGCGCTGAACCTCGACGGCGGCGGCTCCTCGACGCTCTGGACGGCGCAGGAAGGCGTCCTCAACCATCCCTACGACAACCGCCGCTTCGACCACGAGGGCGAGCGCGGGGTCCCCAACTGCATCGTGGTCCGCAGGTGACCGGCCAGCGGCCCGGAATCAAAGAACGCGGTTTGATGAAGTTGCATCAAACCGCGTTCTCATTTAACCCGACCGTCCTTATTGCTTCGACTGCACGTACTGTTCGTACAACCGGTCGTAACAAGCCTTCAACTGCGGGAACTCCGCCTTCTTCACCTCGTACATGAAGACGCCCCGGTAGTGCGCATCCTCGTACAGGGCCTTCAGGATCGCCGTCCAGTCGTTGTCGCCCCGGCCCTGGCCCGGCAGTTCGTGACACTCGCTGCGGCCGTCGCCGTCGCTGACGTGAATCGTCCTCACCCGGCGTCCGAGCGCACTGATCAGCAGTTCGGGATTGTCGATGTGGTTGGTGTCGACCGCGGCGTCCACCTCCCGGGGCACGAGCGACATGATGTGCAGCACCTCTTCGACCGTACGGCCCAGCGGGCGTTCGTAGTTCCCGTCCTTGACCAGTTCGTAGCCCAGCATGTTCTCGATCACCACCCGGGCGCCGATCTTCTTCGCATCGGGAAGCAACTCCCCGACCGAGCGCACCAGCTGCGCGATCCGCGCGTCGCGCTCCCCGTGCCCGAGATACCAGCTCGGGTGGAACAGCACGATCCGCGGCGACAGGATCTTGCAGAAGCGCAGCACGCGGCGGTGCAGTTCGACACTCCGCTGCCGCACGGCCTCGTCCGTCTGCGAGAGGTCGATCTCGCGGCCGAAAGGCATGTGCACCGACCAGATTTCGATTCCGGCGCGCTTGAGGTCGCGCTTCAGCTGACGGCAGCGCGCCTCGATCTGCCGATCGTCGGTCATCTCCTTGTTCAGGAACAACGTCGACGCGCTGATCTCGATGGCGTCGATGCCTGCCCTCTTCGCCTCGGCGAAGGTTTCGTAGGTCCAGTTCGTCACCGGGCCGAAAATCCCGGACGAGGAACCCACCTTCAGCCGCGGCGGCTGCCCGGCAAACACCGGGATTGTGCATAGGACTGCAAGCAGCAGCAGTCCGGTTCTGTAAAGTTTCATAACTGTAAAGATCATAAAAAAGTCGGGCCGATGCAAAACCGCACCTCCTTGCGGGGGGGGCGGCCGGACGCCGCGACAGATAAAAGGGGCGTTACGACCCCAAAGATACAAAAAAAGGGGCGCACCGAGAAAGCACGCCCCCTGTGAACAGATTTATTTCACGACGGCTCCGATCACCGTCTTGCCCGTGCGCGAAGCGCCGGTCTGGTCGATGGCGCTGACCGCCTCGCCGAAGGCCGGATCGAGCGTCTCGCCCAGGATCTTCAGCTCCGAAGCGGACATGCCGTACTGGCGCGCCGGATTCGCGTCGCCGAGCAGCACGCAGGTCTTCGTCGCACCGCCGTTGTCGCCCAGCGGGCTGAGCATCGAGGCAGGATCGAACGCCGCGCCTGCGACAGCCATACCGTCGGCATTGTAGACCGTGCCTCCGATAATGGAGTTGGCGACCTTGTAGCTGGCGTCCTTGAACCAGGCGACATCGTCGGCCGCGCCGTCCGTCGTATTGCCCGAGATCAGCGTATTGTAGACCTCGATGGCCCCTCCGACGGCAGCCTGCTGCAATCCCGCACCGTTTCCGGCCGTCACCGTCGTGTTGCCGGCAATCGTACAGCTGACGATCACCGCCTTGCTCGGCTTGTCCACCTTGCCGTAGACCGCGATACCGCCGCCCTTTCCGGAATGGTTGCCGCAGACCGTCGAATTGACGATCACCAGGTTGCCGTTTTCGCGGACGTAGATACCGCCGCCGTTTAGGGTCGCATGCTCGGGATTGACGCTGTTGCCCGAAATCGTGGTGTTGCTGATCAGCACATTGGTCTTGCCGCCCGTGTCGCCGAAGACGTAGATACAGGGAGCTACGCCCGACGCCTTGTTGTTGCTGAACGTACAGTTGTTGATCCGCAGCAGTTTGGCTCCGTCGGCCCACAGGCCGCCGCAGTTGTACGTCGTCGTCGACTTGGTCGCATTGTCGGCAACCACGCAGTTGTCGAACAACGCCTCGGCTCCGGCGTCGACACGGATGGCGCCCATGCGGATGTCCGTATTGTCGACGATCTTGCAGTTGAGGATGTCCACCGTCGCGTTGCCGATGAAAATGCCCGCGCCGTAACTCTGGTAGAACTTCACGCCGCCTATCGTCGTGCTGCCCACCGTACTGAACTGCGACGAACCGTTCTTGATCGTGAATCCGTCGAGCGAAGCCTTCATGCCGTTCATCTTGGCCGCCGTCACCGCAACCACGTGGCATACGGCGTGGTCGCCGTCCAGAATCGTCTCGTTCGCCACGGGATCAGCCACGGCGCCCTCGGCCGCATCGGCCGGATAGCCGCCGATCATCGAGAAGTTGCTGTGGATTTCGAACGTGTTGTCCAGCGCGGTCTTCATGCCCGTCAGCGGAACCGAAGGCACGTAGGAACCCGCAGCCACATGGATCACATCGCCGTTCATCGCCTGGTCGATCGCGTTGGCCAGCGTGGTCGCCGTCTCCCATGTCAGGCCGTCCTTGTCGGCCGAGCCGTCGGTCTTGACATAGTAGTGCGTCGCCAGGTCCGAAGCGCTCGCAGCGGCCTGCGTCACGGGCAGCGTGACGTTCTCGCCCTTGATGACATAGGCCGAGATCGTCGCCGTGCGTTCGTCGAGCGTACGGTTTGCGGCCACGGTCACCGTGATCGTGGCGTCGCCCTGTCCGTACGACGGATCGAACGACACCCAGTCCTTGTCGCATTCGATGCGCCACGGAAGGTTCGATTTGATCGAAAGTTCGTAGTCCTTGGTGGCCTTCTCCGCGGTGATGCTCGTCTCCACGAACGACAGTTCGGGCGTCTCGGGAGTAAAGGCCGTATCGTCGCTAAAATCCTGGCAGGCTCCCAGCGCCGCGCATGCGGCCGTCAGGAGCAGGTATTGAAATATCGTTTTCATCGGTTCCGTCTTTTATTGTTCAACAATCGCCAATCCGGTCGCCACCTTGCGCATGACCCCGCCCTGGTCGGTCGGCCAGTTCAGCAGTTTGAGTTCGCCCTCCGCGCCGTCGCGAGCGATGAAGGTCGACGAGCCGCCGCCGTCGAGGTTGAGCGCGTCGCAGGCTCCGCAGGCCGACATCAGGTTCATCAGGTCCAGCAGGTCGGCGCCGTTCGAATAGTAGAAGTTACGGCCGTCGACCACCATCAGGTAGACCTCCTTGCCGTCCTGCGACACGCCGATCGCCGTACGCGGTTCCATCTTCGCCACCGGCATCGTGTTGCCGCTCTGGTCCAGCTGCTCGCCGTTCTTGAGCAGCAGCGTGCCGAGGCCGCAGACTGCTTCGCGGACGATGTCCTTGTGAAGAGCGTACTCCTCCTCCGTGAAGCAGCAGGCCTCGTTGTCCTTCGTGATCACGAAGACGTTGCAGTCCGTACGGCTGAACGAAGTCTTCACCGCCACGCCGTCGCGGTAACATACGCCGTAGGGGATGTAGGTCGTATTGAAGAAGTCGGCGTTCGTGCCGCCCAAGACCTTCTTCCCGTTCTTCTGCATCGCCTCGAGCTGCTTCATAATCGTCTGGCCGGTGCCCACCTGGTTCTTGTCGTCGGCGAGCGTCGTGCGCAGGGTGATTTTGTCGCTCAGGGCGATCTTGAACAGGAACAGCTGCATGGCCAGTCCGTCGTCGGCCAGAAATGCCATCTCCAGCACGTCCACGCCGTCGGCCAGGTTGTAGGTCCTGTCGCTCTTCACGTGAGCCACATACCCGTTCGATCCGTCGACGATGCTCTGTCCCCAGGCCGTCTGGGCGGTCGTGTCGAACTTGGCGTATTCGTCGAAAGCATTCGAATTGTCGCACGCAGCAAGCAGCCACACGCACAACAGCATTCCGATCATATATCTGTATGTTTTCATCGTTTTATCGTTTTATGCATATTGGACAATCCCGCTAATAACCCGGATTATTCGGTTTGAGGTTCGGATTGTAAAGCAACTCCCGGCTCGGAAGCGGCATCAGGCACTGGTAGTCCTTCGTGCCGAGCGTCTGCGTAGCCTTTCCGGTCCGCACGAGGTCGTACCAGCGGAAACCCTCGGCGAGGAACTCCAGACGGCGCTCCTGAAGCACCGCGTCGAGAAAATCGGCTTCGTTCCCCGGACTCACCCTGTCGAGGCCGCGCTTTTCCCGCAGTTCGTTGAGACGATCCAGACCTCCGTTCAGCCCCTGCGCCTCGGCGCTGATCAGGTACATTTCGGCCAGACGCGAAATCACCACGGGGTCCGACCCGGTCTGCCCGCTGGGGTATTTGTTGACGAAGTTCAGGTTGTCGAGCGTGGTGATCGACACCTCCTTGCGCAGGTCGTTGTCGGCGTACATCGTCATCACGTCGCCCGCGGGACGGTAGTTGTAACTGCCCTTGTTGGGGTGGTTGTAGGAGTAGAACTGGTTGGAAATCTTGATCGACGAACCGTCCTCGGTCAGGCACGAGAAGGCGAAGATCACCTCCTTGTTGGCCTTCGAGCGGAAAATCTTGTCGAAGTCGTCGAGTGCGTAGTTCGGATTGGCGATCAGGCTCTCGGCCAGCTCCTTGGCCTCTCCCTTCTTGCCCAGATAGAGTTTCACGCGCGCTTTCAGGGCCGTCACGGCGGCGGGCGACACGTAGTAGAAACTGTCGGCGCTCAACCCGTTCAGGAAGCCCGAAGCCGCGTCGAGGTCCTCCTCGACCAGCTCCCAGGCCATCGAGGCCGGATCGCGCGAAACCTTGGCCTGGGTGTTCTGCCGCAGGACGGGCACGTCGCCGAAGCGGGTCACCAGACAGAGGTAAATATACGCCCGGAAATAGCGGCACTCGCCCAGCACCCGGTTCCGCGTGGGGCTGTCGGCCAGCCCCTCGGCGATCGACATGACGTTGTTCACCTGCAAAAGCGCCTTGTAGTAGCCGTTCCACTGGCTGCTGACAAACGTATGCAGCGCATTGGAAAGCGAGTTGATCAGGTCGATCGGGCGGCCCGTGCTGGTCATCAGCTCACCGCCGAAGAGGTCGAACGCGATGTAGGAGTAGTAGGTAGGTCCCTCCTGGACCTTATTGTACATTCCGATGCGCAGCGCCTCGATGTCGTCGGAGCCGACCACCGTCGGGGAGACCGCCGAATGCGGCTCGATGTCGAGCATGCCGCTGCAAGCACCCATCAGGGGCAGCAGGGCAAACAAGATGATTTTATGCAACGATTTCATGATTGTCGGATTTAGAAAGTGATGTTTACGCCTAACTTGAAGATGCGCGGCTGGGGAACGCCGTCGTTATCCTCGCCGTAGAAGCGCGGATCGAGATTGACGCTCGTCTCGGGGTCCCAGCCGGGATAGCGCGAGCAGAGGAAGACGTTGTCGCCCTGGGCATAGACCCGGAGTCCCTTGAGGTGGATTTTCGAAACCAGCCGCTGCGGGGAGGTGTATCCCAGCGTCACCGAGCGCAGGCGGATGAACGAACCGTCGGTCAGGTACATCGTCGAGTTCTTGCCGTTCCAGCCGCTGTACGAGTAGATCGCGCGCGGGTATTTGTCCGACGTGCCGGGTCCCGTCCAGCGGTTGTCGGCATAGGCTTTCAGCAGCGAGCGGGTATGGCCGGGCTTGGAGCCGGGGATCATCCACGACGCATACACGTCGTTTCCGTAGCTGTACGTAAAGAAGAGGCTCAATTCCAGCCCTTTGTACTTGAAGGTGTTGTTCCAGCCGCCCGAGAATTTGGGGTTGGGGTTGCCCGTGACGATACGGTCGTCGTCCGTGATGTTCCCGTCGCCGTTGCGGTCCCAGTACTTGACGTCGCCGGCACGCACGCCCTTGTCGTAGAGCGCCTGCGGCACCTCGCCGTCGTACTGGTAGATGCCGTCCGTGCGGAAGATGTACCACGAACCCACCGTCCGGCCGAGTTTCAGCGCGCGGTTGGCGCCGATCGACAGCAGGTCGTCTTCGAGCAGCGACGTCAGCTTGTTGACATTGCGGGCGATGTTGAACGACGAACTCCACAGCACCTTGCCCAGATTGAGGTGGGTGTTGATCGTGAACTCGACACCCTTGTTGCGCATCGACCCGATGTTGCTCAGGATCGAGGTCTCGCCCGTCGTGGCGTGCACGGGCTTCGAGTAGAGCAGGTTGTTCGTGTTCTTCAGGTAAACGTCGGCGATCATGTTGATCTTGCCGCCCAGGAAGCTCAGGTCGAATCCGGCGTTGTACTGGTCGGCGGTCTCCCACGTCAGACGGTCGTTGCCGCTCGACGAAATGGCGATGCCGCTCTGGCCGCCGTAGTTGACGCCGCCGCTGATCAGGGCCTGCCAGCCGTAGTTGCTGATTCCGTCCTGGTTACCCGTGCGGCCGTAGCTGGCGCGGATCTTCAGGTCGGTCTTCTCGGCGTTCCAGAACGACTCGTTCGAGACGTTCCAGCCGACCGACACCGAGGGGAACCAGCCCCAGCGGCAGTCGGGCGCGAAGCGCGACGAACCGTCGGTACGGATCGTGGCATTGACCACGTAACGGTCCTTGTAGGCGAGGCTCAAACGGGCGAAATAGGATTCGATGGCATATTCCGACAGTCCGGCGCTGGCATCGACGATGTTGGCGGCCACGCTCGCCACGTCGAACGCCGGCGAGGGGATAGTTCTGCGCATCAATGTACGACGTGCGGCTCCTGGTCTTGAGGAACGAGTGACCCACCATGGCCCCGAGTTCGAAATCTTCGCCGATCTTGCGGTTATAGTTGGCGTAGAGGTCGATCGTGTTGGTCATCACGAACCGGTTCCGGTCCAGAATGCGGCCCTTGTCGGCAGCATAGGGGTGGTTCTGATTGTAATAGATGTAGTCGTAGGTGTAGGCCGAGTCGTTGTTGTACGACGCCCTGACCGTCAGCCCCTTGATGATCTGCGCCTCGGCCCAGAACGAACCGATGAAGCGGTAGTTGTCCGTATAGGAGGTCTCCTCGGAGAGAATCTGCACGGCATTGTGCAGCAGCAGTTCGTCGGTTCCGCCCGTGTAATAGCCGCCGTTGGGTTTGTAGGGACGGTCGAAGGGACGCTGCTGCACGGCGCGTCCGATGATCGTCGATCCGAGATCGGCTCCCGGGATACGGTTGTTGTGCAGGTAGTTGCCGCTGATGTTGGCGCCCACCTTCAGCCATTTGAACATTTCGTGGTTGATGTTCGACTTGAGGTTGACCTTCGAGATGTCGTTCGTCTTGATGACGCCCTCCTGGTAGTTGTAGCTGCCCGAAAGGTAGTATTTGGTCTTGGCGTTGCCGCCCGAAAACGACAGGTCGAGGTAGTGCGACTGCCCGAGCCGGGTGATCAGGTCGAGCCAGTCGGTGTCGGGCATGTCTCCGTAGGGATTGCGGATGGGCTTGACATATCCCGAGCTGTTGACCGTGAAGCCGTTCTGGCGGTTGTAGTTGTCGACGCCCTCGTTGAAGACCTCGACGTACTGCTTCGAACCGACGTATTCGCGGCGCCCGGTGTTGGGAAACTGCGTGATGCTGAAGCCGTAGTTGACCTTGACCTCCGATTTGCCCTCGCGGCCCTGCTTGGTGGTGATCAGCACGACGCCGTTGGTGGCGCGCGAGCCGTAGATCGCGGCCGAAGCGGCGTCCTTCAGCACCTCGATCGACTCGATGTCCGTGAGGTTGAGCGTCGCCAGCGAACTCATGTTCTCGCCGAACGAATAGAGCGACGCCGAGTTGTTCGACAGCGGAATGCCGTCGATCACGTAAAGCGGCTCGTTGCTGGCGCTGAGCGACGACGAACCGCGGATGCTCATCTTCTCGGCCGAGCCGAGGTTACCCGAACTGGTCGAGATCGACACGCCGGCGATGCGGCCCTGAAGGAGTTCCGAGGGCGACATCACGCTGCGCATGTTCTCCTCGGTGGGCTTGAACTGGCTGATGGCGTTGGTCACCAGGCTGCGGCGCTGCGTGCCGTAACCGACCACGACCACCTCGTCGAGGGCCATGTTGTCGTTTTCGAGCCGGACCTCATAGAACCGTGCCGGATCGTCCACCGCAACCTCCCTGGTCTTCAGGCCGAGGTAGGAGACGATCAGGCGGACATCCGTGCGCGCCCCGATCCGTACGGAGAACGAGCCGTCGAGGTCGGTGGTGGCGCCGATCGTCGTGCCGTCGACGATCACCGTGGCGCCGGTGATCGGATTCCCGGCGCTGTCTTTCACGACGCCCTTCACGACGGCATTGGCCGAAGCGCGGGCCGCGGCGTCCCGCTTCGCGGGGGCGGACATGATGGCGATCATCTTGCCCTCGACGCTGCTCACGACGTTCTGTCCGGCGAACATCTTCCCGACGACCGCGCCGATCTCCTCGTTTTTGACATCGAGGGTGATCTTCTTGTTCACATCGGCATCCTTCGTCTTGATGACGAACGAGTAGCCGTAATCCTTTTGCAGGCGTTCGATCGCCGCCTTGACGGTCGCATTGCGGACCGACAGGCTCACCTTCTGGGCCGAGGCCGCGGAGGCCTGGAACAGGAAGCACAGAAGTGCGGCAAGCGTGATCAAACTTTTGACGGAAGGTAAAAGTTTATTCATTACGTTAAGATTTGAAGTTTTGAGAAATAGGTCATTAAAGATTCCGTTCGTTCTGTGTACTACATGATATGGTTATTTTAGGGGTGGCGATATGTAATATACCTCGGCTTCCCTGCGCACCGAGAAAAGGCGGTCCTTGTTGAGCGCATCGAGGATTTCGTCGAGCGACTCCTCGTTGACGAACGAGGCGTAGTAGGTCTCGTCGCACAGCGATTTGTCCGTGACGACGATCTCGACGGCGAAGTGGCGGCACAGGTCGGCGACGATGTCGCCCAGGGTCTGCTCCACGAAGAAGAAGTTGTTGTTGTCGATCCAGTTCGCATAGGAATCGGGATCGAAATTGAGGAAGTCGATGTGATTGTTGGTCTTGTTGAAACGGAGGATGTCTCCGGGCGCGAGGGTGAGTTTCCCGTTCATCTTCGACGCCTTGATGCCTACCGACACCTTGCCGCGCACCAGACTCACCTCCGACTTGGCGTCCTCCTGGTAGGATTTGAGGTTGAACTGCGTGCCGAGCACCTTCACCTCCAGCCGGTCGGCGGAGACGATGAACGGGCGGTCCTCGTCGCGGCGGACGTCGGCGAACATCTCGCCCGACAGGTAGACCTGCCTCATCGAGCGGTTGAACTGCTTGGGATAGATGAGTTTCGTACCGGCGTTGAGCCACACGTGCGTGCTGTCGGGCAGCACGATCTCGCGGCGCTCGCCCATGCCGGCATAGACCTCCACCCACTCGCGCGGGGTGTTGGCCTGATGCCTGTAATGGAGCGCCAGAACGACGGCGGCAACGGCGGCGGCGTATTCGATTATACGGAGGGACCACCGCCACCGCCGGAGGTTACCGCTGCGGGGGGGGGAATTCGGGGCGGGGCATGCCGCGAGGATCGAGTCCAGCTTACGCCGCACGCGCTCCTTGCCCTCGGGATCGTACTCGGTCTCGGTAGCGTCCAGCAGGTCGCTGAACAGCTGGTCCAGCCCCGGGTCCTTCAGCCGCTCCCGCAGCCACATGCGCACCTGCTGCGCCTCGGCTTCCGTGCAGTTGTCCCGCATGTAGGCAAGCAGCTGTTCACGCGACATATTTTTCTTGGTATCCATAGGTTTCGTCTTGTTTTCAGAAGAACAGCACAAAAAAGAGCGTCACGACGGAGATCGTCTTGCGGATCTGCTTGATCGCCAGGTCGACGTGCTTTTCGACCGTGCGGATCGAGAGGTTCAGCGCCCGGGCGATCTCGGCATTGGTCATGTTGCGGTCGTAGCGCATGGCGAATATCTCGCGCCGCTTGTCGGGCATCGAACGCATCACCGAGTCGATGAACCCGACCCGTTCGCGCACGTCCACGTAGTCGTAAATGTCCGTATCGCCGTCGGCGACGTTGAGCATCGCATCGTTGATGTCGCTGCGCAGCATGTTGTACCGCAGCCGCATGTAGTCGAAAAGTTCGTTGCGCGTGGCGACCAGCAGGTAATTGCGCACCGACAGTTCGGGATTGACCTGCTCCTTGCGCATCCACATTTTGACGAAGACGTTCTGGATGATGTCCTCCGCCACGGAAGAGTCCTTGACGATATGCCTGGCGAAGGTGTGCAGCAGGTCGTAGTAGCGGTCGAAAAGCACTCCGAAGGCTGCCTTGTCGCCGCCGCGCATCATCACGACAAGCTCCGAATCCCGTAAACGATTCTGCATGCCCGTCAGTATTTGCTCATGTCCGTAACCGCATAGGGCGTCCGGCAGGCCTCCAGCGCCGCCCGGATCGCCACCGGGGCGTTGGCGTCGGTAACCGGCGTCGAATAACCCGTCGTCGAGGTGCTGGAGGTCGAATAGCGGTAGCCGTTTCCCTCGACGCTGACGCCCGTGCAGGGCGTGACGAGCGTCCGGAACACCGTCGCGGCGGCCGCGTAACGGCTGATTCCGTAGTCCATGTGGTAGGAGTCGCGCGTAAGGTCCATCCCGTTGTCCCTGTTCAGCGACGAGGTCCGCAGGTTCTGGAGCGACGTTCCCGAGGGGATCACGAGGTCGATGCAGGTCTGGGCGGTGATCTTCCGCACCTGGGCCACGATCGCCTCGAACATCGCCTGCTGGTTGGCGAAATACTTCGGATAATGGGAATGGTAGGCTCCGTAGGCCTGGGCCATGATGTAGCCGATCGTGGGCCGGTCGAGGGGCTGCGCCTGCTGGATGTAGTCGCAAAGTCCGGAAATCGCGCCCCGCTCGGTCTCGTCCCACTCCCACGCATAGTACGAACCGGTGTGCTCCTGCAATGTCACGATGTCCCACGTATCCGACTCGACGATGCTCTTGAGCGAACGGTTCAGCGTCCCTTCGTTCTCCCACTTCGTCGCTCCCGGCTCGCAGTAATAATAGGTGCAGATGTCCGGCGCGGCATAGTTCTCGAAAAATTCGGGCAGCTTATAGCCGCCGTGATAGGCCCGCACCATCCGGACATGGGTGATTCCGGCGCTTTTCAACATGCCCGGCAGATGCTCCGTGGCATCGACCGTAAAACTGTTGCCGATAAAAAGTATCTTGAGGGATTTGCCTCCCGCCGGCAGCGGCGGGTTGAACGAGCCGTTAAGCTCGCTCCCGATCCGGATCACCTCGCCGTCGGCGAAGACGAAGCAGACGTATTTCCCCGTGTCGAGCACGCAGCGCAGCGCAACGGCTCCGTCCGCAGGAGCGGCCGTGCCCGTGTCGGCCCCCTCGAAAGCGATCGTTCCGCCGGCCGTCAGCGTCACCGCGGGCGACGCCCCGCCCCGCAGGGCCTCCGCGTCGGCTTTCACCGGCGTCGCAACGCCGTCGGCCGCCCAGTAACCGCCGCCGTTCACCGTAAAGAAGGGAATCGCCTCTTTCCGAACGCCCCGCGTCGCGGCGCCCTTGAAGCCGAACTTCAGCACCCCTCCGGCGGTCGTCGTCACCGACTCGGCGTAATTGCAGGCTTCAACGCGCGCTTTCAGGTAGGCTTTCATCTCGTCGGTCGAGCCGAACAGGTCGACCGACTCCTCCCCGGAGACCTTTTGGGTGACGGGCACGACGGCCGGTTCCGCACCGCCGTATGCGATCGTCAGCGACGAGGTGCGCTGCTGCGCCAAAGGATTCGCCTGCGCGGTGATTCCGACCTTCGCACTCCCCGTGCCTTCCGCCGGAACGGCTTCCAGCCACTCGTCGTCGCACACGATCGTCCAATGCCCCGTCGTCGAGATGCTCAGCTGCAAGGTCGTTTTCCCGGCCTCGAAATTCAGCGAAGCCGGAACTGCATAGAATCTGACATCGGGATTTCCGTCGTCGTCCTTGCCGGAAGAGCAGCCGGCGGCGGCCGCAAACAAGGTGAAAATCAGCAGGTAAAAAAGAAGTTTCTTCATAAGTTCATCAGGTCGGTTATAATAAGTACGAATGAGGCGAACCCTCTACGTAACCGAAAATGCAATTTCACGGAAATGAAACACGGCCCCCAGAACCGGAGCGGTGAATAAGGCGAAATAAAACTCCGGACGGGAACCGGAGGCCTGCTTTCAGCCCCGGTTCCCGTCCGATCGCTCCGTAAGGTCACCCCTGAACGGATTATGGATTCAATCGGTTTATCCGTTTCCGGAACATTCCGGCAAGCTGCCGGTGATTTCGGCCACCCGCCGGGCCGCCATTTCGGGCGTAACGGCTTTCAGGCAGCGGTAGTCGCCGTAGCGGCAGGGCTTGTTGCCGAAGACCGAGCAGGGACGGCACGCCATGTCGGCCTGCAAAACGTTCCCGGACGAAACCCCGTAGCCCAGAAAACCCAGCCCGGGATGCGTCGCGCCCCATACCGACACCACGGGCGTCGCGACGAGCGACGCCAGGTGCATCACCAGCGAATCCATCGTCACCACGCAGTCCAGGTTGGCGATGAGGTCCATCTCCCCGGCGAAACGGACCTTGCCGTACAAGGCCGTGACGTTGGGATACGTGCGTTCCATCTCCTCGGCGAACGCCTGTTCGGCGCCTCCGCCTCCGTGGATGAAAACCCGCCCGTAACGCTCCGAGAGCATCCGCACGAGTTCGCGGCTCTGCTCCTCGGGATAGGTCTTGCCCCGGTGTGCGGAGAAGGGTGCGAAGCCCACCCACACGCCGTGTTTCTCCCCGAAGGGATTGGGGCGGTCCCGGCGCACGGCGGGCGCAGGGTCGTCCAGCACGAATCCCAGCTTCCGGAAAACGTCGCAGTAGCGCAGCACCGTGTGGCGCAACGGCTCCATGCCGCGGCCGCCGCAGCGGATGAACGCCCGTTTCCCGGCGCGCCCCTTGTCGATATGCGCCGCCGGAACGCCGTGCAGACGCATCGCGAGGCGGAACGCCTTCGAGCGCAGCACGTCGTGCACGTCGGCCACGGCGTCCACGCCCAGCCTCCGGGCCTGGGCGGCCAGCCGCCACATTCCCGCCAGGGAGTGATGGGCGCCTTTTACATCGACGTCGAGAAACCCGACATCCAGCCCTGCGAAAAAGGGCCTGAACATGGCCTGCGTGGCCACCGTGACCCGCAGATCGGGATAAGCGGCCGTCAGCGCACGGAGCGCATGCGGCAGCATCGCCACGTCGCCCATCGCCGAGGTGCGCATCACCAGCAGGTGACACGGAACCGGCGCGCCGCTCCCGGCCGCCGCACCGCCCGCTCGTTCCCCGTTCGGGAGGCCGTTCGCCGTCCCCACGCTATTTTTTCTGCCCATAGAGCACCGGATTCAGTGCCGGGTCGTTGTACATTTTCATCTGTTTGTAGGTCTTCATGTACTTGCGGCCCGCCTCGATGTCCTCGATCAGCTCTTCGATGGCCTGCGAAAGGTCGACCTGCTGCGCGAGCAGCACGTCCAGCTTCTTCCGGCAGGCCGCGCGATGCGCGTCGTCCACGTCCGTACGCTCCGCCTCGCGCGCCATGTGGTAAATCTTCAGGGCGAGGATCGACAGGCGGTCGATGGCCCACGCCGGGGTCTCGGTGTTGAGCCGGGCGCCTTCGGCAGGCGTTACGTCCTTGTATTTGTCCAGCAGGTAGGAGTCCACGTACTCCACCATGTCCGTACGGTCCTGATTCGATTTGTCGATGCGGCGCTTGATGAGAAGCGCCTCCGCGGGGTCGATGGCCGGGTCGCGGATAATGTCCTCCAAGTGCCACTGCACCGTGTCGATCCAGTTCTTGTGGTAGAGCAAATGGTCGATCGTGCCCGGCGCGTAGGGATTGTCGATGGGATGGTCCACATCGTCCCAGCGGTGATACTCCTCGATGGACCGGTTGAAAATACGATTCGCGTTTTCGGTAAACATAGCTTGCGGTTTTATAGTATTATTGGATTTTTCACCGGAAAATCATACCTTTGTCGGTAACGATTAAACAAAGATAATGACTTTTTCCAAAAAAGCAATACTCCTCTCCGGAATCCTCCTCTGCATCTCCGTGCAGCTCGGGGCGCAGGTGCGCCAGACGCGCGAAGAGTACATCAGCCGCTACATGCCCATCGCCATCGCCCACATGGAGCGCTACGGAATCCCCGCGAGCATCACCATGGCGCAGGGAATCCTCGAATCGGACTGCGGCAACAGCCTGCTGTCGATGAAGTCGAACAACCACTTCGGCATCAAGTGCAAGCGCAACTGGACGGGCGACAAGGTCTACCACGACGACGACGCCAAGGGCGAATGCTTCCGCTCCTACCCCTCGGTCGAGGCGTCGTACCGGGACCACGCCGAATTCCTCGACTCGCAGCCCCGCTACGACTCGCTGTTCGCCTACTCCTCCGACGATTACAAGAGCTGGGCGCGGGGTCTCAAGGCCGCGGGCTACGCCACGGCCCCCGACTACGCGCAGCGGCTCATCCGCATCATCGAGGAGAACCAGCTCTTCCTGCTCGACCGGCCCGACGGCGCACGGCTCTACGCCTCGCGCTACGGCCTGAAACGCGACCCCGAAGAGTGGTTCTCGTCGCAGAGCAGCGTGGAGGAACTGGCCCGGACCGAGGGGGCCGTCGACCCGGACAACTACCGCGTGACGATCAACGCCCACCAGGGTTACAACGTCTACGTCACCAACGGCGTGCACTACGTGCTGGCCAAGGAGAACGACACGTTCGAGAACATCGGGCGGAAGTTCCGCCTCTCGCCGCGCAACCTGCGCAAATTCAACGATCTGAAGGACAAGAAGGCCCAGCCGGTGCCGGGCGAGGCGGTCTACATCGAACGCAAGCGGAAACGCTGGGAGGGCAACTCCCGGCACCACATCTGCCGCCAGGGCGAAACGGCCTACTCCGTGGGCCAGTCCTACGCCATCCGCACGCGGTCGATCGAGAAACTCAACAAGCTCCGCAAGGACGAGGAGCTGGCCGCAGGACGCGAAATACGCATAAAATAAAACCTACATACCATGGAAACAACCCCGCTGAGAGCACAGATTCTCGACACCATCATCCGCAAGTCGACACTCAAACAACGGGTTTTCGACAACACCTTCGGAGCGTTCAACACCCTGAAGGAGACGCTGCTGGAGATGGCCTCGGAGATGGACGACGAGCTGGACGGCAAACTCGACCGCCGCGTGAGGCTCGAATACCGCGACCGCGGCAAGTTCGAGGCCCAGTTGCAGGTAGCCAACGACATCCTAATCTTCCAGATGCACACCGACGTCTTCGAGTTCGGCTCCGACCACCTCATCTGGCAAAACCCCTACGTGCAGGCCGACCGCGACAACTCCTACTGCGGACTTATCAACATCTACAACTTCCTGTCCGACTCGTTCAAATTCAACCGCAACGCCGACGAAGGCTACCTGATCGGCCGCATCTTCATCAACCGCGAACGCCGCTACTTCGCCGAAGGCAAGCAGCAGAACTCGATGCGGGCGATGGATTTCGGCAAGTCGGAGATCGGCCAGGAGGCGCTGGTCGCGATTCTCGAATCGGCGATCGGCTTCGCGCTGAACTTCGACCTGCTGATGCCGCCCTACGAGGAGAACAAACGCGTGACGGTGGACCAGTTCAACACCAAGATGGACAACTCGAAGTTCGTGACGGGCAAACGCCTCGGCTACGACTTCGACGTAGAGGACATTTAACGGGCCGAACACGGGAGGGGCTTCCGATTTTCACCGGGTCCCGCGTGCCGCAACCGCCGTTGCGGCACATGATCGCCGCTTTAGCGGCACGCCGTAAATCCGGCCCTTCCCCGAACCCCTCCTCCGGAGGGAACTTGCCGTACCGCGCCCCACGCATCGAACACAACTTTCAACACGTCATTTTCTCTTGAAAACCATTCTTTTCCCGCTAATAACCGCAGCGGCGCTCCTGACGGGCAGCGTCCGCGCCCAGAACGAATACGCCGAAATCGCCCGGCTGCGGGGGCTGAACGAATCGGTGCGCGGCATCCGCTCGATGGCCGACGGCGAACACTACACCACGCTCGAATCGAACGACATCGTCCGTTACAGCTACGCCTCCGCGGCTCCCGGCGAGAGCATGCTCCCCGCGCCCGCGCCGAACCTCGTCATCACCGACTACGCCTTCTCGCCCGACGAGCGGTCGATCCTCATTGCCTCGGGCCGCAAGCCGATCTACCGCCATTCGTACACCACCAGCTATTCACTCGTGCGCGACAACGCCGTGCGCCCCGTCCTGCGCGACGCCGAAGCGCCGCGCGACGCCTCCTTCTCGCCCGACGGGCAGAAGATCGCCTACTCGGACCGCAACGATCTCTACGTCTACGACATCGCCTCCCAGACCACGCGCCGCATCACCGACGACGGGGCGTGGAACGAGGTGATCAACGGCACGACCGACTGGGTCTACGAGGAGGAGTTCGGCGCAACGCGGGCCTACGCCTTCTCGCCCGACAGCCGCCGCATCGCCTACCTGCGTTTCGACGAGAGCCAGGTGCCCCTGATGGAGATGATGCGCTTCGACGGCAAGCTCTACAACCGGGCCTATTCGTTCAAATACCCCAAGGCCGGGGAGCGCAACTCCGTGGTCCAGCTCTGGATCGCCGACCTCGAGACCGGCGCCAGGGAGCGCATCGACACGGGCGAGGAGACCGACCAGTACATTCCCCGCATCGGCTGGACGCCCGACGGACGGCCGTGGTACTACCGCCTCAACCGCCGCCAGAACACCTTCGAGATGATCGTCTGCGAACCCCACGGAGCGCAGCGCACGGTCTACGAGGAGCGGGCGCAGCAATATGTCGAGCGCGTGGACGACGGGACCGTGACCTTCGTCGACCGCGACCGTTTCCTCGTGCAGCAGGAGAGCCACACGGGCTTCATGCACCTCTACCTGTACAGCCTCCGCCGGGGCATCCTCGAACAGGTGACCAAAGGCCCGTGGGAGGTGACCCAGCTCGTGGGAACCGACGGCAGGCGCGTGTGGTTCCTCTCGACCGAGACCTCGCCGCTGCGCCGCAACCTGTACAGCGTGCGCCTCGACGGCAAGGACAAACAGCGTCTCACCACGGGCGAGGGCTACTACACCGCAGCCCCGAGCGCCGGGATGAAATACTTCATCACCACCTTTTCCAACGCCTCGACCCCCAACGTCACGGAGGTCTGCGACGCCGCCGGGAAACCCGTCCGCACGCTGGCCGACAGTCGCCGCCTGCGCGAAGAACTGGCCGCCGCCGACCGCCCCGTGAAGGAGTTCTTCACCTTCACGACCGAGCGCGGCGACACGCTCAACGCCTATATGGTCAAGCCCCGCGGCTTCGATCCCTCGCAGCGTTACCCCGTATTGCTGACCCAGTATTCGGGTCCCGGCTCGCAGTCCGTGCGCGACCGCTGGTCGCTGGACTGGGAGGACGCCCTCGCCGACAAGGGCTACATCGTGGTCTGCGCCGACGGCCGCGGCACGGGATTCCGGGGCGAAAAGTTCAAGAAACTCACCTACGGACGCCTGGGGGCGCTGGAGGTCGAGGACCAGCTTTCGACCGCCCGCCACATGGCGGCGCAGCCCTGGGTCGACCCTGCGCGCATCGGCATCTACGGCTGGTCCTACGGCGGATTCATGGCCCTGAGCTGTGCGATGAAGGGCCTCGGGCTGTTCAAAATGGCCATCGCCGTGGCTCCCGTCACCTCGTGGCGTTATTACGACACGATCTACACCGAGATCTACAACAACCTTCCGCAGTACAACGCCGCAGGCTACGACGACAATTCGCCGATCAATTTCGCGCGGATGCTCGACGACCGGCGCACGCGGCTGCTGATCATCCACGGCACGGCCGACGATAACGTCCATTTCCAGAACACCGTCGAGATGACCCGGGCGCTCAACCGCGCCGGCAAGCAGTACGACATGATGGTGTATCCCGATCAGAATCATTCGATGTTGCCCGACGCAACGGCACACATAAGACAAAAGATGATCGACTACACTCTGAAGAATTTATGACGTACACATTGCAACACGAAACGCCCGTCGGCCCCGTGACGATCACGGCTACGGGCGAGGCTGTGACGCAGATCCGTTTCGGCACGACAGTTCCGGAAGGCTCCGCGGCCGTCCCCGAAACCGCCGCCACACCCCTGCTGCTGAAGGCGGCGGCGCAGCTCCGGGAGTATTTCGCCGGCACGCGCCGCGACTTCTCGCTGCCGCTCGCACCCGCCGGAACGCCCTTCCAGCAATCCGTCTGGCAGGCGTTGCAAACCATCCCCTACAGCGAAACCCGCACCTACGGACATATCGCCATGCAGATCGGCCACAACAAATCGTTCCGCGCCGTCGGCATGGCCAACAACCGCAACCCCATCGTCATCGTCATTCCCTGCCACCGCGTCCTGGGCTACGACGGCAAGCTCACGGGCTACGCCGGAGGGCTCGACATCAAGGAGCGGCTGCTCGCCCTGGAAAAGCGGCGATAACGCACCCCGGCGGCAGGCCCGCAAACCCCAATCGCACCCGCACGAAAAAATGCGGGGCACGGTCTCCCGCGCCCCGCATCTGCATATCCCGCCGGGTCAAAGCCCGAACGCAAAGGCGTTGATGCCGTCGTAAACCGCGCTGACGATGCCCAGCAGCAGGACGCCTGCCATGCAGAGCGCGAGGCTGACGCGCGTGTAACGGTCGCTGCGGAACGCCGCGATCGGCGCGTCGCCGGGCATAATGTACATCGCCTTGACGATCAACAGGTAGTAATAGAGCGACACGACCGTGTTGACCAGCGCGATGAAGACCAGCAGGTGGAATCCGCCACTGAAAGCCGCGGCGAAGACGAAGAATTTCGAGAAGAACCCGGCGAAGGGCGGGATTCCCGCCAGCGAGAACAACGCCAGGGTCATCAGCAGCGCCAGGCGGGGATTAGTGCGGGAAAACCCGTTGTAGTCCTCCAGCGAGACCCTGCCGCCGCTGTGCTGCTCGACGGCGGACAGCACGCCGAACACCGCGAGGTTGGCGGCCATGTAGACCAGCACGTAAAAGACCAGCGAGGTCATGCCGATGGCGCTGCCGCCGATGACGGCCAGCATGATGTATCCGGCCTGCGAGATGGACGAGAAGGCCATGAAACGCTTGAGGTCCTTCTGCCGGATGGCGAAGAGGTTCGCAACGGTGATGCTCGACACCGTCACGATCCAGAGCAGCGTCTGCCACTGTTCGGTCATCGGGGCGAACACCTTCACGAGCACCGTCAGCAGCACGAACGCCGCAGCGGCCTTCGAGACCACCGAGAGGTAGGCGGTCACGGCCGTCGGGGCGCCCTGGTAGGCGTCGGCCGTCCAGAGGTGGAAGGGCACGAGCGAGATCTTGAAGCCGAGCCCCGAGAGGAAGAAGACCAGGGCCATCACCAGCAACGGCGAACCGTCGATGCGGGCGGCCATGTCGCCGAAATAGAGCGTCCCGGTCGTTCCGTAGAGGAACGAGATGCCGTAGAGCATCAGACCGCTCGAAAACAGCGCGCAGAGGATGTATTTGGCCCCGGCCTCGGCCGAATAGCGCTTGTATTTGTCGAAGGCCACCAGACAGGCCATCGGGACCGAAGCCAGCTCCAGACCGATGAAGAACAGCAGGAAGTTGCCCGCGCCGATCATAAAATACATGCCCAGCAGCGTCGAGAGGGTCAGGATGTAGAATTCGCCCTGCTTGTGGCGCGTGTCCTCGCGGCGCAGCCACGTGTCGGACTGCATGAAGACGATCAGCGCCCCGACGGAGAGCATGCTTTTGACGATGCCGTCCATCGGCGTATGGCAGAACATGCCGCCGAAGAGTTCGCCCCCCGCAGCCGGAACAAGGTTCACAACCACCTGCACGACCATCAGGCAGCAGACCACGGCCGAAAAGCGGCGGCGTGCGCGCTCCCCGGCCATGAGGTCGTAGAGGAACACGAAGACGAGAATCGCCGTGAGGGTCACTTCGGCCCGCATCAGCGTAAATATCGAGGTGTAATCCATAGTCGCTTAACTCAAAATATGTGCAATGATCTCCGCGACGCTGCCGCGGATCATGTCGCTCACCCACAGCGGCGCCAGCCCCATGCCGGCGATGGCGACGACGAGGCAAACGACCGACAGCCGCTCGTCCCACGTGGCGTCCGAAAGCTTCAGGTGTTCGGGATTGTCGCACGTGTCGTAGAGGATTTTCCCGACGACGCGCAGGATGTAGACCGCCGTGATGACGATCGACGTGCAGGCGATGACGGTCACCACGCGGTGGAACGTGTCGGCGTTCATAAACGCGCCGTTGAAGATGGTCATTTCGGCCACGAAGCCGCTCAGGCCCGGCAGCCCGAGGTTGGCCAGACCCGCGATCACATACCCGACCGCGAGGAACGGCATCACCTTCATCAGCCCGCCCAGCTGGCGGATGTCCCGCGTGTGGGTGCGGCCGTAGATCATGCCGATCAGCGCGAAGAAGAGGGCCGTCATCAGGCCGTGGCTCAACATCTGGAGCACGGCGCCCGTACCGGCCGTGGTGTTCATCATCAAAACGGCGAACAGCACCAGTCCGCAGTGCGACACCGAGGAGTAGGCGTTGATGTACTTGAGGTCGGTCTGCACGCAGGCCGAGAAGGCGCCGTAGACGACGGAAATCGTTGTCAGGATGATAAATACCCAGCTCAATTCATGCGCCGCTTCGGGTAAAAGATACATAGCAACCCGGAAACAGCCGTATCCGCCCAGCTTCATCAGCACCCCGGCGTGGAGCATCGACACGGCCGTCGGGGCCGAGGCGTGGCCGTCGGGGCTCCACGTATGGAACGGGAACAGCGCGCCCAGCACGCCGAAACCCACGAACACCAGCGGGAACCAGATGCGCTGCTGGGCAACGGGAATGTTGTTCAGCGCGGCGATCTCCTGAATGTTCATCGTCGTGGCGCCCGCACCGAAGTAGATGCCCAGAATGCCGATCAGCAGCAACGCCGAACCGCCCATGAGCATCAGCGTCAGCTTCATGGCGGCGTATTCCTTGCGCCCGCTGCCCCAGACGCCGATCAGCAGGTACATCGGGATCAGCGCCACCTCGTAGAACAGGAACATCGTGAAGAGGTCGACCGAAATGAAGAACCCGAACACCCCCACGCTCAACAGGCAGAACCAGAGGAAGTAGGCTTTGACGTCGGTCTTCATCTGCCACGAGGCGAACGTGCCCGTGAAGACGATGACGGCCGACAGCAGGAGCATTGCCACCGAAATGCCGTCGACGCCCACGGCGTAGTGGATGTTGAGCGGCGCATACCAGACGCGGCTTTCGGTGAAGAGCATCTGCGCCGTCTCGCCCGCGCCGCGCAGCCCGAGGTACTGCACCACGAGCACGACGGCCAGCGCCACGAGCAGCGAAGAGCCTGCGACCATCACCGTGTGAATCTGCCGCGTGGACTTCGAGAGCCACAGACCCAGCATCATCACGAGCGGAACGGCGGGAAACAGAGATAGTATATTCATAACTCGTTCGGATTAACAGATTAGAAGAATCAGGATCGTGAGGCCCAGCGCACCGCCGAGGAACCAGATGCAGTAACGCTGCACGCTGCCGCTCTGCATGTCGCGGATGAGCCAGGCGGCGCCGTTTGCACCCCAGGCGAGGAGATTCATAAAGCCGTCGACCACATGGCGGTCGAACCACGCAATGGGCGTCGAGATGCAGGCGAAAATCACCCGGTGGGTGATGAACTGGTAGACCTCGTCGATGTAGAACCGGCGATAGGCCGCGCGGTGCAGGCCGCTGAACGTCGCGGCCAGCCTGTCGGCCACGGGCTGCCGGTCGCGGGCGTACATCCACGTCGCCAGCGCGATGGCCGCAGCGGCGACGCAGAGGCTCACGGCGGCAACGCTCCGGTCGATATGGATGACATAGGGCGCGCCGTCGCTCGACACGAACTCCCCGAAGGGGATGAATCCCGCCACGCAGGTCACCGCCGCCAGAAACACCAGCGGCAGGGTCATCGTCAGCGGAGCCTCGTGCGGCTTGTGCGCCGCATGCAGTTCGCGATTCTCCGCGCCCCAGAAAATACCGTAATAGAGCCGGAACATGTAGAAGGCCGTAAGTCCCGCGATGGCGGTCATCACCCACCCCATGACGGGTGAGAAGGCGAAGCAGGCCGTCAGGATCTCGTCCTTCGAGAAGAAACCGCTCAAGGGCCAGATCCCCGCGATGGCGAGGCACGCCACGAGGAACGTCAAGTGGGTCAGCGGCATGTAGCGGCGCAGGCCGCCCATGGCCGACATCTCGTTGGAGTGCACGGCATGGATGATGCACCCCGCGCCGAGGAACAGCAGGGCCTTGAACATGGCGTGGGTGAAGAGGTGGAACATCGAAGCCATGTAACCCAGCCCTCCGGCGTGCGGGTCGGCCGAGGTCGAGACGCCCAGCGCCACGAGCATGAATCCGATCTGCGAAATGGTGCTGAACGCCAGCACACGCTTGATGTCGCTCTGCACACAGGCCACGACGGCGGCGTAAAACGCCGTGAAGGCCCCGACATAAGCCGTCCAATGCAGCACCTCGGGCGCATAGCCGATGAAGAGCGGAAACATTCGCGCTACGAGGTAGACGCCCGCCACGACCATCGTGGCGGCATGAATCAGCGCCGACACGGGCGTGGGACCCTCCATGGCGTCGGGCAGCCAGATGTGCAGCGGGAACATGGCGCTCTTGCCCGCGCCGCCGATGAACATCAGTCCCAGCGCCAGCGGATCATCGCCCCGGCGGCCACCAGCGCATGCGCCTCGGGCGTGAAGGAGAAGGTTCCGGCGTAGTAGCCGTAGATCGAGGATACCTATCAAGAAGCCCAGGTCGGCGAAGCGCGTCACGATGAAGGCCTTCTTCGAGGCGGCCACGGCCTCCTTCTTCGTATAGTAGAAGCCGATCAGCAGGTAGGAGCTGACGCCCACCAGCTCCCAGAAGAGGTACATCTGAAAGATGTTGGTCGCCACGACCAGCCCGATCATGCTCATCGTGAAGAGCGACAGAAAGGCATAGTAACGCTGGAAGCCCCGCTCACCCTTCATATAGCCCAGCGAGTAGATGTGGACCATCAGCGACACCGTGGAGATCACCACGAGCATCATCACCGAAATCGGGTCGAGCAGAATGCCCAGGTCGATGTGCAGCGCACCGCCGATGGGCAGCCACACGGTGTTCCAGGGGATCTGCGTCGGAAACGCGCCCGCGGCATCGCGCCCGGCCGAGAAGTATTCGAAAGCCGTCCAATAGCTCAACAGCGCCACGACGGCCAGCACGGCCGTGCCCACGGCGCCCGCCGCCGCGGGACGCATCTTCATGCCCGCAAGCCCCAGCACGAGGAAACTCGCCAGCGGAAGCAACAGAATCAGAATCGTATATTCCATAGAAGATCGTTTTTTCGCACCGTTACCACTTCATTTCCCGCAGGCTCCGGGCGCCGATGTTGCGGATGTTGCGGTAGATATTGATGATGATGGCGATGGCCACGGCGGTCTCCGCGGCGCTGATTCCGATGGCGAACAGGGCGAAGAAGAACCCTTCGAGCTGCTCGGGGAAGAGGAAGCGGTTGAAGACCACGAAATTGATGTCCACCGAGTTGAGAATCAGCTCGACCGAAATCAGCATCGCCAGCAGGTTGCGGCGCGTGACGAATCCGTAAATGCCCACGAACATCATCACCGTGGAGACAATCAGGTAATATTCCATGTGTATCATAGTCGTGTTTTTTAGCGTTTGCGCGCGATGAGGATGCCGCCGACGATGCAGGCCAGCAGCAGCAGGCTGATCACCTCGAACGGCAGGATGTAACCGTATTTTCCGCTGCTCATCAGCGCGTGGCCGATGGTCCGCACGTGCAGTTCGCCGTGCTCGAAATGCGAGGGCAGGAAGTCGTGGCGGAGCGTTATCCAGAGGCAGATGCCCAGGCTGGCCAGCGCGGCGCCCAGCCCCACGAAGAGCTTGTAGCCCTTCAGGTCCTCGGCCTTGTCGCCCTGGCTCGACGTCAGGAGGATCGAGAAGACGTAGAGCACCGTGATGCCGCCGGCGTAGATCAGCAGCTGCACCGCCCCGAGGAACGAGTAGTTGAGCTGGAAGTAGATGCCCGCCGTACCGAAGAGCACGAACAGCAGGTAGGTCGCGGCGCGCAGGATGCGCCGGGTCGTCACGGCGAGAATCGCGCTGACGCCGATGAACAGCGCCAGGACCGTGAAAACGATCAATTCGAGTGTTATTTCCATGACTTACTGTTTATTGAGTTGTTTGACAAGCTTTTCGCGCGTGTAGACGGCGTGCTCGAAATCGGTCGAGAAGCGGATCGCGCCGGTCGGGCAGGCATTGACGCACAGGTGGCAGAACATGCACGACCCCAGGTCGTACTCGTAGCGCACCAGCCGTTTTTTGGTCTTGCCCGTCCCGGGGTCGGCGACCGTCTCGGTCGTGAGGCGGATGGTCCCGTTGGGGCAGGCCGACTGGCACAGCCCGCAGGCGATGCACCTGTTGCGCCCCTCGGCGTCGTGGGGCATCGTCAGAGAGCCGCAGAAACGGTCGTACATCTTCAGCGTGGCCCGGTTTTCGGGATACTGCTCGGTGATCTTGGGCGTGAAGAACTCGCGCCCCGTCACTTTAAGTCCGGTCAAAAGGGTTCCCAGTCCGTGGAAAAGGCCTTTGATATAGCTACTCATAACTAAAAATGCAGTTTAAAGACGACGACAATGACCATCAGCAGCAGGTTCGCCAGCCCGATCGGCACGAGGTATTTCCATTCGAGCGTCAGGATCTGGTCGATGCGCAGGCGCGGAAAGGTCCACTTGATCCACATCAGCAGCCACACCACGAAAAACGCCTTGGCGAAGAACCACACGAAACCCGGAATGCAGTCCATCACGGCGTTGAAGCCCTCCCAGCCCGCAATGTGCAGCGGCATCCAGCCTCCGAGGAAGATGGTGGCGGCGACGCCCGCGACGATGAACAGGTTGACGAACTCGGCGACGTAGAACAGCCCGAAGTGCATGCCCGAATACTCGGTGTGGTAGCCCGCCGTCAGCTCCGACTCGGCCTCCGGGAGGTCGAACGGGCCGCGGTTGACCTCGGCGTTGCCGGCGATGAGGTAGATCACGAAGGCGATCAGCGCCGGAATGTGGCCCTTGAAAAGGAACCACCCGTCGGCCTGCCGGGCCACGATCTCGGAGAACTGCATGGTGTCGGTCAGCACGATGATCGTGAGGATCGAGAGTCCGATCGAAAGCTCATATGAAATCATCTGCGCACCGCTGCGCATGGCGCCGATGAGCGAATACTTGTTGTTGGAACTCCACCCCGCCAGCAGAATGCCGACCACGCCGATCGACGAGGCGGCCATCATGAAGAAGACGCCCACGTTGAAATCCAGCATCTCCAGCCCCTTGTTGACCGGCAGACAGGCGAAGGCCAGCACCGAGGCGAGGATGACGATATAGGGCGCGAGGTTGTAGAGGAACTTGTCCGAACGGCGGATGGTGATGATCTCCTTGGTGAGCATCTTGAAGACATCGCAGATGACCTGCACCGTACCCCACGGACCCACGCGCATCGGCCCGAGGCGGCATTGGAAGGCCGCGCAGACCTTGCGTTCCATGAAGATCATCAGGATGGCGATCACGGTGTACATCAGCAGCAGACAGCCGCCGACGATCACGCATTCGATGAAAACGGCCAGCCCGAGGGGCATCAGCGAGGTCAGCAGCCCGTGGACCCAGCTCGTAATTATAGAAAAGTCGAACATAGCAATACAATTTTTCGCTATTACAGATTATGGCACAACCGTCCGAAACGCCGATTTTGCCGCGCAGCGGCACCAAGTCCCTCCCCGAGGGAGGGGTTTGGGGTGGGGTCGGACTTGCAAACGACGCCGCAGGCGGCGAAAACGCCATTCGACAGCGTGATATGATGCATCATGGTCATAGAGTCTCTTTTATCTGTCAATATCCGGAACCACGTAATCCAGCGTGCCGCCGATGGCGATCAGGTCGGCGATCTTCGTCCCCCGGGCGATGGTCTCCAGGCAAGAGACGAGCGGCAGACCCGTCGAGCGGAACTTCATGCGGTAGGGGAACTTGTCGCCCCGGCTCTCGATGAAGACCCCGAACTCGCCGCGGCTTCCCTCGACGGCGGCGTAGTAGCTGCCCTCGGGAATGCGGATCACGGGCTTCATCTTCAACTGGTATTCGCCTTCGGGAATGTTGTCGATCAACTGCTCGATGATGTGCATGCTCTGCTCGATCTCCCGCATGCGGACCATGTAGCGGGCCAGGCAGTCGCCTTCGGTGAAGAGCACCTCCTCGAAATCCACCTTGCCGTAAGCGGCGTAGGGATGGCGCTTGCGCACGTCGCAGGCCCACCCTGCGGCGCGGCCCGTGCCGCCCGTGGCGCCGAACGAAATGGCATCCTCGCGCGTCAGCACGCCGGTGCCTTTCAGACGCTCCTGCGCGATGACGTTGCCCGTGAAAATCTCGTGGTACTCGCGCAGCACGGGACGCATGTAGGCGATGAACTCCTTGACCTTGCGCACGAAATCGGGATGGATGTCGGCCTGCACGCCGCCGATGGTGTTGTAAGTCTGGATCAGGCGGCCGCCGGTGGTCTGCTCCAGAATGTCGAGCACCTTCTCGCGGTCGCGGAAACCGTAGAAGAAGGCCGTCAGCGCGCCCATGTCCATGCACAGGCAGGCGAAGAAGAGCAGGTGCGAATCAATGCGCTGCAACTCGTCCATGATCGTGCGGATGTACTGCACGCGCTCCGGCACCTCGACGCCCAGCCCCTTTTCGATGCACATGCAGAGGGCGTGGCGGTTCTGCGACGCCCCGAGGTAGTCGAGACGGTCCGTCAGGGCGAGGGTCTGGGGATAGGTCAGCTCCTCGCACATCTTCTCGATGCCGCGGTGGATGTAGCCGCAGTGCACGTCGAGTTTTTTAATGATCTCGCCTTCGAGCGACACGCGGAAGCGCAGCACGCCGTGCGTGGCCGGGTGCTGGGGACCGATGTTGATGACGTACTCCTCCTCCTCGAAAAGCACGTTGCGCCCGCGTATGAAACTGCCGTCGGGCTGCAACTCGAAGGTCGGGGCGCTGTCCTTCGACACCTCGTTGCTCATGCGGAGCGGGTTCGACGCCGGATCGTAGTCCTTGCGCAGGGGATGTCCCACCCAATCGTCGCGCAGGTACAGCCGCCGCATGTCGGGATGGTTCAGGAAACGGATGCCGAAGTAGTCGAACGCCTCGCGCTCGTTCAACTCGGCGGCCTTCCACAGGTCGCACACCGAGGGCAGGACCGGGCGTTCGCGTTCCGGAGTCAGCGTCCGCACCACGACGTTCTCGCCCGTCGAGGTGGCTTCGAGGTGGTACACCACGCCGAAGCCCTCTTCGCCCCAGTCCATGCCCGTGAGGCTGCGCAGGAAATCGAAGCCTTCGGCCTTCAGGCGTTCGGCCACCCCGCGGAAAGCTTCCGCCGGCACGGTGAACATCCCCTCGCCGGCCTCCGACCACACGGCCGCAGGCTCCCAGGCCTTCATTTTATCTGTCAGGGTCATAATTCTCGTTTTTCTTCGTCCACATTCAAATCGTTCTTCTCCGCCGTCAGGTCGCTCCGCAGCAGCCGTTCGTACTCCTCGCGGCCGATCTGCCGGTTCACGCCTCCGAAGAAGCGTTGCAGTTTCACCTTGCGCTGAAGCTGCATCAGTCCGTAGAGCATCGCCTCGGGACGCGGCGGACATCCGGGGATGTAAACGTCGACGGGCAGAATCCGGTCCACGCCGTTGACCACGTGGTACGACTTCTTGAACGGACCGCCGCTGATGGCGCAGCCGCCCACGGCGATCACGTATTTGGGATCGGCCATCTGGTCGTAAAGACGCCTGAGCACCGGAGCCATCTTGTGCGTGATGGTTCCGGCGACCATGATGAAGTCGGCCTGGCGCGGGGAGGCGCGGGCCACTTCGAACCCGAACCGGGCGAAATCGTAGCGCGCGGCGCCCACGGCCATGAATTCGATGCCGCAGCAGCTCGTGGCGAACGTCAGGGGCCAGAGGCTGTTGCTGCGCCCCCAGTTGATCACCTCGTCGAGACATCCCGCCACCACATGGGTTCCGTTCTCGCGCAGTTCGCGCACCATCTGTTCGAGGTATTCGTTGTCGTTGAAGTCTTCGTACTTCATCGACTTGATTTTCGGTCTCTTTATTTCCATTCCAAAGCTCCTTTCCGCCATGCGTAGGCAAGGCCCAGAATCAGTACCACCAAAAAGAAGAGAATGCTCACCAGTCCGTAGACGCCCAGTTCCTGCACGACGACGGCCCACGAAAAGAGGAACACCGTCTCGACGTCGAACATCAGGAAGAGGATGGCGAAGAGGTAGTAACCCACCTTGAACTGCATCCACGAACGTCCGCGCGTCGGGATGCCGCACTCGTAAGCCTCGCCCTTCTGGGGGTTGTACGAACGCGGCGACACGGCGCGGGCGATGCCCAGCGCGACTGCGACCAGCGCAATGGCCGTAAGGATGACGACCACCAATAGCGTGAAATACATAGATATGTTGTTTTACGATTTTTAATTCCGGCACGACGAACGCACGCACGCCCCGCGGACGGCAAAGCCCCGGAAACATGCGGCAGGTAAAACGGCGGAAAAGGCTAAATCAGAATGCGCCCCAGAGAGAAGACGTAGTAATCCACGGCGTCGGGGTGCAAAGCCGGGGAATAGGTCCGCATTGCGGTACGGAGGCCGAAAGCGGCATCACAGGCGACGCGCGCGCCGGCAAGCTGCCGCACGGCGGCCTTATGGTCCGAAGGAGCTGCGGGAGCCTCGATCGAGACGGCGCAGGGACAGATCGCGGCGGAGAAATAATTGCATGCCGCGGCGTGCGAACCGGCAACCGAGGATTGCGTCAGGGCAGGGCGCACGCTCTCCGCGCCGCTGCGGAACGACGTATCCTCCAGACTCCCCGCCAGGGCGAAGAGCAACAGGATCAATGCCAATTGAATTCTCTCCTGCATCCGGTCCGAATCATAAATTTCTACGCTGCGAAGATACACTCTTTTACGCAGAAAAACACATCGGCAAACCAAAATGATCACAAAATGACGAATTTTGATTACAAATCCATGAATCCGCGACCCGCAAAAAATGCCGTTTCCTATATAGGAAACGGCATTCGAACACCGGCGGAAACCGCCTATTTTTCAGCGTATCGGTCGCCCACGACCTTCCAGTCGACGACGCCCCAGAGGGCCTCGACGGCATCGGCGCGGCGGTTCCGGTAGTCGATGTAATACGCATGCTCCCAGACGTCGATCGCCAGCAGCGGCTTCATGCCGTGACGCATGGGGTTGCCGGCGTTCTGCTCGCTGACGACGGCCAGACGCCCCGAGGGGTCCTCGGCCAGCCACACCCACCCCGAACCGAAAAGGCCCGCGGCGGCGCGGCCGATCTGCACCTTCAGTTCGTCGAGCGAGCCGAAATTGCGGTTGATGGCCTCCAGCAGCTCGCCCGAAGGCTCCTTTTGGGGTTTCGGCGAGAGCTGTCCGAAGAAGAACGCGTGGTTCCACGCCTGCGCGGCGTTGTTGTAGACCGGCCCGTCGGCCGAAAGGATGATGTCTTCCAGCGGCTGCCCGGCAAAGGGCGTGTCGACGATCAGCTCGTTCAGTTTGTCGACATAACCAGCATAATGCTTGTCGTGGTGGTAGTGCATCGTCTCCTCGGAGATTGCGGGCGCAAGCGCGTCGTAGGCATAAGGCAGGTCCTGCGGGGTGAAACGCGGCGAGGCCGCGGTATCGGTCGTTGCCATAATCAAAGATGTTAATAAGTTGAGATACAAAATCATATGTCGCTTGTTTTTTGTTCCTTCATCGCATCGAAAGCCCATTTTCCCCGGCCGCAGACGGGACATACCCAGTCGTCGGGCAGCGCGTCGAACGGCGTATACCGGCCCACGTTGTGTTCCGGATCGCCCGACACGGGATCATAGATGTATTCGCAGTAGGTGCAGCGGTATTTTTGCATCGCATTCGGAAGGTTAAATTCAGCAGGACCCCGAACAAATAGCGTACCCGAGTTCCGGTTTCGGAAAATTTTTCGTAATTTTGATCGGAATACCGACGAATTGCAACCTAAAACCAACTATATGATGACACTTCCTTATGCCGAACCCTACAAGATCAAGATGACCGAGGCCATCCGCACTTCCACGCGCGAAGAGCGCGAAGCGTGGATTCGCGAAGCCCGCTACAACCTTTTCAAACTGCGCTCGGACCAGGTGACGATCGACCTGCTGACCGATTCGGGCACGGGGTCGATGTCCGACCGCCAGTGGGCGGCGATGATGACCGGCGACGAAAGCTACGCCGGGGCCTCGTCCTATTTCCGGCTCAAAACGACGGTCGCGGAGCTGTTCGGCATGCCGTGGTTCCTGCCCACGCACCAGGGGCGCGCCGCGGAGAACGTGATCTTCTCGGCGCTGCTCAAGGAGGGCGATATCGTGCCGGGCAACTCGCACTTCGACACCACGAAGGGGCACATCGAATTCCGCCGCTGCCACGCCGTGGACTGCACGATCGACGCCGCGGCCGACACGCAGCTCGAACTGCCGTTCAAAGGCGAGATGGACCTTGCGAAACTCGAAAAGGTCCTCGCCGAAAACCCGCGCGAAAAGATTCCGTGCGTGGTGCTCACCGTCACCAACAACACGGCCGGAGGCCAACCCGTGTCGATGCGCAACATCCGCGAAACGGCCGAACTGTGCCGCCGCTACGGCGTGCCCCTGCTGATGGACTCGGCGCGCTTCGCCGAAAACGCCTACTTCATCAAAACCCGCGAGGAGGGCTACGCCTCGAAGACGATCAAGGAGATCGTCCGCGAAATGTACGACTGGGCCGACATTATGACCATCTCGGCCAAGAAGGACGGCGTGGTGAACATGGGCGGCTTCGTGGCGATGCGCTCCGAGGAACTCTACAAAAAGGCGATGTCGTTCAGCATCATGTTCGAAGGCTACGTCACCTACGGCGGCATGTCGGGCCGCGACATGGACGCGCTGGCCGTGGGACTGGACGAGAACACGGAATTCGGACAGCTCGACGCCCGCATCCGGCAGGTGCGGCTGCTGGGCGACCTGCTGGACCAGTACGGCGTCCCCTACCAGCGTCCGGCAGGCGGGCACGCGATCTTCGTGGATGCGAAGAAGGTGCTTCCGAACCTCCCGAAGGAGCAGTTCATCGCCCAGACGCTGGCCGTGGAACTCTACCTCGAAGCGGGCATCCGCGGCGTGGAGATCGGCTCGATCCTCGCCGACCGCGACCCCGAGACACACGAGAACCGCTACCCCGCGCTCGAACTGCTGCGCCTGGCCATCCCGCGCCGCGTCTACACCGACAACCACATCCGGGTGATCGCCGCCGCATGCCGCAACATCTTCGAGCGCCGCGCGGAGATCACCACGGGTTACCGCATCACCTTCGAGGCGCCGATCCTGCGCCACTTCACCGTCGAACTCGATAAAATCCGTTAACGATGAAACGAATCCTTCTCACACTGGCCGCGCTCGGCACAGCCCTCACGATGCAGGCGAAAGTCGTCCTGCCCGGCATTTTCGGCGACAACATGGTGCTCCAGCAGCAGTCCGAAGCGCAGTTCTGGGGCAAGGCCGCGCCCGGCAAGAAGGTCACGATCCGCCCCTCGTGGAGCACGCAAGGCATTACGGCCAACGTCGGCAAAGACGGCCGCTGGCGTGCCGCCGTGCCCACCCCGGAGGCCGGAGGTCCCTACACGATCGAATTGAGCGACGGCGAGCGGCTGACGCTCCGCGACGTGCTGATCGGCGAGGTGTGGCTCTGCTCCGGGCAATCGAACATGGAGATGCCGGTACACGGATTCCCCAACCAGCCCGTCGAAGGTTCGGCGGAGGCGATCATCCGGGCCAGGGCCGCAACGCCGATCCGCCTCTGCACCGTCAAACGCAGCACGGCACGCACGCCGCAGGAGGAGTGCGCGGCACAATGGCTGAAGCACACCCCCGAAGCGGTCGCCGGAACCAGCGCCACGGCCTACTACTTCGCCCGCTACTTGCAGAGCGTGCTGGACGTCCCCGTGGGTGTCATCGTCACCTGCTGGGGCGGCACCCCGGTCGAGGCGTGGATGGACCGCGAAACGATGTCCGGATTCAAGGAGTTCGACCTCTCGTTCCTTGACAACCCGGACCAAATCGACCGCCCCCAGTACAAACCCTGCGGACTTTACAACGGCATGATCGCACCGCTCGTACCCTACACCGTGAAGGGATTCCTCTGGTATCAGGGCGAGTCGAACAGGCCGAATCCCACCCAGTACCGGGCGCTGATGCCGGCCTTCGTGAAGATGCTCCGCGAGCGCTGGGCGCAGGGCGGGCTGCCGTTCTACTACGTGCAGATCGCACCCTACCGCTATGACGGACCCAACGCCATCAGCGGAGCCTTGCTGCGCGAAGCCCAGCTGCATAATCTGAAGGATATTCCATCGAGCGGCATGGCCGTAACACTCGACATCGGCGACGAGGGCTGCATCCATCCGGCCAAAAAAGAAGAGGTCGGAACACGTCTGGCCTGGCTGGCGCTGTCGAAAACCTACGGCATGAAAGGCATCGACGCCGATACGCCCGTCTGCGAAAAGATGGAGGTCGCCGACGGCAAGGCCTACCTGACCTTCGCGACAGGTCCCGACGGCCTGGCGCCCTACGGCCGCACGCTCACGGGCTTCGAAATGGCGGGCGCCGACCGCGTCTTCCACCCGGCCACAGCCCGGATCGAGAAGGGCAAAAGCCGCCTGATCGTCGCGTGCGACGCCGTTCCGGAACCGGTCGCCGTGCGCTACGCCTTCCGCAACGTTCCCGAAGCCACCCTTTTCAACACCTCCGGCATCCCCGCCTCCTCGTTCCGCACCGACGACTGGGAGGTGAAGTAAACGCATGTTCCAACCGACCGATCCGGCCGCGGGGACAGACCTCCGCGGCCGGATTTTTTCAGACCCGCATCTCCGGACACGTCAGCAGGAGACGCAGCGGTTCAGCGAAGCGAGGATTTTCCGGTTGGCGGAGTCGATGACCGAGGTTTCCAGCGCCGAGAGGTAAATCTGCGTCGTGCGCTCGGAGGTGTGCCCCATTCCGGCGCTGATCACCGGCAGCGGCACATTGTGGTTGCGGGCCGCCGTCGCCCAGCTGTGACGTGAGGTGTAGGACGAAAGCCCGGAGTCCAGCCCCAGCAGCGACGCGAGCTTTTTCAGCAGACGGTTGTAGTAGTTCAGCGCGACCTGATACTGCGCATAGGCCCGGGCCGGGTCCTCGGCCGTCAGCACCGGGAAAAGATAGGGCGTATCGCGCGTGCGCGGAGCGTACCGGCCGATGATCTCGCGCATGCACGGCTCCAGATGCACGGTCATCCGCTGCCCCGTCTTGCGGCGCACGTAGTGGATCGCCCCGTCCCTCATGTCCTTTTTCCGGAGAAAAGCCATGTCGACGAACGCCATGCCACGCATGCAGTAGCTGAAAACGAACAGGTCGCGGGCCAGCGGCAACGCACCCGAAACCGGCAGGTCGAGGCTCTTCAGACGGGCGATGAGCCGCTCGTCGATGGCCCGTTTGCGCGTGCGGTCGACGCCCGTATAGACACCGCCGAACGGCGACGCCGGCTCGGCCAGCCGCCTGCGGACCGCCTTGTTGTAAACCGAGCGCAGGATGCGCATGTAGAACGACACGGTGTTCCGGACGACCCCGCGGCGCAGCAGGTAAGCGTTGTACTCCTCGACCAGCCGCTCGGTGAACGCGGCGAAAGGCAGTTCGCCGCCGCCGAGAAAGCCCGAAAAACTGCGGAGCGTGCGCGTGTAGTTGCGGGCCGTGCCCAGCCGGTTGTCGGCTGTCAGCTGCGCGATCTGCTCGCGCATGAACGCCGTCACGCCCACGCCGCAGGACTGTGCGCAGAAGCGGTCGGCAACCTCGTCGACCGTATAGGGCCGCCCCTCGCGGCCCAGGTCGCGGATGATCCGGTGCAGCCGGTCCACGTCGCACTCTATGCGGCACTGCCAGACCGGAACGCGGCCCGGCTCCGGAGAGACGGCCCGCTGCGCCGAAGCGTCCCACTCGCCGGGCATCAAACGGATGCCGGTCGTAATGCAGCGGGTCCGGCGGAGATGGGTCAACTGATAGTAGATGGTTCCGGCCTTGCCGGATACGCGCGATGCGCGGAATTTTACCTTTACGGAAGTGATCATAACAGTATGGGATTTGTTCCGAAAGGTCGCAATTATCCTCTGTTTCGCACATGCCACCCCCGCTTAATCGGGTAAGCGACCTGCTTTATCCGGATTTCCCGATACAGAGCAGGCCCGGGATTTCGGCCCGGGCCTGTACTTGCGACAAAACCGCCGCTCTACGCGCAAACCGCAATCAATGCGGTCATCGGCAGCGCAGGCCGTCAGTTCTTCAGTCGGCTTTCCGCCCGAAGCAACTCCCGGACAGCCGCCGGCCGAAAGCTAAATCAGCGTTTCGAGGATCTGCACGGCATTGAGCGCCGCACCCTTCTTGATCTGGTCGCTCACGCACCAGAACGCCAGGCCGTTGTCGCACGTCAGGTCCTTGCGGATGCGCCCCACGTACACGGGGTCCTTGCCGGCGATGAAGAGCGGCATCGGGTAGACCTTGCCGGCGGGATCGTCCATCAGCACCACGCCTTCGGCCTTCGAGAAGGCTTCGCGGGCTTCGGACACGGAGACGGGACGCTCGGTTTCGAGCCACACGCTCTCCGAATGGGCGCGCATCACCGGGACGCGCACGCAGGTCGCCGACACGGCGATGTCCGAATGCATGATCTTGCGCGTCTCGTGGAACATCTTCATCTCCTCCTTCGTATAGTCGTTGTCGGTAAAGACGTCGATATGCGGAATCACGTTGTAGGCCAGCTGGAAGGCGAATTTCGCCACCGTCGGTTCCTTGCCCGCGCCCAGTTCGGCATACTGCGTCTCCAGTTCCGCCATGGCGGCCGCCCCGGCGCCGCTGGCCGACTGGTACGTCGACACGTGCACGCGGCGGATATGCGACACGTCCTCGATCGCCTTCAGCGCCACAACCATCTGGATCGTCGTACAGTTGGGGTTGGCGATGATGCGGCGGGGCGCGTTCTTCGCATCCTCGGGATTGACCTCCGGCACCACGAGGGGCACGTCGGCATCCATGCGGAAGGCGCTCGAATTATCAATCATAACGGTCCCGTGCCGGGTGATCGTCTCGGCGAACTCCTTCGACGTACCCGCTCCGGCCGATGTCAGGGCGAAGTCGATTCCTTGAAATCGTCGTTGTGTTGCAGCAGTTTGACGGTAAGCTCCTCCCCGCGGAATTTATAGGTACGGCCCGCGCTGCGCTGCGAACCGAACAGCACCAGTTCGTCGATCGAGAGCCGGCGCTCCTCCAAAATCCGCAAAAACTCCTGGCCCACAGCGCCGCTGACGCCCACAATAGCAATTTTCATCTCGATAAAGTTATAAAGTGATCATCGTTTCCGCTCGGACGAACCGTACACGGAAGCTCCGGAGGCAAAAATAACGATTTTCCGGGAAAAATCCTCCTTCCGGCCTGGAAATCGGCAAAATCCGGAACGCAGGCACACGATCCGGACACCGGAAAACGACTGCGTACGAACCGTTCCGCCCGCACCGCCGCCGCAGCAACCGCCCGAAAACATCCGCAGAAACGGTCCCGGCAACGGCTGCCGCCCGAAAACATCCGCAGAAACGGTCCCGGCAAAGGCTGCCGCCCGCTTTCGCCCGCACCCAGCACCGTACCCGCGCAGCATCCACCCGGCTCCCACACCCGGCACCCGCGCCGCCGAGGGCTTCGCTTACGCCCGGTCCGACGCCTCCGCCCGGTCCGATTCCTCCGCCCGGGCGTCCTTTTCCCGCAGCGCCTCCTCGATCTTCCGCTCGCGATAGACCTTCGGCGTCGCCCCGAACCGGGCGATGAATCCCCGGAAAAAGGTACTGCGGTTGGCGAACCCCGACTTGTAGATAATCTCGTCGATCGAGAGCCGCGTGGTCACCAGCAACTGCTCGGCCAGGTTCAGCCGGTACTCCCGGATGATTCCCGCCGGGGTCTGGCCGGTGATCGTCCCCAGCCGCCGGTAGAAATTGCAGAGGCTCATGCCGAGTTCCCGGGCGATGAACTGCGTCGAGAACCCCGGATCGAGAATGCTCCGGTTGATGATGTCGAGCATCCGCTCCAGAAACGCCTTGTCGTCCTTGTGCAGCAACCGCCCCTGCGTGAGGTCGAAGGCGCTGTAAACCGAGCGTCCGTAGCTTTTCAGCGATTCGTAACGGCGCAGCAGCTGGTCGACGACACTCTGCAAATGGGTAATGTCGAAGGGTATCTTCAGGCAGATGTCCACGCCCAGTTCCAGCCCCTCGACCTTCACGTCCGTACGGGAAACCGCCGTCAACAGGATAATCGGGACCTGCATCAGCTGCTTGGTTTCCCGGATGCTGCGGATCAGGCCGATCATCGCCGCATTGAGCGACACCGTCCCGCAGATGATGATCTGCGGCTGCGCTTCGGCCAGTTTCTCCTGCGGGCATTTCAGGTCGGAGACGATCCGCACGTTGTAGCCGCCGCTGAACAGACCGGCGATGAAATCGGCCATATCCCGGTCCTCGTTGATGACGAGCATCGTCGGGAGCATGTCGCCGAACGTCATCACGGAGGCTTCGGGAACCGGCACGGGCAGGCTGAACCGCTGTCCGGGAGCGATGTCGGGCTGTGCGGCGGACCGGGCCGCACGGGTGATCTCGAGCCGCGGCAGCGACAGCGTAAAGGTCGTCAGCCCGTCGCGGCTCTCCACCCGGAATTCGCCCTGGAGTTTGGTCACGAGGTTGTAGCAGATCGTCAGCTCCAGATCTTCCTTCAGCGACACGCCCTGGCGGCTCAATGCCCCCAAGTGGTTGAACAGTTTGTAGCGGTCGAAAATCAGCTCGATCTGCCCGGCGTCGAGTTCCACGCCCCGGTTCGAGACCTCGATCCGAAGCCGTTCCGCCGCGCCGGAAGTCTCCTCCCCGGCGCCGGAAGCCGCCCCGTCCGGACGCGGCACGGAGCAGGTCCCGACCGAAACGCTCACCTCACCGCCCGGCCCCGTCCGGCGGAACGCATTGGACAGCAGAATATTGAAGATCATCATCAGGATATTGCGCACCGAAGGGAACAGCACGCCGCTGCCTACGGCCGTCCGGTAGGCGATACGGTTCTCCCCGGCATAATCGGCGAATGTCTGCGCGATGCCGCCGGCCGTGCGCGAAACGTCCAACATCTCGATATCGTCCGAACCGTCGACGGGATCGGTCGACTGGAATTCGTTGAGCATATAGATCAGATCGTTGATCTTCTGCGCATTGTGCCGGATCAGCTCCGCCTGCCGGCGGACGAACGCGTCGGCCGACTTGCAGCCCATGATCTGCTGGCAGGGACCGTTTATCAGCGTCACGGGGATCGAGAGTTCGTTGGTCAGGTTGGAGAACGACCAGATGCACGACTCATAGACCAGTTCCCGCTGCCGCTGTTCGTAGAGCGACTGCCGGAGCCGCGTCCGAAGCCGGCGGCGACGGATCAGGTATCCCGACACGCCGATAACGACGCCCAGCGTTGCGGCGAGATACCCGATCCAGGCCCAGGTCGAGGCGTAGGGCGGAGCCAGCACGCGGATCGGCAGGCGGCTGACGGGACTCCACTCCCCGGTCGTATTGTTCCGGTAGCGCACCCCGAGCGTATAGCGGCCCGTGGGAAACGCAGCGAAAGCCAGCGTGTTGCTGTGGTAATTGTCATGCCAGTCGCCGTCCAGTCCCTCGATATTGTAAAAATAGGAATAATTGCTGCCGTTGACGTAATCCAGCGCCGCGATCGAAAGACTGAAAGCATTCTGATGATGCCGCAGCACCATCCGCCCCCGGCGCATCAGCGTCCCGACATCGTACGACTCGCCGTTGGCCCTCACCTCGCGGAACCGGATGGGCGGCATGTAGGAGGCCGCTTCGGAATCCCCGCTGTCGGAGATGACCACGAAGCCGTTGATCCCTCCGAAAAGCAGTTTTCCCCGCTCCCGGTCGTAAAAATAGGCTCCGTCGCTGAACTCGACCACGTCAAGTCCGTACGAAGCGCCGTAAACCACCGAACGGTTCGTCGCCGGGTCGTAGCGCACGATGCCGGCATTGGTCCCGACCCAGATGTTGTCGAGCGAATCGACCAGCAGGCCGTGGATCACCCCGCAGCGCAGCTGGTCGTTGCTGTAATCGGATTCCGCGCCGCCGCCCGCCGGATCGTAACGCACCAGGCCGCAGCCGGTCCCGAACCACGACGAGCCGTCCGAACGGCACACGCCCGCCGTCACGTCGTTCACGGCCAGCCCCCGGCGGGTGTCGAACCCGACGGTCCGGCCCTCCCGGGTGCGCCTGTCATAATGTACGACGCCGATACCGTGGTTGCAGAACCAGAGGGTGGAATCGGACTCCTCGCAAACGGAGAAAAAGAAGTTCCGGCTCCGCGCCTTGAGTCCCAGCTCCACCGGTTCGACATTCGCGGCGACGGGCGCGTCGGCGCTCCCGGACAGTTCGATGCGCCAGACCCCGTAGCCCACGCTCGCAGCCCACAGCACCCCGTCCCGGTCCTCGTAAAGCCCGTGAATGCGCCGCAGCGCCCCGCTCCGCGGCAGTTCGAAAATCCGCCTGTGCCGGTACGAGTAGTAGCACACGCCGCCGTCGCCGCCGATCCACAGCACATTGCGGCGGCTTCCGGCAAACGTATAGACCGAATTTTTCCCCAGCGGCGAATCGGCGGCCGTATAGCTGTCGGTATTCTCCCGCGTAAAGGTCCGCCGGGAGTAGAAATCGCGGATGCGCAGGATGCCGTCGTTCTTGGTCCCGATCCAGAGGTCGCCCTCCGGGTCGACATGGAGCGCCTTGATCGGTTTGGTCAGCAGGTAGGGCAGCGTTTCGTAGGTGACCGAACGGATCGCGACCTCCCCGACCGCCTGCCGCAGCAACCCGCTGCCGTCGGTTCCGATCCAGACAATATCCTGGTTACAGTCCTTCAGCAGTGCAAAAACGCCGCAGTTGACGTCGATCTCCTGCAACTCGTAACGCCCCTCGATCGGATCGGTCGAACGGAGCCGCAGCACGCCGCTCATCCCGAAGGCCAGCACGTAATCGTCCTTGTCGCTGATCACCGACGAAAGGGCGCCGCGCCGTCCAAGCTCCTCCCGCAGGTCGAAAATCGGGAAAGCCCGCCGCTGCCCGGTGTCGAAGCGGAACAACATGCCGTTCCGGTCGGTGAAAAAGATCGTCCGGTCGCCGTCGTAACGGGTGAACACCACCCCGTCCGGCAGCGGCATCCGCTCCCACTCCCCCACCGAAGCCCTGCCGCCGGCGTCATAGGCCACCTGCGCACAACGAATATCCTCCGAACGCACCAGCCACAATACGCCGTCGCCGTCGAGGCACATGCGCAGCACCCCGTTCAGCTCCGCCCCGCGGACATCGACCGGCTCGAACGCACCCTGCGACGCCACATATCCGTACAACTTGTTGCCATGCAGGAAAAACGCCTCGTCCCGGCTGCGGGCCGCGAATTTATAGACCCGCTGGAATCCGGCAAGCATTTCGATCCGCCGGTCGCGCGTGTCGAAGCGGTCGACGCCGTAGTTGGTCCGCACCCAGAGGTAACCGTCGTCCGTGGCTACGATCTCCTGAATCAGGTTGCCCGAGAGCCGGAAATGCCGGGCGGAATTGCCGTCCCACAGATTCAGTCCGTCGCAACTGCCCGCCCAGATATACCCGTCCGCATCCTGCGCCAGCGACAGAATCGAACTGTTCGACAGCCCGTCGCGGTGGGTAATGCGGCGGATATTCTGCGGGAATGCACTCCGGACGACCGCGACCGCGAGGAGAAGGAATACGCATCTGAAATACATAGCAGGGCGAATTAGATAAAAACAGACCGGAATATCTATGTAAATATATACAAAAAAACCGGATTTCAAAACAAAATATCCCATTTAGCGACAACGCCGATTCCCCTTGGTACAAGGGCTTTTTCCCGGATACGCCGGATGGCTTTTCCGGCGAGCGGCAAAGAGCGATCTTGGGCGCTATGATATGAAATCATACTTCTTTTACAAGAAAATATACTCGCACAATGCCGTTTTCTGATATTTTTGTAGAAGCCTGACGAAAGTTTCCGCTTCCCGAAAGGCTTATTTGCGACACCTATATATAAAACCCGCATGCTATGAAGAAAACGCACTTGTTTCGGCATCAGAGGTATTCGCATCCAAATCGGACGATAGCCGGAAAATCATTCCGGGCAGTCTCCGCATCGTTTTCCGTATTCCAGTTCCGCCGGTCGAAATACCGGAAGCAACGGCATCCGAACGACCCGCTCTTCGGCTGATCCGCCGTATCGCCCTCTCTCTTACGTTCGCACCCTCCCGCAGCATCCCTACCCATACCCGCTGCACGCTTATTCAAACGCACCGTTCCTTTTCCGATAGCCGACGGCCCATCGGAAAGGCAGCCGGCCCGAACCTCGTACCAAACCCATTTAAATTTTCGCCTATGATAAAAAAATTGCTCTTATCGCTATCGGCGGTTTTCTGTATGACGGCAGCTTCGGCCCAGACCCAGACGGTCAAAGGCCGTGTCGTCGATGAGAACAACGCACCGGTCATCGGTGCGACCGTTGTCGTCAAGAACCGCCCGACAATCGGCACTTCGACCGATGTCAAGGGAGAATTCGCACTTCAAGGAGTCCCGAAAGGAGGGGGGGGGAAACTCCAAATCTCTTATGTAGGCTACAAAACCCAGGATGTTGACATTGCACCCGACATCCGGGTAAAACTCGAACCCGACGCCCAGGCCGTAGAGGCCGTCGTGGTGACGGGTATGACCAAGATGGACAAGCGGCTGTTCACGGGAGCCGCAGACCAGCTGGTTGCCGACGACGTGAAACTGGCCGGTATGGCCGACATCAGCCGCGGCCTGGAAGGCCGGTCGGCCGGCGTATCCGTCCAGAACGTATCCGGTACGTTCGGAACCGCCCCGAAAATCCGCGTGCGCGGCGCCACATCAATTTACGGCAGTTCGAAGCCGCTGTGGGTCGTGGACGGCGTCATCATGGAGGACATCGTCGACATCGACGCCGACGACCTCTCCTCGGGCGACGCCACGACGCTCATCGCATCGGCCATCGCCGGACTCAATGCCGAAGACATCGAGAGCTTCAACATTCTGAAAGACGGCTCCGCCACCTCCATCTACGGAGCGCGCGCCATGGCGGGCGTCATCGTCATCACCACCAAACGCGGCCGCGCCGGCGTGAGCACCATCAACTACACCGGCGAATTCACCTACCGCATGATTCCGTCCTACCGGGATTTCAACATTATGAACTCGCAGGACCAGATGTCGGTGTACATGGACATGCAGAAAAAAGGCTGGCTCAACCTCGCCGAAACCATCACCGATTCGGAAAGCGGCGTATTCGGAAAGATGTACCAGATGATTGCGGCCGGACAATTGCAAAACGACGACGCGAGCATCGGGAATTACCTGCGCGCGGCGGAGTTCCGCAACACGAACTGGTTCAGCGAGCTGTTCAACAACAACGTCATGCACACCCACTCGGTGAGCCTCTCGTCGGGTACCGATAAATCGACGTACTATGCTTCACTGAGCGCCATGAGCGATCCGGGCTGGACGAAGGCCAGCAAAGTGGAACGCTACACGGCCAATATCAACGCCACCTACAACATCTTCAAAAACCTGTCGCTGAACCTGATTTCCAACGGCTCCTACCGGAAGCAGAAGGCGCCGGGAACCCTGTCGTCGGCAACCAACTACGTGACGGGCGAAGTGAAGCGCGAATTCGATATCAACCCCTATTCCTATGCGCTCAATACGTCGCGCACGCTCGACCCCGACGAATTCTACACGCGAAACTACGCGAGCTTCAACATTCTGCACGAACTGGACAACAACTACATCGACCTTTCGGTCGTCGAGACCAAATTCCAGGCCGAACTGAAGTGGTCGCCCGTCGAGGGCCTCGACTTGAGCGCCCTGGGCGCGGTAAAATACCAGGCCTCGATCCAGGAGCATAACATCACCGAGTCCTCAAACCAGTCCGTTGCTTACCGGACCGTCGAACCGACCACCGTCCGGGACAACAACCCGTTCCTTTACACCGATCCGGACAACCCCTACGCCGTTCCGGTGACCGTGCTGCCCAAGGGCGGTATCTACGAACGCACGGACAACAAAATGCTTTCGTACGACTTCCGCGCGTCGGCGACCTACAACAAAACGTTCAACAACACGCATATCATCAACCTCTACGGCGGTATGTCGGTGAACAAGATCGACCGGCACAACACCTGGTTCCGCGGCTGGGGACTCCAGTACGATATGGGTATGGAGCCTTACTACGATTACCTGGCCTTCAAGCAGGGCATGGAGAGCGGCAGCAAGTACTACACGATCGGCGACTCGTTCTATCGCGAAGTGGCCTTCTTCTTCAACGGAACCTATTCTTACAAGGGACGCTACACCATCAACGGAACCTACCGCTACGAAGGGACCAACAAGATGGGCAAGAGCCGCAAAGCCCGCTGGCTGCCGACGTGGAATATCTCCGGGGCATGGAACGTCCACGAGGAGAAGTTCTTCAGCCACGTACAGCCCGCCCTGTCGCACCTGTCGCTCAAAGCCTCCTACTCGCTGACCGCCGACCGCGGCCCGTCTTACGTCACCAACTCGCTGGCCGTCATCAAAGCCTCGACCCCGTGGCGTCCGACCAGCGGCGATACCGAAACCGGTCTCAAGGTTTCGAGCCTCGAAAATGCGCAGCTCACCTACGAGAAGAAGCACGAGCTGAACCTCGGACTCGACGTCGGGTTCGTCAACAACCGGATCAACCTGGCCTTCGACTGGTACAAACGCAACAACTTCGACCTGATCGGCACGGTCACGACCCAGGGTATCGGCGGCGAGATCTCCAAATACGGCAACGTCGCGGAGATGAAATCGAACGGCGTCGAAATCAGCCTTTCGACCAAGAACGTCCAGACCAAGAACTTCAGCTGGACCACCAACTTCATCTACTCGCACATCCACAACGAAGTGACCAAACTCGAAACCTCCACGCGCGCAATGACGCTGGTTTCGGGAACCGGATTCACGATGGAGGGGTATCCCGCCCGCTCGCTCTTCTCGTTCCAGTTCGCAGGATTGAACGAAGTCGGACTGCCGGTCGTGGTCAACACGGAAGGCAAACTCAGCTCCAGCTCCTTCAATTTCCAGGACAGCAACGAGAACAACCTAAAAACGAATCTGGTCTACTCCGGACCGGTCGACCCGACCGACCTGGGCAGTTTCGGCAATACGTTCCAGTACAAGGGATGGCGTCTGAACGTCTTTATGACCTACTCGTTCGGCAACGTCGTGCGGCTCAACCCGGTCTTCAGCAGCATTTACTCGGACCTCAACGCCATGCCGCGGGAATTCAAGAACCGCTGGATGGTCTCCGGCGACGAAGCCGTCACGAACATCCCGGCCATCGCCTCGAAGCGCCAGCGCCAGCTGAACTCCTCGATTTCGTACGGATACAGCGCCTACAACTACTCGACGGCACGCATCGCCAAGGGCGACTTCATCCGCATGAAGGAGATTTCGCTTTCGTACGACTTCCCGAAGAGACTCATTTCGAAACTGCGGTTCTCTTCGCTTTCGCTCAAACTGCAAGCCACGAACCTCTTCCTGATCTACGCCGACAAGAAGCTCAACGGCCAGGACCCCGAGTTCTACAACACCGGCGGCGTCGCAGCCCCCGTGCCGCGGCAGTTCACGCTCACAATCCGAATCGGACTGTAAAATCTGATTTATCTTAAAAAGATTCCTATGAAAAAAAGCATCATATATTTACTGGGCATAGCGGTCGTCATTCCGGCATTCATGTCGTGCAGCGATTTTCTGGATCAGAATCCCGATCTGCGCACGACGCTGGATTCCGAAGAGAAGATCGCCAACATACTCGTCTCGGCCTACATCAGCGGGGCAGGCAGCTACCAGCTCGTTGCGGAACTCTCCTCGGACAACGTCTGCGACTACGGCATCACAAAGAATTACAACCAGTTCTATCAGGATGTCTACGAATGGGCCGAAGAGGTTACCAGCAACAACGACGCCCCGCGGAACATCTGGAGTTCCAACTACAACAACATCGCCAACGCCAACCAGGCGCTTTCGGCCATCGAGGAGCTGGGAGGACCTACCACCACGAGGCTCAAGGCCAGCAAAGGCGAAGCGCTGATTTGCCGGGCTTATTCCCATTTCGTACTGGCAAACATGTTCTGCATGCCCTACAACCCGGCAACAGCCGGGAACTGCCTGGGCATACCCTATATGGACCACGCCGAAACCGACCTCAACCCCAGGTACGAACGCGGAACGCTCCAGGAGGTCTACGAGATGATCGGCAAAGACATCGAAGCGGGCATCCCCCTGATCGACGACACGGCCTATTCGGTTCCGAAATACCACTTCAACTACAAGGCCGCCTGCTGCTTCGCCTCGCGCTACTACCTGTTCATGCAGGACTGGGACAATGCCATCAAATACGCGACGATGGCCCTGACCTCCAACCCGTCGTCGCTGCTGCGCGATTACAGTGCGATCGCCGCTCTGCCGAACGGCACCAGCAGGCATCAGGAATATGTCAATTCGGCCAGCACGGCCAACTTCCTCCTCCAGGCCGCGACATCGAACAGCGGACTGCTTTTCGACTGGTACTCCACCGCCGGCCGCTATTCGCACGGCAAACTGCAAGGAATCTATGAAACCGTTCAGCCGAAAAAAGGCGGTCCGTGGGGCAGCAGCGTGACTTTCAAAGCGCCGCATGCAGTGCTTGCCTCATCGGGCAAATACGTTCTTCCCCGGACATGGCGCGTGTTCCAATACACCGACCCGGTCGCCGGAACCGGATTCAACAAAGCGATTTCCGTTCTCTTCACCTCCGAGGAGGCGTCGCTCAACCGCGCCGAAGCCTATATTATGAAGATGAACGAAGACCCGACGGCGCTCGACAAGGCCCTGGAGGATATAAACCTCTACGCCGCGAACCTCTTCTCGGCAGGGTTCAAATCCATGACGGAGGCTTCGATCATCAAATGGGCTACGGAAACCTACCCCGACTACTCCGAACTCTACGTCGGAAAGACCTCGGTCAGCAGCCCGCAGACGCTCAATCCCAAGAAAAAGCTCCATGCGGCCCCCTACAACACGCTCGAAGAGGACGGCCCGCAGGAGAGCATGCTTCAGGCGCTCATCTTCATGCGCCGCTACCAGTTCCTCCACGAAGGCATGCGGTGGTTCGACACCCGTCGCTTCGGCATCACGGTCTACCGCTACCTGCTCGATGAAGACGCCGAAACCGTCGTGCAAATCACCGATCAGATCAGCGACGAGAACGGTACGGCCGATCCGCGCCGCGCCCTGCAACTCCCGGCCGACGTTATTGCCGCCGGCCTGACCCCCAACCCGAGAAAATAACAAACCAAAGTGCGTATGAAAAAGAATCTGATATATCTGCTCTTTTCCGTCACGCTGCTCTGCGCAGCGCTGACAGCCTGTTCGGACAACGACGATCTGGATTCCACCAGCGTGGTCCGGCCGACGACCACCGAACAGAACGACCTCGACCGCTGGCTTACCCGCAATTACGTCGAAACCTACAACATCCAGCTCAAATACCGGTTCGAGGACATCGAGTCGAGCATGGGCTACTACCTCACACCCGCCAGCTACAAGCAGTCGGTCGCCATGGCCAAACTGGTGCGCCACATGTGCCTGGAAGCCTACGACGAGATAACCGGCAGCACGGATTTCATCAAGGCCTATTTCCCGAAAATCCTCTTCCTGGTCGGCTCCTATGCCTACAAGACCAACGGAGCGTTGGTGCTGGGAACGGCCGAAGCCGGGGCGAAGATCACGCTCTACAACCTCGACAACCTGAACCCCAAGACCGTCAATGCGAAGACGGCCTATTTCAAGACGATCCACCACGAATTCGGACATATCCTCAATCAGACGAAACCTTACCCCACCGATTTCGCGGAGATTTCCGGCCCGGATTACGTACAGGACCAATGCTTCGAAATCTACAAGACCACCGAATCGGCACTGCAAAAAGGATTCATTTCCCCGTATGCATCGAAAGCCGACAGCGAGGATTTCGTGGAACTCATCGCCCTCTACGTCAACCGGAGCGCAGAAGAGTGGGAGGAGATGCTGACGACGGCCGGCGACACGGGACGGCCGAAAATCGAAGCCAAATTCGAAATCGTCTCCAACTACATGAAAAGCACCTGGAACATCGACCTGAACGAACTGCGGGAAATCGTACTGCGCCGTGCGGAAGAAGCGCCCAACCTCGACTTCGACTCGCTGGATGACGAAGATACGGACACGCCCGAAAATTCCGGTACAAACGAATAAGCGACACCGAATATGAAAAAAACAGCAATCATACTATTTCTGGTTCTGGCCATTCCTGCCCTGCTCACCTCATGCCTGTTCGACGAGGAGGATCTTTTCGACAAGTCCGCCTCCGAACGCATCGAAGCCGCCAAGCAGGAGGCCAAGACCGTGCTCGAAAGCGCTGAAAACGGATGGCACGTGCGCTATTTCCCCTCCCCGACCCAGGAGTTCGGCGGATACAACCTGTTTTTCAAATTCTCCGAAGGCAGCGTCACCGTTGCCTCCGAGATCGAAAGCAACCCGTCCATCACCGAGACGAGCCTCTATTCGCTCGGCGAGGATCTGGGCGTCACGCTCAATTTCGATACGAAAAACTCGCTCATCAATTACTTCGTACACCCGAAAAATCCCGACAACATCGGATCGACCTACAAGGGCATGGAGGGCGACTACAAATTCACGGTGATGGAGACATCCGCGGCAATGGTCGTCCTGCGCGGCATCATCACGGGGAATTACTACATCCTGACCCCCGTTTCCGCGGACACCGACTGGTCGGAAGACCTGGAGACCTACCGGAACAATGCGGAAGACATGTCATTCAACACCTATTCCTTCGTCGTGAAAGACAAGACGTATTCGGCAACGCTCACGAACCGTCGCTTTGCGGTCAAGATCGACAGTGAAACCACCGTGTACGCACCGTTCATCTACACCAAGGCCGGCATCAGTTTCTACATGCCGGTCGAGATCGACGGAGTGACCGCACAGAACTTCACCTTTGTCGACGACTACTATTTCGCCGAAGTCAACGGCGCCGATTTCAAGATTATGACGCCCGAGCCGGTCCGGTCGGACATCACGTTCGAAGTGACCGTTCCCGATGCCACGAAGACCTACAACAGCGTTACGGTGAATACAGTTCCATCAACGGATACGGAGTACTACTACATGGGGCTGATGCTGAAGTCCGAATTCGAGGCCCAGCGCGAGAAAAAGCTCCTGCAAAGCCTGGTCGGCACGCTCAACGGCAACATCGGCGCAGGCGACGATCCCGAAGCGATCGCAGCCAGCCTGCTCCACAAAGGTGCGGACACCTATACGCTCAACTATCCGAGTTTCTACGACGAGTACGTAGCCGTCGTATTCGGATGCGCCGTCTCCAACGGATTCATCGTCTCCACCACGCCCATCACGTCGCTTCCGGTTTCGATCGACGCCTCGCTCTTGCCGGACAATACCGATCCTCTCTACAAGAGATGGCTGGGCAAATGGAGAGTTACGAGCACCACCTCGCAGGTAAACGAAGCTCCCGTAACATTCGAGGTTATCGTAAAACCGGGCACCGTCAACTCGTCCTACATGATCCGGGGCTGGGGCATCACGATCTACGGAAACAGGTACGACCTGCGGGCATATTACCAGGCATCCTATAATGGCGCCTCCACTCCGGCTATCCCGATTCCGAAGTCGACCGGCATTCTCTACACGAAAACCGACAATGCGATTTACGGCTACGACGGAGTCTACCCGATCCGGACTCGCTACTCCCGTATAACCCACTCGACCGGAGCCTACTCGTCATTTACGACGACCCAGACCTCGCCCAAACTCGTCGGCATTTACGACGAGGCGCAGGCAGGCCAGGCAACGATGTACGGTTCCGGCTACAATACCGGCACCGATTACGTCGGCATAGAATTCTTCAGATGGACGGAAAACCAGGCATCCTACTACACCTCGCCGGCTGTCCGTCCGGGCTATACGGCCAAAGACTTCCCGGTGGGTCCCTTCACGTGGGTTCAGCTGATAGACGCCGACGGGAACGACCTCACCTCCGACACCCCGGCCGAATAAGCGAAACCGGTTCGATCCTCAAATAAGTCCGGGCCGCCCTCAATGGGCGGCCCGGACTTTTATCGGATACAGAAAACCCGGTCCGTGTCAGTCGAAGAAATTCTCGTCCTCGGGGTTGTTCCGCCCCTCGGAGTCGACTTCGTCCTCGCAGTCGTAACGGGGCATCATCGCCGGACGCACGAACTGGTCCGTACGGCTGATGCCGAAACGACCGTCGTCGTAGATCTTTTTCATATATTCGCCCACGATCGGCAGCGCCATCACGCTGCCCTCGCCGCCGCGGATGAAGTGCACCGACTGGTCCTCGCCGCCGACCCAGGCGCCGGTCACCAGCTTCGGGGTCACGCACATGAACCACGCGTCGCGGTTCTTGTTCGAAGTTCCGGTCTTACCGCCGATCTCCATGTCGGTCAGCCCGAACTGCCACCGCAGACGGCCCGCCGTCCCCGAGTTGACCACGTCCTGAAGCATCGTGAGCATCGTGTAGGCCGTGCGTTCGCTGACGGCGTCCTGCGACTGGGGAATGAAACTGGCGATCAGGTTGCCCTGACGGTCCTCGATGCGCGTCACGAAGATCGGATCGGTGTGCACGCCCTGATTGGCAAAGGTCGAAAAGGCGCTCACCAACTCGTAAACGTTCGATTCCGAAGAGCCGAGAGCCAGCGCCGGAACGGGGTCTATGTAACTGCGGATGCCCATGTTGTGAATGAAATCGGCCACGGCAGCCGGCTGCTTGGCCTGCTTCATAATCCACGCCGAGTAGTTGTTGCGGCTGCGCGCAAGTCCCCACTTGAGGGGGTGCAGCACCCCGTCGTACTCGACGTTGCCGGCCTCCTTGGGCGACCACGCCGTGCCGTTGGCCGTCTCGATGGTCGTCGGCAGGTTCGGGACCATCGTGCAGGGAGTCATCCCCAGGTGGTCGATGGCGAAGGTATAGACGAAAGGCTTGATCGTCGAGCCGATCTGCCGCTTGCCCTGCTTGGCCATGTCGTACTTGAAGTAACGGAAGTTAGGCCCTCCGACATAGGCTTTTACGAAGCCCGTGGCAGGATCGAGCGACACCATCGCGGCACGCATGATACGCTTGTGGTGGAGGATCGAGTCGCGCGGCGTCATCAGCGTGTCGCGCTCGCCCTTGTAGGTGAACACCCGCATGTTGCAGGGTTTGTCGAAAGCGGCGTTGATCTCCTTCTCGCCCGCCCCGGCGTGCTTCATCTCGCGGTAACGGTCCGAATAACGGACGGCATGGCGCACGATCCGGTCGCGCTCCTCCTTGTCGGCATCGACGAAAAGCGTCTTCGTCGCCCGGAACTGCGCGTCCATCTTGGGCTGAATCTCCTTCTCCATCTGCCGCTGCACGGCCTGCTCGGCATAGGTCTGCATCACGGAGTTGATCGTGGTATAGATTTTCAACCCGTCGCGGTAGATATTGTAGGGCGTGCCGTCGGCCTTGCGGTTCTTGTGACACCAGCCATAGAGCGGATTCTCGTTGTACTCCTCCACCGCCTGGTCATAGTCCCACTCGTTGTAGAACTGGCTGCGCTTGGGAGGCCGGGCGTTCATCACCAGCCGCAGCATCTCGCGGAAATAGGTCGCCGCACCCTCGTTGTGCGACACGGGCTTGTAGTTGGTCACGATCGGCAGCGCCGCCAGCGAATCGCGCTGCCTGCGGGTCAGCGCCCCGGCCTCCTCCATGCGTGAAAGCACGAGGTTGCGGCGCACGAGGGCGTTCTTGGGATTCAGGATGGGCGAATAGCGCGTCGGGGCGTTCACCACCCCCACCAGCACGGCCACCTCCTGCACGTTGAGTTCGTCCGGCTCCTTGTTGAAGAAGGTGTGGGCCGCCGACTTGATGCCGAAGGCGTTCGAGCCGAACTCCACCGTATTGAGGTACATGGCGGCGATCTCCTCCTTGGTGTAGTTGTATTCGAGTTTGAGGGCCGTGATCCACTCCTTGAACTTCGAGGTCACGAGTTTGGCCTTGCGGACGACGGCGCCGCGGTTGCGGACCGTATCGCGCGGAAAGAGGTTCTTGGCCAGCTGCTGCGTGATGGTCGAGCCGCCGCCCTGCGAGGTGTTTTGCAACAGCAGGGTCTTCACGGCCACACGCGCCAGCGAAGGAATGTCGATGCCCGAGTGGGTGCGGAAACGGACGTCCTCGGTCGCAATGAGCGCCGCGACGATGGGCGGAACCTCATGCCCGGCCAGCCGGATGTGAAGCGTCGAATCCGACGGATAGAGGTCGGCGTACTGCACATAGGAGCGGTTCTGCACGAAGAAGGTTCCGATCACCTTGCCGTCCTCGGAGTAGATCTCCGTGGCGAGGTTGCTGCGGGGGTTCTCCAGCTCCTCGAACGAGGGCATGCGGCCGAACACGCCGAAGACCGTGAGCACCAGCATCAACGCCACGAGCGCAAAGGGTGCGAAAGCCGCGTACCAGATCCATTTTATCGTTTTCGGGCTGACACCCGTCTTTTTTTTCTGTCCCATACGACGATATTTGCGACAAAGATACGAAATTTTCACCTTTTACTTTTAACCTTTCACTTTTAACCTTTAACCTTTCACCTTAAAACGGCAGTCCCACCGACGCTGCGACGTACACCCCGCCGCTCGACGGATGGTAGCACGACAGCTTGAAGGTCGAAGTGGCCGACGCCGGCTGCCGGAAGGCGTTGAAGTCGAAAACGATGTCTCCGCCCACCGACCAGATCCGCCGCCACGTCATTCCTCCGCGGCCCACGTCGCGGAACTGCGCGTAGTCGCCTCCGGCGTTGAGCCGGATGCGCTTGATGTAGATCACCGAGCCGATGCCGCCCTCGGGATACCACACCGGCAGCTGGTAGTTGGCCTGAAAAGCCGTGTAGTTGTTCGACACGATGTCCGCGGAGGTGAACCCGCGCGGAACCAGCCGCGTGGATTTGTAGCTCAACGGAGCATATCCCGACGGAAATTTGTAGCCGCCGATCGAGGTCTGGTAGGTCGCGGCCACCAGCACCGAGTTGTGGGGCGCGAATCCCGGCAGATAAGCCTGTCCGTAGAACGAAATCAGGTCGCTGAAATGGGTGTTCTCGGGGTTGAACGTGTAGTTCGCGCTGAAGGTGTAGCCCCAGCGGGGCGCGATGTCGCGGTGCGCCATACGCACCTGGTCGGAGAATCCGGCTCCGAACGAAACCTTGTGCAGCCCCTCGCGGAAACCGACCCGCTGAATGTTGGAGATGCTGCCGTTCTCCCATTCGATCTTGCCCAGATCGGCCACCATGCCGTTCGAATAGTTCCAGCCTGCCGAGACCGAGAACTGCCGCGTATGGTACCCGCGCTGGAAATAGAGCGGGAGGGTGGCCGACAGCCCCACGGAGTAATATTTGTCGGGAGCAGGACGGCTTTGGTAGACCGGATTGCCCTGCCCGTCGCGGCCGGCCAGCGAGTAGAAGAGCTGATTGCCGCCGTAGGAGGCGTCCAGGTCGAAACGCACGCCCAGTCCGAAATAGCGCACGCCTAGATTCACGAGCGAGCCTTCGTGCCGGTTCCAGCCGTAGGAGGCGTAGGCCTCGGCGCTCGAAAGCAGGTTCTGCGAGATCAGCGTAAGGCCCACATTGAGGTCGATCACGTGTTCGTCGACCGCCGCAAAGGGGTTGAACGCCACGGGCATCCAGCTGTGGGCGTTCACCAGATTGGGCACCTTGCGATACCGCTTCGCGCGGAACTCGCCGGACTGTCCGACCGAATCGGCGCGCGTATAGCGCACCGTGTCGAGGTTCACCACGTCCCAGCGTTTGCGGGGCGGGTTCACCAGGTTGACGGGCAGCCGCGAAGGCGTGACGGGAATCAGCAGGCTGTCATCGGCGGCGACCCGCTGCTCCGCGACGCGGTAGCCGAGGCGGTCGTAGGTCGTCAGCAGCACCCCTCCGTCCGCCGGGGCGGGCGCGAAGGAGCCGTAGGCCGAGGTGGTGATGCGGTATTCGCGGCAGGCCATCAGGTCGTAACAGTGGGCCTCGTCCGCTGGCCCGAGGCGATCGAGCCGTAATAGAGCTTGCCGCCCCCGGCCCGCAGGTTCGAAAGGGTGATGTAGGCCCCCTCGGTAATCGGGTGCAGCCCTTCGGTGTCGATGCGGCCGATCCACATGCCGCTGTCGTCCGTGACGAGGACGTACCACGCCACCGTACGATCGTCCCACGCCAATCCGTGAATCTCCGACCGGACGGGCGTTTCGAACCGCCGTTCGGGACCCTCGCCGTGCCGCACCACGACCGTATAACGGCCGTCGGGATTGTACTCGACCCATCCGAACTCCTCGCCCGAAGCCGTGGGATAGAGCGTATTTCGCTGCCGTTCCGCCGTGCGGGGCACACCGTCGGCGAGGTCCATGTAACACAGTTGCGAGTTGACGCGCTGTTCGAAAAGCGTGGAACGGCGGTACTCGGTCCACCAGACGCGGCCGTCGGCCATCGACGGACGGGTCGAGACCAGCCCCGTATGACAGACCGTCCGTTCCCCGCCCGTACGGCGGTCGATCACGACGAAACGCGAAACGCGGTCGAGGTCGGTTTTCAGCGCCACGACGGCCGTGTCGCCCAGCGGCAGGGGCCACTGGTAGGTCGTGTGGTTCTTTTCGGGCAGCGCGGTGAGCGGCACGGCGCTGTCCCCGGTTTCCGGCAGCGAATCCCAGTAGCGTTCCAGCTCGTCGAAGGTTTCGCGGAAGAGCTTTATGACGTTGGTCTTGTAGAATTTGCCCAGCGCCACGCGCGTGGTGGCCAGCACGTAGGGGTTGCGCGACCCGTACCACGCGACCTTGTCCCAGATGTTCTCGCCGTAGCGTTCCCAGGCGTAGGAGCAGATCTGATAGCCCAGCTCGTAGTGGTCGGGAATGTAGTCGCGGTAGGAGCCGCAGAACCAGCGGTCGATGTTGCGGCGGTCGCGGCCGACGCTGCCCATGGCGCGGTAGGCCATCGAAAACGAAGGCTGGAGACCGCGGCCGAACGACGAGTGCATCGTTTCGGACATCACGGCGTCGCCCTCCATGGCCCAGATCGGCATGCACAGCAGACCGATGGTCGACCCCTGCTGTCCGAGCACGTAACTCAAGGCGCGGATGACGCCCCGGTCGAGGTTGTTGTACTGCACGGCGTGGCGGTACTCGTGGGCCACGAGCTGCTTGTACCACGGCATCGAATAGCTGTCGACGGCGGGCGAGGTGAGGAATTCCACGCGCTTGGGAAGGTACATCACCAGTCCGTTCGACTGGAAATTCTCGGGGTGCATGACGAAGGGAATGCGCATCGGGCCGTGGCGGAACCCGTAGCCGATGTCGGGCCGGACCGAGCGGATGTAGAACAGCGTGCGCCGGGCGATGCCGGCGACCGTATCGGGATAGATCATCCGCACGTCGGGCGTGCGGATCGCCGACCACTTCTGCGGAGGGTCCGAACCCCAGGTGTAATACTGGGCCGCGGCGCGTTCGGCACCGCACAGCGCGCACAGCAACGCCAAGAGGAGAAGCTGCCGGCGCACGCTACGAACCGGCTTTTTTGCAGCGGTAGCCGCTGCGGATGAGCAGTTCGGCCACACGGTCGCGGTGGTCGCCCTGGATGATGATTTCGCCCGCCTTCGCCGAACCGCCGACGCCGCACCTGGATTTCAGCATGCGCGCCAGCTCCTGAAGGTCGGCATCTCGGCCCACGAAACCTTTGACGAGGGTCACGACCTTGCCCGCCCGCTGTTTGCGGTCGAGCCACACGCGCAGGTCCTGCTGCCCCGCAGGCAGCGTCTCGGCTTCGGGTTCGTCGTCCGTTTCGTAGTTGAAACCCGGGTCGGTCGAATAGACCATCCCGAGCCGTGATTTCCAGTCGTTGTCGGCCATAGTTGTTCGAATGGTTGAAATTAAACGCCGAAAGCGGCGTCATTTATTGCGCAAAATTAGCAAAATATTTATCTTTGTTAACGCATGGCAAAGAAGTTCCGCGAAAAACTGCGCAAGTTCAACCCCTTCACGCGTCCGATGACGCTCGACGAACTGCCCAAACCGCTGCCGGCCAACCCCGACCAGCGGCTGGTGAAGGTCTATGTCGAAGGCTACGAAGACGTGGCCTTCTGGCGCGGCATCTTCGACCATTTCCAGAATCCCTACCTGCGTTTCGAAATCTCGGTCCCCGACCGCGGCGACCTGCCCAAGGGCAAGAAGGTCCTCATGGGCATGATCCCCCGTTCGTCGGAGGAACTGCTCCTCTGCGTCGACTCCGACTTCGACTACCTCTTCGCCGGGCGAACGCCCCAGTCGAAGGAGGTCGCCGAGGCCAAATTCATGTTCCACACCTACGCCTACGCCACCGAGAACTACCTCTGCTACGCCCCCTCGCTGCACAACGTCTGCGTCAAGGCCACCAAGAACGACACGCGCATCTTCGACTTCGTGAAGTTCATGCACGAATATTCGTGCACGATCTACCCGCTGTTCCTCTGGTACGCCTACTCGGCGCAGCTGGCCACGGAAAACGTCTTTCCGCTGATCGACTTCAAGCAGTCGGTGCGCATCGGCTACCTCGACATCGAGGACAACGGCTCAAAGACGATCGAGTGGCTGCGGCGCAACGTCTCGAAGCGCGAGAACCTGCTCCGCCAGCGCAACCCGCGGATGATCGAACCCATGAAGGAGTTCGAGGTGCAGCTCCGCGGCGCGGCCTGACGCCCGAAAACGCCTACCTGTTCATGCACGGCCACACGCTGATGGACAACGTGGTGCTGATCATGCTCAACACCGTGTGCGAGAAGCTGCGGGCCATGTCGATCGCCAAGATCACCGCTTCGAAGAAGCAGGGCGTGGCGCTCAAGAACGAGATGTCGAACTACACCAACTCGCTGCGCTCGATCCGCGACGTGCTGCTCGACAACGAAAACTACACCAAAAGCCCGCTTTACAAACGGTTGGAACGCGACATCGAGCGGTATATCGCCCGCACGATCTGGAACATGAAGCGCAACGGCGAAATCCGCGACACGTCGATGATCGGCATTATCCACAAACTCCGCACCGGACAGCAATAACGGAAAAAAGAGGGGCGGGAACGCGGACACGCTCGAAACGCATCCGGCGACTCCCGCCCATGAATCCGGCCCTTGGGACCGGTTATTCCCGTTTGCGGACCACGCGCACGGTGGACTGCGTGGCCTGCCGCACGAAGACCTGCGGACCGCGGGCGTAACGCCGCCACAGCTCGTCAGTATAGCCGCGCACCGTGAGCAGCTCCATGTTCTCGGCTTTCATCACGTCGAAACCCGCCTCGCGCAGCGCCTCGACCGCCTCGTCGATATGCCACGAATTGTCGACGCACAGGCTCAGGTTCACGGCCGAATTGTGGATCAGGTTGGCCTTGATGCGGAAACGCTCCAGCAACGAGAAGATCGTGGCGAACTTCTCTTCCAGCACGAAGGAGAAATCCCGCGACCGGATGGTCAGCAGCACCTGGTCCTTCTTGAGGATCAGGATCGGAACGTCGACCGGGGCCGACATGCCTCGGATCACCGTGCCGGGTTTGCGCTTGTCGCCGAAGGGCCGCACGTAGAGCGGAATATTCTTGTTCTGAAGCGGCTTGATCGTCTTCGGATGGATGATCTGCGCGCCGCTGTAAGCCAGTTCGATGGTGTCGAGGTAGTTCAGCTCGGCGATCTGCACGGCATCGGGAAATGCTTTCGGATCGGCGTTCATCACGCCGTCCACATCCTTCCACACCGACATCGACTCGGCGTCGAGAATGTTGGCCACCACAGCCGCCGAGTAGTCCGAGCCTTCGCGCCCCAGGGTCGTGGTCGTGCCGTCGGGCGCGCCGCCGATGAAGCCCTGTCCGATGAAGATGTTCTCGACGCATTTGCCCAGCGCGTTTTTCAGCAGCGAAGCCGAAGCCTCGATGTTCACCCCGGCGTCCTTGTGGCGCTGCTCGGTGAGAAAACAGCGGCGCATGTCGATCCAGCGGTTCGACACCCCGGCGTAGTTCAGGTACTCGGAGATAATCGTCGTCGAGACCAGCTCGCCGTAGGCCACGATCGTGTCGTACCACAGTTCGGCGTCGCCGGGTTTGTAGACGGTCTCCGTCGCGACCTTTTCCAGTTCGCCGAACAGCGCGTCGACCGCCGGCAGCCGCTTCGGCTCGTGCCACAGCTCGTCGATGATCTCCGCATGGTACTTCCGCAACGATTCGACATGCTCCAGCGAGAGCTGTTTATCGCCTTTCTGAAGCCCCTCGAACACCTTTTCCAGGGCATTGGTCGTTTTGCCCATCGCCGAAACGATGATGAACAGGTTCTGCTCGTCGTCGATGATCTTGCGCAGATTCCTCACTCCGTCGGCATTCCGCACCGACGCACCTCCGAATTTATAGACTTTCATGTTATTTCGCTTATTAACCTAACGTACCTTCCTTTACCTTTTGCACAGTTGACCGCTGTACTCTTGCGGCCGATGGCCGCGTTTACAAATCTACCCCACCCCAAACCCCTCCCGTGGGAGGGGCTTGTCGCGACGCAACCGGGATTTCGACCGGGATTTCGACCGGATTTACAACCGGATATCCCGAAATGAAAAACCAATTTTTAATTTTTCATTCTCAATTCTTAATTACCCGATACGGTACGCCGATGTTCTGGAACAGGAACGCGTACATGTCGGCCGCCTCGTCGATACGCTTCGAAGTGGGTTTGCCGGCGCCGTGGCCCGCTTTCGACTCGATGCGGATCAGAATCGGGGCGTCGCCCGCCTGGGCATGCTGCATCGCAGCGGCGAACTTGAACGAGTGGGCCGGGACGACGCGGTCGTCGTGGTCCGCGGTAGTCACCAGCGTCGCGGGGTATTTCACGTCCTCCTTTATATTGTGCAGCGGAGAGTACTTGTAAATATAGGAAAACTGCTCCTCGTTCTCCGACGAACCGTACTCCACGGCCCAGCCCCAGCCGATGGTGAACTTGTGGTAGCGGAGCATGTCCATCACGCCCACGGCCGGAAGGCACACGGCATAGAGGTCCGGACGCTGCACCTCGCAGGCGCCGACCAGCAGTCCGCCGTTCGAGCCGCCGTGGATGGCCAGCTTGTCCGTCGACGTGTATTTTCCGGCGATCAGGTACTCGGCGGCGGCGATGAAGTCGTCGAAGACGTTCTGCTTGTTTTCGAGCATGCCGGCCTTGTGCCACGCCTCGCCGTACTCCGAGCCGCCGCGCAGGTTGGCGACGCAGTAGATGCCGCCCTGCTCGACGAACATCAGCGCCGAGGGGTTGAAGCCGGGCGTGAGGTTGATCTGAAAACCGCCGTAAGCGTAAAGCAGGCAGGGATTCTTGCCGTCGCGCTTCATGTCCTTGCGGCGGGTGATGAACATCGGGACCTTCGTGCCGTCCTTCGAGGTGTAGAACACCTGCTCGGTCGTGAACAGTTCGGGATCGAAATTCACCTCCGGAGCCTTGTAGAGCGTCGATTCGCCCGAAGCGATGTCGTATTTGTAGATCGTGGCCGGAGCCGTGTAGTTGACCAGCGTATAGTAAAGTTCCGAGTCCTCCTCCCGGCCGTCGAATCCGTCGACCGAGCCGATGGCCGGAAGCGCCACTTCGCGCACCTGCTTGCCGGCGTAGTCGTACTGGTAAATCCGGCTCTGCGCATCCTGCAGGTAGTAGGCGAACAGACTGCCGCCCGCCGTGCCCACGCCTTCGAGCAGGTTCCTTTCACTCTCGGGAATCACCGTTTCGATCATCCCGGGACGGTTCAGATCGACCTTCATCAGCGCGTAGTTCGACGCATCCCTGTTGGTCACGTAATAAAGCCGGTCGTCCTTGCAGTCGACGGGCGAATAATCGGCATCGAAGCCCGGCAGCAGGACGCGGAATTTCGGGTCCGACACCCTTTTTATAGAGGACCTCCGTTCCCGACGTGCCCTCCGAAGCTATGACGAAGAGCCATTTGCCGTCCTCCGAAGGCCATGCCGAGAAGTAACGCAGCGGATGTTCCCGGTCCTCGTAAATGAGCCTGTCGGCCGACTGGGGCGTACCCAGCGCATGGTAATAAACCTTCTGAAACTCGTTCTTGGAAGAGTAGGCGTTTTGCTTCGGGGCGTCGTAGGCGCTGTAATAGAATCCCTTGGAATCGGGCGCCCACCGTGCGCCCGAGAATTTCACCCACTCGATCTTGTCGGCAGCGAGCGACTTGTCGGCGGTGTCCATCACGCGGATCTCCACCCAGTCCGAACCCGACGCGGCGGCCGAATAGGCAAACCAGCGGCCGTCCTTCGAGAAGGACATGTCGGTCAGGGCCACCGTCCCGTCGTCGGAGAGCTTATTGGGGTCGAGGAACACCTCGCCGGCCTCGCCCGGCTCCTTCGTGCGGTAGATCACCGACTGGTTCTGCAAACCGTCGTTATAAGTGTAGTACCACCAGTCGCCGTGCTTGCGCGGGGCGCTCTCCTTGGCGTAGTTCCACACTTCGGTCAGCCGCTCGCGGATGGCCCCGCGGAACGGAATCTGCGAGAGGTAGTCCTGGGTCACGGCGTTCTCGGCGGCGACCCACGCGGCCGTCGCCTCCGAATTGTCGTCTTCGAGCCAGCGGTAGGGATCCGGAACCTCGGTGCCGAAATAGTTGTCCACCACGTCGCCGCGCACGGTCTCGGGGTAAGGCTGGTGTTTTATCTGTTTCATATTGCCGCAGCCTGCCGCCGCCGCTGCGCCGAGCAGAAGGGCGGCCTTGATGGATAAATGCTTCATAATTGAACCGTTTGGGTAATGATCGGGACAAAGTTATGAAAAATTCAATATTTTCAGTAATTTTGCCTATTGAAAACAACTGTCTATGCACAACGAACTCAAAACGATAATCGAGCAGGCGTGGGAAAACCGCGCGCTGCTTCAGGCCCCCGCCGTGCAGCAGCCGTACGACAGGTCGTCGAACTGGTGGACAAGGGCGAACTCCGCACGGCGGAACCCGTCGACCCGGCCAAAAGCGAATGGAAGGTCAACGAGTGGGTCAAGAAGGCCGTGATCCTCTACTTCCCGATCCAGCCCATGCGCAAGATGGAGGCCGGCGAACTGGAGTGGTACGACAAGATGGAGCTCAAGCACGGCTACGGGGAGCTGGGCGTGCGGGTCGTGCCCCAGGCCGTGGCTCGCTACGGCGCCTACATCGCCCCCGGAGCCATTCTGATGCCCTCGTACGTGAACATCGGCGCCTACGTCGATACCGGCACGATGGTCGACACGTGGGCGACGGTCGGCTCGTGCGCCCAGATCGGCAAGCACGTCCACCTCTCGGGCGGCGTGGGCATCGGCGGCGTGCTCGAACCCGTGCAGGCCGCGCCCGTGATCATCGAGGACAGCTGCTTCATCGGCTCGCGCTGCATAGTGGTCGAGGGCGCCCACATCTGCCGCGAGGCCGTGCTCGGCTCGAACACCGTCATCACCGGCTCGACGCACATCATCGACGTCACGGGCCCGGATCCCATCACCTACAAGGGCTACGTGCCGCCCCGCTCGGTGGTCGTCCCGGGCAGCTACCGCAAGCAGTTCCCGGCGGGAGAATACAGCGTCACGTGCGCGCTGATCATCGGCCGGCGCAAGGAATCCACCGACAAGAAAACCTCGCTGAACGACGCCCTGCGCGACTTCGGCGTATCGGTATAGACATGATTCACCGCATCGAAGAGACCACCTCGACCAACGACGACGCCCGCGACGCGAAATACCGCCACGGCGACATCGTCTGGGCCGAACGCCAGACCGCCGGCCGCGGCCAGCGGGGCCATAAATGGTCGAGCGCCGAGGGTCTGAACCTCACCTTCTCGCTGGTGCTCGAACCCCGGTTCTGCCCGTCGGCGAGCAGTTCCTGCTCAACGAGGCCGTGGCCCTCGCTCTCACCGACACCTTCGCGCAGTTCGGCATCGCGGCGCGCATCAAGTGGACCAACGACATCTATGCCGGGGACAAAAAGCTGGTCGGCATCCTGATCGAACACAGCTACTCCGGGCAGACGCTCGCCCGCACGATCGTCGGAATCGGCATCAACGTCAACCAGACGGAGTTCGACCCCGCGCTTCCGAACCCCGTGTCGATGGCCATGGTCGCGGGACGCACGTTCGACCGCGGCGAGGTGCTCGAAGCCTTCCGCCGCCACATCGGCATCCGCTACGCCCAGCTCGAGCTGGACGAACGGGAAACCCTCCAGCGCGACTACCGCGAACGGATGTACCGACTGGGCGAACGGCATACATTCCGCTACCCCGACGGCACGCCGACCGAGGCCTCGATCGAGGGCGTGCGCCCCACGGGCGAACTGCTGCTGCGGCACGCCGACGGCACGCTCCGGGAATATCTGTTCAAGGAGATCGAATTCGTGATTGCCGGGAAATAGCCCGTCAGGGGTCCGGCAGCAGGTAGACGACGTGCACGAAAGGCCGCGTCCCGCCCGCTTTCAATTCAACGGAGACTTCGGTCAGCAACCGAACATACCGGCGGCGCATATCCGATCCCAGAAGAGGGTCCTCCTTTCCCCCGACGAGACTCCGGACCACAGGCAGCCGGTAGGCGGAATCGCCTGCGGCATACGATTCCCAGGGATACCTCTGATTTTCAATCACGACTCCCTGCAACTCCGCAAAATCCGGATCGTCCGGAAAATCGTTGTCGGCCGCGCCCATCCGTCCGCCCGTCATCCTGCGCGTCCGGGAAACGACGCGCGCCACGTTCCTGCCGTAAAACCGGCAGACAGGGTCCCCGAGCGCCGTATCCGCGACTCCGGCAACGGAGATGAACGTTATCAGCGTATCGCCGGCGACAAACACGACCCGGGGATCGCGGCAGGAGGAGGCTCCCCCGCCCCGGGGTATCGCCGCGTCAAGCCCATCCATTCCGAAGCATACGCCGCCGCCCAGCCGGCACGGCAGCGTGTCCGGCCAGAAGCGCTCCGGCATCTCTCCGTACGGAGTCTGCGCCGCAACAACCTTCCAGATGCACAATGCAACCAGCAGAGTAACCCGTTTTTTCATCGCAAACACACCTTTGGACAACACAAGATAACGGATATTCTCCGCCGCACCAAATCCGGGGCGCAAAATCAGACGAAAAGTACAGAAATAATAACCGAAACCTCTTGCTGTTACAGAAATAACAGTTATATTTGCATCGTAAAACAGCCTAATTCAAATCAAATTTTAAGGATATTATGAACGTACCTGCAAATCTGAAATACTCCAGCGACCACGAGTGGTGCCGCATCGAGGGTGACACGGCCGTTATCGGCATCACCGACTTTGCCCAGAGCCAGTTGGGCGACATCGTTTTCGTCGATGTTCCGACCGTGGGCGAGACGCTCGCCGCAGGCGAGGTTTTCGGCTCGATCGAGGCCGTGAAGACCGTGAGCGACGCGTTCCTTCCGGTGGGCGGCGAGATCGTGGAATTCAACGAGGCCGTGGACGCCGATCCCGCCGTCGTCAACCGCGACGCCTACGGCGAAGGCTGGCTCGTGAAGGTCAAAATGTCGAACCCGGCCGAATACGATGTCCTGCTCGGCGCCGCAGACTACGAGAAACTGATCGGATAGTCCGAAGGAGAATTAAAAATGAAAAATTAAGAATTAAAAATTAGTTTTTCATTTCGGTTTATCCGTCCGTTTTCCGGTCGAAAATCCGGCCGCAGGCGAAAATAAACAAGGAGCTTTCGGATAAAGTCCCCGCCAAGGCGGATGATTTTCAGACTGAAATTCCGGCCGCAGGCGAAAATAAACAAGGAAGCCTTCGGATAAAGTCCCCGCCAAGGCGGATGGTTTTCGGGCTGAAATTCCGGCCGCAGGCGAAAATAAACAAGGAAGCCTTCGGATAAAGTCCCCGCCAAGGCGGGAAATTTCCGACCGCAGGCGAAAATGGGTCGGATAAAGTCCCCGCCAAACGGATGGCGGCGGAACGCCGCGAATGGAACCATCCAAGAGAAGCAAAACGAACAATTAACACAAAATACTTACTGTTATGTCAAAAGTTACTGTCGTAGGTGCAGGCGCCGTAGGTGCAACCTGTGCAAACGTGATGGCTTGCCGCGAGGTGGCGAGCGAAGTGGTCCTCATCGACATCAAGGAGGGTCTCTCGGAAGGCAAGATGCTGGACATGTACCAGTGCTCGACGCTGATGGATTTCGACACGAAGGTCGTAGGCGCAACCAACGACTACAAGACGACGGCCAATTCGGACGTGGTGGTCATCACCTCGGGCATTCCCCGCAAGCCGGGCATGACCCGCGAGGAGCTGATCGGCACGAACGCCGGCATTATGAAGGGCGTGATCGAGAACGTCATCAAATACTCGCCCCGCGCCATCATCATCGTGGTTGCCAACCCGATGGACACGCTGACCTATCTGGCCCTGAAGGCTTCGGGACTTCCGAAGAACCGTATCATCGGCATGGGCGGCGCATTGGACTCGGCCCGCTTCAAGTGCTACCTGGCCAAGGCCACGGGCGCTAACATCAACAACGTCGACGGCATGGTCATCGGCGGCCACGGCGACACGACGATGATTCCGCTCGTATCGAAAGCCACGGTCAACGGCGTTCCCGTTTCGCAGTTCGCTTCGAAGAAGAAACTCGAAGAGGCTGTCGCCAACACGATGGTCGGCGGAGCCACGCTGACCAAACTCATCGGCACTTCGGCATGGTACGCTCCCGGCGCAGGCGCAGCGATGATGGTCGAGGCTATCCTCAACGACCAGAAGAAGATGGTTCCCTGCTGCTGCTACCTCGACGGCGAGTACGGCCAGAAGGACATCTGCATCGGCGTTCCCGCGATCATCGGCCGCAAGGGCATCGAGAAGATCGTGAAGATCGACCTCACGAAGGAAGAGGCCGAGAAGTTCGCCGCTTCGGCCGAGGCCGTCCGCAAGACGAACAACATCCTGCACGAGATCAAGGCGCTCTAAACCGGGGGTGGGTGGCGGACCGGAATACGGAAAGCCTGTCCCGCAAACCCAGGGAACTCCTTTACAAAAGCCGCTCCGACGATTCGGAGCGGCTTTTTCGTATCCGGAAAGGAGCGTCTATCAGAAGCTGACCTTCGCGCCGATGAACCAGCTGCGGGGCAACGAAGGTCCGTAAATGTAGCCCGAATCGCGGTCCACGCCCTTGTCGAAATCCTTCTGGTAAGCGTTGAACAGATTCTGCACGCCGCCGTAAAGCTGGAGGGTGATCTCCTTGTAGACCCGCAGGTCGTAGGCCAGACGCAGGTTCACGTCGCAGAACGCAGGCGTCGTGACGGCCACATCCCGCTCCACGCCCGATCCGGCCATGTGCTGCACGAGCATCTCGCCCGTGCAGGTTCCCGTCACGTCGGCCGTGAAATTGCGCAAGGGCTTCAGCGACGCCGTGAAATAACCGTACAGATCGGGCGTGCGAAACATCCGGCGCACGGGAGGCACCGTTTTGTCCTCGCTCCAGTATTCAGGCTCGACATAGCGGCTCCGCTGCCACGTCACGCCCGCCTGCAACTCGAACCAGCGGGTGAAAACCGCCCGGCCTTCGGCGTTCAGGCCCCTCACCGTGGCGCCCGAACCGTTGTAACGCTCCTTGATTTTGCCGCCGTCGGCCGTGTCCTCGATGTCGCGCAGGGCGAACACGTCGTCGAGACGGGTGTAGAATCCCTCGACGAGCAGGTTGGTCTGCACGCGGCCGAAAGTGTGGTAGAGGTCGGCCGAGAGGCTCACGCTGTGCGAGCGTTCCTCCTTCAGATCGTCGGCAAGCCGGATGCGGACCCGCTTGCCGCCCACGATGGCGATGTGCATGTCCTCGTCGAAGGCCTGCGGGGCGCGGTAGCCCCCGGCATAGCTCACACGCAGGTTGACCGACTCCGAAGGATTGAAGCGGACATTGGCCCGGGGGCTGAAGATCGCGTGATCCACGAGGCTGTGCTTGTCGAGGCGGCCGCCGATGAGCAGCGACCATTTCCGGGTCTTCCATTCGTTCTGGAGATAGGCCCCGACGATGTGCACCGTCTGGTCAGTGCGGATGTCATAGCCGATCGAACGGTCCGAAAGGTCGTCGTAGCTGTACTCCGTGCCGAGCGTCAGCTCCGAGGGCATGAAGAGCAGTTTGCGGAAGGCATGGACATACTGCATGCCCGCGGCGAGGGTCAGATCGTGCGTCGTGCCGTAGGCGTCGAGGTCCTGCTTGCTGCCGTAATAACTCTTGCGGGCCGTGTTCTGGAACGAGGCGTAGGCATTGAAGTGGTTGCTGCGGTCGGCCGACGAGATGTCGAACGAAAGGCTTCCGCCGTCGATGGCATGGTCGGTCTGCTCGGCGACGAAGGCTTCGTGGGGCGGCTGCTTCAGCAGGTCGCCGCCCCGGCGGTACTCGTCGATGTGGTGGTACTGCGCCGTGATGCGCGAATAGGCCCCCGTGCGGAAGAACGAGCGCATGCCCACGGACTGGCTGCTGATGACGGGCAGTTCGGTGAATCCGTCGCCGTCGTGGTCGTAGCCCGAACGGTGGCGGCTCTGGCCGAAGACGCTGATGCCCGCACGGCCGCTTTCGGAGACGATCGAAGCGTTGAGCATCGTGTTGTTGTCGTAGGAGTTGCTGCCTCCGAGCGAGGTCAGCGTATGCGACAGCTGAGCCGAACTGCGCGTCGGCTCACGGGTGATGATGTTAATCGTGCCGCCGATGGCCGACGAGCCGTAGAGCGCCGACCCGCCGCCGCGCAGCACCTCGACCCGCTCGATCATATTGGCCGGAATCTGCTCCAGCCCGTAGACACCCGTCAGGGAGGAGAAAACCGGATGCGAGTCGACCAGAATCTGCGAATAGTGGCCGTCGAGACCGTTGATGCGGACCTGCGTGAAGCCGCAGTTCTGGCAGTCGTCCTCGACGCACGAGGCGTTGGCCCGTTCGAACAGGCCGGCGTCCAGCACGCTCACCAGCGCCGGAGCTTCGCGCCGCAGCGTCTCCGAACGGCTGGCCGAGACGACCACTTCGTCCATCGAAATGCCGCTCTGCGCCACCTCGAAGTTGAGTTCCCGGGTCTCGCCCCGTTCGAGAGCGACGGTCATCCGACCGGAGGCATAGCCCAGCGCACGGACTTCGAGCGTCAGTTCGCCGACAGGGAGGTTTTTCAGGAAATAGTGGCCCGAAGCGTCGGTCGTCGTACCGAAAGCCGTGCCGACGACGGCCACCGAGGCGTAGGCGATGTGTTCATGGGTATCCCGGTCCACGACGTGGCCGAAAAGATTCGCGTCCGTGCTTTTGCGCGGCGCTTCGGCCGCGAGCACGACAAGGCTCTGGCACACGGACAGCGCCAACAAAATATATCGTTTCATACGAAAGTATTGAATAATGGTGAAAGTAAGTCCGCTCCGGCATGCGGATGATTGCGGCTTCCGGCCGCGTTTACAAATCCGGCCCACCCCTGAATCCCCTCCTCGGAAGGGACTTACGGCGTAAAAACACACGCCGCTTCCGCTTTGACGGCTCGGCAAACGATAAATCGTCGGCCCTCGCCTGTCGCCGCAGTTGTCGCGATGCAGCCGGACATGCCGATATTACGAAACGCAATTACGCCGCCGGAGGCGCCCGCAGGGAGAAACGCCGAACCTCGACCGCACATTTGTAGCGCGAGGCTTCGGGTTGCAGCACGGCCAGCACCTCGGCGTAGAATTCATGCGGAGGCTGGGTCTCGGCCAGGTAGGGGAAGAAATAGAAATCGTCGACGACACAGAATTCGACGACCTGTTCGGCAGCGCCGTTGTCGGGAACCAGATCGCCGCTGAAAGCCGCGAAATGGGCATGGTCCTCCAAATAGATATGCACCTTCTGACCCGCATGGGCTGCGAGCAGAACGGCCAGCATAAAGGCCGCGAGGCATTGTTTGAGGCGGAGGTGCATTGTCTTCACGGTGGCGAAGATACGAAAAAAAGGGACCGCGACAAGCGGCCCCTGCAAAAATACCTACAAATGAGGGTGTATGTCCTGTCCGGCACTCCCCGGGGGAAGCGGACACCCCCGGAAAAAGCCGGGCGGTTCAAATGCTGATGTCGAGGATCTCGAAATGGATCGTGCCGGCCGGAACCTCCACGTCCACACGGTCGCCCTTCTTGCGGCCCAGCAGCGCCTTCGCGATAGGCGTGCCGATCGCCAGCTTGCCTTCGCGCAGATTCGCCTCGTGCTCGGCGACGATCGTGTAGGTCATCTGCTTCTGGTTGTTGTGGTTCAGAAGCGTCACCTTGCTCAAAATCTGCACTTTGCTCTTGTCGATCTTCGACTCGTCGATCACGCGGGCGTTGGCCATCGTATCCTCCAGTTTGGCGATACGCATCTCCAGCAGCCCCTGTGCCTCACGGGCGGCATCGTACTCCGCATTCTCCGAAAGGTCGCCCTTGTCGCGCGCTTCGGCGATCGCCGCCGAAATCGCCGGACGCTCGACGGAACGCATGTGCTCGAGTTCGTCCTTGATTTTCTTGTAGCCCTCCGCTGTCAGATAAATAATCTCTTGTGCCATAATCCAATAACTCTCCGGAATCTCCCGCCGGAAGCCGGAAATTCCAAAAACCGAATAAAACGTAAAAAATAAGAATCCTGACCCGAAAAGGCCAGAACCCCATTGCTATTGCATAGACAAAGATAGGAAGTAAAATCCATATTTCCAAATCTTTTTTCGCGCCCCGTGGCACGGATCGTGCCCGCCGTGCGGGGTATGTACATCGCCCTTACGCTTCATCTGCTGTGGACGCTCGGCGCAGCCGCCGTCATCACGCGCCGCCAACGGATACCGGCCTCGGCGGCCGCCTGGCTGGCGCTGGTCTTCCTGCTTCCCGTCGCCGGCACGCTGCTTTACGTGCTGGCCGGATACCGCCGCGCGGTCCCGGCGGCAGAACCCTGCGACTGCCGGGGCGACGCCGTGGAGCAGATCGTCGCCCGCGGCTGCGGAACCCGCCCCGCACCCCGCAACAGCGTCAGTCTGCTGCACAACGGCAGCAACGCCTTCACGGCGCTGATCGCCGCCCTGCAACACGCCGTCCGCTCGATCCACATGGAGTACTACATCATCCGCGACGACCGCATCGGGCGCACCATCGCCGAAATCCTGATCCGCAAAGCCCGCGCCGGACTCGAAGTGCGCGTCATCTACGACGCCGTAGGCTCGTGGCGGCTGAGCCGCACGACATTGCGCCGCATGCACGACGCCGGGGTACGCACGGCCGCCTTCGAGCCGGTGCGCTTCCCGTGGTTCACCACGCGCGTCTCGCGCCGCAACCACCGCAAAATAGTCGTCACGGACGGCCGTATCGCCTTTCTGGGTGGCATAAATATTGCGAAATACTACCTCGACGGAGATTACATGGGCAAGTGGCGCGACGAGCACCTCCGCATCGAGGGCGACGCCGTGAAGGACTTGCAGCGGCTCTTCATCGCCGACTGGGCGCGGGTCACGGACGAATGTCTCGACCTGCGCCGTTACGTCGCCCCGCACGGCATCCGGCAGCGCCTGCCGATCCAGCTGGCCTGGTCCGAAGAGGGCCCCTCGCGGCTGACCATCGCCGAGGCTTTCGCAGCGGCCGTCGTCCGGGCCAGACAGCGGGTGCGCATCTGCTCACCCTACTTCCTGCCCCCGACGCTGATCCTCGACGCGCTGCGCCTTGCGGCGCGGGGCGGCATCCGGGTCGAAGTGATGATCCCGACGTGCAGCGACTCGCCGTTCTCGGACCTCGTGTCCGACTCCTACGTCGCGGACCTGCTCGACGCCGGAGTCGAACTCTACCGCTACGACAACGGATTCCTGCACGCCAAACTGGTGATCGTCGACGACACGCTGGCGTCGGTCGGAACCGCGAACATGGACTACCGCAGTCTGACGGACAACCTCGAAGTCACGGCCTTCATCCGCGGCCGCGAGGCGGTCCGGCAGCTGGCGGCGAACTTCGGCGAGGACCTCGCCTCCTGCCGGCGCATCACGCGCGGGGAGTGGAGGCCCCCGCTGTGGCGCCGGACGCTGGGCGACGTGCTCCGGCTCGTGTCACCCCTGATGTGATCCCGTCCTAAACATCAACGTCTTATGAAACACCTGGTCTTCACCCTCCTCGCCGCGCTCGTCTTCTCCGGCGCGGCCTCCGCCCAACGCCTAATGGTCGGCGTACGCGGCGGCGTCAACTTCGCCGACTACTCGTTCGTCCCGACCCGCATCGGCGACACCCGCTTCACGCCCGGCGCCGTCCGGGCCGGTTACGACGTGGGCTTCGTCCTGCGGCTCAACCTTTCGAAACACCTCCACCTGCAATCGGAACTGAACTACGCCTTCGTCAATTACAACGTGCTGGCCGAGAACTCCGGGAGCCGCCGCATCGCGCTGCGCACCGAGCGGTTCGAAATCCCCGTCCAGCTGGGCTTCCAGTTCGGCGTGCTGCGCCTGTTCGGCGGCGCGCTGTTCCGCGTCACGGAATCCGAGCGGAGCAGCGTCCCGCAGCTGCTCAAGGTCCGCTTCAACAACGGCGACGTGGGCGTCATGGGCGGACTGGGCTTCAACGTCCGCAAATTCTTCATCGACTTCCGCATCTCGGGCTACCCGCGTTCGCGCGTCTGGCACGATTTCACCTCCGAAGGAATCGCCCGGCGCGTCAAAGTGCCCCACGACATCGTCTACGGCGGGTCCCTGGGATTTTTCTTCTGACACCGTCGCCGAAAACGTCCCGGCACGGCGCGCCCCACCGCAACAAGCTGCAAATCGGGCATTTATCCACACCCCGAAACATCGTTCCGGCACCTTCGCCCCGCCCTCAAGCCCCCGCCCCGGCAGGGGCTTTTTCACGCGCCGCCGGAAAAAACGCCCCGCACGGCATCTTCGCAGTCTCCGCGAGCAATATTTTTTTTTGCAAATCGTTAATTTATGCGTAACTTTGCGCGATAAAGCGCCGTAAAAGATTCATAAATGAAGCAGACTTTTTTATACGCCCTTTGCGGAGTGGCGGTTGCGATCATCCTCGGAGGATGCTCCGGGATGAACGCCCTTCTGAAAAGCGGGCAGCCCGAACTGATTTACAGCAAGGCGCTGGAGTACTACCAGAAGGAGAAATGGCAGCGCGCCTCGACCCTTTTCGAAGGCGTGCAGCACTACTACACGGGCTCGTCGCGCGAAGACAGCATCTCGTTCTTCAACGCCCGCTGCAAGTACAAGAACCGCGATTTCGACACGGCTTCGACCCTGCTGGACGACTTCCGCCGCAAATTCGGCCGCAGCGCCTTCATCGAAGACGCCGAGGGCATGTACGCGCTCTGCTTCTACTACCTCTCGCCGGGTCCCTCGCGCGACCAGACGATGACCGGGCACGCGCTGATCGCCATCAACGAATTCATGTCGCGCTATCCGAAGAGCGACCGCGTCGAGAACTTCCGCAAGATCAACACGGAGCTGACCGAACGGCTCCACGACAAAGCTTACCTGAACGCCTACACCTATTATAAGACGGGCAAATACAAATCGGCGATCGTGGCGTTCAAGAACGCGCTGAAACAATACCCCGAGAGCAAGCGCCGCGAGGAGATCATGTACCTGATCGTCGATGCCGGCTACCGCTTCGCCAGCAACTCGATCTCCGAAAAGCAGACCGACCGCTACCTATCGATGCTCGACTCCTACCTCTCGTTCAAGGAGGAGTTCCCCGAATCGACGCACATCAAGAGCCTCGACCGCATGGCCCAGCAGGCACGCGACTACCTCGACCGCAATAACAAAGACAACAACATATAAGATGGAAATCAAGAAGAACATTCCCAACAACACCATCACGCGCAAGCTGGTGGATCTGGACCGGGAGACGGGCAACGTCTACAAAAGCATCAACATCATCGCCCGCCGCGCCAACCAGATCTCGACCGAACTCAAGACGGAGCTTAACCGCAAGCTCGCCGATTTCTCGTCGCCCACCGACACCATGGAGGAGACCTTCGAGAACCGCGAGCAGATCGAGATTTCGCGTTACTACGAACGCCTGCCCAAACCGGTGATCATCGCCACCGAGGAGTTCCTCGACCACGAGCTGGTCTACAAGGAGGGCAAGGACGGCGTGATGAAGGAGATTTAAAATCCGCACGCAATGGCATCCCCGGGCACGTGTCCCCCGCTGGCGGGACGCCACATACTGCTGGGTATCACGGGTAGCATAGCGGCCTACAAGGCTGCCGTGCTTTGTCGTTTATTGAAGACGGCCGGCGCCGACGTGCGCGTGGTGATGACTCCGCTGGCGAAGCAGTTCATCACGCCCCTGACGATGGCCACGCTCTCGAAGAACCCGATTCTGGTGGAGTTCTTCGACCCCGAAAACGGCGCGTGGAACTCCCACGTGTCGTTGGGCGAATGGGCCGACTGCTACCTGATCGCCCCCGCCACGGCCAACACCCTGGCCAAAATGGCCTCCGGCATCGCCGACAACCTGCTGCTGACCACCTACCTCTCGGCCCGCTGCCCGGTCGCCGTGGCTCCCGCCATGGACCTGGACATGTACGCCCACGAGGCCACGCAGCAGAACCTCCGGACACTCGCCCGACGCGGCGTGCACATCGTCGAGCCGGGCGAAGGCGAACTGGCCAGCGGTCTTCAGGGCAAGGGCCGCATGGCCGAACCCGATGCGATCGCCGCATTCGTCGGCGGTCTTCTCCGTGAAAAAAAAAAGAACCTGCAAGGTAAACGGCTGATCGTCACGGCAGGAGCCACGATCGAAGCCATCGACCCCGTGCGGTTCATCTCGAACCACTCCTCGGGCAAGATGGGCTATGCCATTGCCGGGGAGCTGGCCGACAGAGGGGCCTGCGTGACGCTTGTCACGGGCCGCACGGAGCTGCCGACGCCCGCGGGCGTGGAGCGCGTGGATGTGCTCTCGGCCACCGAGATGTACGACGCCGCGGTCCGGGCTTTCGAAGGGTCCGACGGGGCCGTGATGTGCGCCGCCGTGGCCGACTACACCCCCGACCGGGTTTCGGACACCAAAATCAAGAAATGCGACGGCGACATGTGCATCACCCTGCGCCGCACGCGCGACATCGCCGCCGAGCTTGGAGCGCACAAGGGCGGCCGCCTGCTGGTGGGATTCGCCCTGGAAACCCACGACGAACAGGCGCACGCCGAAGCCAAACTCGAAAAGAAGAATTTCGACTTCATCGTTCTCAACTCGCTGCGCGACGCCGGAGCCGGCTTCCGCGGCGACACGAACAAGGTGACCTTCATCGACCGCACGGGCCGCGAAGAGCTTCCCCTGCTGTCGAAGCGCGAAGTCGCCGAACGCATCGCCGAACGTATCGAAGAGTTTTTCGCCGAATAGCGCGCAATCGCACCCGGTTTTCGTTTTTTCATTTTTAATTCTTAATTTTGAATTCTTAATTCCGAATTGGTATGCTACGCCGTCTGTCGGTCGAAAACTACGCGCTCATCGACAAGCTCGAAATGGAGCTGGACCCCCACCTGAACATCATCACGGGTGAGACCGGGGCCGGAAAATCCATTCTGCTCGGCGCGCTGGGCCTGCTGCTCGGAGCCAAGAACGACGGGCAGGCGATGAAGGACGCAACGCGCAACTGCACGGTGGAGGGGACCTTCGACCTCGCGGGAAGCAGCCTGGAAGCGTTTTTCGCCGAGAACGACCTCGACTATGCCCCCGAAACGACCCTGACGCGCATGATCACCCCTGCGGGCAAGAGCCGCGCCTTCGTCAACGACGTACCCGTGCAGCTGGCGCAACTGCGCGAACTGGGCGCACGCCTGCTGGACATCCACTCGCAGCACCAGAACCTGATCCTCTCGTCGGAGGAGTTCAGGACTTCGGCGCTCGACACCGTGGCTGCGAACGGGGAACTGCTGACGCAGTACGCCGCGCAGTATGCCCGGCTTACGGAGCTGCGCCGCCGTCTCGCGGCCCTGCGCGAAGAGGCCGCCAACGGCCGCCGCGACGAAGAGTGGCTCCGGTTCCAGACCGAGGAACTCACCTCGGCCAACCTGCGCCCCGGCGAGCAGGCAGAGCTGGAGGAGGAGCTGGCGGTGCTCGAAAACGCCGACCGCATCGGCGAGGCGCTGACCTCCCTGCGCAACGCCCTCGACGCCGACGAGACCGGGGTGCTGGCGCAGCTCAAGAATTCGGAGAACGAACTCAACCATATCCGCAGCCACTACCCCGCCGCCGGGGAATATGCCGGACGGCTGCGCTCGGTGCTGGAGGAACTGAAGGACATCAACGGTTCGGCCGCCGCCGCATGCGAACGGCTCGATGCCGACCCCGAGCGGCTGGCGAAGTGCTCGGCGCGGCTCGACACGCTGATCGCCCTGCAACAGAAACACCGCGCGGCGGACGAAGCGGAGCTGATCGCCCTGCGCGACCGCTGCGCCGCACAACTCGCAGCCATCGTCCACAGCGACGAGGAGATCGCCCAAGCGGAAGCGGCCCTCATCGGAAGCCGCCGAAAAGACCGCGACGCTGGCCGACCGTCTGCACAAGACGCGCGAAAAGGCGGCTGCGGGATTCGAGAAACACATCCTTCGACCCTCGCCCGGCTGGGCATGCCTGAGACGGTTTTCCGCATCGCCCTGACACCCCTCGCAGAGCCGGGACGCACGGGCCGCGACCAGGTGCAGTTCCTCTTCACAGCCAATCCGCGAATGACGCCGCAGCCCGTCGAACGCATCGCCTCGGGTGGTGAGCTTTCGCGCGTGATGCTAGCTCTGAAAGCCCTGCTGGCCGAACGGATGCAGCTGCCGACGATCATCTTCGACGAGATCGACACGGGCGTTTCGGGCCGCATCGCCGACGCCATGGGCGAAATCATCGAGTCGCTCGCGGCGTCGATGCAGGTGGTGGACATCACCCACCTGCCGCAGGTCGCCTCGAAGGGCTCGGCGCATTTCGTGGTCTACAAGCGCAACGGGCGCACGGAGATCACCCGCCTCGGCGACGACGAGCGCGTGACCGAAATCGCCAAGATGCTCTCCGGCTCAGAGATCACCGACGCCGCCGTGGCCCAGGCCCGCATCCTGCTCGGCAAATAGCCGTACAAAACCGATTTCACACGTGACGGAGCGGCCGGACCGCTCCGCCCGCCATTATAACCCCTAAAAACACGACATGAACGACATCCTCGAAATTGCGGCCGCCAACCAGCAGCGCGCCCGCGAGGTCATCCGCGACACCGATCTGGAGGCCATCTGGCGCTCGGTGGGCGCCGAAGCGAACCTCGTAGGCTCGCTCCGCACGGGTCTGCTGATGAAGCACCGCGACATCGACTTTCACATCTACTCCTCACCGCTCCGCGTGGCCGACAGCTTCGCCGCCATGGCCCGGCTGGCCGAAAATCCCCGCATCCGTCGCATCGAGTACGGAAACCTGCTCGACGCGCAGGACCAGTGTCTCGAATGGCATGCGTGGTATGCCGCCGCCGACGAACGGCTCTGGCAGATCGACATGATCCACATGCCCCGCGGCTCGGCCTGGGACGGCTAGTTCGAACGCGTGGCCGACCGAATCAGCGCCGTACTGACCGACGAGACGCGGCGCGCCGTCCTGCAAATCAAGTACGACACGCCCGACGAGGTGAAGATCATGGGCATCGAATACTACCAGGCGGTCCTTCGCGACGGCGTGCGCACCTATGCCGAGTTCGAAGCATGGCGTGCGGCGAACCCCGTCGAGGGCATTCTGGAATGGATGCCGTAAGCCCGCCGGAAACACCGCTCCCTGCACGGCCCTGCCGGCCGGCATATGGAAAGCATTGAACCGCAAATGCGGCAGGAGAAATAACCGCCGCAGCCTCAAAGAAAACGGACCGTTCCTTTCGGGGGACGGTCCGTTTTGCGTCAATGCCGGCGCAGCCGCCACCGTTGCACGATCGTCTCGCCCCGGAAGTAGATGACCAGCGAACTGACGATGACCGCCATGCCCGCCACGGTGCTAAAATCGGGGTATTCGCCGGGCAGCATGATCCAGCTCAGCACGGCTCCCAGGACAGGATTGATCAAACGGCACATATTGATGTCGCTGACCTTCGTGCCCTCGGTGCGCAGGGGCATGAACCAGAAACTGAAGGCGAAGACCGAGATGAAGACCAGCACGCCGAGACTCGCATAAAACCCGACGGGCTTGGCCCAGAAGGGGTGGAAACCCTCCGCCGCGATGCCCACGCCGTAAATCAGCAGGCCGCCGAAAAACATCTGCACGGCATTCAGGAAGATCGGATCGACCTTGCCCTTGTCCTCCGAAACCGAAATCGCGGAATAGCCCTGAAACAGGATGCAGGCCAGCAGCAGGACGATACCCCCGATGCCGCGCCAGTCGAGCGGCGAACCGTCGCTGCCCGTGCCGACGATCAGCAGCAGTCCCGCCAGACTGACCAGCAGGCTCACGACCTTGTAGCGGTTCAGCCGGTCGTCGCTGGCCAACAGGTGCGCCAGCAGCACGTTGATCAGCGGCGTGAGGCCCATGACGATCGATCCGATGGCCCCGCTGACGAAATCGACTCCGAAATAGAAGGCCGTATAGCCCATGAACATATTGATCAGGATCAGGTTGCCGAAAAGCCGCCGGTGCTGCATGATCTCGCGCCACATGCCGCGATGCCAGGTGTAGGCGAAGAGAATGATTCCGACAACGGTGAAGCGCAGGCCCGCGAAATTCATCGGCGAGAAATCGTAGCTCAACCCCTGCTTGATGAACGGATTGACAATCGCCCACAATACCGAGGCCAGCACGGCGTAGAGTATTCCTTTTTTCATAACGTGCATCTTTCCGCCGCAAAGGTACGAAAAACGGCCGGCAAAACGAAACCGGTCCGGGCAAATGGACGGGCCGGTCCGGGAGCAGGCCGTGCATTCGCCGGAACGGCGCAGATGCCGGATACCGCGTCCCCGGGACGAACGGATAGTACTTGAGGTACATTCCATTCGCCCCGTTCGAGAGATGTGCGGAAATATCCGCTTATAAATGGGAATCCGTTACATCATGCCGCCCATGCCCCCTGCGGGCATCGCAGGCATGGCGGGCTGCTCCGACTTCTTCTCCGCGAGTACGCACTCGGTGGTGAGGAACATCGACGCGATCGACGCTGCATTTTCCAGTGCTACGCGCGACACCTTCGTCGGGTCGATGATACCGGCCTCGAACATGTCGACGTATTTGTCGTCGCGGGCGTTGTAGCCGAAGGCTCCCTTCCCCTCCTTGACCTTGTTCACGACGACCGAACCTCGCCGCCGGCGTTCTCGACGATCTGGCGCAGCGGTTCCTCGATCGCGCGTTTCACGATCTGGATACCGGTGGTCTCGTCCTCGTTGGCGCCCTTCATGTTGGCGAGCACCTCCGTGGCACGCAGGTAGGCCACGCCGCCGCCCGGCACGATGCCCTCTTCGACGGCTGCACGCGTCGCGGCCAGCGCATCCTCCACGCGGTCTTTCTTCTCCTTCATCTCGACTTCGGTCGCGGCGCCGACATAGAGCACGGCCACGCCGCCGGCCAGTTTGGCCAGACGCTCCTGCAACTTCTCCTTGTCGTAGTCCGACGTCGCGGCGTCGATGCCGGCGCGGATCTGCGCTACGCGGGCTGCAATGGCATCCTTGGCACCTGCGCCGTCGACGATCGTCGTGTTCTCCTTGTTGAGCGTCACCTTCTCCGCCGTACCCAGCACCGAGAGGTTCGCGTCCTCGATCTTCATACCCTTGTCGGTCGAGATCACCGTGGCGCCAGTCAGTACGGCGATGTCTTCGAGCATCTCCTTGCGGCGGTCGCCGAAGCCCGGAGCCTTGCAAGCGGCGATCTTCAACGTACCGCGCAGCTTATTGACAACCAGTGCCGAAAGCGCCTCGCCGTCGACATCCTCGGCGACGATCAGCAGCGAGCGGCCGCTCTGGGCTACCGGTTCCAAGACGCCCATGAGCTCCTTCATCGTCGAGATCTTCTTGTCGGTAATCAGGATATAGGGCTTGTCCAGCTGGGCCTCCATCTTTTCGGGGTCGGTGATGAAATAGGCCGAAATATAGCCGCGGTCGAACTGCATACCCTCGACCACGTCCACATGGGTGTCGGTGCCTTTGGCCTCCTCGACCGTGATGACGCCCTCCTTGTTGACCTTCGACATCGCTTCGGCGATCAGTTTGCCGATGTTGGGGTCATTGTTGGCTGAAATGGACGCCACCTGCTCGATCTTGGCGATGTCGCTTCCTACCACCTGGCTCTGCTCGCGCAGCGATTCGACCACCTTGGCCACCGCCTTGTCGATACCGCGTTTGAGGTCCATCGGATTGGCGCCGGCCGTCACGTTTTTCAGTCCCACGCCGATGAGCGCCTGTGCCAGAACGGTCGCGGTGGTCGTGCCGTCGCCGGCGTTGTCGTTGGTCTTCGACGCCACCTCGCGCACCATCTGCGCACCCATGTTGGCGATCGCATCCTCCAACTCGACCTCCTTGGCGACGGTCACGCCGTCCTTGGTGATCTGCGGAGCGCCGAACTTCTTGTCGATGATGACGTTGCGACCTTTGGGGCCGAGCGTGACCTTCACGGCGTTCGACAGCGCGTCGACACCCTCTTTGAGCATCTCGCGCGCCTCTACGTTATATTTGATCTCTTTTGCCATAGCTTTTACGGAATTTGATGTGTTTTACGAATCGGTGAAATTACAACGTTGCCAGAATATCCGACTGTTTCATGATGAGGTAGTCCGTGCCGTCGACATTGATCTCCGTCCCGGCATACTTGCCGTAGAGTACCTCGTCGCCGACCTTGACCTCCATCTTGACC
>VOFG01002418.1_pt1 | contig 90976 bp, 108 predicted proteins | sample 5384171 | NCBI WGS metagenome assembly VOFG01 (sample SAMN12384726, study PRJNA508395) | human gut metagenome | isolation source: healthy gut F | host: Homo sapiens
TCCGAGCTCGTGTGCCACAATGTCAAGGACGAAGTGGCTGCGCAGGGCGTTGTCTATACCGATATGGAGAGCGCGCTCAAGGGCGAGTACGCCGACATGGTGCAAAAGTATTTCATGAAGCTCGTCACGCCGCGCGACCATAAGTTCGCGGCGCTGCACGGCGCGGTCTGGTCCGGCGGCTCGTTCGTGTACGTGCCGAAGGGCGTGCAGGTGTCCATCCCGCTGCAGTCGTACTTCCGCCTGAACGCCAAGGGCGCGGGCCAGTTTGAGCACACACTCATCATCGTCGACGAGGGTGCGAGCCTGCACTTCATCGAGGGCTGCTCGGCACCAAAGTATAATGTCGCGAACCTCCACGCCGGCTGCGTGGAGCTGTACGTGAAGAAAAATGCCAAGCTGCGCTACTCGACCATCGAAAACTGGTCGAAGAACATGTATAACCTCAACACGAAGCGCGCGCTCGTGGAAGAGGGCGGCGTGATCGAGTGGGTGTCCGGCTCGTTCGGGTCCCATGTCGGCTGCCTGTACCCCATGAGCGTGCTCAAGGGCGATAACTCCAAGATGGAGTTCACCGGCGTCACGTTTGCCGGCGCGGGGCAGAACCTCGACACCGGTGCGAAGGTCGTGCACATCGGCAAGAACACGAGTTCGTACATGAACACGCGCTCCATCAGTAAGAGCGGCGGCATCAGCACGTTCCGCAGCAGCGTCGTGGTGCAAAAGGGTGCCAAGCACGCGAAATCCTCCGTGTCCTGCCAGTCGTTGATGCTCGATTCCGAGTCCCGCTCCGATACCGTTCCGGCTATGGACATCCGCACGAAGGACGCCGCCGTCGGCCATGAGGCCAAGATCGGCAGCATCAGCAACGAAGCGGTGTTTTATCTCATGAGCCGCGGCATGAGCGAGGAGGACGCCCGCGCGCTGATTGTCAGCGGCTTTGTGGACAACGTCTCCAAGGAGCTGCCGCTGGAGTACGCGGTGGAAATGAACAATCTCATTCGTCTGGAGATGAAGGGCAGCATCGGCTGACCGCACATTCCGAAAGGAGGGAATATCGTGAATACGACGCAACAGCTGGTCGTCAACAAACTGCCGACCAGAACGTGGAACCATCTCAATGTCAACGAAGCGACCATCCCGTGGAATGTGGCCGAAACGGCTGATCTCGGGACGGATGCATATGAAATTACAGTAGAAAATCAGGCGCAGCCGCTGCACATCCGCCTGACCGGCGCTGAGGGCTGCAGCCGCAAGCACATCGCGGTCGATGTGGCCGCCGGTGTGCAGGCAACGGTGTATCTGGTGCTCGATGCGCAGGGCAGCTTCGCCGTGGAAACGGCGCTGACGCTCCATGACCGTGCGTCTCTGCGCCTTGTGCAGGTGCTCGGTGCGCAGGTCGGTGCGCTGCTTTATGCCAAAACGAACGCGGACTGCGCGCCCGATGCCGGCGTGGCCATGACGCAGATTCTTATGGGCAGGGGCGACCTATATTCGGACAACGACACGGAGCTTGTCGGCGACGGCAGCCGTTATTCGGCGCAGATCGGCTATCTCGGCCGCGGCAGTCAGACGATCGACGTCAATGTCGTCGTCAACCATTATGGCAAGAACACGGAGTGCGAGATCGACACGTCCGGCGCGCTCAAGGACGCGGCAAAGAAGGTTTTCCGCGGCACGATCGACTTTAAGACCGGCTCGTCGAACTCCGTCGGCAATGAGAAAGAGACCGTGCTCATGCTTGGCGACGATGTCGTCAACAAGACGGTGCCGCTTATCCTGTGTGCCGAGGAAAACGTCGTCGGCAACCACGGCGCGACCATCGGTGAGCTCGATGACGAGACGCTGTTTTACTTTGAGAGCCGCGGCATCTCGCGCGAACAGGCCGAAAATATCCTGGCCCGCGCATCGATCGAGCGCTTTGCGCGCACGGTGGACGACGAAGCGCTGCGTGCGCAGATTCTTCAGACGCTGGAGGAGGAACTCAACGATGGCGTATCATTATAAGCAGGATTTTCCGATCTTTCAGCATACGGACGTCGCCTATATCGACAACGCAGCCACGGCTACCAGCGCCCGCAGTGTGTGCTCGATGCAGTGGCGGATTTCTACCGCTGCCACAACGCAAACCCTCTGCGCGGCCTGTATCCGCTGAGCGTTGAGGCGACCGATATCTATGAGCAGGCGCGCGAGACGGTGCGCGGCTTCATCGGCGCAAAGTCGGCGCGCGAGATCATCTTTACCCGCAACACGACCGAGAGCCTGAACCTCGTCGCCTACAGCTACGGCCTGACGCACGTCAAGGCGGGCGATGAGGTGCTCGTGTCCATCATGGAGCACCACAGCAATCTGCTGCCGTGGCAGATGGTTTGCCGCCAGACGGGCGCGGAGCTGAAGTTTATCGAGTGCGCGCCCGACGGCAGTGTAGACCTGCAGCAGATCGAGTCGCTCATCACCGAGCGCACGAAGATCGTCGCGATGACGCAAGTGTCGAACGTTCTCGGCCGGAAGTACCCGGTGCAGGAGGTCGCCGCCATGGCGCACAAAAAGGGCGCGGTCATGGTCGTGGACGGCGCGCAGAGCACGCCGCATATGCCGGTGAACGTGCAGGAGCTGGGCGCGGATTTCTTCGCCTTCTCCGGCCACAAGGTCTTTGGTCCCATGGGCATCGGCGGGCTGTACGGCAGGGAAGACCTGCTCGAGGAAATGCCGCCGTTTCTCTCCGGCGGCGAGATGATCGAATCCGTCACGCGCACGGGGGCCGTCTATGCCGAACTGCCGCATAAATTTGAGGCCGGCACGGTCAATGCCGCCGGTGCAGCCGGTCTGGCTGCTGCCATCCGGTATGTGCAGAGCGTCGGCTTCGACACCATCCAGCAGCGCGAGCATGACCTGACGGTCAACGCCCTCGAGTGTGCACTGGCCGTGCCGCACGTGCACGTGCTCGGCACGGACAAGCCGGAGGATCACAACGGCATCATCACGTTCACGGTCGACGGCGTGCATCCGCACGACATCAGCGAGATCATGGCGTCCGACGGCGTGAACATCCGCGCAGGTCATCACTGCGCACAGCCGCTGCTTGCGCACCTCGGCCTGAACGCGACGGCCCGCGCCAGTTTTGCCTTCTATAACACGGACGAGGATGTCGACCGGTTCATTGAGAGCCTCTCGACCCTGAGGGAGCGTATGGGATATGGAAAATAGGAGCTTTTATAACGAGATCCTGACCGAGCACAACATCCATCCGGAGTTCAAGCATGACATTCCGGACGCGGACATTGCGCTTGCGGGTGTGAACCCGAGCTGCGGCGACAATATTGACCTCAAGCTCAAGACCGACGGTGATGTCATCACCGACGGCGGCTTTGTCGGCGACGGCTGCGCCATCTCGCAGGCATCGGCGGACATCATGCTCGGCATGATCGTGGGGCAGAAGAAGGAAAAGGCGCTGGAAATGGGCCGCACCTTCCTGCGCATGATCCACGGTGAGGCGACCGAGGAAGAGATTGAGAGTCTTGAAGAAGCCTCGGCGCTCAAGGACATCGCGCACATGCCTGCGCGCGTAAAATGTGCCATGCTCGGCTGGCGCACGCTCAGCGAGGCGCTGACCGGTAAGGTCGAAGAATAAGCCGTTCCCGCCGCCGGCGGATGCTGATGAGGCGTCTGCCGGCGGTTTTCTGCGCGCCGGAAAACCCCGGTTTTACAGCGCGCGTCTGCGGGATTATGATAAGACATCCTCTTGACGGCAGGTGCTTTGTATGACTGATTTTGAAACCGTTCTCCTGCAGCGTATCCGCGCACTCGTAGCCACGCAGCCGCGCGTACTCGTTGCCATTGACGGCCGCTGCGCCGCCGGAAAGACCACGCTGGCCGCGTCCCTGCAGGCACAGCTGGAGTGCAATGTGTTCCACATGGATGACTTTTTTTCCTCCGCCCGGAGCAGCGCACGTCTGAGCGCCTGCACCAGCCGGGCGGCAATGTGGACTACGAGCGTTTCCTGACCGAGGTCCTCCGCCCGCTGCACGATGGTCAGGCGGTGACGTACCGCCCTTATGACTGCCACACGCAGCAGCTGCATGCACCGGTGCGCGCAGAGGTAAGGGCAGTCAGTATCATTGATGGCTCCTATTCCTGCCATCCGGCGCTTTGGGATCTTTATGACCTGCACGTGTTTCTCTCGGTTGGACTGGAGGAGCAGCGCCGCCGCATTGCCGCGCTCAGCGGCGAAAAGATGCTGCCGATGTTCACAAACGTCTGGATTCCGATGGAGGAGACATACTTTGCGCAGTTTCGGGTCGCAGAGCGCGCCGACCTTAGCCGGGAACATGGAATCGGACTAGTGAATTGTCAAACTAAATGCAACAGGAAGCAAGTTCAAAGTCCCACAAGTCCTGAGCAGAACGGAAATTAAGAACCTTACGAGGCCTGGCGTTAATAAGCGCCAGGTTTCGTTTTAGAGCGGTAGGAGCAACACGCGACAGATTTCTCTTTCGGATAAAACGCTCGAAGCAAGCCGTTTGCATTTTCATTCGTGCCCTTTTGCCACGCACAGTACGGATCGGCAAAATACACTTGCGCGCATCTATGCTAAGATGTTTGTAGTTCATACGTGTCTCCTTTTGGTATTTTGTTTTTGTGGTGATTACATTCTACCAGAGATTCGTATGAACTTCTTTTCTTTTTTCTGTTGCACTTGATCGTATAATTCACCGCTTGTGCCCCGCGCGGTTTTGTGCTACATTAAGAGAACATACACAGCGTGAATTTACACAGAAAGGCGGGAGCCCCATGGATGTTCTGCGTTTCAAACAGGCCAATTGCAAAAACTGCTACAAATGCGTCCGGTTCTGCCCGGTCAAGTCCATCCGCGTCTATCAGGGTCACGCACAGATCATTTCCAGTGACTGCATTCTCTGCGGCAACTGCGTGTCCGTCTGCCCGCAGCATGCCAAGGAGGACATCAGCGACGTCGCGCAGATCCAGAAGCTGATCGCATCCGGCCAGCAGGTCGTTGTGAGCGTCGATTCTTCCTACATTGCCTATTTTGACACCCCCGGTTTTTTCGGGCATCGAAGAGCCGCTGAAAAAGCTCGGCTTTGCGGCGGCACATGAAACAGCGGAGGGCGCCTATCTGGTCAAGAAGCAGCTCGAGGAGCTCGCGCGTCAGCCGGGCGATGCGCCGATCATTACATCCGGCTGTTCGACGATCGTGCTCTATGTGGAAAAGCATCTGCCGGAGGCGCTGCCATATTTGGCTCCGGTGCTCTCCCCGATGCAGGCGCATGCCGTGCTGCTGCGCAAGCGTTATCCGGGCGCGACCATTGTCTACATCAGCCCGTGTATCTCCAAGAAGGAGGAGACGACGCGCTTTGAGAGCGTCGGTGCTGATTACGACATCACGTTCACGGAGCTTGAGGACTGGATGCATGAGGCCGGTGTTACTGTTAACCCCAACGTCCCGGCCGATGAGCCGATGCTTTCGCGCGGTTATACGATCACAAACGGCGTTCTGCACTCCATGTCGCTCGATTCCGGGCGCGATTATCTGTTCCTTGACGGTCTGGATGACAGCATCCAGACGCTCAAGAGTGTCGTCAACGGCAATCTGCGCAACTGCTTTATTGAGATCGCTGCCTGCCACGGAAACTGCGTCGGCGGTCTCGCTTTTCGGCAGAAGCACACAAACCTGCTCGAATCGCGCCGCCGCGTGATCAAGAGCGCCGGTGGCGAAAGAAACTTCGACATTCAGGAGACGGTGGATATGCACCGCGCGCTCATAGACAAGAAGCACCCGGTCGACTTACCGCCAGACTCTGTTATTAACGGGATCCTGCGCAAAATGGGCAAATTCAGCCCGGCGGATGAGCTCAACTGCGGTCTGTGCGGCTACCGCACCTGCCGCGACAAGGCCATCGCCGTCTATGAGGGCCGCGCTGAGATCAGCATGTGCATGCCATATATGAAAGAGCGTGCCGAGACCTACTCCGAGAAGATCATCAACGTCTCCCCGGAGGGCATTGTCACTGTCGGCAAAAAGCTGAAGGTCAAGCAGATCAACAAAGCGGCTTGCAAAATTTTCGGCATCAAGGATCCGGCGGACATCATCGGCTATCCGGTCTCGCGCATTATGGATGAGTATGATTTCGTGAAGATGATCAGCCAGGAGGAGACGCAGGTCACGGACGAGGTGTTCCTTGCTGATTATAACGTCTACCTCGAGCGTATTTTCATCTGCGACCCGGAGCGGACGCTTTTCACCTGCATCATGCGTGATGTGACGAAGGCGCGCCAGCGCCGCAACAAGATCCAGAAGACGAAGATCCACGCGGCCGATCTGGCGGATGACATCATCGCCAACCAGCTGCGCATCGTCCACGAGATCGCGAGCCTGCTCGGAGAGACGGCAGCGGAGACCAAGGTGGCGGTTCACGACCTGAAGGAGGCCATCATGCTCGATGAGGACGGCGACGATGATGCGTAAACGAATCAATCGCTGCAGGAACACGGTCTGGGACATCAGCGTCATCAGCCGCAACAAAAACGGGGAGACGCTCTGCGGAGATCAGTGCGCGCTCGAATGGGACGGAAACGATGCGACGGTCATCCTCTCCGACGGCCTCGGCAGCGGCGTCAAGGCCAACATTCTCTCCACGCTGACAACGACCATGCTCACGACCATGCTCAAGGGCAGCGTGCCCATTGACGAGTGCGTTACGACCGTGGCGGAGACGCTGCCCATGTGCAGGGAACGAAAGCTTGCCTATGCGACTTTTACGATCCTGCAGACGGCCGGCACCCGCGCGCGCCTGATCCAGTATGATAACCCGAACGCCGTATTTGTGCATAACGGTGCGATCGCAAAATATAACTATTCCGTCAACTTTATTCAGGAAAAGGAGCTGCACGAGAGCTACCTGCATTTTGACGTGGGAGATATGCTCGTGCTCTTCAGCGACGGGGTGTCGGAGGCCGGACGCGGCGTGACGACGGACGCCGGCTGGGCGCAGCAGGATATTGAGGATTTTATCCTGCGCAACTATTCGTCTAACGTCTCCTCGCAGCGCATGGCGGCCAGCATCCTTTCGACCGTCAAGACCCTGGACATGGACGCCATGCATGATGATACGACCGTTGTTGTCGCGCGTCTGCGCGAGCGCTGTCCGGTCAACGTCATGATCGGGCCGCCCGAGCGCAAGGATGACGATCTGAGTACGATGCGCCTGTTTTTCGGCAAGGATGGCAAGCACGTTGTCTGCGGCGGCACCACAGCCAACGCTGTCGCGGCATATCTGGGCGTAAAGGTGCACACGCTGCCAGGCAGCGGCACGGAGGAGGTTCCGCCGATGAGCGAGATCCACGGCGTGGATCTGACCACCGAGGGTGTCGTAACCGTCAATGTGACGATGGAGCGCATCAAGGACTACCTCGCCGACGGCATGTACACACTCGAGCTCGCCCGCATGAAAGATGGCGCGTCCAGGCTTGCGCTCATGCTGCTCGAAGAGGCAACGGAGGTCAATGTCCTCTTTGGCAACGCGAGCAACCTCGCCCAGCAGGATACGGAGTTCAGCTTTGAGCGTAAGCTGCAATTGGTGCAGGAGCTGCGCGATATGCTGACCTTGGCCGGTAAAACAGTCAAAATGAGCATCTGCTGACAGGTGCAAATCATCACGGAGTGACCCAAACGAATGAAGATCCGAACTTTTTTTGCAGTATTGCTATGTAAGCTCACGCGCGGTCTGCTGCGGCTGCTGCGCCGCGGCGGCACGGCGTTTCCCGGCCGGGTGGCGCTGAAGGTATATCCGCAGGTGCTCGGCGTGCTCTCGCAGGGCGTGCGCGTTATCCTCGTCACCGGTACGAACGGCAAAACGACCAGCTCCCGCATGATCGAGCAGGCGTTCGCCGACGCGGGGCTCAATTACTTTGCCAATCGCTCCGGCGCGAACCTCATCTCCGGCATCACGGCGGAGTTTGCCATGCACAGCACCCTGACCGGGCGGCCGAAGTGCCAGTTCGCCGTCATCGAGTGTGACGAGGCGGCGTCCAAAACGGTGCTCAAGTATCTCAAACCGGAGGTTATCGTGGCCACGAACGTGTTCCGTGACCAGCTCGACCGCTACGGCGAGATCACGCATACCCTCAACAACATTCTCGAGGGCATCCGTCACACACCGGAGAGCACACTATGCATCAATGCCGACTGTTCGCTTATTGCCTCCATCCCGGCACAGGTGCCGAATCCGGTCGTGCGCTTCGGCGTGAACGTGCCGCTCGGCGGCGACGACATGACGGAGATCTCCGACGCGCCGCACTGCATCCACTGCAAGGCAGAGTATGTCTATGACTACCGCACGTACGGCCATCTCGGCGCGTTCCGCTGCCCGAAGTGCGGCTATCACCGTGAGGAGCCGCAGGTCGCCGTCACGGCGGTGCAGGACCTCGGTGTGGACACGAGCGACGTCACCATGTCTATCGGCGGGCGGGAATACGCTGTGCACATCAATCTGCCGGCGGCATATAACATCTACAATGCCGTCGGGTCGGCGGCGGCGCTGTACGCATTCGGTTTCGCGCCAGAGGCGATCGTGCATGCGCTCGGTGTGTTCGGCTGCGGCTTTGGCCGCATGGAGAAGTTTGATCTGCGCGGCACGCCCGGGCGCATGATGCTCGTCAAAAACCCGGCCGGCTGCAATCAGACCATGCGCTACCTCGCCGGGCTCAACGAGGACGCGACGTTTGTCGTCTGTCTCAACGACCGGGACGCCGACGGCACGGACATCTCGTGGATCTGGGACGCGGACTTTGAGCGGCTCGCCGCCATGGGCGAGCACCTGCGGCAGGTGTTCGTATCCGGCACGCGCGCCGATGAGCTGCGCCTGCGCCTGAAATATGCGGGCGTGGATGAGGCAAATATTCAGGTATTTTACGACTATGACCCGCTGATCGACGCCATGTGCACGTCGGAATACCCGGTGTTCATCATGCCGACGTATACGTCCATGCTGGACCTGCGCGGCCGGCTGCAAAAGCAGCTCGGCGGAAAGGAGTTCTGGGAATGAGCGAGAAGACCCTGCGCATCTGCCACCTGTACCCGGACCTTCTGAACCTCTACGGCGACCGGGGCAACATTCTCTGTATGCGCCGCCGCCTGGAGTGGCGCGGCATCGGCGCCGAGGTGACGGAGGTCACGGTCGGCGAGCAGGCGGATTTCACGCAGTTTGACATGTTTTTCATCGGCGGCGGTCAGGACTTTGAGCAGGAGGTGCTCCTGTCCGACCTGAAAGCCGGAAAAGGCAGCGAGATCAAGGCTGCCATCGCCGACGGCAAGACGTTTCTGACCATCTGCGGCGGCTACCAGATGCTCGGCAGCTACTACCGCACGTGGGACGGCAAGCAGTGTGATTTCATCGGCGCGATCGATTATTACACCGTCGGTTCGAAAGAGCGCATGATCGGCAACTTCCTTTTTGAATGTCTGCCGGAGTCCGGTGGCAGCACAGTCGTCGGCTTTGAAAACCACAGCGGCAAGACCTACCTCGGCAGCGGCGTGTCGCCGCTCGGCAAGGTGCTCGTCGGCGGCGGCAACAACGGGGAGGACGGCTTTGAGGGCGTGCGCTACCGCAACGTGTTCGGTACGTACAGCCACGGCCCGGTCCTGCCGAAAAACCCCGCGTTTTGCGACCATCTGCTCACGACGGCGCTGCAGCAGCGCTATCCGGAGCTGGAACTCCAGCCGCTGGACGATGCGGCCGAGCTCGCCGCGCACAACACCATGCGCGACCGGCTGCTGAAAAAATAATTGTATAGGAAATGGGCGCATCCGTCTGGATGCGCCCACCGTGCGTTTTCGGTTAAAAATCCTCGGGTATCGGAATGTCAGCGCGTGGCACCTTGTCCCAGGAAAAGTCCGCCGCCAATTCCGCAGCCGTCACCGGCGCGTCCGTCGGCCGCAGTCCGGCGAGCTTTGCGAGCTTGCCGGTCAGCTGCTCCGGCGTATATTTTTGCCGCAGGGCCTCCATGTTCAGGTCGCCCTCGCGCTTGGAGAGTTTGCGCCCGTCCGGCGCGACGAGCAGCGGCGCGTGTGCGTACTCCGGCGCGCGGCCACCGAGTGTTTCAATCAGCCAGATCTGCCGGGGCGTGGAGTCAAGCAGATCGCGCGCGCGCACGACGCGCGTGATGCCCATCTCCAGATCGTCCACGCTCACGGCAAGCTGGTAGGCGAACACGCCGTCCGAGCGCCGGATGAGAAAATCATCGCGCCCGCGCCGCAGCTCCGTTTTCTGCGGGCCGTAGTGCCCGTCGATGAAGGAAATGTCCGCATCGGTCACTTCCAGCTTTTTCGCCGCGTTCCGGCCCATGCGCAGGCGCGCCTGCACCTCCTGAACCGTTAGTGTCCGGCAGGGGCAGCCGGCCTCGCGCGGCTCGCCGGGGTGCGGCGCGCTGGCGGCCAGCCGCTCGGCGCGGCTGCAGTAGCATTCATATACCATTCCGCGCGCGGTCAGCGCGTCCAGCGCGGCGGTGTAGCGCTCCGTGCGCGTGCCCTGACGGCTGTCCTGCGAGCCGGGGCGCCAGCCCTCGTCCCAGTCAAGCCCGAGCCAGAGCAGGTCGTCGGCCATGAGCTCTGCGTAGTGCTCCCAGCTCCGCTCCGGGTCGAGATCCTCAAGGCGGAACACCATCGTCCCGCCGCGCGCGCGCACATCCAGCCATGCCAGCAGAAACGTCAGCACATTGCCCAAATGCAGCCGCCCGCTCGGGCTGGGCGCAAAGCGGCCACGGATCGTGTTATCCGGCATCGGTCATCCCTCCGGTTTCATTCTGAGTGCATTATAGCATAACCGTGCCGGTTCGCAACGCTTTTAAGGTCAAATCCCTTGAAACCATGCGGGAAATCGGATATAATAAAGTGTTATTATCAGCGGAGGAATGTCTCATGGCGAAATCATCCATCGAAAAAACAAATGTCATGCGCCTGCTCGACCAGAAGAAGGTGCCCTACACGCCGCACACATATCCGCACGGCGACGATGCGGTGGACGGCGTGACCGTCGCGCAGATGACGGGCATGGACCCGGCGAAGGTGTTCAAGACGCTGGTCGCCCGCGGCGCGAGCAAGACGCCGTACGTGTTCGTCATCCCGGTCGCGTGCGAGCTTGACCTCAAGAAGGCGGCGAAGGCCGTGGGGGAGAAGTCCGTCGCCATGCTGCACGTTTCCGAGCTTACGCCCCTGACGGGCTACGTGCGCGGCGGCTGCTCGCCGGTCGGCATGAAAAAGCAGTTTCGCACGGTCTTTGCCGCGCAGGCGCTCGCGCAGGAGACGATCCTCGTCAGCGCCGGCAAGATCGGCTATCAGGTCGAGACCGCGCCGCAGGCGCTCATCGCGCTCGTGCGCGCGACTACGGCGGATCTGACCATCGAAGAATCCTAAGCAACCACGGAGGCACCCATGCGGGATCATATCGTTATCAAAGGCGCGCGGGAGAACAATCTCAAGAACATTGATGTGGAAATTCCACGCGATGCGCTGGTCGTCATGACCGGCCTTTCCGGCTCCGGCAAGTCGAGCCTTGCGTTCGACACCATCTTTGCCGAGGGCCAGCGGCGCTATATGGAGAGCCTGTCGTCCTATGCACGCCAGTTTCTCGGCCAAATGGACAAGCCGGACGTCGATTCCATTGAAGGCATGAGCCCGGCCATTTCCATCGACCAGAAGACCACCAGCAAGAATCCGCGCTCGACCGTCGGCACGGTCACGGAGATCTACGACTATCTGCGTCTGCTCTGGGCGCGCGTCGGCGTGCCGCACTGCCCAAAGTGCGGCAAGGAGATCCGCCGCCAGACGGTGGACCAGATCGTCGATCAGATTGCGGCGCTGCCGCAGGCGACGCGTGTGCAAATTTTAGCGCCGGTCGTCCGCGCCAGAAAAGGCGAGCACCAGAAGGTGTTCGACGATGCCCGCCGCGGCGGCTATGTCCGCGTGCGGGTCGACGGCAGCATCTATGACCTGACGGAGGTCATCCCACTCGACAAAAACCGCAAGCACAATATCGAGATCGTGGTCGACCGCGTCGTCATCCGCCCGGACCAGAATCGCCGCCTGACGGACGCCGTGGAGATCGCGTCCGCGCTCTCCGGCGGCCTCGTGCTGGCGGACATTCCGGAGGAAAAGCGCGAGATACTCTTTTCGCAGAACTATGCCTGCGACGACTGCGGTATCTCGATCGAAGAGCTCACGCCGCGGATGTTCTCGTTCAACAGCCCCTATGGTGCCTGCCCGACCTGCGGCGGCCTCGGTACGCGGCTGCGCATCGACCCGGCGCTCATTATCCCGGATCCGTCGAAGTCGCTCCTCGAGGGCGGCGTTACGGCCAGCGGCTGGAACAGCGTCAAGGGTGACAGCATCAGCCGGATGTACTACGAGGCGCTGGCGGAAAAATATCACTTTGACCTCACCACGCCGATCGGCGACCTGCCGGAAAACGTGCGCCAGATCCTGCTCTACGGCACTGGCGGCGAGGAGCTCACGCTGCATTATGATACGAACCGCGGCACCGGTGTGCTGCGCCGCCCGTTTGAAGGCATCGTCTGCAACCTCGAGCGCCGCTATCAGGAGACGCAGAGCGAGGCCATGCGCGCGTCGATTGAGTCCTGCATGGCGGAGACCGCCTGCCCGGACTGCCACGGTGCGCGGCTGCGGCCGGAGGTGCTGGCCGTCACGGTCGGCGGGCTGAACATTTCGGAGTTCACGGCGCTGCCGATCACGGAGGAGCTGGCGTTTCTGGACAAGCTCGCCCTGAGCGAGAAGGACGCCAAAATTGCCGACAGCATCCTGCGCGAGGTGCGCTCGCGGCTGCATTTTCTGCAGAGTGTCGGTCTGCAGTACCTGACGCTCGCGCGCTCGGCGGCAACGCTGTCCGGCGGCGAGAGCCAGCGCATCCGGCTTGCAACGCAGATCGGCTCGTCGCTCATGGGCGTGCTGTATATTCTCGACGAGCCGTCCATCGGCCTGCACCAGCGCGATAACGAAAAGCTGCTGGCCACGCTGCGCGAGCTGCGTGACCTCGGCAACACGCTCATCGTCGTCGAGCACGATGAGGACACCATGCGCGCGGCGGACTATCTCATCGACATCGGCCCCGGCGCGGGTGTGCACGGTGGGGAAGTGGTCTGCGCCGGCACGCCGGAGGAGGTCGCGCGCTGCGAGCGCTCCATCACCGGGCAGTATCTGTCAGGAAAAAAGAAAATTCCCGTGCCTACACACCGCCGCGCCGGAAACGGCCATGCGCTTGTGATCCGCGGCGCGGCAGAGCATAATCTCAAGCACGTGGATGTGGAGATCCCGCTGGGCGTCATGACATGCGTGACCGGCGTGTCCGGCAGCGGAAAATCTTCGCTCGTCAACGAGGTGCTGTATAAAACACTCGTCGGCAAGCTTAACCACGCCAAGGTGCGTCCCGGGAAATGCGACGGGATCGACGGCGTGGAGTATCTGGATAAGATCATCAACATCGACCAGAGCCCCATCGGCCGCACGCCGCGTTCCAACCCGGCGACGTATACCGGCCTGTTTGACGATATCCGCGCGCTCTTTGCCTCCACGCAGGACGCAAAGCTGCGCGGCTATGGCGCGGGGCGCTTCTCGTTCAACATCCGCGGCGGACGCTGCGAGGCCTGCTCCGGCGACGGCCTGCTGAAGATTGAGATGAACTTCCTGCCGGATGTCTACGTGCCCTGTGAGGTCTGCAAGGGCAAGCGCTACAACCGCGAGACGCTCGAGGTGCACTACAAGGGCAAGAACATTGCCGAAGTGCTGGACATGACCGTTGAGGAAGCGCTTGCGTTCTTTCAGAACCAGCCGAAGATCCGCGACCGGCTGCAGACGCTCATGGATGTCGGTCTCGGCTATGTCAGGCTCGGCCAGCCGTCCACGACGCTCTCCGGCGGCGAGGCGCAGCGCATCAAGCTTGCGACCGAGCTGTCCAAGCGCAGCACCGGCCGGACGATTTACGTCCTCGACGAGCCGACGACCGGTCTGCATGTGGCGGACATCGCGCGCCTGATCGATATTCTTGACCGCCTGACCGATGCCGGCAACACGGTGCTCGTCATTGAGCACAACCTGCACGTCATCAAGGTGGCCGATCATATCATCGATCTCGGCCCTGAGGGCGGCGACGCGGGCGGCAGCATCGTCTTTACCGGCACACCGGAAGATTGTGCGCGCTGCGCCGAGAGCTACACCGGCCAGTTCCTGAAAAAAGAACTCGAAGTTAACGGCCAAGCCCCCTTTCTCATACGCTGAAAGGAGAGGGGGCGGTGAACATGGTCATTCAGATCACCTTATGCGTTCTGCTGATCTTGGGCTTTGCCTGGCTGCTGTGGATGCTCAGCTGCGCGCTGCTCACGCCGGTGCGCTCCGGCAGGGGCACGCGCATCACGCTCGTCGTGCAGGCGCACGGGGACGCGCCGGAGCTGGAAAATCTTCCTGCGCGGCGCTCTGTGGCTGCGCGAGAGCGGCACGGTCGCGGCGGACATTCTGCTCGTGGACTGCGGCCTTACGGGAGGAGCTGCTGCGCTGGCCGAGCGCCTTGCACGGCAGTGCGGAGATCTGAAGCTGTGCAATACAGAGGAAATTTGCCGATGGATGCAAAAACCAATCCAATAGAATTATGCGGCACCGTCGCGGCGGTCATCTATCAGAACGAGGAAAACGGCTACACCGTGCTCAAGCTGGATGTGGACGACGGCAGCCAGACGATGGTCGTCGGCTGCATTCCGTACGCCGTGCCGGGCGAGTCCATGATCGTCACCGGCAGCTGGATGACGCACCCGGCACACGGCCAGCAGTTCAAGGCCGAGTTTGCCGAGCGCACCATGCCGGAGACGGCGGACGCAATCTATGCCTACCTCGCCGGGCGCGCCGTGCGCGGCATCGGCCCGGCGACGGCGTCACTGATGGTGTCGCGCTTCGGCGCCGACACGCTCAACGTGCTCGAATACGAGCCGGAAAAGCTCACTGCACACGATCAAAGGCATCAGTCTCTCCAAGGCCAAGGCCATGTCGGCAAATTTCCGCCGTCAGGCCGGTATGCGCCGCCTGATCGAGTTTCTGGCCTCGGCGAACATCCGCCCGGTCATTGCCCTGCGGATGTACCAGTATTACGGGGATGATGCGCTCCAGCTCGTGCAGGACAACCCTTACATACTCGTTTCGGACGCCATCGGCGCAACATTTCAGGAGGCGGACGCGCTGGCGCTCGGCCACGGGTTTGACGATCAGAGCGCAGAGCGTGTCGCCGCGGCGACGCTGTATGAGCTCGCCTATAACGCCGTGCGCGGCCATTGCTTCATCTCGTACCGCAACCTGCTGGCGGCGACGTCGCAGCTCAGCGGCGTGCCGGACGAGCTGGTCGCCGAGAGCGTGGACACGCTTGTAGAGAGCGGCGAACTGGTGCGCGAGCGCGTCGCCGGGTGCGACGGATGCTATCTCGCGCGTCTGCACGAGGCGGAGGCCTACACGGCCGAGCGGCTGCTTGCCATGACGCAGACGGAGTACCGCCGCATGCCGGATACGGAGCAGATCGCGGCACAGATTGAAGCACAGCTCGGTCTGACTTTGCCGAGCAGCAGAAGGAGACGCTCCGCATTGCGTGTCAGCACCAGGTCATCGCCATCACTGGTGGCCCCGGCACAGGCAAGACGACGTCTATCCGCGCGATCCTCGCTCTGTTTGATGTGCTCAAGCTCGACACCCAGCTTGCCGCCCCGACGGCCGCGCCGCCAAGCGCATGAGCGAGCTGACCGGCCGGAGCGCGCAGACGATCCACCGCCTGCTCGAGGCCGGCATGAGCGACGATCATCAGGACATCACCTTCCGGCGCGACGAGGACGACCCGCTTGCGTGCGACGCCGTCATTCTCGACGAGTGCTCCATGGTGGACATCTCGCTTATGTGCGCGCTGCTGCGTGCCATGCGCCCTGAGTGTCGGCTCATCCTTGTTGGCGATGCCGACCAGCTTCCGTCCGTTGGACCGGGCAACGTCTTTTCCGACATCATCCGCAGCGGCGTCGTGCCGACCGTGCGCCTGACGGAGATCTTCCGTCAGGCCGCCGGCAGCAGCATCGTCTCCTACGCGCACGCGATCAACCGCGGTGAGCACCCGAACCTTGCGCAAAACAGCGGGGACTTCTTCTTCCTCCGGCGTACAGATGCGCAGAAAGCCGCCGATACGGTCGTCGAGCTGTGCCGGACGCGGCTGCCGAACAATATGAAGATCCCGCCGTCCGACATTCAGGTGCTCACGCCGACGCGCAAGTATGACACCGGCATGGCGGCACTGAATGTGCGCCTGCAGGCGGCGCTTAACCCGCCGGCCCGAGAAAGAAGGAGCGGCGCTTCGGCGAGATTCTCTTCGCGAGGGCGACCGCGTCATGCAGATCCGCAATGACTACGACATCGTGCTCAAAAACCCGGACGGTACGACAGCCGGAACGGGGTCTATAACGGCGACGTCGGCCAGATCACGGCCATCGACCCGCAGACGGAGACGCTCGCCGTGTGCTACGACGGCAAGACCGCGACCTACGGCTTCGAGATGCTCAACGAGCTCGAGCACGCGTGGGTCATGACGGTGCACAAATCGCAGGGCAGCGAGTACCGCGCGGTCGTGCTCTGCATCGGAAAAGCCGGGCCCATGCTGCTCACGCGCAGTGTACTCTATACGGCCATCACGCGCGCCAAGTCCCTGCTCATCGTCGTCGGCGACGAGGGCGCGGCTTATCACATGATCGACAACCAGGCGCAGACCCGCCGCTACAGCGGCCTGCGTGCCCGGCTCTGCGGGGAGTGTGAAGCATGAAAGTGATCTCGTTCCTGCTTGACCTGCTCTATCCGCCGCGGTGCGCGTTCTGCCATGACTTTCTCGAGACCAGCCGCGAGGGTGTCTGCGCACACTGCAGGACCGGTCTGCCGTTTGCACAAAATGGTGGACGGCAGCGCTTTTCGTTCGTCCGCGCGTGCGTCTCTCCGCTTAATTATGATGGCAATGTGCGCGCGTCGCTCCTGCGCTACAAATTCGGCGGCGCGACGGGGTATGCCAAGGTCTACGGCCGCCTCGTTGCCGGCACGGTGCGCGCGGAGCTGGCGGGGGAGTACGACCTCGTCACGTGGGTGCCGCTGAGCCGCAAGCGACTGCGCGAGCGCGGCTACGATCAGGCGCGTCTGCTGGCGAAAGCGACGGCGAAGGAGCTCGGCCTTCCGCTCACGCCGACGCTCATAAGCAGCGCAACACGCAGCCGCAGTCCGGCACGGGCGACGCTGCCAAGCGCCGCGCGAACATTACCGGGGCTTACCGCATGAAGCGGAGCGCGGACGTGGCGGGAAAGCGCGTCCTGCTCATGGACGACATCGTCACGACCGGCCACGCTCTCCGAGTGCGCGCGTGTGCTCGGCAAGGCGGGTGCGGAGCAGGTCGTCTGTGCCACGGTCGCGCGCGCGGCCGACTAAAACAGCCGCGAGACGGCTACGATTGACTATAACATCCGCTGTGCGGATGATACAGGAGTTTTGCTTTATGATGATTTTTGAACGTGACATTGCCATCGACCTCGGCACGACCAACATCCGCGTGTTCGTGCGCGGCAAGGGCATCATGCTGCGCGAGCCGTCCATCGTAGCGGTCGACAAGTACACCGGCCGCATGCTCAAGGTCGGTCAGGACGCGCAGAAGATGCTCGGCCGCACACCGGCGAACATCGTGGCCATCCATCCGATCAGCGCGGGCGTCATCTCAGACTATGACATGACGGCGCTCATGCTCAAGGAGCTGCTCTCGCGCGTGACGTCGTTCAGTCTCTTCAAGCCGCGCGTGCTCGTCACCGTGCCGAGCAGCGTGACCGGTGTGGAGGAGCGCAACGTCATCGACGCCGTCATCGAGGCCGGCGCGCGCAAGGTTTACCTTGTCGAGTCGGCCGTGGCCACGGCGGCCGGCGCGGGAGCGGACATCTCCAAGCCGGACGGCCATCTTGTCATCGACATCGGCGGCGGCACGACGGAGGTCGCGGTCGTCTCCCTCGGCGGCGTGGTCGAGAGCGAATCCATCAAGACCGCCGGCGACGCCTTTGACGAGGCGATCGTGCGCTATGTGCGCCGCAAGCACAACATTCTCATCGGCAAGCGCACGGCTGAGGAGCTCAAGATCGGCATCGCGTGCCTTGTCCCGCGCGCGGAGGTCGGCATTCAGGAGGTCAAGGGCCGCTGCCTGACGACCGGTCTGCCGAAATCCGTGAAGATCAGCTCCGTCGAGCTCGTCGAGGCCATCGCCGAGCCCGCGCGCGACATTCTTGAGACCATCCACATGGTGCTTGAGCGCACGCCGCCGGAGCTCGTGGCCGATGTGGCGCAAAACGGCATCATCATGGCCGGCGGCGGCAGTCTGATCTATGGCTTTGACCAGCTCGTGGAAAAGGACACCGGCATCCGCACGACGGTCGTAGACGATGCGCTCTCGTGCGCGGCTTTCGGCAGCGGCAAGATGCTCATGAATCTCAACGACATGCAAGACGGTATGGTCAATCTCGCGCGCAAGCGCCAGATGAAGGCATAAACACAAAGGCCGGACATCCCCGGCCTTTTTCTGCCATGTATTATCACACTTTGAACGAGGAGCTGCGCCGCCGCTTCGGCTGCAAGGTCTATAAGCTTGCGCTCGACGGCGGCTTTACCTGTCCGAACCGGGACGGGACTATCGGTGCGCGCGGCTGCATTTTCTGTGCCGGGGACGGTTCCGGCGCCTTTGCCGCTGACCGCGCACTGGACATCCCGCAGCAGATCGAGGCGGCCAAGGTGCGCGTAGCCGGTAAAAACGGCGGCGGCAAATACATTGCCTATTTTCAGAACTTCACGAACACTTATGGCAGCCTCGCGCACATGGAGCGCCTGTTCACACAGGCGCTTGCGCCGGAGGACGTTGTGGCGCTGTCGGTCGCCACGCGGCCGGACTGCCTGCCGGATGCTGTGATCGCGCTGCTGCAGCGGCTGAACACGGAAAAGCCCGTCTGGGTCGAGCTCGGCCTGCAGACCATCCATTCGCAGAGCGCGGCCTATATCCGCCGCGGCTACGATCTGCCGGTGTTTGACGATGCGGTCCGCCGTCTCCGCGCGGCCGGTCTGGAGGTCATTGTGCACCAGATCCTCGGCCTGCCGGGGGAGACGGATGCGCAGATGGTGCAGACCGCGCGCTATATCGGTCAGAGCGGGGCGCAGGGCATCAAGCTGCACCTGCTGCATGTGCTGCGTGGCACGGATCTGGCGGCGGACTATGCTGCCGGAAAGTTCGAGGTGCTCACGCCGGAGCACTATATCGACCTGCTCGAGCAGTGTCTGTGCGTACTCCCACCGGAGGTAGTTATCCACCGCCTGACCGGCGACGGCGCCAAGCGCGACCTCATCGCGCCGCTCTGGAGCGCGGACAAAAAGCGCGTGCTCAATGCGATCCGCGCAGCTTTCGCGCGCGACGATCTGGTGCAGGGGTCGGAACTGTAACGTTATTTCAGGTACTGACTATGAGAAGAGAAATAGATTTCATTCATGGAATATGCGAATTCTGCAGGCGAATGGATTCGGCATATCCAGGCGCTCCAAACGATGATATTGAAGTTAAACTCGTGGAGCATATTTCGTGCCGGGAGTTTCTTGCCTTGAGGGGTTTTGCGCGAGATTTGTGTACTGGCATTTCGAGATTTTTGGTATATTCACGCGAAAACGAAACTGTCTCCATCGCCATGCGTAGCAAAGACCACGGACTCTATTTGTGCAATTATTACGACCGGCAAAAGCCCTACGGAACGATTGCCGCGGCTGATAGAGAAAAAGCTTTCTCAAACGTGAAATGGCTTTTCAGAAGGAAGCTGTGCGCATCACATTCGACCGGTATCACAGGCTTGTTCCGGACATTCTCGCAGCTTTTGCATTATCAAGTGCTGACGGATGCTGCCGGGAATGAACTGCTTTGTTTATGCGATGACCATAGAAAGACCATTCCGCTTTCCGTAGAGGACAAAACGGCATATGAGGCTGGAAACAACCACGAGCACTTGTTGGACGATATTTCGGACGAAGCGTTTTCTGAACTTGTTGCAGACGCACCTGTTCTTTGCAGGCTCATCTATTGCAATATCAAGATGCAGTATCCGCAGAGAAAGCTTGCAGTTTATGCTGCAGTAAGCCGCCATGATTCCCTCACGATTCGTTTCCATCAGGTGTGGACGGGAGAACCTCCGTACTATGATCCAGAAGATTTTTCATCCGGGGATGAACGCGTTTTTTCTGTCATCGACTAAGCGCTTTATAAAAATACTGCGGGCGGTGCTCAGCACCGCCCGCAGCTTATATAACTTGCCGTGATGAACTGTGGTAATGTATCGACCGAGGAAATCAGATCTTGCTGTTGAGCCAGTCGAGGATGTCTGCATAGACCTCGTCCTTGTTGAGCTCGTTGAGCATCTCGTGGCGGCCGTCCTTGTAGAGCTTGAGCTTACATCCTTGCAGCCGACCTTCAGGAAGCGGTTGTAGACCTTCTTGACGCCCTCGCCGTAGTTACCGACCGGGTCGCCGTCGCCGGCCATGAAGTAGACCGGGGTGGCCTTGTTCATCTTATTGAGATTTTCCGTCTTCCAGATATACTGCAGGCCGCCCATCATATCATGGAACATGCCGGCAGTCGCCATCGCGCCGCAGAGCGGGTCGGCGATGTACTGATCCACGATCGCCTCGTCGCGGGTGAGCCAGTCGAGCTTTGTGCGCACGTGGTCATACTTCTTGTTGTAGCTGCCGAAGGCGAGCTTGTCGAGCGTGGGGCTGTGTACATCGGACCGTTGTCGATCATCTCGAGCTTGCCACGAGCTTGCCGGCGGCGACGACGGCGGCCGGGTTCTGGCCGGTGCCGCTGATGATGACGCCCTTGAGTCCCTCCGGATGGTCAATGATGTAGGTGCGGGTCAGGAAGCTGCCCATGCTGTGGCCGAACAGAAAGTACGGGACGTCGGGATACTTGGCGGCGGTCAGCTTGTGGAGCTGGTCCATGTCGCTCACGACATCGTTCCAGCCGTCCTTTTCCGCAAAGAAGCACAGCTCCTGCTCGTTTTCGGCGGTCTTGCCGTGGCCGAGGTGGTCGTTTGCGACGACGACAAAGCCGTTGTGGCCAGAAACTCCATGAACGGGGCATAGCGGTAAGATGTGCTCGGCGACGCCGTGCGCGATCTGCAAAACGGCGCGGACTTCGCCGTCGGGTGTGCATTCTCTTGCAAATACCTTGTGTTTCCCGTCAGTGGACAAAAACCTGAAATCATGAAAAGATGGCATAGCAATACTCCTCCAGTTGTGATATACTAAAAGCTACCTGAATTGTATTCCAATTGACGGATTCCGTCAAGTCTATGGAGGTTAATGTGAATTATGAACGGCTACATCATTGCACTTGACCAGGGTACAACCAGTTCCCGCTCGATTATCTTCGACAGCAAGGGCAACATCGTGTCTCTGGCGCAGTATCCCTTTACGCAGATCTACCCGAAGCCGGGCTGGGTAGAGCATGATCCGATGGTCATCCTTGAGAGTCAGCTGCTTGCCATGAGCGAGGCGTTTGAAAAGAGCGGCCTGTCGCCGACGGACATTGCCGGCATCGGCATCACGAACCAGCGCGAGACGACGATCGTCTGGGACAAGAATACGGGCAAGCCCATCTATAACGCGATCGTCTGGCAGTGCCGCCGCACGGCGCCCATCTGCGATCAGCTCACGGCCGACGGTCTCGGCCCGTATGTGAAGGAGAAGACCGGTCTGCTCATCGACGCCTATTTCTCCGGTACGAAGATCAAGTGGATCCTCGATAACGTTCCGGGTGCGCGCGAGCGCGCCGAGCGCGGCGAGCTGCTCTTCGGCACTGTGGACACGTGGCTCATCTGGAATCTGACCGGCGGCCGCGCCCATGTGTCGGATTACTCCAACTGCTCGCGCACGATGCTGTTTGACATTGATAATCTCTGCTGGGACGAGGAGCTCTGCGCGCGTCTCGGCGTTCCGATGAGCATGCTGCCGACGCCGGTGCCGTCGTCCATGGTGTATGGACAGGTGACGGCAGGGCTTCCGGGGCTTGAGACGCTCGAGGGCATTCCGGTCTGCGGCAGCGCCGGCGATCAGGCGGCCGCCCTCCTGGGCCAGGCGTGCATCGTGCCGGGCCAGGCGAAAAATACGTACGGCACCGGCTGCTTCACGCTCATGAATACCGGCAGCAAATCCGTGCGCAGCGTCAGCGGTCTGGTCACGAGCGTTGCGTGGTCGGTCAACGGTAAGACGACCTATGCGCTCGAGGGCAGCGTGTTCAATGCCGGCAGCTCCATCCAGTGGCTGCGCGACGAGCTCGGCCTGATCGGCACGGCGCACGAGTGCGATATTCTGGCCGAGAGCGTGCCGGACAACGGCGGCGTGTATCTTGTGTCCGCGTTCACCGGTCTCGGCGCGCCGCGCTGGGATATGTACGCCCGCGGCGCGATCGTCGGCCTCACGCGCGGCAGCAACAAGGCACACATTGCCCGCGCCACACTTGAGGGCATCGCGTATCAGGTCAAGGACCTGCTCGATGCCATGCAGGTCGATGCCGAGAGCCCGATCTCCGTCCTGCGTGTGGACGGCGGCGCGTCCGTCAGCTCGTTTTTGATGCAGTTCCAGGCGGATATGCTGCGCGTGCCGATCGACCGGCCGAAGCTGGTCGAGACGACGGCGTTCGGCGCGGCGTTCCTCGCCGGTATTGCCTGTGGCGTCTGGGAGAGCGTGGACGATATTGCGCTCCTGCGCCAGTCTGACCGCATTTTCAAGCCCGAAATGGATGCCGATCAGGCAAAGCAGTATCACGATAACTGGCTGCGCGCCGTCGGCAGAGCAGAAAAGTGGAGTCAGGAATGAACCAGAACCTGTTTTTTACCCCAACGGATATTCTATTGCCGGCGCATGCGGATATGCGGCGCTGGAGCGTCATCGCATGTGACCAGTTCACGGCGGATGCCGGCTATTGGCAGACGGTGCAGAACACCGTCGGTGACGCACCGTCCACACTGCGGCTGATGCTGCCGGAGTTTTACCTCGGCAAGTGCGATGAGGGTGCGGCAACGCGCGAGATTCAGCAGACCATGCATCGCTATCTCGACGGCGGTGTATTCCGCACCGTGCCGCACAGTCTCGTGCTCGTGCAGCGCACGCTGCCGGGCGGCGCCGTGCGCTGCGGTATTGTCGGCGCACTCGATCTGGAGGCGTATGATTACGCGCCGGATTCTGTCACGCCCATCCGCGCCACGGAGGGCACGGTCGCCTCGCGTCTGCCTGCACGTGTGCGCATCCGCGCGGCCGCGGCGCTGGAGATGCCGCACATCATGGTGTTTTACAGTGATCCGGAGGATACGATCCGCCAGGAAGCACAGGCGGCGGCCGGCGAAACGCTGTATGATTTTGACCTCATGTCCGGCGGCGGTCACGTTCGCGGCCTGCGCATTGCGGGCGCGAAGGCGGATGCGCTTGCCGCGCGCCTGTGCGCGACCGGCGTCGGCACGGACGGCGCGTACCCCATGCGCTTTGCCATCGCGGACGGCAACCACAGTCTGGCGGCGGCCCGTCTGTGCTGGCTGGAGAAGCAACACGCTCACGCCCGAGCAGGCAGCGGCCGATCCCGCGCGCTACGCGCTCGTCGAGCTTGTGAACCTACACAGCCCTGCCGTGACGTTTGAACCCATCCACCGCGTGCTCTTCGGCACCGATGCGTCCAAGTGGATGCAGACAGCGGAAGCGGCGCTGGCATCCACTGACGGCAGCGGCTATGCGATCTCCCTGATCGCCGGGCGTGCGCGCCGCGACATTCTCGCCAAGGGTGCGTCCGCTCGGTGAAGCGATCGCCGCGATGGATGTGTTCTGCACGGCCTATCTCGCGGAAAACGGCGGCTCGGTCGATTATATCCACGGCGACGATGAGGCGCTCGAGCTTGCGGCCGGCGACGGCTGCTGCGGCATTCTCATGCCGCGCATGGATAAGGCGGAGCTCTTCACGTCGGTGCTGCGCTCCGGCCCGTTCCCGAAAAAGAGCTTTTCCATCGGCCTCGGCGCGGACAAGCGCTACTACCTCGAGTGCCGCAAACTGTAATTCGTAAAAATACCTGAGAGAGACAGCCAATCGGCTGTCTCTTTTTTTGTTCTGCCGCGCGCGGCGCGTGCATAGGATGTGGCAGAACAAAAGAGGAGGGACCACCATGATCTTCACAAATCAGGCGCTGGCGCTGTTCCCGCCGGCGCTGGGACAGGCCATTGCGCACACGCAGCGCGACCGGCAGGAACTCGTGGAAGGAGATCTGCTGCCGCATCGGCCAGGTGCCCGTGCTGCTGACGCAGACGCATGTATATCCGGCGGAATGCCGCGCCATTCTGGCGGGTGATCTGGACTATCTGCTCGAGCGCGCGACGGGAGCGTCCGTCTATGCGGCTGGAGAACAGATCCGGCAGGGGTACTTACAGACGGCCGGCGGCTGCCGCGTCGGGCTTTGCGGCTGCGCCTACGGACAAGCTGCCGGGCAGATCGACGGCATCCGGCAGCTGAGCTCCGTGTCTGTGCGGATCCCGCACGCAGTGCCCGGCTGTGCCGATGCGCTTTTGCCGCAGCTGCTCAAGGATGGGTTTTGCAGTACGCTCATTCTCTCGCCGCCCGGCAACGGGAAGACGACGCTGCTGCGCGAGTGTGTGCGCCGCCTGTCCGATATGGGCACACGCATCTCGCTCATGGACGAGCGGCGGCGAGATCGCGGCCGTGCAGAACCGCGCGCCGCAGTTTGACGTCGGGGCAAATACGGACGTGATGACCGGCGGGCAGAAGGCGGCCTGCTGCATGATGCTCCTGCGCGCCATGCGGCCGGACGTGCTGGCCTTTGACGAGATCAGCGCGCCGGAGGACATCGAGGCCATCCGCATCGCCGCCGGCTGCGGCGTCGCGCTGCTGGCAACGGCGCATGCGCAGAGCGTTGCGGCGCTGCGGCACCGGGCACTGTATCGCGCGCTGCTGGACGAGCATATTTTCCGCCGCGCCGTTTGCATCACGCGCAGCGGCGGCGAGCGTGTCTATACCGTTGAGGACCTGACATGACGTGGCTGCACTGGCTGGGGAGCGGCGCTGCTGTTTCTGGGCAGCACGGCCGCCGGGTTTGCACTGCGGCAGGAGCTGCGGCTGCGCCTGCGCCTGCTCACGGCGGTGATCGACAGCCTGACTCTGCTGCGCAGCGATATGTCGGCCGTCTGCTGCCGCTGCCGGAGGCGCTGCACCATCTGGCGGCGGGCGCGCCCGAGCCGCTGAGTACGCAATATGCCGCGCTCGCAGACGGTATCACGGACGGCGGCCGGCCGTTTTCCGAGAGCTGGGCGGCCGCGTTTCAGGCGCTGGACATGCTTGCACCCGATGTACGTGCAGCGCTGCTGACGCTGGGCGAACAGCTTGGCAAGTATGACGCGCAGCTCCAGCGCCGCGCGCTGGACACGCTTGCATCGAGACACTGCAGGCTGCTGCGGCGCAGATGCAGGCGGACACGACACAGCGCGGCAAACTCTTTTGCGGCCTCGGCGCGACGCTTGGTCTGCTCGCCGCCGTGGCTCTGTTTTGATTACACAGGAGGCGCTTATGGACGTTGACCTTGTCTTTAAGATCGCGGCGATCGGTATTCTGGTCGCCGTGCTCAATATCCTGCTCTCGCGCGCCGGGCGCGACGAGCAGGCGCTCATGACGACCATTGCCGGGCTGGTCGTGGTACTGGTGCTGGTGATCCAGAAGATCAGCGAGCTGTTCGACCTAATCAAGAGCCTGTTTTCCCTGTGATGGAGCCGGTCTTTCAGGCGATCATCATCGTGGTCATTGCCGCCGCTGCCGCCGCCACGGTCTACAAGACCGTGCCGGGCATGTCGCTTCTGCTGAGCATGGCGGCGCTGCTGGCGCTGCTTTTGTGCATCGGTCTGCTGGAGCCGCTGGCGGCGTTTTTCCGCGATGCGATCGCGCTCAGCAAGCTCTCCGGCGTCTACACCGGCCCGCTGCTCAAGTGCATGACCATCAGTATCCTGACAATGATCGGGGAGAGCCTCTGCAAGGACGCCGGACAGGCTGCCGGCGCCTGTGCGGTACAGCTCGTGGGCGTGGCGGCCGCGCTGTATGCCGCGCTGCCGCTGATGCGCACGTTTTTGACCATGATCGGAGAATGCCTATGAAAAAGCGGCTGCTTGTGTTTCTGGCTGTGCTGCTGGTATTGGCGGCGTGCACACCGGGCGCGCTTGCCTATGACGTCGCGGCCGAGCAGGCGGAGGATTTTGGCACGGCGTCGCTGGAATACGCGCTCCCGGAGCAGGCTTACGATGCCTTCGGTGCGCTGTCCGTCGCGGATGCCGCGCAGCCGCAGTCCCTGCTCACAAAACTGTGGGCTTATGTGCTGCACGAGGGCGGGGGAGCCGTCGCGTCAGCGGCACGCAATGCGGCGCTACTGCTGGCGGTCGTGTTCCTGTCGGCGCTGTGCGCGTCTATCTCGGTGAGCGGAGCCTGCGGGAAAGTCACGCAGATGGCCGGCACGGTTGCGGTCGCCGCGCTGAGCGTTACCCACGTGACCTCGTGCATCACCGCAGGCAGCGAGGCGCTTGCCACGCTGCGTGATTTTTCCAAGATCCTGCTGCCGAGCATGTGCGCCGCTGCGGCGGCGAGCGGTGCGGCGACATCGGCGGCCGCAAAATATGCGGCGACGTCGCTGTTTCTGGACGTGCTTCTGTCCGCCGAGACGGCGGTGCTCCTGCCGCTGCTGTACCTGTACGCAGGCACGGTCATCTGCGGCACGACGCTCGAGAATGACGTGCTCGCGTCCCTCAGCGGCCTGCTGCGCAAGGCGTTCCGGCTGCTAATCATCGGCTTTGCAAGCGTGTTCACGCTCTATCTGTCGCTGACGGGCATCCTCACCGGCTCGGCAGATGCAGCCGCGGCCAAGGCGGTCAAGACGGCCGTCTCCGCCGCACTCCCGGTCGTCGGCAGCATCGTGGCCGATGCAGCGTCCACGGTCACTTCCAGCGCCGCGATCCTGCGCAGCGGCATCGGCATCGTCGGCGTCGTCAGTGTTGCTGCGGTGTGCGTCACGCCGTATCTCCAGCTTGCCGTGCATTATGTCCTGTACAAGCTCGCGGCCGGTATCGCCGAATCGTTCGCGGACAAGCGTGTCGGGCGGCTGATCGACGGCTTTGCGGATGTGTACGGCTTCCTGCTGGGGATGGTCGGCGTGGCGTCGCTCATTTTGTTTCTCTCGATCGTGTCGAGTATGAAGGCGGTGACGGGATGATGGAATCTGTACGTGCCTGGCTGCTCAGCCTGGCCGGTGTGGCGCTGCTGACGGCGCTGGCGTCGCTGTTTCCGACGTCGGAGAGCCTGAGGCGCGTTACGAAGCTGGTCAGCGGCGTTGCCCTGACGTGCCTGCTGTTCTCGCCGCTGGTGACGTTTGATTATGACGCCTATGCCGCTGCGCTGCAGGACTATCATGTCTCGGTGTCGACGGACGGCGCGGTGTCCGACAGCAGCGAGCGATTGCAGCGCACGGTCATAGAATCGGAAATGCGCACATATATATTGGACAAAGCCGTGCAGTGCGGCGCTGCGCTCGACGATGCGCAGGTCACACTGCGGTGGAGCACCGACGGCTATTGGTATCCGCAGTCCGTCCGTCTGATCACATCCGGGCCGGCAGCAGAAAACAGCCGCCTGGCGCAGATCATTGAGGCCGACCTCGGGATTCCGCGCGCGCGGCAGGAATGGAGCAGCACATCATGAACACACGAAAACTCAGCGCGTTCGCAGCCAAGTACAAATACGTTCTCATCATCCTGCTCGCGGGGCTGGTCCTGCTCCTGCTGCCGACCGGCAGCAAGGCAAAGGCCAAGACGGCGCAGGCATCGACCGTTTCCGAGCAGACCCAGACGCAGACCATCCAGGCGGAGGAGCAGCGCCTCACGCAGCTCCTGCAGCAGATCAACGGCGCCGGACAAGTGCAGGTGCTGCTGTCCTACCGCTGCTCGGCCGAGCGGGAGCTGGCGACGGACGATAGCGGAGAGCCAACGATCATCTCCGCCGGCGGCGGGGCACAGGAGGCAGTGGAGCTTAAGACGGTCAGTCCGCAGTACCTCGGCGCGGTCGTCGTCTGCGACGGGGCAGACTCGCCGCAGGTGCAGCTTGCCGTCACGCAGGCAGTGGCACAGTTTACCGGCCTGAGCACGGATCACATCTCCGTGCTCCGAAAGCAGCCGGATTCGCAATCTAAATAACGGGAGGGCGACTATGAAAAAAACCAAACGAAACATTGCGATTATTGTGGTGCTGCTGTTTGTCTGCGCCGCGATCTACTTTAACTGGTCGTACAACACCCAGTGGGGAAAAGCGGACGCGGAAATGGCCGCCGCCGAGGACGCCGCCACAGCAGCGGTCAAGGCAGAGGAGGAAGCGGCCGCAGCGTCGGCGTCGGCATCCGATGATTACTTTGCCAAAGCGCGCCTGACGCGCCAGCAGTCGCGCGACGAGGCGCTGTCGCTGCTCAAATCAGCCTCGACGGCCGAGGGCGCTTCGCAGGCGACGATCGACAGCGCCATGAGCGCCATCTCTGCCATGGCGAGTGACTCCATGACGGAAACGCAGATCGAAAATCTCCTGCTTGCCAAGGATTTTTCCGAGTGTGTGGTCTATATCACGGATGAAGGCATCACGGTCGCCGTGCCCGCGCCGGCCGATGGGCTGAGCACGGCACAGGTCGCAACCATCACGGACACCATCGTCAAAGAAACGGACTATACCGCGCCGCAGATCAAGGTCATTGAGGTCAAGGCCGACGCGCAGGACGCGCAGTGAATGACCATGAAAGAACGCACCCCGCTCCGATTGGAGCGGGGGTGCTGTCATTTTTGGAGAGATGCTATCATAAAGAGGCTTGACGGAAACTGCCCATTTCCCAATCGGAAATGGGCGGTTAGCGGACTCTTCAGCTTCATCCGGAATATAGAGCAGCACATCCTCCACGCGCAGAAGAGAATGCGGCAGAGATCATTGAGTGTTGCGGTGGTAATTTGCGGTTGTGTGCTGATGAGTCCAGTGTGCCGCGGCTGAACGCGTAGTTTTTGATCAGAGCGTAGGTCGTGATACGCCACTGCTTCATCGTCTCCCATAGCGGGGCGTAGGTGATCATGCCCATGCCTCCTCACTGTCCAATATAATGTATCTTTGTACTCTTTCATACATTATATTGTCCAATTGTTAACTTGACCATTCCCGAGCTCTAGGGTACAGCCAAAATGGAGCGTGTGTTTCGACTTTTGCCGAAGGTGACCACGAGATAGCCGATCCTGTTTTTGGCCTGTCAAGCGGATAAATGCGCGAAACGTGCAAATTCTGCAGAAAAGTGTACCAAAAATGCAGATCGTATTGCATGACTGATAAAAAATGTTATAATTAACCACTTTGTCTTACCGACAAACTGGGTGTTAGGTGCGCGGTCGCACACGTCGCTTTACGTTCACGGTGTCGGCAGGGCAGTAGACAAGAGACAGGAGAAAAAACGAACATAGGGAGGAAACACATGAAAAAACGACTTTTGAGTTTCGTGCTCGCGGTGCTGATGATCGCGTCGCTCCTGCCGGCCACGGCGCTGGCGGCGGACATTGTGGACAGTCGCGGTACCTGCGGTGCGGAGGGCGACGGCAGCAACCTGACCTGGACGCTGGACAGCAAGGGCGTGCTGACGATCAGCGGCAGCATTAGGGGGTATGTGTGACTATGGTGCTCCTAGTGCGCCGTGGTATGACAGTAGAAGCCGGGTAAAGTCAGCTGTGATTGCTGATGGCGTGACGAGCATTGGACAGCAGGCTTTCTCTAATTGCACATCTCTGACCAGCGTGACGATCCCGGACAGCGTGATGAGCATTGGCGTTTGCTTTCGATGATTGCACATCTCTGACCAGCGTGACGATCCCGGACAGCGTGACGAGCATTGGTGGTGGGGCTTTCGATGACTGCACATCTCTGACCAGCGTGACGATCCCGGACAGCGTGACGAGCATTGGTAATCATGCTTTTGTTGACTGCCGTTCACTGACCAGCGTTACAATTCCGAACAGCGTGACGAGCATTGGCGATTTTGCTTTCCGTTGGTGCACATCTCTGACCAGCGTGACGATCCCGAACAGCGTGACAAGCATTGGCGATGGCGCTTTCGCTTCGTGTACATCTTTGACCGGTATACGGGTCACTGAGGGCAACAGCCATTACTCCAGCGATGCATCCGGTGTTCTGTTCAACAAAGATAAGATAACTTTGGTGCAATGTCCGGGTGCTTTTAGAGAATATACGATTCCGGATAGTGTGACAAGCATTGGTGAGTTCGCTTTCCGTGACTGCACATCTCTGACAAGCGTGACAATTCCGAACAGCGTGACGAGCATTGGTGATTTTGTTTTCGATAGCTGCTCATCTCTGACAAGCGTGACGATCCCGGACAGCGTGACGAGCATTGGCGATTATGCTTTCTGTGATTGCTCATCTCTAACAAGCGTGACGATTCCAAACAGCGTAGCGAGTATTGGTGATCTTTGTTTTGCTCACTGCACCTCTTTGGCAAGCATGACAATCCCGGACGGCGTGACGAGCATTGGAGCTGATGCTTTCTGGGACTGCGAATCTCTGACAAGTGTGACGATTCCGGGCGGCGTTACGAGCATTGGCGCGGCTGTTTTCGCAGATTGCACTTCTCTGAAAAGTGTGACGATCCCGAGCAGCGTAACGAGCATTGGTGGTTCCGCTTTCGGTGACTGCACATCTCTGACCGATGTGTACTATGCCGGGAGCGAGGCGCAATGGAAAGCGGTCTCTATTTCTTCCTATAGAAATGATGACCTTTTGACCGCCAACATCCACTATTATTCCGTTGACCCGGGGGCCTATTCCTCCATCTACGGCGCGGACGCACAGGAGCGCGCGCTGACGGTTTACGGAAACAAAAACGACAGCGCAACCATCGAAACGAACTATCAGGCGCTGCCGGGCGTGGAAGCGTCCGGCGGTGCGGACAAGCGGACGACCGGCGCGGACGGCAAGGTCACGCTCCAGAACGACGGCAGCAGCGTCACCTTCCACAAGGACGGCTATGTGGACCGGACGCTTTCGGCGGCGGCGCTGAACGTGTCAGCGGATGTGTATCTGCAAAGGCATCGGACTACCCGGTGATCAATGCCGTGTGGCTCAACGATGTCAACGACGTCATGAACACGCGCTATCCCATGAACCTGGTCCAGTCGAAGCGCTACAAGGTGGAGGCGGAGATCAGCTGGGGCAGCAGCTCTGCCAAGCGGGTGATCCTGTATCAGGGCGACAAGAGCTATGACATCACGGCGGGTGCGAGCAGCCTTGTCCTGAGCGACCGGTTCGATCTCTCGAAGGATCTCTACATTGCGGCGACGGATCAGAAGAATCATACGACGGTCAAAAAACTGAAGCTGGAGTCCGGCTCTGCGGCAACGGCGGCGCTCGACGGGGCAAAGATCGATTTCGGCGATTCGCTGAAGTTCACGCTGCCAGACAGCATTCCGGTCATCGGCGGCGATTCCCTGAAGCTCGGCCTGTACAGCGAGGTGCCGGTCAAGGCGGTCGTTGATAAGGGAAAGGTCTACGTTGCGATCGGCTATCAGGTCGCCGCCGATGAGGACGGGGTCAAGTCCTTTGCCAACAGCGCCAAGAAGCTGCGCGACAATATGGCCAAGGCGAAAACCGCAGCCAAGAAATGCAAGACCATGCTGGACGCGCAAAAGGAATTAGGAGGCAAGGCGGCAACGGTCAGCGGCTCGTGGGGCTTTGATGCCGGCTTTACGGTCATGGGCTTTGCCGAAGGCTGGTATGATGATGACGCCAAAATTCACTGGACAGACGGCGGCATCACGCTGGGCGCAAATGTTGGCGTGGATTACAGTTATCCGTTTGCGATCGCCCGGTGCCGTGCTATGCAGAGGTCGGCTTCACGGCGGATTTCCAGGCACAGCTGAATCTCCTCATGAATGCGGATGCGAAAAAGTTTATGCCGAACGGCACGCTGAAGGGGGACATCACTCTGGATATCGGCGCGGGCGCCGGAGTGAAGAAAATGTTCACATTTGGCGGTGGCGCGGAGGGCAAGCTGAGCCCGACAATGAACTTTGACGCTGCGAATCAGATGACGTCTGCGGACGCGAAGTTTAGCTTGGCCGGATATTTGAAGGTTACGTTGTGCTGCCTTACTTACAAACATCCCTTTGATCCGTGGGTCGAAAAGCTGATCTGGCAGTACCCGGACCCGGCCGACAGCGCAGATCTGATGTCGGCGGATGGTCAGCCAAACTTCATTGATCAGATCTATAATGCGGCGAATTACACCGCGCCGGATCTGAGCTATCTGGAAAAGGGCTCTGAGTTCTTCGGCGCGAAAAAGCCGGGACTGTTCAAGCGGCTGTTTGCCCCTGCAGAATTTTTGAGCGAGACCGAAAACCCGGTGTTCCTCAGCAATGCTTACGAGCAGGCGCAGCCGGAACTGGTGACGTGGGACGACGGGACGATGCTGGCCGTCTGGAAAGGGTATGACAGCAAATACAGCGGCCTGAACGCACTGGCCCTCTATTATTCGTATTATGACGGCAGTAAGTGGAGCGCCCCGGCGATCCTGGAGCAGGACGGCACTCTGGATGGTGCGTTCACGCTGCAGAAGATCAACGGCAGCGCCTACGTGCTCTGGCAGGACGCCGGTGAATCCGTCTCGGATGACATTACCCTCGACGAGCTTTCGCAGAAAATGGGTCTGAGTGCGGCATCATTCGACGCTGCGCAGAAAACATTTTCTGTGCAGACCGTGGCGGCTGCGAGCGGAGCGGTCAGTATGCTGCCGACCATATGCGGTGATGCCGAACACCTGACCGCTGTCTGGGTCACAAACACGGAGGGCGACGTCTTTGGCCAGAACAGCGCCAACGCCATTTGCACCAGCACTTACAGCAACGGCAGCTGGAGCGCAGCAGAAACCAGCTACAGCGGCCTGAATTCGATCGACTCGCTGGCGGCTGCCTATGACGAAAGCGGCACGCTGCAGATCGCCTACAGCGTGGACGTGGATGGTGACCCCAAAACGATCGATGACATGGAAGTGTACCGAAACGGTACGGCGCTGACGGACAACGGCTCGGTCGACTCCGGCGTTGTGTACCGGAACGGGACGCTCTACTGGTTCAGCAACGGTGCGCTTATGGCGGAAGGCAAGACAGTTGTCAGCGCAGACCACGGGTTGATGACGGATCGTTATCGGATCGTGGATGAAAACGGTGTGAAGGCTGTGCTGTTTACGCAGAACAGCGGCCTGTATGCATCGCTGTACGGCATTTTCTACGACAGTGACAGCGGGGAATGGGGCCAGCCGGTCGCGCTGACGGACGGCAGCGATTTTGTTACTTCGTTCTCTGCGGGTGTTGCAAAAGACGGCAAGCTGGAGATCATGGCCAATCGTCAGCAGATTACCGGAACCAGCTCGGATGAGAATCCGTATGGCGAGTCGTCGCTTCAGCTACTGGAGATCGCACCCGGCTGCCAGCTCAAAATCACGGATACATATTATGATGGCGGCAATTACCTCGCAGGGGAAGACCTGCCTGTTACGCTGACGGTCACGAATGCGGGACAGGCGGCCGCCAACGGTGTGAAGGTGCAGTTTTACGATGGCAGCAAGCTGCTGTATGAGCAGACATTTGATGGCGCGCTGCAGGCCGGCGCAACCACAACGATGACTGCGACACCGGCGTTTGACAAGGCGGAGCAGGATAAGGCACTGACTGTGAAAGTCATTCCGGCGGATGCGGAGAATGACAGCACACAGGGTGACAGCGCAACGATTACATTACACCAGAACGATCTGACCATTGAACATATTTCCTGGGGACTGAATGAGAACGGCAAGGTCATGGTTTATGCGGATATTATCAACCGTGGCTACAGCACGTCGAAGGATGTGACGGTTTCCCTGCGCAAGGGTGCAGTAGACGGCGATGTGGTCGACAGCGTGGCTCTGGATACCTTGGGTACGTTGGGGCTGCAGCATGTTTCCTTTGAAACGGACGGTACAGACGGTGATCTGTTCTATATCACACTTGACGGTAAGGCGGCGGACGATAACGGCGCGAATGATGCGGATTTTGTCGTGATCCGAAAGGAGAAGGCGAATGCCTGCCAGCACAATTATGAGCAGACAACCATTGCCGCTGAGTGTGAAAGGCCTGGCTATATTATCATGACCTGTAGTTTCTGTGGCGACAGTTATGTTCAGAAAACGCTTGCCGAGCTCGGACATGACTACCTGAACGGGACGTGTACACGCTGCGGACAGAAGGAAGGAGAGACGCCGCATAAACATAGCTACAAAGACATCGTGACCGCACCGACCTGCACCGAAAAGGGCTACACGACGCACACCTGCGCCTGCGGCGACAGCTATGTGGATACTTATACCGACGCACTCGGCCACGCATGGGACAACGGCAAAGTGACGAAGGAGCCGACGGAAACCGAGACCGGTGTCAAGACCTTCACCTGCGCCCGCTGCGGCGAGACAAAGACCGAAACCATCCCGAAGCTCACGCACGAGCACAACTATAACGCTGTTGTGACCGCGCCGACCTGCACCGAAAAGGGTTATACCACGCACACCTGCGCCTGCGGCGACAGCTATGTGGACACTTATGTGGACGCTCTGGGTCACGCATGGGACAACGGCAAAGTGACGAAGCCCGCCACCGAAACGGAGGATGGCGTGAAGACCTTTACCTGCACGCACGCGCTGCGGCGAGACGAAGACCGAGACTATCCCGGCCACAGGCGTCATGGATGTCACGAAAATGTTTACGGACGTATCGCACAGCTGGGCCGATGATGGCATTCAGTACTGCGTGACGCATCAGCTGATGTCCGGCATCGGCAACAATCTGTTCGGGCCGAAGCTGACAACGACGCGTGCGCAGATCGTGCAGATCCTCTATAACCTCGAGGGCGAGCCGAAGGTGAGCGGCACCACGCCGTTTACCGATCTCACACAGGACTGGTATCAGGACGCCATCCTCTGGGCCTATCAGACCGGCGTTGTCGCGGGAACGTCCAGCACGACGTTTGAGCCTGACCTGCCGGTGACGCGCGAGCAGATCGCGGTCATCCTCATGGAATACGTGACGCGCGTGCTCAAGCTCGAGCGCACGTGGACGCCCGCTGACCTGAGCACCTTCCCGGATGCGGGCAGTGTGTCCGATTGGGCGAAGGACGCCATGGCGGATGCGGTCGGGCTGGGCCTGATCTCCGGCGCGAGCAACGGCGGCCAGACCTGTCTCGAGCCGCAGGGAAGTGCGACGCGCGAACAGGTCGCGACGATCCTGATGGAGTTCTGCAAAAACGTGAAGAAGTAATCAAAAAAGTATATCCCCCTCTGATCCTTCCAGAGTCAGAGGGGATGTTGATTTTAAAGAAAGAACTGCCCATTTCCCAATCGGAAATGGGCGGTTAGGACTCTTCGGCTTCATCCGGAATATAGAGCAGCACATCCTCCACGCGGCAGGAAAGAATGCGGCAGAGATCATTGAGTGTTGCGGTGGTAATATTGCGGTTGTGCTTGAGAGAGTCCAGCGTGCCGCGGCTGAACGAGTAGTTTTTGATCAGAGCGTAGGTCGTGATGCGCCGCTGCTTCATCGTCTCCCATAGCGGGGCGAAGGTGATCATGCCCATGCCTCCTCACTGTCCAATATTTCGTACTTTTTATTTATTATATTGTCCAATTGTTAACTTGACCATTCCCGAACTCTAGGGTACAGCCGAAATGGAGCGTGTGTTTCGACTTTTGCCGAAGGTTACCACGAGATAGCCGATCCTGTTTTTGGCCTGTCAAGCGGATAAATGCGCGAACAAACGTGCAAATTCTGCAGAAAAGTGTACCAAAAATGCAGATCGTATTGCATGACTGATAAAAAATGTTATAATTAACTTACTTTGTCTTACCGACAAACTGGGTGTGTTAGGTGCGCGGTCGCACACGTCGCTTTTACGTTCACGGTGTCGGCAGGGCAGTAGACAAGAGACAGGAGAAAAAACGAACAGGGAGGAAACACATGAGAAAACGACTTTTGAGCTTCGTGCTCGCGGTGCTGATGATCGCGTCGCTCCTGCCAGCCACGGCGCTGGCGGCGGATGAGACGATCACGCGCATTGCGTGGGTGCAGAAGCTGGTCAAAACCTTCGACATGACCGTCGAAGCGGACAACTATCCGGACAATTACTACAGCGACATCGACAGCAGCGCAAGCTACTATAAGGACCTGATGATCGCAGTGGAGTTCGGCGTGATCGACCTCGAGGCGGGCAGCGCGTTCGAGCCGGACAAGCCGGCGACGCGCGAGTTCGCGGCGCACACGCTCAACTTCTGTCTGGGCTTCCAGCTTGATGAGGGCGTGGCGTACACCTATACGGACAAAGATGCGGTCACGTATCCCGAAGACGTGCAGGTGGCGGTCAACCGCGGCTGGTTCCAGCTGTCCGGTGGAAAGTTCCTGCCGGAGCAGACTGTGACGAGCGCGGAAGCGGCCAACATGCTCGCCGACGCGGCCAAGGTGCGCAAGGGCGACACGGTGCAGGCGGGCTATGACAGCAAGTACGTCTTCACGGACGGCGTTGTTGTCGTGCCGTCGAGTGTCGCGGCCGAGATCGCAGACGACGGATCGGTCATCCTTCCGGACACGACCGTGGCCCTCAAGGGGGGGACACCTTTGTCGTCTTCGTGGAGGATTTCCCGCGCGCATTCAAGGCCGGCAGCATTGCCAACGACGGCAAACAGCTGACGGTGACGGGCGAGAAGGTCGACATCAACTCGGTCCTCGTGAGCATCGATGCACAGGGCGTCGTGAAGGGCGACCTCGCACAGATGCAGCCGAACGAAGGCACACAGATCACCTATATTCTCAGCGACGACACCGAAACGCCGGATCTGATGGCGGCCCTGAATGGAGAAAAGCCGATCAAGTCCATTCATCTGAGCAGAACGATCAGCGGTGTGACTGTTACCTGCAACGTGGAGAGTATCGTCGGTGAATACAACATTCGCGCCCGGAGCCGCAATGACATAGATGCCTATGTGGCGGTGCGCGGCGATGCGACGGCGACCTGTACGATTCCGTTTTCCATGTCGGCCGCCGGCCTGCCGGATACCATTGAGCTCGGCTCTGTCCCCGTGGGCTTCCTCGGCTCCATCACGGTCTCCGCCAGAATTTCCGTTGACGGCTCCGTCACACTCAGCTACAACACGAGCTTCTGCGCCGGCGTCGAGTATACGTCCTCCGGCGGCTTTCGCGTGATTCGGGATTTCGCCAAGGGCAGCTTCACGGTCAGCGCGGATCTCACGCTGACCATGGGTGTGAACATCACGGCTGCGATCACGGAGCTGCCGGTCATTTCCGGCCGCTGCTTTGCCGAGATCGGCGCCAAGTGCAACTATCAGGCCGTCACGCATCCGGAGCCGGAACTGCCGAACCTGTGCATCGGCATCGCCTCCTGGATGTATGCCAAGGTCGGCTGCTCGGCCAACATTTCCTTCGGCCGCTTTGATAAGTCCTATGGCAAAACGCTGGACATTTGGGACAGAAACAACAGCCCCGTCCGCTCCGTGAGCCATTTTGAGGACGATGTTCTGGTTCCGTCCTGCACCTGCGATACCACGGGCGTCTTCGGCAGCTACTTCACGCCGGTCAACTCGCGTTATTTCAATGCCGGCCGCGCGAACGTCGTCAACATGCCGGTCTACAAATATTCGCTCGATGAGGACGGCAACGCGACCATTACCGGCTATAGCGGCAGCGTATCCGCGCTGGCGATTCCACAGACGATTGATGGCCACACGGTCGTGGCGATCGGAAACGGCGCGTTCCGTGGCTCATGCCTGGTCAATGTGACGATCCCGGACACGGTGACGGAGATTGGCGGTAGGGCATTTGAGGAATGTAAGCAGTTGTCCTCAGTGCAGCTGTCAAATAATCTGGAAATGTTGGACAGCTATGCATTTGCGAATTGCACCAGCTTAACAAGCATTCGCATTCCAAAGAGTTTGGAAGTGTCAAACTGGCCGTTTGATGGATGTTCCGCTCTGCAAAATGTAGAGTTTGAGCAAGGGATAACCAGAATTCCTGGCAATTTATTTTGTAAATGCTCAGGGCTTACAACTGTGACGATCACGGATACGGTAACGGAGATCGGCGGTAGGGCATTTGAGGAATGTAAGCAGTTGTCCTCAGTGCAGCTGTCAAATAATCTGGAAATGTTGGACAGCTATGCATTTGCGAATTGCACCAGCTTAACAAGCATTCGCATTCCAAAGAGTTTGGAAGTGTCGAGCTGGCCATTTGATGGATGCTCTGCACTACAAAATGTGGAGCTCGAGCCCGGTATGACAAAAATTCCTGACAACTTGTTTTTAAAATGCTCAGGGCTTACAACTGTGACGATTCCGGACACGGTAACGGAGATTGGCGGTAGGGCATTTGAGGAATGTAAGCAGTTGTCCTCAGTGCAGCTGTCAAATAATCTGGAAATGTTGGACAGCTATGCATCTGCGAAGTGCACCAGCTTAACAAGCATTCGCATTCCAAAGAGTTTGGAAGTGTCGAGCTGGCCATTTGATGGATGCTCTGCACTACAAAATGTGGAGCTCGAGCCCGGTATGACAAAAATTCCTGACAACTTGTTTTTAAAATGCTCAGGGCTTACAACTGTGACGATTCCGGACACGGTAACGGAGATTGGCGGTTGGGCATTTGCAAATACAAACCTGAACTCGATAACGATCCCGGATTCTGTAACGCAGATCGGGAAATCTGCTTTCAGCGGCTCTAAGTTGGAAAGCATCCGTATTCCGGATACGGTGACGGGCATGGGTGATCATGTATTCAGAGGCTGCACGGAGCTGAAAGAGGTCACGCTGCCGAATATTCGTCAGAATATTATGTCTGGAATGTTTGAAGGCTGTACCTCGCTCGAGAAGATCGTTCTGCCCGAGACGGTAACTGCAATCCGGGAAAGCGCATTTAAGAACTGCACTTCGCTCAAGGACATTACATGGAGCAAGGCGCCGGAGATCATTGAAAGTTACGCTTTCCAGAACTGCTCCGCACTTACGGATGTAACGATTCCGGATTCGGTAAAATCTATTGGCTATGGAGTGTTTTCCGACTGTAGTGCACTTTCCGCTGTGACGCTCCCCGACGGGGTAAAGGAATTGGGCGGTCAATTATTTAACAACTGCGACGCACTTACGACCGTCACGATCCCGGACAGCGTGACGAGTATTGGTGAGCAGGTGTTCTACGACTGCGACGCGCTTACGACTGTGAAGCTTGGCAGCGGTCTGACGGAAATTCCGGCATCCACATTTGAGCACTGCGACGTTCTGGAGAGTTTGCGCATTCCGCGCCGCGTGACGACCATCGGCGACAACGCCTTCAAGGACTGCGTGAAGCTGACCTCCATTACCATTCCGCGCAGCGTGACGAAGATTTCTTCTAACGCATTCAGCTATCCCAAGATCCTGACGATCTACGGCGTGGCCGGCACCTATGCCGAGACCTTTGCCAAGGAAAACAGCATCAAGTTCGTCGATCAGCAGATCAAGGCCACGGCTGCGAGTCTGGACAAGACGGAGCTGACGATCAATAAGGGCGCGGCGGCTCAGCTGAACCTGAGCGTAACGCCGGAAAACTTCACGGACATTGTGGACTGGAAGTCCACGGACACGAACATTGTCACAGTGAGTGACAACGGCGTGGTGAAAGCCGTCGGCGTCGGCACGGCGACGGTCAAGGTCACGGTGGGCGATGTCAGCGCCAGCTGCAAGGTGACGGTGCTGCAGCCCGTGACCGGCATCAATCTGAATAAGAGCTCTCTGACCATGGATGCGCTCGGCACGTTCCAGATGACGGCGTCCGTCTACCCGGACAGCGCCAATGACAAGCGCATCACGTGGAGCAGCTCGGATCCCGCGATCGCATCCGTCGACGAAAACGGTCTCGTGACCGCGCTCAAGAAGGGCACGGCGACCATCACGGCCGCAGCCATGGACGGCAGCGGCGTGAAGAGCACATGCAAGGTCACGGTCAGCAATACAGCCTATGTCTGCACCGACCCGGCGCAGCTTGAGAGCCCGCACAACTACGACAATAGCTGCACCGACGTCTGGAGCTACAGGCTCGACGGCGCTTCGTCCCTGAACGTGACGTTCGACGCCCGGACGGAGATGGAGGACGGCTTTGACTACCTCTACATCCTCGACGGCAGCGGTAAGGAAGTCGGCAAGTACACCGGTAAGGAACTTGCTGGGAAGACCGTCAGCGTTCCCGGCGATACGGTGCAGATCCGCATGGCCAGCGATGATGCAGGCAACGCCTGGGGCTTCAAGGTGACCTCCGTGAAGGCTGGCAGCGAGACCTGCCAGCACGTCTGGGACAACGGCAAAGTGACGAAGGAGCCGACCGAGACTGAGACCGGCATCAAGACCTATACCTGCACGCTCTGCGGCGAGACGAAGACGGAAACCATCCCGAAGCTCACGCACGAGCACAGCTACAAGGCTGTCGTCACTGCTCCGACCTGCACCGTAAAGGGCTACACGACGCACACCTGCGCCTGCGGCGACAGCTACGTGGACACTTATGCGGACGCGCTCGGCCACGCGTGGGATGAGGGCAAGGTGACCAAGCAGCCGACGGAAACCGAGACCGGTGTGAAGACCTTCACCTGCACCCGCTGCGGCGAGACCAGGACGGAGACTATGCCGGTGATTCCGCATGTGCACAGCTATAAGGATGTTGTCACGGCGCCGACCTGCACGGAAAAGGGCTATACGACGCACACCTGCGCCTGCGGCGACAGCTATGTGGACACTTACACCGATGCACTTGGCCACGCGTGGGACAACGGTAAAGTGACGAAGCCTGCCACCGAGACGGAGGACGGTGTGAAGACCTTCGCCTGCACCCGCTGCGGCGAGACGAAGACCGAGGTCATCCCGGCCACCGGCAGCGTGGATGTTACGGAAATGTTCACGGACGTATCGCACAGCTGGGCCGATGACGGCATCCGGTACTGCGTGACGCATCAGTTGATGTCCGGCATCGGCAACGATCTGTTCGGGCCGAAGCTGACCACGACGCGTGCGCAGATCGTGCAGATCCTCTATAACCTCGAGGGCGAGCCGAAGGTGAGCGGCAAGACGCCGTTTACCGATCTCACACAGGACTGGTATCAGGACGCGGTCCTCTGGGCGTACCAGACCGGCGTGGTCGCCGGCACGGGCGACGGCACGACGTTTGAGCCTGACCTGCCGGTGACGCGCGAGCAGATCGCGGTCATCCTCATGGAGTACATGACGCGCGTGCTCAAACTTGAGCGCACGTGGACGCCCGCTGACCTGAGCGCTTTCCCGGATGCGGGCAGCGTGTCCGACTGGGCGAAGGATGCCATGGCGGACGCGGTCGGGCTGGGCCTGATCTCCGGCGCGAGCAACGGCGGCCAGACTCTCCTTGAGCCGCAGGGTAGCGCGACGCGCGAACAGGTCGCGACGATCCTGATGGAGTTTTGCAGGAACGTGAAGAAGTAATGCAATGTGCACTGTAATGAAAAAACGTGCATAATGGATGCTCCCCGGCAGCGATAAACAAACAGAAACGTATATTTGCCGGGGAGCATTTTTCCCTGAAAATACAATTGGGAGGCGGTACAGGAGATGAAACGAATCGCATCTGTTCTCTTAGCTGCGGCTTTGATTGCAGCGGCTGTTTTTCCGGTTGCCGTTTATGCGGCCAGCAATGAGCAGGTGGTCTTTGAATATTTGACAAATACAATGGGGTTGAATACGGCGGCCGCCTGCGGAGCAATGGCAAACCTTGAGAAAGAGTCAAACTTTAATCCGCATGCCGAATATCAAGAAAAAGACGGATCTATCAGCTATGGTCTTTGTCAGTGGAATGGCGTGCGCCGTACAGCGCTGGAGAATTACTGTTCTGTGCATGGATATGATTCCACGACGCTGAATGGACAGCTGCACTATATGCAGTATGAGCTGGAAACTTCTGAATCAAGTGCTTACGGCTCATTTCGCAATGTGGAAAACACGGCCGATGGTGCCTACACGGCCGGCTATAACTGGGCGTCAAAGTATGAGCGCTGTGCGCATTATTTTGATGATGTGGATCAGTACGCGCAGAGAGCGAATCTGGCAAAGAGCAAATACTGGCCCAAGTACGGGAAAAGCACCCTGATCACTGTTTCCTTTGATGCAAACGGCGGCAGCTGCTCGGTTACGTCACGAAGGGTAGATGCAGGCAGTGCAATCGGTGCTTTGCCGGCACCGTCGAGAGATGACTATGCGTTTTCCGGCTGGTATACATCTCAAACCGGGGAACACAGGTTACGGCGAGCACCACTTTCTCGTCCGACACGACGATCTATGCGCACTGGGCTCTTAGTTCTGTAGAGATTACTTATTACGACGCTGCGGGTCAAGTGTGGCTTGCGGACAGCGCTGCTTCCGGCTCTGACTACCAGCTCGAGAGTACCTATCCGCTGAAGGATGGCAGCTACTTCTGCGGTTGGTCGTACACAAAAGATGCAGCGTCGTTTGACCTGCGGCCGAATCAGTCTGTCAAAGCCAGGAGTGCTCTGCGCTTTTATCCGGTGTATGTCACATTAGAAGAGGTGCTTTCGGGAAAAGAAGTGTATATTTACCGAATCGAGGACTTTTCTGCGGATGGCTACCAGATCGAGCAGGTGCAGAGCACGGTCAACTGCCGTGTAAATGCGAGCTATTGGACAGAGTGGAGCGATTATACTCCAACGGAAGTAACCGCGGGGGAGAATGTGCAGGTGCGTACAGCGCCGGTGTACCGTTATTATTACTTTCTTTGCCCGAGCTGTGGCGCGCATGAGCCGTTTTATGGGACCAGCGATTGCCATGCACAAATTCCGTCGAGCGCATGGCACAGCACCTGGTCAACGCTTCCTTATTCTCAGAGCGATTATAAAACATTCAGTTATACCACAGAAAAGTATTACACAACGTCCCTCGGAGATGGCCAGATGTGGATCTTCAGCTCCGGCAACGTGAGTGCGACGGACATTGGAACAATAGACGCGACCGGCAGCGAAGAAGTGATCGTGACGGGATACAGTTTCCGAAAACTTGTAGAGAAATATGATTCGGTTACACAAAGTGTCACTGCCTATAAGATCACGCCGGCAGAATGCCAGCACCACTATGTTGGCGGCAAGTGCACAATTTGCGGTCAGGCGGATCCCGATTTTTTGCTGGGCGATCTGACGGGCGATGGTAAGGTCACCTCGGCGGATGCCGTCCTGCTGGTGCGCAGCCTCTCTGAGCTCGAGCAGTTAACGGATGAGCAGCTGCTGTCGGCCGATATGAACGGCGACGGGAAAATCACCGCCGCTGATTCGGTGGCGTTGGTGCGTCTGCTGACGGAACTGACGTGAAGGGAAATTCACTCTAGAACTGAATAGAAATATACAGGAGGAGAAATGAAAAAGAAAACCTTAAGTCTCTTTTTAGCGTTTGTGCTGATAGTTGCTTGTATGCCAGTAAGTGCACGTGCTACCGCTTCGAACGACTACACACAGTGGAAACAATATGATTCGGAGTGGAACCAATCGGAGGCTTGGCCTGCATCCCAATATCCGAATGCGACCTATAGATGGATGAAGGAGGCGGGGTGCTATGTTACAACGATTGCCATACTTCTGAGGCACTATAATGTAGTTAGCGATGGAGATGTGAATCATTTCAATCCATGGATTTGCAACACTGCACTCGGAAATGTGGGTGCGCTAAACTCAGCGGCGGATATGGTACCGGCTAATATTAGCAAGGCGTACCCTGGATTTGTGTATCAGGGAAGTGTTGGATATTCAGCGTCACAATTGGTTTCATTATATAATCAGGGCTACGCTTGTGTTGTCGCTGTAAATGGCTATGGCCACTATGTGGCGGTAAGATCCGCAACAGATACAGGCAACATAGTGATCATGACCCTGGCGCGAGCAGTTCAAGCCTATCACGTTATGGCAGCATTAATGCCATTATCTACTTTTCAGCAACGCCTCAGGAACACACCTGCAACATGAATGAGTATGCGTATTACGAGGCGGCCCACCCGCATTATAAGTGCTATAAATGCTCTATCTGCGGCAAAGTACAGCGGAACTCGAATGAGCCTACTTTGCTCAATACCTGCGATGCGTGCCGTCCCGGCAAACCGGAGCTTCAGAATATGCAGGAGACCTATCCCGAGAACAAGGAAATCACCTTTGCGTGGAACAATACAGACCGTACTACGCATTATAATCTCTGGCTGGACAAGCTCAATGAAAACAACGAATGGGAAACGGTCGAGCAGATTTTTTACGCCAAGAGCGGCTTGACCCGTGAGCTTCAACCAGGACATTACCGCGCGCAGCTGCTGTCTTATAATTCGGATTTGTATGAGCCGGATGGGAGCGACTGGTACCATACGTGGAGTAATGACTGTTATTTTGCTGTGACGCATAACTATGTCGTCAGCGAAGATATCCCTGCTTCCTGTACAGAGTATGCGCGCACGACCTATACCTGCACATTGTGCGGAGATCATTATACGGAATACAAAGATGCGAGCTATTCCGATTGGTCGACGACCAAACCTACCGGCGTAGATGAGGAGCTGATCGAAAGCCGGACGGAATACCGGTATTCCGATTATGAGACAAAGACGTCGGATGCATCGGAGCTTTCCGGCTGGACAAAGACGGGCAGTGACTGGGAGAAAACAGGTTCCGGAACGATCGACTATGTCGATTCCTGGCCGTCGGGCTTCAGTACGAACAGTGCACTGTATCGTCAGTACAACAATACGCCAAAGTCGGCCTCTGAGACATCAACAGCGAAAACAACTGTCAGTGCGTCTAACGGCGGCTATCTGTATTATCATTGGTGCCGCGGAAATTATACGGGCGGCCCGATCAACCGCAAGACCAGCCCAAACTATACGAGCGAATTTGGTTCTTTCCACGCGTTCTATTCGGACACGGCGCCTGGTTCCCTCGGCTCAGCTTCCGATGACGGCAGCTATGTCTATGCAAATGCATCCTGCTGCACGGATTCACATTGGTATTACCCGGTTGCTGTGACCAGACAAAGCTATACAACTTACAAGAAGGTCTTTACATATTCACGCTGGACAGCCTGGTCGACTGGAGCGCGCAAGCGCGCACTTCCAGCGATACAAGAAAGGTTGAAACAAGGACGGCATATCGCTACCTCCAAGTGCAGATGGGCGAACATAAGTGGGATGACGGTGTGATTTCAGTCCCTGCAACCTGTGCCGCAGAAGGAACAAAAAACATATACCTGCACGGTGTGCAAGGCTACAAAAACAGAGCCGATCGCAAAGCTGGGTCACGATTACCGGCAGACGGTCGTCGCGGCGACATGCACGGCCAAGGGCTATACGCTCAACAAGTGCAGCCGCTGCGGCGATGAATACCGCGATGCGGAGACTGCCATGCTTCCGCATGCGTATGTGAATGGTGTCTGCACTGTGTGCGGGAATAAGGTTTTCCTGATTCGCCCGACTGCCGTCACCGCGGTGGCTGGAGCCACAGTCACGGTACCGGTAGAAATTTGGAACAATGCCGGATTTGCAGGATTCACATTCCAAATCACCTCCGATCCAAGCCTTGTGCTCACTGGCATAAAAAGGGGCGCAGTGCTCGAAGCGGCGGGCAACGGTTTATTTACGGTCAATATTAAAAAGGGAATCATCAACTGGACAGGGGATTGCAACATCACAGGCAACGGTGTGATTTTGGAGCTGACGTTTACCATTGCAGACAACGTATCAGACGGTGAATATGAAGTCTCTGTTGCGTGCAAGGGAAATGAGGCATCAAATTGTGTGGACGAACATAGCCAGCCTGTCGCTGTTACATTTGAGCCCGGCACGGTTACTGTAACTAAAGCGCCGCACGTGCACAGTTACAAGGCCGTTGTGACCGCCCCGACTTGTACGTCCAAGGGTTACACGACGCACACCTGCGCCTGCGGTGACAGCTATGTGGATACTTACGTGGATGCGCTCGGCCACGCGTGGGATGAAGGCAAAGTGACGAAGCCCGCCACCGAGGCCGAGGCTGGCGTAAAGACCTTCACCTGTACCCGCTGCGGTGAGACAAAGACCGAAACCATCCCTGAAGCTCACGCACGAGCACAGCTACAAGGCTGTCGTCACTGCCCCGACCTGCACGGCCAAGGGCTACACGACGCACACCTGCGCCTGCGGCGACAGCTATGTGGACACTTATGTGGACGCTCTGGGTCACGCATGGGACAACGGCAAAGTGACGAAGCCTGCCACTGAAACAGAGACCGGCACCAAGACCTTCACCTGCACGCGCTGCGGCGAGACGAAGACGGAGACCATCCCGAAGCTCACGCACGAGCACAGCTACAAGGCTGTTGTGACCGCCCCAACTTGCACGGCCAAGGGCTACACGACCCATACCTGCGCCTGTGGTAACAGCTATGTGGATACTTACGTGGATGCGCTCGGCCATGCCTGGGACGCTGGCAAGGTGACGGAGGCGCCGACCGAGACGAAGACCGGTGTCAAGACCTTCACCTGCACCCGCTGCGGTGAGACAAAGACCGAGACCATCCCGGTTACCAACTGCCCGAGCGCCGTCTTCACGGACGTTCAGGGTGGGGACCACTGGGCTCATGAGGGCATTGATTACTGCATTGCCAACGGCCTGATGTCCGGCATCGGCAACGACCTGTTCGGGCCGAAGCTGACCACGACGCGCGCGCAGATCGTGCAGATCCTCTATAACCTCGAGGGCGAGCCGAAGGTGAGCGGCACGACGCCGTTTACCGACCTGACGAACGACTGGTATCAAGACGCGGTCCTCTGGGCATACCAGACCGGCGTGGTCGCCGGCACGTCCAGCACGACGTTTGAGCCTGACCTGCCGGTGACGCGCGAGCAGATCGCCGTCATCCTCATGGAATACATGACGCGTGTGCTCAAGCTCGAGCGCACGTGGACGCCCGCTGACCTGAGCACCTTCCCGGATGCGGGCAGTGTGTCCGATTGGGCGAAGGATGCCATGGCGGACGCGGTCGGACTTGGCCTGATCTCCGGCGCGAGCAACGGCGGCCAGACCTATCTCGAGCCGCAGGGTAGCGCGACGCGCGAGCAGGTCGCGACGATCCTGATGGAGTTTTGCAAGAACGTGAAGAAATAATCGTAAAAATGCAGTCCCCCTCTGATTCGGGAAGAATCAGAGGGGGACTGTTTGTCTTAGGCGTGAATCAGCTCGCGCAAAAAACGTTGTTTGGCCTCCTGAAGATAGGTGCGGCTGATCGGAACGCTCGTGCCGTTGTCCATTGTGAATTTGTTGTTGCCCATCGCCTGAACGTGTTTGAGATTCACCCAGTAGCTTTGGTGACAGCGGACAAAGCTGCCGGACCCGCCGATGAGTGTCTCGGGCGTTTTCTGCGAGAAGAAGGCACCCCACAGCGTAACGATTCTTGTCTTGTGCAGGACGCGCTCCATATACTGCACGTCATGCAGCGCAATCCGGAGAATAGCGCCGTCCTGCCGAACGGGGATCTGAACCGCACGGTCACCCAGCGCGGTCAGTGCCTGATGCAGTGCCGGCCCGATACGCTGATGCAGCTGTGACTTCAGGATAAAATAGATGTGCTCGGTCTCGTATACATCAGTCGCGTAGTTGAGAAAGCTGCTCAGGAAAATAATCTGGCATCCGGGTGCATATTGCTTGATGCTCCGCGCCAGGTGGATGCCGTTTTGCTCCGGCATACAGATATCCAGCAGCGCAATGTGCGGCTGACAGCCGGTGCTGCGCAGATAGTCCAGCAGCCGGCCGGCGTCCGGAAAGTCGGAAATCTCTGCGGGGGTACCATCGAGTGCTGCCTGGACGCTCTTTACGATTTCTTTGCAGTGAAGTGCGTTGTCGTCACAAACAATAATTTCCAGCATAAGTGGCGTTCCTCTCTTTCACGGTGTCCAGTTTGAGAAACACGGAGACACAGTAGCTGCCATCCTTCGTTTCGCTCATACAGCTGCCCTGATGTTTTTCTGCGACCGACTCCAGAATATGCATCCCAACGCCGCGCTCCAGCTCCGGAATGCGGCGCTGCTTGTGCGCCTCCGCTTCCGGCGCGGCGGGATTGGATTCCGTAATGACCAGATAGCCCTTTTCGATGTGGGCATCCAGTTGGATTTTGGGATTTTCGACCTTTGCGCACGCCTCAACGGCGTTGTCCATAAGATTGCCGAACACGATGACCAGATCCGTGTTCGAGACCGGCAGTTCGACCGGTAGGATGATGCGCGTCTCAACGGTGATCCCTTGCGTCTCCGCCTCCTGCACACGGCCGTAGAGAAAGGCATCAACGACCGGGTTGTCACACTGCCCGAGCTGGGAGCTGCGCTGGTTCTCGGCCAGAAACTGCCCGGCGTACTCCGTCGCCTCCTGCTGCTGACCGTTGGCTAGGAGATACTGGATCGTGTTGACGTGGTGCAGAATGTCGTGCCGGATGCGGCGGTTAGCCTCATACTGTGAAGTCAGGGCCGTGTAATGGCTCAGCTGCATATTCAGCTGCTTTTCAAGCATACGGTTCGTGGCCTCCAGCTCGGCTTTGCGTCCCGCGTCGCTGATCGTGCGCAAAAGGGCAAAGTCCGCCGCGACACACACCGTCAAAATACTGGCCAGCAGACACAGCTGCGCGGTGGTTGGCGAAATATAAAACAAAGTGTTATGAATAAAGCTCATTGCCAGTGTCTGCGACAGCGGGAAGAACAAAAAGATGAGCCATTGCCGCACGGTGAGCTGATAGCGCGTCTTGCCGAGACAGGATGCCGCGAACCAGATCATCAGGCTGTAGACTGGCAGATAAAAGCAAACCAGCAGTACGTTATTGATATTCAACCAGGTCAGGCTGGAATCATAGTCATTCTGGCTGATGGTCGGAAAGACCAGTATGATCAGGAATTCTGCCAGAATGATTGCCATTTCCGGAATGATCGTGCAAAACACCGTGCGTGTCGGCCGGCTGCGAAAGCATAGAAACGCGGCCGCAATCATGATGACCGGTACAGAGAGCAGCCTGGCGATGCTGCGCGATGGGAATATGGTTGCAACCACCGGCGCGATCAGGCAGATCGGCAGGAAACAGAGAATGGTCGTTTTCTTCGACCAGTGCGGTGTGAGCGTGTACCACAGAAACATTGCCCACTGCGCGAGCAATACGACATTGAAGAGATATTCAATTGGAGAAACAAACCCTGTTTTCATGTTCTTGACTCCACTTGTGCGTCACTCAGCTTCAAAAATACGGACACAGAATAGCTGCCGTCTTTCGTTTCGCTCATACAGCTGCCCTGGTGCTTTTCTGCGACCGACTCCAGAATATGCATCCCAACGCCGCGTTCCAGTTCCGGAATGCGGCGCTGCTTGTGCGCCTCCGCTTCCGGCGCGGCGGGATTGGATTCCGTAATGACCAGATAGCCCTTTTCGATGTGGGCATCCAGTTGGATTTTGGGATTTTCGACCTTCGCGCACGCCTCGACGGCGTTATCCATGAGATTGCCGAACACGATGACCAGATCCGTGTTCGAGACCGGCAGTTCGACCGGTAGGATGATGTGCGTCTCAACGGTGATCCCTTGCGTCTCCGCCTCCTGCACACGGCCGTAGAGAAAGGCATCAATGACCGGGTTGTCACACTGCCCGAGTTGGGAGCTGCGCTGGTTCTCGGCCAGAAACTGCCCGGCGTACTCCGTCGCCTCCTGCTGCTGACCGTTGGCCAGCAGATACTGGATCGTGTTGACGTGGTGCAGAATGTCGTGCCGGATGCGGCGGTTAGCCTCATACTGTGAAGTCAGGGCCGTGTAATGGCTCAGCTGCATGTTCAGCTGCTTTTCAAGCATGCGGTTCGTGGCCTCCAGCTCGGCTTTGCGTCCCGCGTCGCTGATTGTGCGCAGGAGCGCGATGTCCGCTGCAATGCACACGATCAGAATACCGGCCAGCAGGCAAAGCTGTGCCGCCGTCGGTGTGATGCGGAACATCGTGTTGTAGACGAAACAGATCATCAGTGTCTGCGACAGCGGGAAGAACAAAAAGATGAGCCATTGCCGCACGGTGAGCTGATAGCGCGTTTTACCGAGGCAGGACGCCGCAAACCAGATCATCAGGCTGTAAACCGGCAGATAGAACAGAGCCAGCAGCACTGTCTTGGAATTCGACCAGAACTGCGTCGCATCATAATTGTTCTGATAAACGGCCGGAAAAATAAACAGATTCAGCGTTTCACACACCACGGACGCCAGCTGCGGATAGAATGCGCAGAAAAACGTTCGGATCGGCTTACTGCGGTAGCACGCGAACGCAGCAACGATCATGATGGCCGGAACGGAAAACATCCGCACAACGCTGCGGGATGGGAACAGGGCCGCGAAAGTCGGTGCAAGCAGGCAAATCGGCAGGAAACAGAGGATGGTCGTTTTCTTCGACCAGCGCGGTGTGAGCGTGTACCACAAAAACATCGCCCACTGTACAAGCAGTGCCTCATTAAAGACAAATTCAAACGCGGAAACGTATGCCGATACCATAAATATTTGCTCCATTTGCTGATTGGAAAGTGTGAATTTTGAAAACGTGATAAATTATAGCACATACCGCCTGGTTTTTGAAGTATTTTCTTTACACAGGAAAATGCTAGAAAAAATTTGCGAGTTATGCAGTTTTTGTGCGAGTTATGCAGCGATGGTTACTTTTTAACGCAATAATTGGTACAATAACAGACAGAAATATGGTCGGCTATTCGGGAAGATGGGAAGGCCGGGCGTATGCAAACACGACTGCAAAGGAGAGGATACGACATATGAGAAAACGACTTTTGAGCTTCGTGCTCGCGGTGCTGATGATCGCGTCGCTTCTGCCGGCCGCTGTGCTGGCAGCGGACATTGTGGACAGCGGTACCTGCGGCGCAGAAGGCGATGGCAGCAACCTGACCTGGATGCTGGACAGCAAGGGCGCACTGACGATCCGCGGCACAGGCGAGATGGCGCACTATGGAAAAAACTATAGAGATGCATGTCTGCGCGCACCGTGGCCGAAAGATATTAAAACGGTGACGATCGAAAACGGCGTGACCAGCATCGGCGGTTATGCATTCTACAGCTGTGAGGAACTTGCAGCGATCACGATTCCAGACAGCGTAACAAGTATTGGAATGAGCGCGTTTGAAGACTGCGAAAGTTTAGCAGCGATCACGATCCCGGATGGCGTGACGAGAATCAGCCAGAATGCATTCTCATCATGCAGGAACCTGACGGATATTGTGATCCCAAAAAGCGTGACCAGCATCGGCACTTTTGCATTTTATTACTGCCGCAAGTTGACGGCCATTATCATCCCCGGTAACGTGACAAGCATTGAAAACAGGGCTTTTAGTGCTTGCGATGCGTTGAAAGACATCTATTACGCGGGATCGGAAGCACAGTGGACCTCCGCGATCACGGACCGTGCTGCCGCGGGAATTGCGGACAGCGTGACTATTCATTGCAACTATCCCTATGATGCACACACGTTTGGCGGTTGGACAGTCGTAAGCGCCGCAACCTGCACGGTTCCCGGGGTGGAAAAGCGCGCCTGCACGGATGCCGGCTGCAAAGAGACACAGAGCCGGGAGATCGCCGCGCTGGGTCACGACTGGGATTGGGATCATGCCGTGATCACGAAAGCCGCTACAGAGACGGAAGCCGGTGAAGAGACCTATACCTGCACGCGCTGCGGCGGCACAAAAGTTGAGGAAATCCCCGCTCTGACAACCGAAAGCGGCACCTGCGGCGAGAACCTGACGTGGACGCTGGACAGCGAAAAGACCCTGACCGTCAGCGGGACTGGCTATATGAGATTTGAAGGTATGTCAACGGTTGCCCATGGGGGTACAGCGTGAAGAAAGCGATTATCGGCGAGGGCGTGCTCAATATTGATAACTGCGCTTTTTGGGAGTGTGTGGATCTGGAAAGCGTCCAACTGCCCAGCACGCTGAAATCCATCGGCGATAAGGCGTTTCAGTACTGCACCAGTCTGAAAGAGATCACGATCCCAGCAAGTGTGGAGGAAATGGATCACCCGTTTATCAGCTGTGAATCCCTTCAGGGCTTCCATGTTGCGGCGGATAACCCAAATTACTGTGATGTGAACGGCGTCCTCATGAGCAAGGATCAGACGAAGCTCTATTTCTATCCGCTCGGACGGCCGGATACGTCCTACACGGTGGCCCCGAGCACGGTGCAGAGCATTGAATACTGCTCGTTTTCTGATAGCCAGATGCTGAAGACCGTGACGATCCCCGGCACAGTAAAAAAATTGACATAAATGCCTTTATGTATAGCAAGCAATTGCAACAGGTTTCACTCTCCACCGGATTGGAAAGAATAGGGACGTTCGCATTCGCGTTTTGTCCGGAGCTGAAGACCATGACGATCCCGGGGAGCGTGGAGTTCGATTATGAGGACTGGCATGATCAAAACTATTGTGGCGGTTCCATGTTTTACGAATGTGAGAGCCTGGAGAGCGTTGTGTTTCAAGAGGGCGTAACGTCGATCCCCAGTGCGTTTTATGGGGCTGAAAAGCTGAAAACTGTTTCGATCCCCAGTACCGTAGAGAGCATGAGCACAGATTTTTCCTTGTGTGGCAAGCTGGAGGAAATATCGGTCGCTGACGGGAATGCAAATTTCTGTTCCGTGAATGGGATCCTGTTCAATAAAGACCGGTCAGAGCTTCTCGTATACCCGGGTGGGAAGGCCGCGGATTCGTACCGGATCCCCGATACTGTGATCCATATTGGTGAAAGTGCATTTTATGGTTGCACACGATTGAAGACGGTTTCCATACCGGCCAGTGTCTCCGGCGTTGGCAGATGCGCCTTTGGCGGCATTTCCCTGAAAGAGATCCTTGTTGACGAGCAAAATGCAGCTTTCTGTTCAACGGACGGTGTTTTGTTTGATAAGGGGAAGACAGAGCTGATTCGTTATCCTGCCGGAAAAGTGGCGACATCTTATCAGATTCCCACCAGTGTAACAAGCGTTTCGGATGGCGCGTTTACGTATTGCTGCCATTTGAAAACGATTGCTATCCCGAAAGGGATCACAAAGTTCACGGACTGGGTCTTTATGTGCTGCGATAATCTGGAAGACGTATATTATACCGGGACCGAGGCGCAGTGGAATGCCATTGAGATTGGCCATGCAAATGATGCCTTGATCAACGCCACAAAGCATTATAACGCAGAGATTCATGATTTTGGCGCATGGACGGTGACGAAAGCCGCGACCTGCACGGAAACCGGCTTGCGGACGCGCGCTTGCACAGATGCCGGCTGCTCGAAGGTCGAGACTGCTGTGATCCCCGCACTCGGCCACACGGAAGCCGTTGATGCAGCAAAGGCTGCGACCTGCACAGAAACCGGCCTGACAGAAGGCAAGCATTGTTCCGTCTGCGGCGCAATTCTGACGGTGCAGGAGAAAACGGACGCGCTCGGTCACGCATGGGACAACGGCAAAGTGACGAAGGAGCCGACGGAAACCGAGACCGGTGTGAAGACCTTCACCTGCACCCGCTGCGGCGAGACGAAGACGGAAGTCATTCCGGCTCTGTCGCACGAGCACAACTATAACGCTGTTGTGACCGCGCCGACCTGCACGGCCAAGGGCTACACGACGCACACCTGCGCCTGCGGCGACAGCTATGTGGACACTTATGTGGACGCTCTGGGTCACGCATGGGACAACGGCAAAGTGACGAAGCCCGCCACCGAAACGGAGGATGGCGTGAAGACCTTTACCTGCACGCGCTGCGGCGAGACGAAGACCGAGACTATCCGGCCACAGGCGTCATGGATGTCACGAAAATGTTTACGGACGTATCGCACAGCTGGGCCGATGATGGCATTCAGTACTGCGTGACGCATCAGCTGATGTCCGGCATCGGCAACAATCTGTTCGGGCCGAAGCTGACAACGACGCGTGCGCAGATCGTGCAGATCCTGTATAACCTCGAGGGTGAACCGGAGGTTTCCGGCACGACGCCGTTTACCGATCTCACACAGGACTGGTATCAGGACGCCATCCTCTGGGCGTACCAGACCGGCGTGGTGGCCGGCACGGGCTCCAGCACGACGTTTGAGCCTGACCTGCCGGTGACGCGCGAGCAGATCGCGGTCATCCTCATGGAGTACATGACGCGCGTGCTCAAGCTTGAGCGCACGTGGACGCCCGCTGACCTGAGCATCTTCCCGGATGCGGGCAGCGTGTCCGACTGGGCGAAGGACGCCATGGCGGATGCCGTGGCACTCGGCCTAATCTCCGGCGCGAGCAACGGCGGCCAGACCTATCTCGAGCCGCAGGGAAGTGCGACGCGCGAACAGGTCGCGACGATCCTGATGGAGTTTTGCAAAAATGTGAAAAAGTGACGGACCTGGCTGCCGAAGCCGTTTCGGCTTCGGCAGCCATTCGCCGCGCAAATAAAACACAGTAAAAGGAAGGAACGATGTATGAAAAAAGGATGTTAAGTCTTATGTTGGCAGTCCTGATGGTCGTCTGTCTGCTGCCAACTACCGCGTTGGCAGCAACGCTGGTATGGCCGGTTCCCGGGCATAAAAGTTTGTCTCAGGGGTTTTATTATAATAACGCCAATGAATACCACTATGGTATTGATATTTCCGACGGCAGCATTACCGGTGCAACCATTGTTGCCGCTATGGGCGGAACGGTGAAGTATGTGCGCAACTGCACGCAGCATCATCCTGGTAGTCAGCACAACTGCTATGGCTTTGGCACCGGTGTTGTAATTATCGGTGATGACGGCCGCGCGTATCAGTATGCACACATGCAGGGCGGCAGTGTTCCGTCGAATGTGTATGTTGGTGCACGTGTCGAAGCCGGCCAGATGATCGGCCGTGTCGGGCAGACCGGCGACGCAACCGGGCCGCACTTGCATTTTGGTATTTCAAATGGTCAAAACTATTGGGAAAACAACGTGAACCCGATGCTGGAAACATATGCGGATGGCCCATCCGTTGGTGTCGAATGGATCAATGAGCAGATCCAGACATGGGATACCAACTGCTATGTTTATTCGAGAGCAACTACAAGCGTAAAGGGCACATTTTCTTCTGGCGGAATCACGCTTTGGGATAGCAAAGGAAATGTCGTTGCCACGCGTGACGATAGCGTCAACTGGACGGGAACCTATCTCAATGTCGGCTATAACATTACGGAAGAAATCGGCGTAACGCTGACGCCGGGAACAGCCTATAAGTATCAGCTTCGTGCGGTGTTTAACGGCAAAACCTATACGAAGGAAGGCACTGTTACCACGACTGGGCAGGCTCCGCACACCCATTATTACACGGCGACTGTGACCGCTCCAACCTGTACGACCAAGGGCTACACGACCCACACCTGCGCCTGTGGTAACAGCTACGTGGACACTTACACGGACGCGCTCGGCCACGCATGGGACAATGGCAAAGTGACCAAGCAGCCGACGGAGGCTGAGACCGGCGTCAAAACCTTCACCTGCACGCGCTGCGGCGAGACGAAGACGGAGACCATCCCGAAGCTCGCGCACGAGCACAGCTACGAGGCTGTCGTCACCGCTCCGACGTGCACGGAAAAGGGCTACACGACCCACACCTGCGCCTGCGGTGATAGCTATGTGGATACTTACACGGACGCGCTCGGCCACGCATGGGACAACGGCAAAGTGACCAAGCAGCCGACGGAGACCGAGACCGGAACCAAGACCTTCACCTGCACGCGCTGCGGCGAGACGAAGACGGAGACCATCCCGAAGCTTGCGCACGAGCACAGCTACAAGGCTGTCGTCACCGCTCCGACGTGCACGGAAAAGGGCTACACGACCCACACCTGCGCCTGCGGTGATAGCTATGTGGATACTTACACGGACGCGCTCGGCCACGCATGGGACAACGGCAAAGTGACCAAGCAGCCGACGGAGACCGAGACCGGAACCAAGACCTTCACCTGCACGCGCTGCGGCGAGACAAAGACCGAAATCATCCCGAAGCTCACGCACGAACACAGCTACAAGGCCGTTGTGACCGCCCCGACATGCACCGAAAAGGGCTACACGACACACACCTGTGCCTGTGGTGACAGCTACGTGGATTCCTATGTGCTTCCGCTGGGACACGACTGGGGAAGCGGGAAGGTGACAAAAGAGCCGACCGCAACGGAGAATGGCATCAAAACGTACATTTGCGCCCGCTGCGGCGAGACCAAGACGGAAGTGATCCCGGCGGGCGGCTGCCGAGCGCCGGGTTCACCGACGTACCGGGTGAAGACAACTGGGCGCACGCCGGCATTGATTACTGCGTGGCAAACGGCCTGATGTCCGGTGTGGGCGGCAATCTGTTCGCACCGAAGAAGACCACAACGCGCGCGCAGATTGTTCAGATCCTCTATAATCTCCAGGGTGAGCCGCGTGTGTACGGCAGCACGCCGTTTACCGACTTGACGAATGACTGGTACCAGGACGCCATCCTCTGGGCATATCAGACTGGCGTGGTCGCCGGCACGTCCGGCACGACATGTTCGACCGACTGCCCGTCACGCGCGAGCAGATTGCCGTCATTCTCATGGCTATACACGAGCCGTGTACTTGGCCTGAAGAATCTCTGCACGCCCGCTGATTTGAGCCGTTACCCGGATGCGGGCAGCGTGTCCGACTGGGCGAAGAACGCGATGGCGGATGCCGTGGCGCTCGGCCTAATCTCCGGCGCGACGGCAACGGCGGCCGACCTGGCATCGAGCCGCAGGGCAGAAATGCGACGCGCGAGCAGGTCGCAACGATCCTGATGGAGTTCTGCAAAAACGTGAAAAAGTAATACAGCTTTCCGGATGCACCCTGCAAATATTGCGGGGTGCATCTTTTTGCCGGACGGGAAACATTTTTCTTTCTTTTTGCCGCTGCACGTGGTACACTATACTGTACAATTTTATCAGGAGGTATTTTTCTATGCCGGAAAATTATATTACTTGCCAGGATGAAAAGGGCAGCATCAATATCTCTGAGGACGTCGTTGCCGCCATGGTGCGCGCAGCGATCACGGAAGTGGACGGTGTCGCCGGTGTTGCGACCTCTACCGGTACGGAGCTGGCCGAGCTGCTCGGCATCAAGTCCGCTGCCAAGGGCATCAAGGTGCAGATCGTGGACGGCACGATGACGGTCGATACGATCATTACGGTGCGCTACGGCTGCAGCGTCGTGGCGGTCGCAAAGGCCGTGCAGGAATCGGTCACGAGTGCGGTCGAGTCCATGACCGGCATGGGTAAGCCCATTGTCAACGTACACGTGTCCGGTGTGGCCTTGACAAATAAAGAGAAGCAGGAGTAATCACTATGACAAGAACGGTTGCGCGTGAGATCGCAATCCAGCTCAGCTTTGCCGCGCAGCTCGCCGGGGATGACGCCCGCGAGACGGCGGACACTTCTTCAGCCGGGAGTATTTTGCGACGCTGGCGGAGGAAGACCCGCTGTTTCAGGAGTATCCGGACGAGAAGCAGCTCGACTATATCCGCCGGCTGACCGGCCTGGTCTATGACCATATGTACGAGCTCAACCACATGATCGAGAAATATGCCCGCGGCTGGCGGCTGGAGCGCATTTCCCGCGTCGCTGCGGCGATCATGCGCTGCGCCATGTGCGAGATTCTGTATATGGACGACGTGCCGAACGCCGCCGCGATCAACGAGGCGGTGGAGCTGGCCAAGGGCTACGAGGAGCCGGAGACGGTCGCGTTTATCAATGGCGTGCTCGGCAGCTTCGTGCGCGGCGAGGTCGAGCCGGAAGCCGAAGCGAGAAGCAACTTCCGCTCAAGCGCCGGCTGCCGAGCCGGAGCAGGTGCCCGAGAACGGCGCCGAAGCCTGACATGGCGCGTACATCCTTTACCGTAACGGAGCTCAACGCCCACATCAAGCAGCTGCTGGATGCGGATGCGCTGCTCGGTAATGTCTGTGTGACGGGGGAACTGTCCAACTACAAGGTCTACCCGTCCGGGCATCATTATTTCACGCTCAAGGATGCCGAGAGCAGCCTGCGGTGCGTGATGTTTCGCAGCAGCGCGCAGTCGCTGCGCTTTCGCCCGGCGAGCGGTATGAGCGTTGCGGCCATCGGCCGCATCGCGGTCTATCCGCGCGACGGCGCGTATCAGCTCTACTGCACGCGGCTCATTCCCGGGCGGCGTGGGCGACCTGTATGCCGCTTATGAGCAGCTCAAGGAGCAGCTACAGAAAGAGGGCCTGTTTGACCGTGCGCACAAAAAGCCGCTGCCGCATTTCCACAGCGGATCGCTGTGATCACGTCGTCGGCGGGCGCAGCCGTGCGCGACATTATCCGCGTGCTTGGTAAGCGCTGGCCGGCCAGCGAGGTCGTGCTGCTGCCCGTGCGCGTACAGGGGACGGAGGCACCGGCGGAGATTGCCGGAGCGATCCGGTATGCCAATCGCTATCGGGTCGGTGACCTCATCATTACCGGCCGCGGCGGCGGTTCGATCGAGGACCTGTGGGCGTTTAATGACGAGCGTGTCGCGCGTGCGATCTATGATTCGGACATCCCGGTCATATCCGCCGTCGGGCACGAGCCGGATGTGACGATCTCGGACTTTGTGGCCGATCTGCGCGCCGCAACGCCGTCGAATGCGGCGGAGCTGGCTGTGCCGAACGCGGAGGACATCCGCGAGACGCTGCGCGGGTATGATATCCGCATGGCGCAGGCGATGCGCAAGCAGATGGCACAGCGCCGGGCCGCACTGGACAATCTGGCCGGCCGCCGTGTGCTGCAGTCTCCGGCCGCTTATTTTGATCTTCGGCGCGTGGAGCTGGACTACACCCGCAGCCGCCTGACGGCGGCAGGGGAGCGCTGGCTCGCTGCGCGCAGACATGGTTTTGCACAGTGCGCAGCGGCGCTGGATGCGATGAGCCCGCTGAAAGTACTTGCCCGCGGCTACGCTGTGGCGACGGATGCCGACGGCACGGTGCTCCGCTCGGCGGCAGACACAGCCGGGCGACACGGTTCGTGTACAGCTTCAGGACGGTGCATTGCACTGCACCGTGAACAACAGGGAGGATGCCCATGGCAAAACAGAAACTGACCTTTGAAGCGTCCATGCAGCGGCTGGATGAGATCGTCAAGCAGCTGGAAAAGGGCGATGTGCCGCTTGATGCGTCGCTGGCGCTGTTTGAGGAAGGATCGCGCCTGCTTGCGGCCTGCAATGAAATGCTGGATACGGCGGAGCAGAAGGTCGTGCAGCTCAAAGAAAGGGAGCGACGGCGCGCCTGTCGAGCTCCCGTTTGAAACTGAGGAATGACGTATGGATTATCAGACACAGTATCAGGTATACAAAGCGCTCGCCGATGCGGCGCTCAATACCTATTTTGCGGACACGACCGTGTCCTATCATCGTCTTCTGGAGGCGATGCACTATAGCCTGACCGCCGGCGGCAAACGTCTGCGTCCGGTGCTGGTGCTCGCGTTCTGCGCAGCCTGCGGTGGGGATGTACGGGCTGCACTTCCGATCGCATGCGCGGTCGAGATGGTGCATACTTATTCCCTCATCCACGACGATCTGCCGTGCATGGATAACGATGACCTGCGCCGCGGCAAGCCGACGAACCACGTGATCTACGGCGAGTGCACGGCGACGCTGCGGGCGACGCCCTGCAGGCAGAAGCATTCCACACGATCCTTTCGACGGAGCTGCCGGCGGATGTGCGCGCCGAGTGCGCGCGTCTGCTTCGGAAGCTGCCGGTGAAAGCGGCATCTGCGGCGGTCAGCAGCTAGATATGGAGGGCGAGGGCAAGGTCCTCACGAAGAGGAACTGATGGATATCAATGACCGCAAGACGTCAGCGATGATCCACGCCGCATGCCTCATGGGTGTGACCTGCGGCGGTGGAAACGCGCAGCAGCGCGCGGCTGCGGCGCAGTATGCCAAGGCGCTTGGCCTGGCATTCCAGATCCGTGATGACATGCTCGATGTCATCAGCACAGAGGCGGAGCTCGGCAAGCCTATCGGCTCGGATGCACGCGAGGGGAAGAACACCTTCATGGCGCTCTATGGTCTGGAGCGCTGCGGCGCCTATGTGCACGAGCTGTCCGAGCAAGCGGCAGCAGCTGTGGACAGTGTGTTTGCGGACAGCGCATTTCCTGCAGCAGCTCGCCCGCTCGCTGGCAGATCGGAAAAACTGAATCCATAAAAACACCGGACTTCCGGTGAAATGCGAAAAGTGTCGGCTTACTCTTGTAAAGTCCGGCACTTTTTGTTATAGTATACTTTGTATTATTATACGTGAGGTATTCTGTTTTGAGTATATTAGAGCGAATCCATTCACCGGCCGACCTGAAGGCGCTGCCGGCGGAAGAAATTCCGGCACTGTGTGCGGAACTTCGTTCTTTTCTGGTCGAGAATCTTGCGAAAGACCGGCGGGCATCTGGCGTCCAATCTCGGCGCAGTGGAGCTCACGGTCGCGATTGACCGGGTATATAACACCGAAAAGGACCGACTCGTGTTCGACGTCGGTCATCAGAGCTATGTGCACAAGATCCTGACCGGACGAAGAGAAGCGTTTTCCACGCTGCGGCAGTTCGGCGGCATTGCCGGGTTTCCGAAGCCGGACGAGAGCGTGCACGATGCGTTTGTGGCCGGCCACGCCTCCACGTCGATCTCCGTCGCGCTGGGTATGGCCCGGGCGCGTACACTCACGGGGAGCGGACTATGACGTCATTGCCCTCATCGGTGACGGCGCATTGACCGGCGGCCTGGCATACGAGGGCCTGTCGGATGCCGGGCAGAGCGGCGAGCCCATGGTCATCGTGCTCAATGACAACGGTATGTCTATCAACAAAAATGTCGGCGGTATGGCGACGCTGCTGTCCAAGCAGCGCGTGAAGCCGAGCTATCTGCACTTCAAGCAGTTTTACCGCAATACCGTCGGCAAGGCGCGCGGGCTGTATAAGTACTGCACCATGTGAAGGAGCGCGTGAAAGACCTCGTACTGCCGAACAATATGTTCGACGATATGGGCTTTTACTATATTGGTCCGGTGGACGGGCACGATGAGCCGCAGCTGGAGAAGATGCTGCGCTGGGCACGCGATCTGCGCCAGCCGGTGCTGCTGCATGTCGTGACGCAAAAGGGTAAGGGCATCTCCATATACGGAGCAGGCGCCGGAGAAATACCACGGCGTCAGCTCGTTCGACCCCGTGACCGGTGCGCTGCCTGCGCCCAAGCCGGACTTTTCGCACGTGTTCGGCGAGACGCTCTCGCAGCTGGCGGATGAAGATCCGACGGTCGTCGCCATCACGGCGGCCATGCAGACCGGCACGGGCCTGACGACCTTTGCCGAGCGCAGCATCCGGATCGCCTCTACGATGTCGGCATCGCGGAAGAGCACGCGATCACGATGGCCAGCGGTATGGCCAAGCAGGGGCTCAAGCCCGTCGCGGCGATCTACTCGAGCTTTCCTGCAGCGTGCGTATGACATGCTCATCCACGACACATCGCTGCAGCGGCTGCATCTGGTGCTCGGCGTTGACCGTGCCGGCATCGTCGGCAATGACGGCGATACGCACAACGGCTGCTTTGACATCAGCTATCTGAGCTCCGTGCCATATATGCGCATCCTCTGTCCGGCAAGCTTCGCCGAGCTGCGCGCAATGCTGCGCAAGGCGGTGCTGGAGCTGAGCGGCCCGGTCGCCGTGCGCTATCCGCGCGGCGGTGAGGGCGCTTATCAGGACTGCCATCCGGAGCCCGTCACGGTTTTGCGTGAAGGCAGTGATCTGACGCTCCTGACCTATGGCATTGTCATCAACGACGTGCTGCAGGCGGCAGATCAGCTTGCGCAGCAGGGCATTTCGGCCGAAGTGATCAAGCTCGCGCAGGTCGCGCCGCTGGAGTTGGCGCCGGTGCTTGCGTCCCTGCACAAGACGGGGCAGCTGCTGGCGGTCGAGGATGTGTGCGCTGCCAACTGTATCGGCGAGCAGGTGCTCTCTGCTGCCGGGCAGGCCGGTATCGCGCTGAAGGCAGCGCGGCTGCTCAATCTTGGCAATGGCATCATCCCGCACGGAGCGCCGAATGTGCTCAAAACGGCATACGGTCTGGATGCCCGGGCGATTGTGCCGCTGCGCAGGCGATGCGCTCCGGCGAGAAAGAGGGGAACGGCGCATGAAAGAAAGTACGACTCGATCAGCTTGTCTTTGATCAGGGCCTGAGCGAGAGCCGCGAGCGCGCGAAGGCGATCATTATGAGCGGTGTTGTCTATGTCAACGGCCAGCGCGCGGACAAGCCCGGCGCGCTGGTCGCTCCCGATGCGAAGATCGAGGTGCGCGGCAACACGCTGCCCTATGTCAGCCGCGGCGGTTTTAAATTGGAAAAAGCGCTCAGGTATTTCCGATCGATCCTACCGGCCTGACGTGTATCGACTGCGGTGCCTCGACCGGCGGATTTACGGATGTGCTGCTGCAAAACGGTGCGGCAAAGGTCTACGCCGTCGATGTCGGCTACGGCCAGCTGGCGTGGAGCCTGCGCAACGATCCGCGCGTGATCTCCATGGAGCGCACGAATGTGCGCTATATCACAGCCGAGCAGATCCCGGAACCGCTGGATCTCGCGGTCATGGATCTGTCATTCATCTCCGTGAAGCTCATTCTGCCGGCGGTCTGTCCACTGCTGAAGACGATGCTGCAGTCGTCTGCCTCATCAAGCCGCAGTTTGAAGCCGGGCGTGAAGAGGTCGGTAAAAAAGGCGTTGTCCGGGATCCAAAGGTGCATCTGGAGGTGCTCGAGAGCTTTCTGGACTTTGTGCCCGGCGCGGGCTTTACCGTCATGGGGCTGGACTATTCGCCCATTAAGGGCCCGGAGGGCAACATTGAGTACCTTGGCTACCTGCGCAAGGGAACACACCCCGCGCCGGAGCTCGATCCGGCGGCCATTGTAGGGCAGTCGCACAGTGCGCTGGCCCACGGAAAAGAGAGCAGTGTATGAAACACATCGTCATTGCGGCCAATCCATACCGGGACAGCGGCCTGCAAAAAGCGCTGACGGTTTACCGTATGCTCACGGAGCACGGCCATCGGGTGGTCATGTCACCGGTGTTTGCGCCGAAAGCCTACCTGCCGGGGGACATCCCGGTGCGGCCGCTGGAGGCCGCCGCGCACGATGCTGCACTCATCATTGTCATGGGCGGCGATGGGACGATCCTGCATGTTGCAGTCACGCTGCGTGACCATCCGATCCCGATCATCGGCGTGAATTTCGGCGGCAAGGGATTTCTGGCCGGCCTGGAGGAAGACGAGCTGGATATGCTGCTCGAGATCGCGGACGGGCAATATACGGTCAGCCGGCGCATGATGCTCGATGTGGAGCTCGTACGCAATGAGCGGACCATCTGCACGCAGTCAGTGCTCAACGATGTGGTCATCCACGGCGGGCATGTGGACTGCATCGGCGTGACTGCTTATGGCGACGGCGTGCCCATCACGCGCTTCAACGGTGACGGCATCATTGTCGCCACACCGACTGGCTCCACGGCCTACTCCATGTCAGCCGGCGGCCCGCTCGTCGAGCCGGAAAACGAGAATATCATCATGACACCCATCTGCGCGCACAGTCTGGCCGGAAAGTCCTTTGTGCTTGCGCCCGGGCGGCAGATTACGATCGTTCCGGAGCGCATTCATGACCGGCCGGCCATCCTTGTGGCGGACGGCGGCGACAGCATTGCGCTCATCCGCGGCGATCAGATCCGCATCCGCAGATCGGACAATTACACGCTGCTGGCCGATACCGGCATCCGCAGCTTTTATGAGACGGCTTTTGGCAAGCTGACAGACAGACTGTGAGGAGGGACGACGTGAAATCCACCCGACAAAACATCATTTTGCAGATCATTGCAGAGCAGGAGATCGAGACGCAAAACCAGCTCATGGATGTGCTGGCGCAGCACGGCGTTCCGAGCACGCAGGCGACGCTGTCGCGCGACATTAAGGAGCTGCACCTGACGAAGACGCTCTCGCCGAGCGGGAAATACCGCTACGCCGCACCGGCAGCGGACGAATTTCCCGGCTACGATGAGCGGCTGAAGAAAATTTTCCGGGAATGTGTGACGTCCTATGCCGAGGCACAGAACATCATCGTCATCAAGACGCTGCCGGGCCTCGCCTCGGCTGCATGCTCCGCGCTGACAGTATGCGCATCGACACGCTCGTCGGCACGCTTGCGGGTGACGACACGGCATTTCTGCTCATGAAGGACAATACGTCCGCCGATGAGTTTTTCCACGAGATCGAAAAGCTGCTTTGAGGACACCGCAGGAGGTGAAGCGCTTTGCTGCGAGAACTGCATATTGAAAACGTCGCGGTCATCGAGCGGGCCGATCTGGAGCTCGGTCCTGGCCTGAACATCCTGACCGGCGAGACGGGCGCGGGCAAATCCATCCTTGTGGACGCCATGCACGCGATCCTCGGCGCGCGCGCCTCACGCGAGCTCGTGCGCACCGGTGCCGAAAAGGCGGTCGTCTGTGCGACGTTCGACCCTGACCCGTGCCGGGACTGGTGCGAGGAAAACGAGATCGAGTGCGACGATGAGCTCATCATCCGCCGCCAGATCACGGCCGAGGGCAAGACGTCCTGCCGCGTCTGCGGCGTCCCGGTCACAACGGCGCAGCTGCGCACGCTGGGCGCGCTGCTGCTCGACATCCACGGCCAGAACGACGGGCAGCATCTGCTCGATGAGCGGGAGCACCTGCGCAATCTGGACCGATTTGGCCAGTTAGAGCCGGAGCTCGCGCGCTATCGCGAGCAGTACCAGGCCTATCAGGCGCTGTGCAAGGAGCGTGACACGCTCTCGACTTATGAAAACGAAAAAGAACTGCTGACCGAAAGCCTCCGCCGCCAGATCGAAGAGCTGGAGCGCGCGGAGCTCAAGGCCGGGGAAGAGGCGGAGCTCACGGAGCGGAGCGACCTGCTGCGCAACTTTGAAAAGCTCTCGGAAGCGGTCGATCAGGCGTATGACCTGCTGGCCGGCCGGGACGATTCCGCCGCTGCGCTGGCCGGAGAGGCCCTGTCGGAGATCGAGCGGGCCGCCAACTACGCGGGCGAGCTCGCGCCTTTGCCGGAGGCGTCAAGGGCGCGGTCTTCACGCTGCAGGACGCGGCGGAGACGCTGCGCGACTTCCGCGACGGGCTAGACTTTTCCGACGAGGAATTTGACCGCATCGAAACGCGCCTGTCGCTGCTCCGGCGTCTGGAGCGGAAATACAATACGGATGAGGCGGGGCTGATCGACACGCTTGAAGCGGCCCAGACCCGGCTCGATCAGATCGAATACGCAGGCGACCGGCTGCAGAAGCTCGAATCGATGATCCAAAAGCAGGCGGAGCAGACGCGCACAGCGGCGGCGGAACTGACGCAGGCGCGCCGGACTGCCGCCGCCGCGCTCGAGCGGCAGGTCGAGCGTGAATTGCGCGAGCTGTCCATGCCGTCCGTGCGCTTTCACGTGGAGATCACACCGCTCGGCGGTACGCCCGGCTTTCAGAGTACCGGGCGCGGACAATGTGCGTTTTCTGATCTCGGCAAATGCCGGAGAGGCGCTTGGGCGCATCAGTAAGATCGCTTCCGGCGGTGAGCTCTCGCGCATCATGCTGGCGCTCAAAAACGTGTTCGCCGAGCGCGATGATGTGCCCTCCATGGTCTTTGACGAGGTGGATGCCGGTGTTTCCGGCGTGGCCGCGCAGCGCGTGGGGGAGAAGCTCAGTAAGCTCTCTATGCGTCAAGCAGGTCATCTGCATCACGCATCTGCCGCAGATCGCGGCTATGGCCGATCAGCATTACCTGATCGAAAAACGCGAGCAGGACGGACGTACCCGCACGACGGTGCAGCCGCTCGACAGTGACGGCCGCCAGCGCGAGATCGCGCGGCTCTACGGCGGCGATCACATCACACCCCTGACACTGGCCAGCGCGGCCGAGCAGCTCGCTTCCGCCGATGCCTATAAACAATCGCTTAAGAAAGGTGAGAGAGAATCATGAGTATTCAGGAATCCGCCATTGCTTATCACGACAACGGCTTAACTGCGCACAGAGCGTGCTTGCAGCGCTGCAGGAAGAGACCGGCCTGGACGAAAGCACCGCAAAGCGTGTCGCGGCCGGCTTCGGCGGCGGTGTGCGCTGCGGGGAGATCTGCGGCAGTATCACCGGCGCCGTGATGGCGTTCGGCCTTGCGGCCGATCAGGCGACTGCCACGGCCATGACCAAGCAGATGACGCAGAGCTTCCGCGCCGAGTTTGGCTGCCTGCGCTGCCAGGAGCTCGTGGCGAAAAACGGCGGCAAGGGCCACTGCGCCCATATGATCGCTTGGGGCGCACAGCGCGCCGAGGAGATCCTCGCAGAGAACAAAGTGAAAGAATAACGCGCAAGGAGAGAAAACGATGACACTGTATGATGAACTGATCGCCCGCGGCCTGATCGCGCAGGTGACCAACGAGGAAGAGATTAAAAACATGATCAACAACGGCAAAGCCACGTTCTACATTGGCTTTGACTGCACGGCAGATTCGCTGCACGTCGGTCACTTCATGGCCCTGTGCCTATGAAGCGTCTGCAGATGGCCGGGAATAAGCCCATCGCCCTCATCGGCGACGGTACGACCCTCATCGGCGACCCCTCCGGCCGCACCGATATGCGCCAGATGCTTACTGAGGAGACCATCAAGCACAATGCCGAGTGCTTCAAGCGTCAGATGGAGCGCTTCATTGACTTCTCGGACGGCAAGGCGCTCATGCTCTACAACTCCGAGTGGCTCAAGCCGCTCAACTACATTGAGCTTCTGCGCGAGGTCGGAGCATGCTTCTCTGTGAACAACATGCTGCGTGCTGAGTGCTACAAGCAGCGCATGGAAAAGGGCCTGAGCTTCCTGGAGTTCAACTACATGATCATGCAGAGCTACGACTTCTACTATATGTTCCAACACTACGGCTGCAACATGCAGTTCGGCGGCAACGACCAGTGGTCGAACATGCTCGGCGGCACGGAACTCATCCGTCGTAAGCTCGGCAAAGATGCACACGCTATGACGATCACGCTGCTGCTCAACTCCGAGGGCAAAAAGATGGGCAAGACCGCCAAGGCGCCGTCTGGCTCGACCCGAATAAGACCAGCCCCTTTGAGTTCTATCAGTACTGGCGCAACGTGACGATGCCGATGTGCTCAAGTGCATCCGTATGCTGACATTCCTGCCGCTCGAGGAGATCGACAAGATGGACAGCTGGCAGGGCGAGCAGCTCAACAAGGCCAAGGAGATCCTTGCCTACGAGCTCACGAAGATGGTACACGGCGAGGCCGAGGCCGATCAGGCACAGGCAGCTGCCAAGGCCGTGTTCGGCGGCTCCGGCGAGGGCGTGCCGACGGTGGAGATCACGAAAGAAGACGGCAATGACATCCTCAGCCTGCTCGTCAAGAGTGGTCTGTGTGCATCTAAGTCCGATGCGCGCCGCAATGTGCAGCAGGGCGGCGTACTGCTAACGACGAGCAAGGTCACCGATATTGCCAAGACCTTTACGAGGCAGAGCTGAAAGCCGGCGTTGTGCTCAAGCGCGGCAAGAAGAACTTCCGTAAGGTGCTGCTGAAGTAATCAAATATTAGACAGATTGATCGTGCCCCGCCGTTCTCGGCGGGGCACTTTTGTTAACGTTGCCGAAATGTGTAAATTTTTATCCGAACACTTGAAAAAAGCCGGTTAGAGTGGTATAACTTGAAATTGAAAGTTAGCTGATGTCTAATTAAAATTCGAGTTAGCTAACCCGACCGCAATTCTGCGGATCAAATAACACGGAGGTAAATCATTATGAGCATGGAAAAATTGGGAGCATTTGTTGGCGGCGCGCTGTTTGCAACGGTCGGCGCGAAGATTCTCGCAAGTAAAGATGCCCAGAAGGTATACGTGTATACGACGGCAGCCGCCCTGCGCGAGAAGGAAGATGTCATGTCGGTCGTAACGCACGTCAAGGAGATCGCGGGTGACGTTCTGGCCGGTGCCAAGGCGTTCAATGAAAAGCGCGCGGCCGAACAGGCGAGGTCATTGAGGATACGGCGGAGAAGGCTGAGTAAGTATGAAATGCACAATCCTGCATGAAACCCGAGGCCGTATGCGCGTGCATACAATGCAGGGTGCCATGTCGCTGCAGCAGGCGGACATTCTGGAGGCATACCTGAATCGGGTCTCGGGTGTCACAAAAGCGACAGTCTATGACCGCACCGGCGACGCCGTGATCTGCTACGACGGGCCGCGGGAAACGGTTACAAGGCGCTCTCGTCCTTTGCCTATGCCAAGGAGCAGGCGCTTGCGCCGGAGCACAGCAGCCGCGCCCTGAATCGTGATTTTGAGGACAAGCTTGTCGCATCGCTATGCTGGCGCGGCATCAAGCAGCTGTTCGTTCCGAGCTCGGTGCGCACGCTGATTACGGTCGCGCGCTCCGTGCCGTATATCAAGGCCGGTATGACGTGTCTGATGCACAGGAAGATCCAGGTGCCGGTGCTGGACGCAACGGCGATCACCGTTTCGATGCTGCGCAAGGACTTCAAGACGGCAAGCTCGATCATGTTCCTGCTGGGCATTGGCGACATTCTCGACGAGTGGACGCACAAAGAAGTCCGTTGCCGATCTCGCACAGACCATGTCCCTGAATGTGGACAAGGTCTGGAAAGAGACAGACGCAGGCTCCGTACTTGTGCCGGTGGCAGACGTTCAGGTCGGCGACCGGATCGTGATCCATACCGGCAACGTGATCCCGCTTGACGGCAAGGTCGTTTCCGGCGAGGCGATGGTCAATCAGGCTTCCATCACGGGCGAGCCGCTGGCCGTCCGCAAAGCGGAGGGCGGCTATGTCTACGCCGGTACCGTCGTCGAAGAGGGCGACTGCACCATCTGCGTGGAAAAGAGCGCCGGCAGCGGCCGCTACGACCGTATCATCCGCATGATCGAGGAGTCGGAAAAGCTCAAGTCCGCAACGGAGGATCACGCATCGCACCTTGCCGATCAGCTCGTTCCGTACAGTCTGGGTGCAACGGCGCTGGTCTGGCTCCTGACCGGGAACATGACCAAGGCGCTGGCCGTGCTGATGGTCGACTTCTCCTGCGCGCTCAAGCTCTCGATGCCGATCGCTGTGCTCTCTGCCATGAAGAGGCAAGCGACTATCACCTGTCCGTCAAGGGCGGGCGGTTCCTTGAGGCCGTGTCCGAGGCTAGCACGATCGTCTTTGACAAGACCGGCACGCTCACGCGCGCCGAGCCGAAAGTTGCACAGATCGTGACCTTCGATGGCAATGATGAGGCGGATATGCTGCGTCTGGCTGCCTGCCTGGAGGAGCACTATCCGCACTCCATGGCCAAAGCGGTCGTCGCGGAGGCGGCGCGCCGCGGTCTGCGCCACGAGGAGCGTCATTCGCACGTGGAGTATCTGGTCGCACACGGCATTTCCAGCAGCGTCGACGGGCAGAAGGTCGTCATCGGCAGCCACCACTTTGTCTTTGAGGATGAGCACTGCGTCATCCCGGCAGGGGAGCAGGCCAAATTCGACGCCCTGCCGGATACGTATTCGCACCTGTACCTGGCTGTCTCCGGTGTGCTGGCAGCTGTTATCTGCATCGAAGACCCGCTGCGGCCGGAAGCGGCCGATGTCATCCGTGGTCTGCGGGAGCTCGGCGTGACCAAGCTGGTCATGATGACCGGTGACAATGAAAAGACCGCCCGTGCGGTCGCGGAAGCGGTCGGTGTGGATGCCTATTTCGCCGAAGTGCTCCCGAAGACAAGGCCGCCTTTATTCGGGCGGAGCACGCGGCAGGACGCAAGGTCATTATGCTTGGCGACGGCGTGAACGATTCCCCGGCGCTCTCCGAGGCCGATGCCGGTGTTGCCATCAGTGACGGCGCAGCAATCGCGCGCGAAGTGGCCGATATTACAGTCGGCGCCGATGATCTGTACGCCCTGCTGACGCTCAAGCGCCTGAGTGACGCACTCATGGAGCGCATTCACAGCAACTACCGCAAGATCATCAGCTTCAACTTCCTGCTGATCTGCCTGGGTGTGGCCGGTGTTCTGCCGCCCGCGACCTCTGCGCTGCTGCACAACGCCTCCACGCTGGTCATCAGCCTCAAGAGCATGACCAAGCTGCTGGCGTGATCTTCTGCGAATCGCAAATAAAAAAGCCTGACGAACAATGGTTCGTCAGGCTTTTTTGCGCCTGCTCACGCCTCAGCCGGATCCGGGAGCTTGCAGACGTCAATCCACTCAAGGGCGTTGGAGTATTTGTAGAGCTCGTCCAGGTCCAACTCGATCGCGCTCGACGGGCTGCCGACAGCGGGGAACACCGTCTTGAACCGCTGCAGAGACACGTCCAGATACACCGGGATGCCCTCCTTGCAGCCGAACGGGCACACACCGCCAACCGGGTGGCCCACCAGCTCCAGCACCTCGTCGGCCGAGAGCATCTTGGCCTTCATGTGGAATTTTTCCTTGAATTTATGGTTATCAATGCGCGCATCGCCGGCGGCAAGGATCAACATGCAGCCGTCCGCCGTCTTGAAAGACAGTGTTTTCGCGATCCGCGCACCCTCAACACCGAGGGCCTTTGCAGCCAAATCAACGGTCGCACTCGAGACCGTAAACTCCTGCACGCGATCCTCCATACCAAACTGCCGGAAATACGCTCTTCCTGCTTCGATAGACATTTGCTTCGCTCCTATTCTTTGAAGTATCTGAAGCACATGATAGCGCAGGCGGCGGCGTTCGTCAAGCCGCGATTTTTTGCCGCGGCACTTGCAGGATAACCGTAACAGGTGTATAATAACTAGTTATAGAAATGCGGATCGTGTCCGGCTTGCCGGATATCCATAGATCGGAGTGACATCCATGACAAAACTTGCACCTTCCATCCTCTCGGCGGACTTCTGCACACTCGGCGAGGACATCGTCAGATCGAGGCCGGCGGCGCGGACTATGTCCACATTGACGTAATGGACGGCATTTTTGTGCCGAATATCTCGATCGGCATCCCGGTCGTGAAGTCCGTGCGCAAGCATACGCCAATGTTTCTGGATGTGCACCTCATGATCGACCGGCCGCATCGCTACGTCGGCGCGTTTTGCGATGCCGGCGCGGATCTCGTCGTGTTCCATGTCGAGGCGGACGAGCCACAGGACATTTTTCGCCGCGATCGCGGATGTGAAGGCGCACGGCAAGAAGGTCGGCCTTGCCATCAAGCCGAAGACGCCGGAGAGTGTGCTCATCCCGTATCTGCCGCTGCTGAATCTGGCGCTTGTCATGACGGTGGAGCCCGGCTTCGGCGGCCAGCGCTTCATGGCCGATCAGCTGCCGAAGATCGCAGCGCTGCACGAGCGCATCCTGCAGGTCAATCCTGCCTGCGAGCTGGAAGTAGACGGCGGCATCGACCCGGAGACGTCCCCGCTCGTGAAGCAAGCGGGTGCAAACGTGCTTGTCGCTGGCAGCGCCGTGTTTCGCCAGAGTGACCGTGCGACAGCCATCGCTGCCATCCGCAATGCTTGATTCAGGACGGTATTCCCATGTCATTTTTTCCGAATGCACTTGAAAATCTCATTGACCAGTTCGCTGCACTGCCCGGCGTCGGGCGCAAGAGCGCGCAGCGGCTGGCGTTTCATGTTCTGTCCCTCCCGGAGGAGGAGGCGCTGAAGTTTGCCGCGGCCATTGTGGACGCCAAGAAAAACATTCACTGCTGCAGCATCTGCCAGAATCTCACCGATCAGGAGACGTGCACCATCTGTGCCTCTCCGAAGCGCGACCAGAGCACCATCTGCGTCGTGGCGCAGCCGCGCGATGTGCTCTCGTTTGAGCGCAGCCGCGAGTATAACGGCGTCTATCACGTCCTGCACGGCGTGCTGTCACCCATGAATCACATTGGCCCGGACGACATCCGGATCCAGGAGCTGGTCAAGCGTGTGGCTGCCGGCGGGATCACGGAGGTCATCATGGCCACCAACCCCGACACGGAGGGCGAGGCGACCGCGATGTATATCGCACGCCTGCTCAAGCCGTTTGACGTGAAGATCACACGTCTGGCTTATGGCATTCCGGTCGGCTCCAATCTGGAATATGCGGACGATGCCACGCTCCTGCGGGCGCTGGCCGGCCGAATGGAAATGTAACAGGTTTGACGGTACGGATTTCTGGGGATACTCTGGTCATCCGCTGCCGCGGGCAACGCATTTCGTACATATTTTTCGAACATCACATCAACCAGCTTCCGGGGGAGAAGTCTGCCCGAAAGCGAACGCAAAGGAGTTACGAATGGCATCCAAATTGAAAATCATCCCGCTCGGCGGGCTCGGTGAGATCGGTAAGAATCTCACCGTCTATGAGTATGGCAAGGACATGTTCCTTGTCGACTGCGGCATGGGCTTTCCGGATCAGGACCTCTACGGCGTCGACATGGTCATCCCGGACATCAGCTACCTGAAAGCAAACAAAAACCGCATCCGCGGCATGGTCATCACACACGGGCACGAGGACCACATCGGTGCGATCCCGTACGTGCTCAAGCAGCTTGATATGCCGATCTATGCAACGCCCTTGACGGCAGCGATCATTGAGCTCAAGCTGGAAGAGCATGACCTGCTTTATCACACGCAGATCTTTACGAAAAAGCCGGGAGATAAGTTTAACTCGGCTGCTTCGAGATCGAATTTATCCACACGAACCACAGCATCGCCGATTCCGTTGCGCTGGCGATCAAAACGCCGATCGGCACCGTCATCCACACGGGCGACTTCAAGATCGACCTTACGCCCATTCAGGGCGGTATGATCGATCTGCCGCGCCTCGGCCAGCTCGGCAACGAGGGCGTGCTCGCGCTGCTGTCGGACTCCACGAATGTGGAGCGTCCGGGCTATTGCGCCTCGGAGGCGCGCGTGATCGACTGCTTTGACGAATTATTTAAGGACTGCAATAAACGTATCATCGTCACGACGTTCGCGTCCAATGTCCATCGTCTGCACAGATCATCAATGTAGCAGCGAAGTATAAGCGCAAGGTCGGCATTACCGGCCGCAGCATGGAAAATGTTATGCGCGTTGCGACCGAGCTCGGCTATGTGGACATCCCGGACGGCGTCATGATGGACATGTCACAGATCGGCAGCCTGCCGCGCAGCAAGACCGTTATCGTCTGCACCGGCAGCCAGGGTGAGCCAATGTCTGCGCTGCACCGTATGGCGTTTTCCGAGCACAAACAGGTCACGATCGACGCCGGCGACCGCATCATCATCTCTGCCTCGGCCATTCCGGGCAACGAGATCACGATCAGCCGCGTCATTGACGAGCTGTTTCAGAAGGGTGCAGAGGTCATCTATGACCGCAACACACCGCTGCACGTCTCCGGCCATGCGTGTCAGGAGGAACTGAAGATGATGCTCGCGCTGACGAAGCCGCACTACTTCATCCCCTGTGCACGGTGAGTATCGGATGCTGTGCAAGCACGCCGAGATCGGCAAGCTCATGGGTGTGGAGCCGAAGAATGTGCTCGTGGCCAAAAACGGCGAAGTGATCGAGATCACCAAGCGCAGTATGCGCGCGACGAGCAATGTCCCAGCGGGCGATGTGTATATTGACGGCACCGGTATTGGCGATGTCGGCAGCGCCGTGCTGCGCGACCGCCGCCATCTGGCCGAGGACGGCATCGTCATGGCCATCATCACGCTCTCGTCCGAAAACGGTAAGCCGGTCGCTGATCCCGAGATCATCACCCGCGGCTTTGTATATGTCAAAGAGGCGGAGGCACTCATGGGCGAGCTCAAGCGTGTCGTGAACGAAAGCCTTGCCAGCTGTGAGCGGCAGAAACAGCACGACTGGGCGACCATCAAGGGCCGCGTGAAGTCGAACATCAGCGGCTATCTGTATAAGACCACGCGCCGCAGCCCGATGGTGCTGCCCGTGATCATCGAAGTCTGAGCAGGGGAGTGCGTCATGAAGATTCAGATCTGGGGCAAATCCAAATGCTTTGATACGAAAAAGGCCGAGCGCTATTTTAAGGAGCGCCGCATCCCGTATCAGGCCATTGACCTGCTGCGTTACGGTATGAGCCGTGGCGAGCTGACGAGCGTGAAAAACGCCGTCGGGCTTGATACCATGCTCAATCCCAAGGCGGCGGACTACGCACTTGTGCAGCACCTGGCCTATGAGCAGGACAAGATCGAGCGTCTGCTCGAGGATCCGTCCCTGCTGCAGACGCCCATCGTCCGCAACGGCCGACAGGCCACGGTTGGCTACTGCCCGGATGTGTGGAAGACGTGGGAATAAAATAGCGAAGAAGCCCGATATGGCCATTGCCATATCGGGCTTTTTGCTTTGTTTTTAATGCTTTGCCCGCTCTTGCGGATCGCATCGCGCATCCGCTCCAGACCGGTCTGAATGATCGCGCGCGGCATCGCAAGATTCAGGCGCACATAGCCTTTCGCGTTGCCAACGAAGAGAGAATCCCCACCCTCGAGCAGCACGCCCGCCTTGTTGGCGAAGAAGTCCGGCAGGTCCTCCACGTCCGGCAGGCAGCGCGACAGATCGACCCACGCCAGATATGTTGCCTCCGGTATGTACATGACCGCCTCCGGCAGCTCCCGGGCCAGAAACGCCTTGACGAATGCGAAGTTTTCGTCCAAATACTGCTTAGTGCCTCGTGCCACGCGCCGCCGTGCGCATAGGCCGCCTGCGCCGCCGTCAGCGACATGGGGTTGACCATGCCGAACAGCTTGTCACGCTCCTGAAAACGCGCCCGCAGCGCCGGATCGCGGATGATGATATTGGAAAACGCAAGCCCCGCCATATTAAAGGTCTTGGTGGGCGCCATGCAGGTAATGAGCTTCGGGTAGCGATCCATGACCTTTGCCATCGGGATGTGGCGGCGGCCGCAGCGGATCAGGTCACAGTGGATCTCGTCGGACACCACCCAGAGGTTATACTTTTCGATGATCGCGGCGACCCTGTGCAGCTCGTCCTCTGTCCACATACGGCCGGTGGGATTGTGCGGATTGCACCAGAATACCAGCTTGCACGCGGGATCGGCGCACTTGCGCTCGAAGTCCTCGTAATCCACTCGAATGTGCCGTCAGCCTTCTTATGCAGCGGGGAAGTCAGCACGTCCACGCCGGCGTACTCCGCCGCATGGAGGAAATAGCCGTAGGCAGGTGTGTTGAGCAGCACCTTTTCGTCCGGGCCGCAAAGCGTTTCCGTCAGCTGGTACAGCGCGGGATGATGCCCGGCGAGACGCACAGCTGCTCCTTGGGAAAGCTCCAGTCATAATGATCCTTGCACCACTTGGAGAACGTGTGATAGTATTCATCGTCATACAGGCCGGTATAGCCGAAGATGCGGCGGTCGATCCGCGCGCGCAGCGCATCTAGGATCTCCGGTGCCACGGCAAATTCCATGTCAGCGACCCACATGCGGGCAAATTCTTCATCCTTGAAGGCAAATACCTTTTCCGGTCCGGCGTGAAAAATATAGCCGCGAAAGCCATCCGTGTTGAGCGCGTTGGTGTGGCGGCGATCAATGATCTCATCAAAATTGTAGGTCATAGCGATCTTCCTTTCTGTGCACTTGCAGCTCATCCGGCTGCACAGCTATTATAGCAGAGATTTGAGGAACAGGCAACCACGCTGCGAAAGAAAAAGCACTATGTGCGCGGTTTCCCACGCACATAGTGCTGCAAAATAGTTTGATTTTGCTCTCAGCTGAAGTTGGCGCTGCCGCCGTTGGTCGGGATCACGCCAACATAGGTCGTGCCGCGCGAGAGGTTCAGCGCCGTGCCATCCTCGAGCGTGTAAGTAAAGCAGCTGTTGATATCGCTGCGGGACCACTTGATCGGCACATACTTGCCGCCGGTCACAAAGTAGCCGGTGCCGCTGCCGATGAGGTCAACGGCTAGACGGCCGTAGCTGTCCACCGTCTTCATATCGGCCGAGAGGATGAGTAGATTGGTAAACGGAACCGCTTCGCCGGTCGCGCCGTCCTTATACTCGGCCTTGTACTGCACAGCCGTGTACTTGCCGCTGTCAGCGTGGTAGGCAAAGGACGTGCTCTTGGATGTGTTGAACGTCACCTGCACGTTCGCGGCCGCGCCGCCGGTGCACTGCTGGACAGCGTTGTCGGCAAAGTTCAGGCCGGTCTTGTAGCTGCTCTCGTGCTCGGTGCGGAACTTGTACTGATCCACAAGGGCCTCCACATTCGCGCCGTGGAAGAACAGCGTGTGCTCCGAGCCGTGCTGGCCGCGGCTGGCGTCGCGGTAGAACATGGAGCTGGTGTTGCCGTCGCGCACGCCGTCCAGATGGTCGGCGTTATAGGTCTTGACGTCGCTGTAGGCCTGCTCGCTGCCGCCGGCGTGGATGACAATGGCGTCATACGACAGGGCCACGCTCAGGTAATACGGGCGCAGGCTGCGGATGCTGCCGACAGACTCCACGTCATACAGGTGGCTGAAAATGGCCATCATGCGCGTGATGCCGCCCTCGGCCGGGATCTCGTAGATCATGTCTGCGTTGCTGATGCCGACCTGCGGCTGCGCGAAGACGATGTTGTTGATCATGACGGCAAACGGCCGGGTATTTGCGGGCTTGCTGCTCAGCGGCTCACCGGTTAGCGGGGCATAGTAGTGCTCCGTTTTCCCGGCAGCGCCGTTGGTCGACGGTTTTTCGGATTTTTGATGCCGCAACCGGAGCAGACGAGCAGCGCCACGGCGAGAAGACAAGCAATGCGATTGAAGCGTTTCAAAACGCAATTCCCTCCTGTTATAATTTGGTCAACGCTCATGATACACGCCTTGCAGAGGATTGTCAAATGCCCCGCACCGTGCTACAATGGAAATAAGAATTTTTAATAACTGTCTGGAGATGACCATTCATGTATGAAGAGATCCGCAAATCCGCCCGCGCAGCGCTGCTTGAACTGCTGGACGTTGCCGCGCTCACGCCCGGCCAGCAGGTCGTGATCGGCTGCTCCTCGAGCGAGATCATGGGGCAGAAGATCGGCAAGGGTTCGACACCCGAGGCGGCAAAAGCCGTGGTCGATGAGATCCTGCCGATCCTGAAAGCGCGCGGCCTCTGCCTGGAGGCGCAGTGCTGCGAGCACCTCAACCGCGCCCTGATCATGGAGCGCGCTGACGCGGAGCGGTTCGGATACGAGATCGTCTGCGTCCGCCCGCGGCCGAAAGCCGGCGGCTCGTTCGCAACGGCGGTCTATGAGGCGATGGACGATCCCGTCGCGGTCGAATTTGTGAAGGCCGATGCCGGCCTCGACATCGGCAATACCATGATCGGCATGCACCTCAAGCATGTGGCCGTGCCGCTACGCCTGTCGGTCAAGACGATCGGAGAAGCGCCGGTCAATGCTGCCCGCACGCGGCCGAAGCTCATCGGCGGCAGCCGCGCAGAGTACCCGGACTGATACCGGGCAATCCAACCAAAAAGTGAAAAAGCGCATCCCCCAGCAATGCCGGGGGATGCGCTTTTCTACAGCTGTGCGCCGGAAATTACGCGCCCTTGTGCATCAGGACGGTCAGCACCAGCGTCAGGACAACAAAGACGAGGCCGAACCACTTCGTCGCCTTGGCAAGCTTGGCATCGAGCGTCTTGGCTTGCCCTTGGAAAGGAACGTTTCCGCACCGCCAGCAATGGCGCCGGACAGGCCGGCACTCTTGCCGGACTGCATCAGCACGATCACGGTCACGGCGAGACCGGAAATCAGCTGGATAATCGTCAGAATCAGTTCCAAAGTAGTCATGGTATTCATCCTTTCATGGTAGGGAAATCATCTAATATAACGGAGTTACTATATCACAACATCTGGTGCATTGCAAGAGGAGTTTTGCAAAAACAGCTTGTTTTTGATCGTGCGCTATGCAGATCACTGCGAGTCATTCGAAAAATAATCGCTGTCAATACGCTTGATTTGATATGTTTTTTGCGCTGATACACCCAAATTATATTCAATCATGAGTTCGGTCAACTTTTCACCATCAACAAGAATGATATGTTGCGCGTTCGCAAAATCTCTTGCACCTTGAGAAAACTTGGCAGTCGTAATAAAAAGCCCTTTATCCACTTTTGGAGGACCCATCATCGCACCGGCAAATTTCTGAATTTCCGGCTTTCCGATCACTGAATCCTTGTTCCAGCGCTTCGCTTGAATGTAGATCAAGTTGAATCCGAGTTTATCTTCATGAATAATGCCGTCAACCCCGCCGTCACCGGTTGCCTTTGTAACGAAGCCGTCACCATATCCCATGGCTTTCATCAAATCCACAACAAGCGTTTCAAAGAATGATGGCGTTTGACCTATAATGGCGGTGAGTAACTCATCCGCCAGCTGCTCGTTGATGATCGAATAGACGCGCTCAAAAGTTTCCGTTGGGGTGTCCGAGAGATCAATTTCCGGCGGTCCAGAAGGAGCGATGTCAACCTTTTTTCCTTTCCGAAACGCTGCAAAGTCGGGATAATGCTCCGCAAGATAATGATTCGTAATATCAACACCGCTGTTAAGAAGACGCTTCCCTTCATCGGTTATCTGGCAATGACCGGCTTTCGGCGCGATCACGAGTCCGGCTTTCTTCAAGTATGTATTTGCCCAGCCAAATCTTGAAGCCCATACGGACTGACGATTGCTGGAAATCAATTGCGACAGATCATCCTCCGACAGGTGAAGGCTGGATGCCAGACGATCCCTGACTTCTTTCACAGAGTAGACAGCGCCATCTTGAATCGTTGTCAAAAAGGGCAGATAGAGTTCGCTGTACTTCGGTAAAGACATTTTTTCACCGCCTTATTCAGATAGTCTATTCAGCAGTGCCACAGTCTCAACATGCGGCGTCTGCGGGAACATGTCCACGGCCAGCGCCTGCTTGAGCGTGTAGCCGCGCTGTGTGAGCTGCTTCACATCACGTGCGAGCGTGCCCGGGTCGCAGGAGACATAGACGATCCGTGGCGGCTGCATGGACACCATTGCGTCGATGGCGTCCGGGGACATGCCTTTGCGCGGGGGATCGACCACGATGCAGTCCGGCCGGACGCTGCGCCGGGCCAGCTCCGCCGCTGCGGCGCCGGCATCCGCGCAGAGAAACTCCACGTTCTTTATGCTGTTTCGCTCCGCGTTGCGGCGCGCATTCTCGATCGCCTCCGGCACGATCTCGGCCCCGATGACGTGCGCGGCCTTGCGCGCCAGACACAGGCTGATCGTCCCTGCGCCGCAGTACAGGTCCAGCACCTGATCCGTCGGCGCGTTGACGGCGTATTCCACCGCGCGCTCATACAGCCGCTCGGCCTGCACGGGATTGACCTGATAGAAAGCCTGCGGCGAGAGCGTGAACGTCAGCCCACAGAGCCGGTCAGTCATTCCGGCTCGCCCCAGAGTGTATAGAAATCTCCCGCGAGCACGACATTGCCTTTCTGCTTGTTGACATCGAGCACGATGCCGGTCAGCTCCGGGCAGTGCTCGCGCAGGTAGGCGACCAAATCGTCCGTCTGCGCGCCGAACCCACGTGCAGAGACGATGCACAGTACAGCGTCTGGCGTGTGCATGGCGCAGCGCGTGAACAGATGCCGCACCGTACCGCGGCCGGTGGCTTCGTCATACGGCGCAACGCCGCGCAGATTCATCCAGTCGCAGACCGCCTGCGCCGCCTTGTCCGCGAGCGGGAGCTGGAGCAGGCACTGCTCCACAGGCGTAATGTCATGGCTGGACGCGCGGTAAAAGCCCTTGACCACGCGGCCGTCTTTTCGTGCCGACGGCGTAGATCGCCTTGTTCCGGTAACAGAGCGGATACTCCATGCCGATGATATCCTGTACCGGCATCGAAACGCCGCCGATGCGCGTGAGCGCATCATTGACGCGCTGGAGCTTCATGCGCAGCTGCTCGTCATAGTCCATGTGCTGCAGGCTGCAGCCGCCGCAGGTGCGGTAAACCGGGCAGGGCGGCTCCGTGCGCGCCGGGGCAGGGGACAGGCACTGCTCTGCCTTGCCATAGACGGCATTTGCCGTCACCTTCAGGATACGGACCTGCCACGTCTCACCGGCGAGTGCGCCTTTCACGAACACGGCGCGGCCGGCAATGTGGCACACACCTGCACCGTCGGACGTATAGCCCGTGATCTCGGCGGTGTGAAGTTGGTTTTTCGCAAGCTGCTCCATAGCTTATTCCGCTTCCTGACCCGCGATGTGCATATACTCGTCGTACGTGCAGCGGCGGTCGATGATGCCGTCGGGCGTGATCTCAATGATGCGGTTGGCGACCGTCTGCGTGAGCTGGTGGTCGTGGCTCGTGAAGATAATATTGTAGGGGAAGGCGGCCATGCCGTTATTGAGCGCCGCAATACTCTCCAGATCGAGGTGGTTCGTCGGCTGGTCGAACACGAGGAAGTTGGCCCCCGAGAGCATCATCTTCGAGATCATGCAGCGCACTTTCTCGCCGCCGGACAAAACCTTGACCTGCTTATAGACATCATCGCCGGAAAACAGCATCCGGCCGAGGAACGTGCGCAGGTAGCTCTCACGCTTATCGGTGGAGAACTGGCGCATCCAGTCGATGAGGTCATAGTCGCAGTTTTCAAAATAGCTGTTGTGGTCCTTCGGGAAGTAGGCCTGCGTGGTCGAGACGCCCCACTTGACTGTGCCCTCGTCCGGCTCTTCATCACCCATGAGGATCTTGAAGAGCATCGTCACGGCGAGCTCATTCTTGCCGAGAATGGCGATCTTGTCCTCTTTGCCGACGATGAAGCTCACGTGGTTGAGCAGCTTTTCGCCGTCGACGGTCTTGCTGATATCCGTCACGAACAGGCGGTCCTTGCCGGGCTCACGCTCGGCCTTGAAGCCGACCCACGGATAGCGGCGGCTGGAGGCGGGCATGTCCTCAACGGAGATCTTTTCGAGCAGCTTGCGGCGGGATGTGGCCTGCCGGGACTTGGACTTGTTGGCGGAGAAGCGGGCGATGAAGGTCTGCAGCTCCTGAATCTTCTGCTCGGCGCGCTTGTTCTGATCCTTGACGAGCTTCTGCATGAGCTGGCTGGATTCGTACCAGAAGTCGTAGTTGCCGACATACATCTTGATCTTGCCGTAGTCGATATCGACGATGTGCGTACAGACGTTATTGAGAAAATAGCGGTCATGCGACACGACGAGCACCGTGCCGTCGTAATCCATCAGGAAATCTTCCAGCCAGACGACGCTCGCAAGGTCGAGATTGTTCGTCGGCTCGTCGAGCAGGATAATGTCCGGGTGGCCGAAGAGCGCCTGCGCCAGCAGGACTTTCACCTTCAGGCGCGGATCCATGTCGGACATCATCGTCTCGTGATGCTCCGGCGCGACGCCGAGGCCCTGCAGGATGCGGGATGCATCCGACTCCGCCTCCCAGCCGCCGAGATCGGCAAACTCCTCCTCGAGCTCGGAGGCGCGAATGCCGTCCTCGTCCGTCATCTCGTCCTTGGCGTAGATGGCGTCCTTCTCCTTGCCGCAGTCGTACAGGCGCTGGTTACCCATGATGACCGTGTCCATGACGGTATAGGCATCGTACATCGTCTGATCCTGCTTGAGGACGGACATTCTGGCCTTGGGGTCGATATAGACGCTGCCGGTGCTCGGCTCGAGCTGACCGGAGAGGATCTTCAGGAACGTGGATTTGCCGGCGCCGTTGGCGCCGATGATGCCATAGCAGTTGCCGGGGGTAAACTGCAGGTTCACCTTGGAAAACAGCGGGGCTCCGCTGTACTGCAGCGAGAGGTCATCAACAGTGATCATTTTGGAAACTCCTTCGTTACAATAGATAATGTATTAGTTTATCATATTTTCCCGCACTTGAACAGCACAAATAAACAGAGTCGGCGATTTTCCGCCGACTCTGCGTTTCGCTTATTCTGCAAGCACCTTTTTCAGCCGTGCATAGCGTGGGAAGGCCATTTTCCAGCGGGATTTCCGGCACGCCCTGAATGAGCGGCAGGGCATAGTCGATAAAGTCCTGCGTGACGTTGTTGCCCTCCGGTACGATCCATTCCACCGGGACTTTCTTTTCATAGTTTGCGACATCGGAGAGCGGAATGAGCTTCATGCGGCAGGCATACTGACCGTCTGCCATGACGCGCTCAAACGCGACCATCTTGCCGGTCTCGCCGGAGAGCGCCGCCTCGACAGCCATCTTACCGGCGGCAAACGCTTCGTCGATATCCGTCTGAGAGGCAAGATGCGCGCCCGCGCGCTGCAGCAGCGACAGTTCAATGCCACGCACCTTGGCGTGTTCGTGTTCTTTGATCACCTGCGCCAGACGCGCCGCCAGACCGCCGAGCTGCGCATGGCCGAAGCCGTCGGTCGCGGAGGCCTTGGCCTCGGAAACGAATGAGCCGTCCGCGTAGTGGATGCCCTCGGAAACAGCGATGAGAACGTTATTTTTCTCCTCGTAGATGCGGTGCACATCCGCAAGGAACTGCTCCATGTCAAAATCGACTTCCGGCAGATAGATCAGATCCGGACCGGAGCCGCAGGCCGATGCCAGCGCGGCGCTGCCGGCCAGCCACCCGGCGTGGCGGCCCATGATCTCCATGACCGTGATCGTGCCGGTGTCATATACACGGCAGTCCTTGGACACTTCCATGCAGGAGGTCGCTATGTACTTGGCGGCGCTCGCAAAGCCGGGGCAGTGATCGGTGCCGAAGAGGTCGTTGTCGATAGTCTTGGGCACGCCCATCACGCGGCAGTCCCAATCGTGCGCCTGCATATAGCGGCTGATCTTGTTGCAGGTATCCATGGAGTCGTTGCCGCCGTTATAGAAGAAGTAGCGCACGTTGTATTTCCTGGAAGATCTCCAGAATGCGACGGTAATCCGTATCGTCCGTGTCCGGGTCTGCCATTTTGTAGCGGCAGGAGCCCAGCTCCGACGACGGCGTGTGCAGCAGCAGACTGAGCTCGTCCGGATCCTCCTGAGCGATATCATACAGGCGATCATCCAGAACGCCGCGGATGCCGTGGGCAGCACCGTAAACGTTGGTAATGGCATCGGATTCCAACGCAGTCTTGAGTACTCCGTAGGCGCTGGCATTGATGACTGCAGTCGGCCCGCCGGACTGCCCAAAGATACACGCGCCTTTTAATTCACCGGACATAACGTACCTCCACAAATTCAAAGAATTGATAGATTTTACTGAAACATTGAATTCCGCTATTGATATTATCTCAAAACATGTGTAAAATAAATTGAATCGATGATCTGTTTTGCATCATATTGACATTCTATATATTATATGAAAGTGAGTTGACTTGTCAATGTCGATTGTAACTTCTCAGGAAATGTTTGCAAAAGCGTATGCGGGCGGCTATGCCATCGGCGCCTTCAACGTGAACAATATGGAGATCATTCAGGGCATCACGGAGGCTGCCAAGGAGTGCAATGCGCCGGTAATTCTGCAGGTATCCTCCGGCGCGCGCAAGTATGCCAACCGTACGTACCTGGTCAAGCTGGTGGAAGCCGCCGTGATCGAGACCGGCCTGCCGATCTGTCTCCATCTGGACCACGGGGACTCGTTTGAGCTGTGCAAGGCCTGTGTCGATGACGGCTTTTCTTCTGTCATGATCGACGCTTCCTCCAAGCCGTTTGAGGAAAATGTCGCGCTGACGCGCCAGGTCGTGGAATACGCGCACGCACACGGCGCCGTCGTGGAGGCAGAGCTCGGCACGCTGGCCGGCATTGAGGACGATGTCAAGGTCAAGGCCGAGGATTCGTCCTATACGCGCCCGGAGGATGTGCAGGAATTCGTTGAGCGTACCGGCTGCGATTCACTCGCGATCGCCATCGGCACGAGCCACGGCGCTTACAAATTCAAGCCCGGCACGAAGCCGCAGCTCCGTTTCGATATTCTTGAGGAAGTCTCCGAGCGGCTGCCCGGCTTCCCGATCGTGCTGCATGGCTCGTCGTCCGTGCCGCAGGAATACGTACAGATGATCAACGAGTTCGGCGGCGCTATGCCCGGTGCGATCGGTGTGCCGGAGGATCAGCTGCGTCAGGCAGCGCGCCTGGCCGTGTGCAAGATCAATATTGACTCTGACCTGCGTCTGGCCATGACCGGCACGATCCGCAAGTATCTTGCGAGCACCCGGCAGAGTTTGACCCGAGAAAGTACCTCGGCCCCGCGCGGGAAAACATCAAGCAGCTTGTCAAGCACAAGATCGTCGATGTGCTCGGCTGCGACGGAAAAGCCTGAGCTGCTGTCTGTATACGGCTCAGTCAGAACAGGGGGAACTCCCATGAATTTTCAGGAACTTCTGATGCGGCTGTCTGCGAGCTGTTTTGCTGCCGACCGGCCGGATTATGATTGGAAAACGCTGCGCCTGTTTCCGGAAACGGGGCTGGATCTTACGCTGATCGCGCGCTTAGCGGCGGCGTTGATCCTGTGCATTGTCGGCGCACTTGTGCACAACACGGTGGTGCAGTACGTCCTTTTGGCTCTGTCCGCGCTCGCCGCCGGGTATGACTACCTTGCATCTGCGATCGCCTGCATTCTGGACCGGCAAGTATTCCGGCCCGCGGTGATCGTGATCGTGTGCGTGATCGGTACGATGGCGGTCGGGCAGCCGGTGGATGCCGCTGTTTTCCTGCTCGTGTACCGGGTCATGTCGATACTGATCGCAGTCGTTACGGTGCATGCGCAGAAAACGCTGGAGGCCGCCGTCGGCGGTGAGATCCATTCTCCGGCTGAATTTCCGCCCCGAAGTGGGTCGGGTATCTTGCACCGGCCGGTCTGTGCATTGCGGTGCTGGTTGCCGTGCTGGAGATCGTGCTCAAAATTGCGACGGTTTCCCGGGCAATTCACGCCGCCATGATCGTGCTCTTCCTTTCCACGCCGTGCGCACTGCTTATTTCTGTGCCTCTGGTGTGGTATAGTGCCGTCAACGGCGCTTACCGCTGCGACGTGCTGTTTCGCAGCTGCCGCAGTATGCGTGCGCTCAACGCCGTGCGTGCAGTTGTGGTCGACGAAGGGGAGGGAGACAGCCAGCTTCCGAAGGTGATCAGCGTGAAATCCAGTCAGCTGACGCCGGAAGCCCTGCTGCAGCTGGCGGCGAATGCGGAGTCCTGCTCGAGCAGCCGCACGGCTCGCGCAATTTGCGCTGCGTACAGCGGCCCCATTCTCACACAGTATCTCTCCCGCGCGGTGGATATTCCCGAGAGCGGCGTGGAGGTTTACATTGAATCGACCCGCGTTTGCGTCGGCACGCGTGAGCTGATGATCCTCAAGGGTGTGGACATCCCGGATGCAGACCTAACGGACGGCTATGTGGTCTACGTATCCGTCGGCGAGCAGTATGCAGGCAAGATCCTGCTGCAGGAAGTTGTGCAGTCGGACACGAAGCCCGCACTCAAAGAGCTGCGTGCGCTGGGCGTGCACACGATCACGCTCTTCAGCAATGCCAGCAACGACTCCGTGCCGAGAATGCGAAGAGCTCAAAGCAGATCACCTCTACTGCAAGTGCAGCGGAGCAGAAAAGGAGCAGATTCTGTCGCAACAGGTGAATAACCTGAGTGACGGGGAACTGCTGCTGTATTACGACCGCCGCTGCACGGCACATCCGGAGCACTCGTCCGCTGATCTTGACGCCTGTGTGATTCCAGAGGAGAGCAACGAGCGGTTTGACGCCGATATCCTGCTCACGAGCCAAGATCCGTACCTGCTGCCGGAGGCGATCGAGACGGCCGGCTGGGTCGAGGGGATCTGCCGCGAGCATCTGGCGATCGGCGTTGTTGTGAAGGTCCTGCTGCTGGTGATGGCAGAGCTCGGCTACTGCACGCTGTGGTTCGCCGCCGTTCTGGACGGCGCTGCCGCGCTCGGCACACTGCTGATGGCAATTCGTGCGTTTGGCTTCGACAAGCCGCATCATCGCGTCCGCGATTACCTGCCGAAGGTCAAATCCAAATAAGCAAGCAAACTCTCCGATCCCTGTTTTCAGGAATCGGAGATTTTTTTCGCCGTATTCTCGTTTATCGTCAGGAGAGAACTCTCCCAGCGGATTTGCCGCTGCTGCCGTGCGCAGCTGGTCATTATCCACGTGTGTGTAGATCTGCGTTGTGTTCAGGTGCTCATGGCCGAGCACCTCCTGCAGCGTGCGCACATCCACACCGTTTTGCAGCATGAGGGTCGCCGCCGTATGCCGCAGTTTATGTGTGGAATACTGGCTGGCATCCAGCCCCGCACGAGTCAGTTCTTCTTAACCATGACCTGTACAGAATCGCAGCTGATGCGCGTGCGCCGATTGGAGAGAAACATGGCCGTCGTGCGCGGCGGCGCAATTTCACTGCGTACAGCCAGATAGCGGTCGAGCGCTTCGCGGCAGGCATCATTGAGGTAGACAACACGCTCTTTGCTGCCCTTGCCAAGGATACGCAGACTGTCTCCGTGGTCATCCTGGAGGTTCAAGCCGACCAGCTCCGAGATACGCAGACCGCAGTTGAGAAAAATACACAGAATGCAATAATCACGCTCCTTGTTTTTCCCATCCACGGCAGACAGCAGCCGCTTGCTCTCTTCCAGTGTGAGATAGTGGGGAGGGTTCTTAGGTATCTTCGGGGAGTCGAGATCCTGCACCGGGTTTTCCTCCAGCAGCTTCGCTTTCACAGTCAGGTATTTGAAGAAGCTGCGGATCGCGGCGATCTTGCGCGCACGCGAGCTCGCACTCAAGCCGTATTCCAGCTCGTGCGCATTCGGCTGCTTGACGCGGTCGCGCGACAGATAGGCCAGAAAACTGTAAACCTCCGTGAGTGTCACTGCACGCAGAAAGGAAATATCGACATCTGCGATGGAGATCTCGTCCAATTCAGCCGTGCGCGGTACGAGCCCACGATCAAGCTTCAAAAATCGCAGGAACATCCGCAGATCAAGATAATACTGATCGACCGTAGCCTTGGAATGTCCGCAGATCGTTTCATGATAAATCAAAAAGTCGCGCAGCACCTGCGGCGCATCCGTATAGTCCATACCCAACACCTCAATAATTCTGGTATGAGCATACCAGAAGTACGGGGCAGAGTCTATTGACGAAATCCACAAATAATTCGGCAAAATAAAAATTTTGCCGAATTTAGAGGAGGAGGAAAAAACCGCCGAAAAGCGCGATAAGCGTCTTTCGGCTGTTTTTTCACACTATTTTCTCATTTTTTCAAAGATCTACGCACCGAACACAGCCTTGAGCGCTTCCCTAATGTTCTTGACCGGGATCGTCTGCAGACCGTTTTGCTTCTGCACATCGTCGCGCACATGCGCCGGGATGATACAGCGCTGGAATCCCAGCCGTGCAATCTCGGACAGGCGCTGGTTCAAATGGCTCACAGAGCGTATCTCACCAGACAGGCCGACCTCACCGACGGCAGCCAGATCGCTGCCGACCGGCAGATCCTTATAGCTTGACGCGATCGCCAGAATGACTGCCAGATCTGTGGCAGGCTCGTCCAGCCGCAGGCCGCCAACCACATTGATGTACGCGTCGCAGCCCGACAGCGAAAAACCGGCACGCTTTTCCAGTACGGCCAGCAGCAGCATGGCGCGGTTATAGTCAATGCCGTTGGCGTTTCGGCGTGCGCCGCTGTAGCCCGACGGTGTGACTAGTGCCTGCACCTCGGCCAGGACCGTGCGCGACCCCTCCATGACGCCGACAACGCAGGTACCCGGCGTGTTGATCGGACGCCCGGACAGTAACATTTCCGATGGATTTGTCACCTCTCGAAGCCCGGAATCTTCCATTTCAAAGACGCCGATCTCGTTGGTCGACCCGAATCTGTTTTTAGCCGCGCGCAAAATACGGTAAGACATACTCTGATCGCCCTCAAAGTACAACACACAGTCGACCATGTGCTCAAGCACTTCGGTCCGGCAATGCTGCCCTCCTTGTTAATATGGCCGACAACGAATGCCGTATAGCCGCTGTCCTTGGCCGAGCGCATGATGCGCATCGTGCACTCGCGCACCTGACTGATGCTGCCGGGCGTCGAGGCCGTCTCGGCGTCGTACATAGTCTGAATGGAGTCTACGATCAGGACGGTCGGCTGCAGGTCATCGATCGTAGCAGGACGGTGTTCAAATCCGTTTCAGCCAGCACATAGATGCTGCCATGATCGACACCGAGGCGCTGCGCGCGCATTTTCAGCTGGCGCTGACTCTCTTCGCCGGAGACGTAAAGGATCGTTTCCTGCTCGCTGATGCGGCCGCAGAGCTGCAGCAGCAGCGTGGATTTACCGATACCGGGTGCACCGCCAACCAGCACCAGCGAGCCGCGCACGGCGCCGCCGCCGAGCACGCGGTCAAACTCCCCGATCCCTGTGGAAAATCGCAGTTCTTCCTCGACATCCAATTCCGAGATCAGCTTTGGCTGTGCGATGCGTTTTGCGCGCGTGCCAAGTGACATTTTGGGCTCCTTCGGTGCCTCAACCAGCGTGTTCCACGCTCCGCACGCCGGGCACTGCCCCATCCATTTTGCCGTCTCATTGCCGCATTCGGAGCAATAAAAGACGGTTTTTGTACTCGATTTTGCTTTCATGTAACCATTCCTGTTTGCGGCAGATGACTGCCGGTATTGTAAGTAGGACGCGATGATCACAGCCGCCAGCTTTGTCTGGTAGACGCCGTCCTTCAAGCTTTGCGCACTCGGATTCATTGGATAAAAAGCCGCACTCAACCAGCACTGCGGGCAATTCACCTCCCGCATCAGGTAGATCTTCTCCGAGATCGGCACTGCGACGCGCCGGTTTTGCGGGTCAAGATACGCGACGAGATTATCGTGCATCCGTGAGCCGAGCGCATCGCTGCCGGGGCTCGCTGCATACAGCACCTGCGCACCCGACGGCTTCCGATCCGGATAGCAGTTCTGGTGGATGCTGATGAGCACGGCATTGTCTGTTCTGCGAATCAGCTCTGCGCGCTGGTGCTGGTCAGCCTTTCTTCCGCTCTGCGATCGTAGTGGCATCGTCCGGATAGGCAATGTCCGGGCTGTCGCGTGTCATGCTGACTTCAATGCCGGTCAGCTCCGCGATGGCGCGGGCGCGCAGCGCGATCTGCAGGTTCATATCTGCCTCCGACGGTCCCGTTTGGCGCCACTGCCCCGCCGTCCTCCCCGCCGTGGCCGGCGTCAAGGATCAGGACCTGTTTCTGATCTGTCCAGTTTGCAGCCGCTTCCGCGCGCCGGAGCTGCCAGTCGGCAGCAAACCAGCCGCCGAACACCACGATCAATGCCAACAGCACGACCAGGATCCGTTGATAGAGTAACTTTGTCACGGCGCTCCCCCCCTCTTGCTATGGTATGCGGCGGGATAGACGCTTATGACATGCTCTCAGAATACCATTTTGTGCCCGGCGCGTCAACCAAGGCATAGAAAAAGAGCGCGCGGTCGAACCACGCGCCTCTCAATATCGGTTTACTGAAGCTGCTTCAAAAACGCCTCCAGGCGATCCATGCCGGTCTCGATATTTTCCGTCGAGATCGCATAGCTCAGGCGCACAAAATTCGGCGCGCCAAAGCCGCTGCCCGGCACAACAGCAACCAGGCTCTTTTCCAGCAGCAGCTTTGCAAAGAATCATCACCACTGCCGATGACCTGACCATCGATCTGCTTACCGATGATCTGCTCCAGATTCATCATGACGTAGAACGCGCCGCTCGGCTTCAGGCAGCTGACGCCGGGCATGGCATTGATGCGGCGCACGATCAGATCACGACGCTGCTCAAACACCTGACGCATCTGCTCTGCCTCGTCCTGTGGGCCGGAGAGCGCCTCGATGGCCGCACACTGGCACATGGTGCCCGGTGCGCCGGTCGAATGGCTGAGGTAATTGGTCATGGCCTTGGCCACCGGCGCCGGAGACAGCGCATAGCCGATGCGCCAGCCGGTCATGGCATAGGTCTTGGAGACACCGTTGATGAGGATCGTGTGTGCCTTGATCTCGTCACTGAGCGCGGCGACGCTGGTGAACGGCACGCCGTCATAGACGAGCTTATCATAGATCTCATCCGAGATGATATACAGGTCATGCTTGACGCAGACATCGGCAACAGCTTGAGCGCCTCTTTCGGATAGACAGCGCCGGTCGGGTTGGAGGGGTTATTGAGGATGATGGCCTTGGTCTTATCCGTGATGGCCTGCTCGAGCTGCTCCGGCGTGAGCTGGAAGCCCTGCTCCTCGCTGACATTCACAACCACGGGCACGCCGCCGAACAGGCGCACCATCTCATAATAGCTGACCCAGTATGGGGCCGGAACGATCACTTCATCGCCCGGATCGACCAGCGCGGCCAGCGCAATATAGACCATGTGCTTGGCGCCGCTGGCGACAACCGCCTGCGTAGCCTCGTACTCCAGACCGTAATCCGCCTTGGTGCGGTCACAGATCGCCTGACGCAGCTCGATCATGCCGGCCGCCGGGGTGTAGCGCGTCTTTCCGTCGCAGATCGCGCGCACACCGGCATAGCTGATGCGGTCGGGCGTGGCAAAATCGGGTTCTCCGGCGCCAAAGCCGATGACGTCTTTGCCTTCTGCTTTCATCTTCTTGGCCAGCGCGCTGACGGCCAGCGTCGCAGACGGGCTCACGCCGGCAGCAATTTTGGAAAGTGCCTTCATAAACATCCCTCGTT